>Ga0209415_10004356_pt1 | contig 25982 bp, 24 predicted proteins | sample PeaSoiSIISIP2007_FD_187696 | JGI IMG/M metagenome (GOLD analysis project Ga0209415, IMG submission 187696) | Peat soil microbial communities from Weissenstadt, Germany - SII-SIP-2007 (SPAdes) (version 2) | ecosystem: Environmental > Terrestrial > Soil > Wetlands > Peat | place: Germany... | reverse complement strand
GACGCCATCGCCAAGCTGATGGGCGCTTTCTACCTGACGCTGCGCGGCACGCCCATCATGTATTACGGCGAAGAAATCGGCATGGAGAACAACGACCCCACCCGCAAGGAAGACGTGAAAGATCCCATCGGCCGCACCGGATGGCCGCAAGAAAAAGGCCGCGACGGTGAGCGGACGCCCATGCAGTGGAACACCGCGCCCAATGCCGGATTCAGCAAGAACACTCCGTGGCTTCCCGTGTCGCCGAGTTACCAGACTCATAACGTCGCCACGGAGTCGAAAGATCCCAACTCCGTTCTCAACCTCTACAAGAAGGTGCTGGCGTTGCGCCACTCGAACCAGGCGTTACTCGAGGGTAGCTACACCGCGCTCAACGAAGACGACATGAACGTGATGTCTTACCTGCGCAGCTACAAGGGAAAAGCCGTGCTGGTAGCGCTGAACATGTCGGCCACGCCGCAAAAAAAAACCTTCGATCTTTCCCGGCAGGGATTCGGCCATACTCCGCTGAAAATCCTAATCGAGTCCCAAGCATCGGCAAAGGGTAATGAAGTCACCCTCGAGCCTTTCGGACTACTGATCGCGGAAGTGAATTAATTTAATGAGGTGAACCAAAGCTGCCGACCAGAGGGTCTTCCCTGTGTACCTCTGTGCCCCCTGTGGTAAAGAAGTTGCCCGAACGCCGCCGACCTGCGTATGGTTACGGAGTGTGGCACCTGCAAAGTTAAAATACGAAGACGACAGAAAGAGACAACGACATGCACACGGCAGTGGCAATGGTAGTCGGGATGATAATGAGAATCACATGCCTGATCCTGATAGCATCGGGCGTTCTGATGGCGACCTTGGCCCAAGCGCAAAGCAAGAATCCGACCGAGGCCGTAGTGGAAAGAACGAGATTCGGAACCCTCGCCGACGGTACCGTCGTCGACATGCTTACACTGAAGAATTCCAGCGGCGCCGTGGCCAAGATCATCACCTACGGGGCCACGCTAACCGAGCTCTGGGTTCCCGACCGCACCGGAAAAACGGCCGACGTCGTCCTGGGATTCGACCAGCTCGAAGGCTACGTGGGAACTCATGCCTGGATCGGAGCCACCGCAGGCAGAGTCGCCAACCGCATTGCCAAAGGTAAGTTCACGCTGGAGGGCAAACAATACTCGCTGGAAATTAACAACCCTCCCAATACCCTGCACAGCGGTGAAAAGAGCCTGCACCGCGTCGTCTGGAAGGCCGAACCTGTGTCGTCGCCCCACGCCGCCGCGGTTCGCTTTTCCTACCTGAGCCCCGACGGCGATGAAGGCTTTCCCGGAAACTTGTCGGTCACGGTGACCTACACCCTCACCGACGCCAACGAACTGAAGCTCGACTACGCCGCCAAGACGGATAAGTCCACCCCCGTGAATCTAACGAACCACGGCTATTTCAACCTGGGCGGCACGCCGGGTGTGCTGACGGACGTCCTGGCCGACATTCTCTTTCTGAACGCCGCGACCTACACCCCATTCGACGCGACTTCAATTCCAACCGGGGAAATCGTGACCGTGAAAGGAACGCCGCTGGACTTCACCCAGCCCACCGCCATCGGCGCGCACATCGCTGAAATCAAGGGAGACCCCGGCGGCTACGACCACAACTTCGTGCTAGGAGACCCAGGTAAATTGAAGCTCGCCGCGCGCGTATTTGACCCCGGTTCAGGCCGTCAGATGGAAGTCTGGACCACCGAGCCCGGCCTCCAGTTCTACACCGGCAATTTTCTCGATGGCAGCATTGTGGGCAAGCGGGGAGTTCACTACGGAAAGCATGCGGCGTTCTGCCTCGAAACCCAGCACTATCCCGATTCCGTGAACCATCCTGATTTCCCGTCGGTAATCCTCAAACCCGGCTCCGAGTACCACCAGGAAACAATTTACAAATTCTCCACCAAGTGAAGCAACGTGTAAGTGGAGAGCCGGGCGTCCTCGCCCGGCGCAGGCAAGCCGTCAGCTCTGGAACTGAGACAGCTCCCGCACCGCGCGATAAGCCTCGTCGATCGCCGTATTCATGTAGGCAACGGCGCCCGCATCGGAGTTGGCAATCGCGATCCGCCCAAACGGCTTTCGTCCCACTTCGTTGGGCGCTTCTCCCTCGGCAAAGTCGGGATCGAACAACGGGTTATATCCGTAGGTATACCCGTGCGCCCAGCGTCCAACCGTGATGCCCTCGATATCCGCCGCCGGATCAAACCCTCCCGGCCCCAGCATGCGCCCCAGTTGGTCACGAATATTTCGCTCGAAAGTTGTAAAGGGCGTGTCGTAAAGTTCCACTCGCCCGATGCGATGCTGTTCGCGTTCTGATAAGCCCGGCTGGCAAGGTGTGCGCAGCATGAACACGACCATCGGATCCTCCGGACGGCTGGGGAATTTGTATTCTCCAATGCTCACGGGATAGTCGATCATGGCGAACACGTGGTAGCTTCCCGGGGCCGCGATCTGGCTCACGCCCAACTTCTGGAACGAAGTCCAATTGCGAATCGCCACGTGCGAGTACACCAGCGGAGTTCGCACCCCATACACCAGCGCTTCTTTCTGCGCCGCCGGAAGTTCGGGGCAAATATAAGGAACCATGCCGTTGTAACAAGCCAGCACGCAGCGCCGTCCGCGCACTTTAAAAAGTTGTCGATCGCGGGTATACGTTACTTCCACCTCGCGCGCGGAACCCGGATCTCCATCGTGCCACACTCCGACCACCGTACTGTTCAAGCGTATGCGCACCGGAGAAGAATCGCGGTCCAGTCGGCTGTAGTCGGCCTTGGCGACGACCACGTCTTCCATAGTGTGTCCCGGCATCGCCTCCGGAGTGAGCGCCCGCACCAGCAAGCGCGCAACCGAAGCATTGCCGTCAGGAAAATGAAAGATGTAAGGATCCGGCTTATGCTCGCCGCGATCGCCCGCATGTCCCAACGTGGTATCCAGGCCCGGATACCCATACCCGTAGTCGTCGCCTTCATCGTAAAGCGCAAGCGCGGAAACGGCGTCGATCCCCACCCCGAATAAATCGTGGCTGCGCGTTTGAAACACCGGCACCACTTCCGGGGTGCACTTGGCGATCTTGGTCAGAAAATCGGCATAGCTCGTCTTTTCCAGGATGGCCCGCTTCTGTTCCGGAGTGTGTCCCGGCAAGTAGTCCACATTTTCCGTGTAGAGGCGCACGATATCGCGGCGTGCCGTCTCGGAAAGCGGAGCCTTGGCGAAGAATTCCCGGTGCGGAATCTTCCCGAACCCCGCCACCAGGCGATCTTCTCCGAACGTCTCGCGGTCGAAGAACATACCGTTACTCATCTTCAAAGAGGAATAGAAATTCTGGTCAAAGTAGTGGTAGAACTTCTGCACGTCGACGCCCAGGTCGGCCAGCACACTCTTGGATTCCGCGCTGTAACGCGAGGGGCTTTCAATCGACTGCGCGCCGTAACCGAGCAGCATCCGGTTTCCCGCGTGGAATTCTTTTCGCGCCGCGTGTCCGCCGAAATCATCGTGCGCTTCCAGAATCAGGATGCGCGCATTCGCTCCGGCCTGCTTGCGGAAAAAGTGAGCCGCCGCCAGCCCACTGACACCCGCTCCCACCACAATCAGATCGTAAGTGGAATCCGTGTGCGTCGCCCGTCCGGCCGTCTGCCAAAAGGTTCCGTCGCGCAAACCGTGCGCTGCTTCAAACGACCCCGTGTTATCGCCGCGCATCCCGCTCGCCGCCGGAGGACTATACCCCGCACGATCCTGCGCCACAGACTCCGACCCGTGCCGCGAACACCCCGTTAGCGTTGAACCGAGCGCCAGGCTGCCGATCCCGATCGCGACCCCGTTCAGGAAATCGCGCCGGGTGATGTGGCGGTCCATCCCCAGCTCGTGATCGCGTGCATCCGTCATAGGTATCAACTCTTTCTATTGCTTCGATGCCTTCAGCGGCCGTTGTCGGGCCGATCGACGCTCGAAGGATCGACGCTCGCGCGGGTCGCCGGTTTCTCCTCAAGTTCCCTAACCACCCTGAAGCTGGCGCCGGTAGAAACAAATTCATCCGCGGGAGTGCCAACGCGAAACTCCGCCGCGTTTCCCGGCAAGTCAAAGAAGTCCCATGCATTCACGACGGCCAAACGGGGATCACGGAAATCCGCCCGGCTTTCTGTTCGGTCCCAAGCCTGCATAGTGCCGCCCGCAACGCAGGCGTACTCCAACTCCGATTCTGTCGGCAGCCGATATTTCTTGCCAGTCGCTTGCGACAACCATTTCGTGTAAGCTTCGACGATCTCCGCCGTCACCGCGCCTGGCTTCTCCTTCAACTTACGCTGAGCAGAAAACAATTCGAGGTCGTGGCTGCTGACCGTGGCCTGCGCCATCCAGAACGGCGCCACGCTGACGGAGTGCGCCGGCCCCGCGTCCTGTAAGCGGCAAGCGCCCAGTTCCGGACTCCCCGCCGGCAGAGTTCCACCCGGCACCGCGATCATGTGAAACTTGACCGCCATTCCGGGCACGGCTTCCGTATAGTCGCGAAAGCCCGAGGCACCCAGCGGGAACCGGGAATCTTCGACCGCAGCCGCAGCAACGGGCGCCATCTTCTTCTCCATAAGATGCCCGGCGAACAGGTGGCAGTTGACGCAATGCAACGTTTCCCGATGGCGCTGGTAGTACAGGTGCCCTTCCATCCTGCGCGCGACGATTCTCATCTCAAGAATTTGCGCCGCGTCGGTTTTCTGATCTGCGGAGGGAAGAGTGTCCTCCACCTTCGAGAGTCCCTGGGTAAACAGATTACTGTGACAACGAATGCAGCTCGCGTCATAAGTAAACGTGATCGCGCGGTCGAGCTTGCGCTCCCGCGCCCAGTCGATCTTGGAGACGTCGCGAAACAGCTTGGAATAGAAGTCGTGCGCGCCCAGCCGAACCTTCTCCGTGAGATACTCCATCCCGCCCGGAGGCAAGTGGCAATCGGTGCAGTGCACCACAACTCCGTGCCGGTTCGAGTAGTGCGCCGACTGCACCCAGTAATCCGCAGCGTGCGGATGCGAATGGCAAGCCTCATTACAGAATGCGTCTCTCGAGGTGTAGTTCACGGTCTTGTGCCCGGCGAAAGCGACCAGAAGTCCAAGCAGCAAGCCGCACCCCAGCAGCCAGCGAATTCGTCTTGGTTTCTCGGTCATGGGCAATCGGTTCCTTCCGCCGCGCTCACCCGCATACGCGCCTGTTCGTAGTGGACGCCACGTTGACGCCACGGCTCAGGCTGCCTGAAACGTTGCAGAATTATAGCAAGGTTGTCAGGGAGTGCAAGCAGGATCTGTTTTGATCCATTTCCTGTGTATCGTTTTGTGTTTACAATACCTGCCCAAGGACTGAAGGGCTGAAGACTGAAGGACTATCTATGGACTATCTTCTGAAAAGTGAACCGACGGTGTATTCCTTCGCGAATCTCGAGCGCGAGCAGACCACGATTTGGGATGGAGTGACGAATCCCGCGGCAGTGAAGCACCTGCGCGAGATGAAGCCAGCAGAGCGCTTAGTGATCTACCACACCGGCGACGAGAAGAGCGCTGTTGGAACAGCGTCAGTAGTGTCGGTGGATGCGAGCGATCCCAAGACTCCCCAGGTAAAGATCAAAGTGGGAAAGCCGATCGCAAAGCCAAAGACGCTGGCAGAAATCAAAGCGCACAAACTATTCGCCGAATCTCCGCTGGTGAGGCAGGGAAGATTAAGCGTGGTGCCGCTAACGACGGCGCAGTACGGATGGCTAGCTGGAGAATAAGCTTGCGTGGCTCCGGGCTTCGCCCCGGCGGACGGGGCTGAGCCCCGTCTCGCCCGAGTAAGTTAGATACCGCTTCCCGGACCTCCCGGACGCCGGGCGAATTTATCCGACCAGCGAATCTTTCCCGTAGCCTGCATCACGATGAATAGCGTGATCACCGAGATGACCGTAATGGCAAGACCGGTGAAGCCCTTCCAGAAGAAAGCGTAGGAAAACACCACCAGATAAATCAGCTGTGCCGTTCCCGCTTCCAAGGCGGCAAAGCGGATCCCTGCCACCAGTCGCAGGTAGCTCACCACCAGAAAAATAGAGACGACCGAAGAGACCGCCATAGCCGCATGAATCGAGATGTGATCGACCAGATACGCGAGCAGCAGATGGAAGGCGAAGAAAGCCGCGGCGAGAAAGAAATAATTCATTGGATGAAGATCAATCCCTCGCAGCGTAGTAATGATGAACATCAGAAAAAAGAAGAAGAATAATGAAACCGGAGCAAAATAACTGATTTCGCCGGCGAGTGGGCCAGGCTGCAGTTTTTCCGGCATTTCCATGCCGATCTGGAATCCGGACACCAGATCGGAATAACGCCAATCAAGCTCCCAGCCGTCGGCGGTTTCCTTCTTGGAGGTGGGTGAAAGCGTATCGTCCGCGAAGTCGATGCCCTTGAAATTCGTGTGCATGACCAGAGAGAAGTCGTGCACCTGAGCGATCCCCTCCGCAAGTTTGTAGCGCCAGCGGTCCATGCCGTGCGAGCGATAGGCAACGTGGAGCAGCACCGTTTGCCCCGGCGCAAGCGCGAGTCTGGAAGCCGCGCCGGTGTCGTCGATCGAGGTCGTGACCGGTTGGCCGTTGAAAGTCATGGCAAGTCCGTCGTAGACCGCTCTCTGCGCGGGAAATGGCAGACGAAGAGTTACCGTGCCCGGAACGGTAGCGTTGTTGTGAAAACTGTAGTCGCCCGCAAAGTCCACCGCGTAAGTGCTGTACCAGAGCAGGCCTTTCTGCCGATGGTTGAGGTCAAGGTCGACTTTGAGCCGGCTGGAATCGAGCGGTAGATTGCTTTTGCGTTCAACCTGGTTGTTATGAATGACGGTCTTGCCGTTTTCCGTGGTTGTCGTCGCCACCGTTTCATACCAGGCGAAGGTTGCCGTAGGCGGAACTTGCTCCTGTTCGGAGCCCCAGGTTGACGCCACATGGCCTCTCAGCTGATTTCCGCTGTTGTTGGTGCGTTCCATGATGGTGGAGCCGAGGATAATCCAGGCGATCGACGTGCACACGAAGATGAAGACGAGAGCAGCAATGTGCTTAATCAAGCGGCTAACCTCCCGAAGTTGATGTCGAGATACCGAAATGCAAGCATAACGCCGAATCGGAGCCACTGCTGCTTAGGCAGTTAGCTGAGAAGCACGACGCTGACACGTGTCAGGCGAAACACGAGCGTGTCTCTGGAGAAACGCGTCAGTGGCAACGAAGCAAAGCCCTAAGTCCGCACCACCCGCTCCATGCACCCCGCCTCCTGGCAGGCGTAAGTCACGTGATTGTGCTGGCGATCGAGGCTGATGATGAACATAGGCCGCCCGTGGCGCTCGCAACTGGGCTGGTTAGGAGTGAGGACGGGAGCGTCTCCGCGCTTGGGCGTGGTGTAGCCGATGCGCTCGCCGAAACAGCGGTGGCAGAATTTGTCAGTGCAGCGAAAGAATTCGATGGAATAGTCCGCGTTGTACGGAGCGATTACGGGCTCCATGGTGCGAAAGTGCTGGTCGCAAAGGGGCAGTAGGTCCGTCCGCATGCGAAGTGAGTTTAGCACCTGTCCTGGGTCATTGAGCGAATTCGCTTCTAAGCCACTGTTGCGTTTTTCCTCAAACCCAGCGTCCATTGGGGCTTTTACAAATCCCTACCTTATCTATGCAAAGCTTTACCAACAAAAACCAATACAGTTCCTCAAGGCACGCGTCTAACTGATCGGGAGCACGTTTCCTCTCCAATGTACAAACGAACGCAAGCCGCACACGAGAGCTCTCCACAGGAGACACAAAATGCCGAACCAAGACCACTGCCGTCAAGTCGTTTCGGCCCTCGCTGATTTTCCAACTCTGGCCGGAACAAAAGCAAGGCAAACTGTCATTCTCGTTGCAATGCTCCTCATCGCCTTTACCTGTTTTGCGCAAGATCAAGGTCAGGGTCAAGATCAAGATCAACCGCAAACTGCACCGCCCATTTCGCAATCCGGTTCACAATCCAGTTCGCAGGCCGCAGCCACAACTCAGGAATCCACAGTAACCATCCCCGCCGGAACCCGCTTCGCGCTGGTGCTCACCAATCCGGTTTCAAGCAGGACCATGCACCGCGGAGACGTCGTCTATGCGCAAACCACTGCTCCCGTCACCGTCGGCGACCATGTGCTGATTCCTGCCGGAACTTTCGTCCAGGGCAAGCTCGATAAACTCACACGCGACGGCAACCGCGCTCAGATGCTGATGAACTCTGCTTCGGTGGTCTTCCCCGACGGCTATGTCGCCAACATCGCCGGACCCCTGAACGTAGACACCGACGAGGGCACGGCTTGGCGGAATCCTAGCGACGCGGCAAAAACCGGCGCGATCATCGCGCCCATGGCCGGTGCGGGCCTCGGCGTACTGATTGGCACCGCCGCTCACACCACGCAAAGCTCCACCCTCGGTGGAACCACGATCACTTCCAGCTCACCGAAGGGCTTGATGATCGGCAGCGCGGTTGGAACGGCCGCCGGCGTCGCGGTCATGTTCGCGATTCTCTTGCACAGCCACGGCTTCTTCGTGGATGTTGGCTCGCCCATGGAAATGACTCTGCTGCAGCCGCTGACCTTGTCCGAAAACCAAGTTGCAGATGCGGTTCGACAAGCTCAGGAGCACCCCGTCGCCGCTCCCATGCCCGCTCCGCGCCCGCTGCCGTATCCGGTCTACGATCGCGGCATTTGCTACACCCCGGGTACTCCCGGCACGCCAGCGACTGTCATTCCCGGGACGCCACCGATAGGCGACAGCCCCGGCACGCCCGCCACCGTAATCCCTGGCACCCCGCCGATTCCGGGAACGCCCTATCCGTGTCCGTAACTAATCATTGACTCATTGAATTATTGAGGTATTGACTCATTGATTCATGCCTAAATGATTCAATGCCTATATAGTTCAATGATTCACCCGATGTGGCGCATGGCATCGACAATGGCGAGGTTCGAGGCGCGGTAAGAGGGAATCAGGCCGCTGACCAGCCCTACCAGAAATGCGACCGTCATGACGACCAGCGCGGTTGCAATGGTCATGTGCATAGAGACTGGCATCCCGATCCCAGGCCGCGACATCGCTTTGATCACGACAGTCCCGAGCGCGACGCCGGCCAACCCTCCGATCACGGCAATGGCGATCGACTCGCTTAACAGCAATTTGAGAATGCTTTCGCGTGTGAAGCCAAGCGTGCGCAACACGGCAACTTCGCGCGTGCGTTCGCGGATCGACATGGCCATCGTGTTTGCGCACACCAGGAGCGTGGTGAACAGCACAGCTCCGCAGATGCTGAGGATGAATACCTTGACACTGCCCAGAGTGTTGATGAAATCAAGTTTGAAAGCCTGTTCGCTCTCGCTCTTCGTGGGCACCGGAGTGCTATGGAACATGTCATCAATGGCGCGAGCCGCCACCGGCATGTGTTCCGGCGTATCGACGCGAACGAAGTAAAAGCCCGCTGTGTCTTTGAACCAGCCGACGGACTCCTCCAGGTACTTATTGTGGAGGTAAAGCGCGCTGTTGGGCGGGTCGATGGTGTAAATGCCGCGCAGCGTCAGGTCAAGATTCGCTGGGAAAATGGTGCCTTGCAGAATGATGTGGTCGCCGATCTTCCAGTGGTGTTTCCGGGCAAGGTCAGCGTCGACGACGCAACCGGCGCGGTCGCGCTTCCAGGCGGCAAGTTGGTCGGCAGGCATCACCTTGTCAGCGGCAACGTCAAAGTATTCGTCAGGATCGGTAGCGAACTGCGCGAAAAAATTCTCCGGCTTGTCGTCCTTATAAGTGCCCCCGAACCAGGTCATAGGCACGACGCGCACAACGCCCGGCACAGCGCGGATCTTGTCGCGATAATAAATAGGAAGGAAGTTAGCCAGCGACACCTTGTGGCGAGTCATGATGCGCAGCGCAGAGTCAGGCGCTCCCTTGTCGATATAAAAGCTGCGCCAGACGCAGAGCATGATGCAAAGTAAGAGCAAAGAGAAGGCAATGCTGGCAACGGTAAGCAGACTGCGCCGCTTATTGCGAAACGCGGACTTAGCGACGAAGCCGGTAATAGTCATGAGGGATAAAAATATTTTACACTGCAATTCTTCCGAGTAGAGACGGGGCTTGCCCCGTCTTGTCTGTGCCCAAGGCGGTCTCGCGAATCGCCGCTCCCTCGATCTCATTGGACGAGGAAAAAGGTCGGTCCGTGTCGCATTTGATTTTGGGTGGCGCAGCGGTTCACCGCTGCGGTTGCAAGCTCGCTCTCCAAGTCGGCTTCAGCCGCTGAGGTAGGCGAATCAAGAGAAAGTTTTCCGCAGCTCCCGCCGCAGAATCTTGCCCGATGCCGTCCGCGGCACTGCATCCACAAAGCGAATCTCGCGCGGCTGTTTGTGGTGGGCAAGCCGGTCAGCGACGAAGCCGCAAAGTTCCTTCTCGAGTGCGTCCGAAGCAGCAAAGCCATCGCGCAACACAACAAACGCGCAAGGAATCTCTCCAGCGTCGAGGTCCGGCCGAGCGACCACCCCGCAATCGCGCACGGCAGGATGTTCAAGCAGCAGTGCTTCAACCTCAGCCGGTGCAACCGGAAACCCTTTGTACTTGATCATCTCTTTGCTGCGGTCGAGCACGTAGTAAAAGCCGTCTGAGTCCGAGCGCACAATGTCGCCGGAAAAGTACCAGCCATCGCGAAGCACGGCGGCGGTTGCTAGCGGTTCTTTCCAATATCCGAGCATGATCTGCGGCCCGCGCATGGCGAGTTCTCCTTGTTCGCCGGGCGCGACATCGTTCCCGTCAATGTGCACAACGCGGCACTCGGTGAGCGCCAGCGGTTGCCCGATCGATGCAGGACGATACATTTCAGTTGGCGCGATGTAGCCGACGTGGGTGACCGGCGAAGCTTCCGTCATTCCGTATCCCTGTACAACGCTAATACCGGTGAGACCGGAGAAGCGCCGCGCAAGTTCCGGAGCAAGCGGCGCCGCGCCGCACTTGATCCATCGAACGCTGTGATTCTTGGGGAAGATGCCCGCCTCGACGGCCTGGCACAAGGCGTTAATAGCAGGCGGGACCACGGGCATCATGGTGACGCCTTCCTGAATCAGCAGAGCGCACAGCTTCTGCACGTCAAAGCGCGGCATCAGCACCAGCTTGCAACCCAGGGTCAGCGAAAGCGTCAGCGCCACCGTGAGTCCGTAGATGTGATAAAGCGGCAGGAAGCAGAGCATGACGTCATCGGCCGTAAGCATCGCGGCGTTCGGGCCCAGGATCTGATAGACATTCGCTACTAGGTTGTAGTGCGAGAGCATGACGCCCTTGGGCAATCCGGTGGTGCCGCTGGAGTAGGGAAGCGCGGCGATGCTTATTTGCGGGCTCTTGGCAGCCGTCGGAAGATTCGCGGACGTGGCCCGCAGCAGACTAGCGAAGTCCTCGCAGCCTGCGCGTCTACTTCGCGTAGTGAACACCCGCCGCAGTGCCGGAAGTCCCGCCAGGTTCACGTTTTCCAGAAGTGGAGCGTCGGTGATAAGGAAAACGGCGCCAGAGTTTTCCAGTTGATACCGGATCTCGCGTTCGCGGTAGGCGGGATTAAGGAGCGTGGGGATGCCTCCGGCGAGCGTCGCAGCGTGATAAGTGATGGCGAATTCCCACGAGTTAGGCAGGAAAATAGCGACCACTTCTCCGGGAGCAAGACCGGCGGAGATGAGGCCGCGGGCAAGCGATTCGACCAAGGTGCCATATTCGGAGAAAGTGAAACGGCGATCACAAGAAGTGTCGACCAGTGCTGTCTTGCCGCCGTTCTGGCGGCAGCTCTCCAGAACAATATCGTGGACGAACCGTCCCCTGGGATCGGCAAAGAGTTGGGTGCGAAGCATCGGGGCTGATTGTAATGGCAGAATGCGGAAGTTAGAAGTCCGATGATAGAAGTCACGGAAGCGACAGGGGAATCCCGCCCCGGGAGGAACGAACTTAGCCCAGCGCTTCAGCGCAGGGAACGGGGCGAAAGCGATTCAAGTCCCGGAGGGACGACCCAGTTCTCGCGCGCACAGACACGGCAAAGCCGCCTCCACGTTCTACAACAATCATTTCACATCCTCATCAAGTGGCAAGAGTGCGTCTTGGCCACGACCCAGACGCTCTTTCCCGGACCAAGCCCGAGCGAATCCCGAGCCGCCAGCGTCAAGTGCACCTCAAACTCCGTGCCCCCGCAATCCACCGTTGCCGAGATGATGACGTCCCTCTGTTCCAGCCCGACGATAGTTCCCGGCAAAACATTACGCGCGCTCAGTCCGCGCGGGCTTTCTGTTGCCAGCAGCAAATCACCTGCGCGAACGCCCACCCGCAGGCGCGAGCCCACATCCGCCCGAACCAGCGGCGTTTCCAGCTCCACCCCATCTTTTCCCAGTTGGCAAGTCATGGTCCCGCGATCTTCGTGCAGCGCAACCACCGTAGCGTTAAAAATATTTTCGAATCCCGACAGCCGTGCGATGGTTTCCAGCCGCGGAGCCCGCATAGTTTCGTGCGGCAGCCCTTGCGCCACAATGATTCCCCCGTCCAGCACAATAACCTCGTCGCCCAGGGCAAACACTTCCTCGCCATTATGAGTGACGAAAAGAATCGGAACCCGATGTTCCTGATTCCACCGCCGCAGGTCGCCGACCAGCGACGACTTCGTCGGACGGTCCAGGGCCGCCAATGGCTCATCGAGCAGCAGCGCGCGCGGCTCGGTCACCAGAGCCCGCGCCAGCGCAACGCGTTGCCGCTCGCCTCCCGAGATTTGCGCCGGCCGCCGGTCCCTCAAGTGACCGATGCGGAACAACCCAAGCATCTCGCGGCTGCGCGTCTGCCGCTCCGCCGCGCTGAGCCCGCGCAGCCCGTAAGCGACGTTCTCCTCGGCGGTCAGGTGAGGAAACAGTGCCAGGTCCTGATGTACGTACCCGATCCGTCGTTTCCACGCTGCGACGTTCCGCTTCTTTTCCGAGTCGTAGAGGTCTTCGCCACCAACCGCAATGCGTCCATCGTCCGGATCGGTCAGCCCAGCAATGCAATCGAGCAGCGTGGTTTTTCCCGCCCCTGAAGGGCCGAAGACAATCGTGAAACCGGCCAGCGCGCGAAAATGCACATTCAGATTGAAGCTGCCCTCGGGATTCGAAAAGCGTTTGCGGATATGGACTTCAAGCTCGGAAGAAATTGCCTGCGCCGATGTCGGCAGCGCCGGTTGCGGTGCGGGAATAATAATCTTTACTTCCATGGACCCGCCACCCACGGACGCCCATTCGAGCCGTAACGGTTCAACCAATAGACGGTCGACAACACCACAAACGAAATGATCAGCAGCACCAGAGCCGTCTGGTTCGCGCTGGAGTAATTTGCTGTCTGCACCTGATCGTAAATATCGATCGAGATCGTGCGTGTCACGCCCGGAATATTGCCCCCGACCATGAGCACGACTCCAAACTCTCCCAGCGTGTGCGCGAAGCTGAGCGCAAATCCCGTGACCAGCCCCGCTTTTGAGAGGGGAAGCACGATGCGGCGAAAAGTGTGCATCGGAGAATGTCCAAGCGATGCCGAAGCGCGCAGCAGACTGGAATCAACCGCGCCGAACGACGCCGCGAACGGTTGCACGGCGAAGGGCAGACTGTATAACAAAGACCCAACCACCAGCCCTTCGAAAGTGAAAGCCAGCGTATGGCCGGTGAGCGATTCCCACCAGCGCCCAAGCGGGCTCCGCGTACCAAGCGCCACCAGCACATAGAAGCCAAGCACAGTCGGCGGCAGCACGATGGGAAGCGCGACCGCGGCCTCAACCAGAAATTTCCAGCGCCAGCGTGAGTAAGTCAGCCAGTAGGCGATAGGAATTCCAATCGCGATCAGCAGCGTCGAGACGATAGCTGCGAGACGCACGGTCAGCCAAAACGCCTCCCAGTTCATTTCCAGCTCGCTCCATTTGCTTGCTTCTCCGTCGGCAAACTGAAGCCGTAGCTGGCGAGCAGGGAAGTGGCCTCCGGTGTGCGCAAAAAGTCGAGAAACCGGCGAGCCGCATCGCCCTGCTTTGATCGCGAAAGCACAACTGCCGCCTGATTCAGTATGGGATAGGCATCGAACGGAACCGTCCAGTAGCGTCCTTTATCTTTCATTGCAGGAGCAAGCGCATGCGAGAGCGCGATCAGTCCCGCCTGTGCGTTACCCGATTCGACAAACTGCGCCGCCTGCGAAACGTTTTCTCCCAGCACCAGCCGGCTGGAAACCTGATCGTAAATTCCAAAGTGCCGCAACGCCTCTGTTGCTGCCCGCCCGTACGGCGCCGTCGTGGGATTCGCGATCGAAACCTTTTTCACCGAAGGATCAAGCAAAGTCTTCATGCCGAGCTTCGACAAGTCCAGCGGTGAATCGTGCGGCACCCACAGCACCAACCGCCCAACCGAATAACGGTAAAGCGCGCCCGATACCAGTCCCTCGGCGATCAACTGCTGAGGATATTCTTCATCGGCCGAGAAGAACACATCGAAGGGCGCGCCATTTCGTATCTGATTGGTCAGATTGCCTGACGACCCGAACGAGAGCTTAACCGTCTGCCCCGTCTTCTTCGTGTAAGCGGCGGCGAGCTCAGGAAGCGCGGCACTCATATCCGCCGCCGCCGCCGCGGTAATCTCCTGGGCAGTTGCAAGAGCTCCCGCGAACACGAGAAGTAGTGCCAGCAATTGTCTCATCGCCAAGGAAAAACTCTAACCTCTCCACGAACGAGAAGGGCGCGAGTTTACTCGTGCCGTTAAGTCGTTGAACATGTGTCCGCGCTTCAGCGCCTGAGGTGAGCTTCTTGCCCCCCACTAGTTTTTTCGCAAACTGTGAAACAGTTCCAGTTGTTTGTCCGACCGCCCCGCCCGTTTACACCAGCTTAGTCTTCGACAGCGGCAATTCCCGCACCCGCTTGCCCGTAGCCGCAAACACCGCGTTATACAGCGCAGGGGCAAAAGGCGGCACGCCGGGTTCGCCCACTCCGGCCGGCAGCGCTTCGCTCTTAACAATCTGCACGTCTACGTGACGCGGAGCGCGGTTCATGCGCGTGATCTGATAATTGTGGAAATTGCTCTGGTCGATGACTCCGTTAGTAGCCGTAATTTCGCTGAACAACGCCAGGCTCGTTCCAAACACGGCCGCGCCCTCGAACTGGTTGCGGATATTATCCGGGCTGACGACCGTCCCCGCATCGACCGCAGTCCACACATTCGGAATATGCACCTGTCCCCGGCTGTCGACTTCGACCTCAACCACCGTAGCTACATACGTAAGGAAACTCCGGTGAGCGGCAATGCCCATCCCCCGCCCCTTGCCCGTGGCCTTTTTGCCCCAGCCCGAATTCTCCGCCGCGATCTCGACCACACGCCGCAATCGCGCCGTGTCGAACGGATAAGCCTTGTCCTCTTCCGCCTCGCCCCCCTTAAGGTCAAGCTTGACCACACGCGCCGGCCCGATCAGATCCAGCAAGTACTGCGCGGAGTCCTTATTCGCTGCCTTCGCCAGTTCGTCGGCGAACGAGCCAATCGCGAACGCATGATAGATGTTGGCCACGCTGCGCAACCATCCAATGCGGACGTGGTAGTCGGCCGGGCCGTTTTCCGCGCGATGGTTGGGAATGTCGAACGGAAGATTGTTCCATCCCAACCCCATCTCGTCATCGGCATAAACGGCCGACACGTTGAAAGTTGAATCAATCGGCGGATATACCGTCCGCTGCAGCCACGCCGTCGGCTTGCCATCAGGCCCAACGGCGGCCTTCATGTACATCGACGCAACCGAGTGAAAATAATCAAACTGAATATCGTCTTCGCGGCTCCACACAACCTTGACCGGCTTGCCCAGTTGCTTCGAAAGAACCGCAGCCTCTGCCACCTGGTCAGGTTTCGACTTGCGTCCAAATCCGCCACCCAGCAGCGTGACATGGCAAGTCACATCTTCCTTCTTGATGCCCAGCACGCCCGCAATCGTTTCCTGCACCGCTTGCGGATTCTGCGTAGGAGCCCATGCCAGCACCTTTCCGTCGCGATACTCGGCAACGGCGACAGGTGGTTCCATCGAAGCGTGCGCCAGATGCGGAGTGTAGTATTCAGCCTCAATGATCTTGCCGCCTTTAGCAAATGCGGCATCCACATCCCCGACATTGCGAACCACTTTGCCCGGCTGCCGCGAAGTGGTTTCGAGCGTCTTGCGGAACGGCGCCGAGTTATACACCGAGTGCGGGCTACTATTAGCGTCCCATTCAACCTTCAGGCCCTTGCGTCCCTTGAATGCCGCATAAGTATTGTCGGCAATCACGGCGACGCCGCCCAAAGGCTGGAACATGTGCGGCGGCTTAAAAACATCGATCGTCAACGTCTTCTGAACGCCCGGCACCTTGAGCGCGGCCTTGTCGTCATACGACTTGATCTTCTGTCCCAGCACTGGCGGATGTTCCACCGAAGCGTAGACCATTCCCGGCATAGTCGCGTCCATCCCAAAAATCGCCCCGCCCGTGACGATCTCCGGAAGGTCGAACAGGGAATTGCTCTCCTTGCCGATGTAACGCCACTCAGAGCGCGCTTTAAGCGGCACATCCTCTTTCTTCGGAACCGTAAGCTTGGCTGCCGCAGCCGCAACTTCGCCATAACCCAGCTTGCGCCCGGTGGCCCGATGCACAACGAAGTGAGGCTCGGTCGTGCAGTCCTTCGGAGAAACGCCCCACTGCGCAGCGGCGGCGCGGATCAGCATCACGCGCCCGGTAGCGCCCACCCGGCGCATCAGATCGAAGTTACTGCGAACCGAGTGCGACCCGTCCGTATCCTGCTCCCCATATTTCGGATCGCCAATCGCCTGCTCGATCTTCACCTTCGACCAGTCGGCGTCAAGTTCGTCGGCGACCACCAGCGGCAACGCCGTGCGGCTGCCGCATCCCATCTCCGAACGATGCGCAACAATGGTGACCGTGCCGTCGGAGGCGATCGACATCCACAGACTCGGTTCGAACGGAGCCGCAGTCGCATCGCCTTCCGCTGCCAAGAGCGGCGCGGGAACAAAGCGCACGCTAAGCACAAAGACGCCGCTGGCCAATGCTCCCTGCAGGAATCCTCTTCGACTAACATGCCGGCTGACATTTTCAATGAGCTTCATGCCATCTCCTTCGCCGCCTGCTGCTTTGCCGCCTGATGAATCGCCGCTCGAATCCGCTGATAAGTCCCGCAGCGGCAGAGATTGCCGGCCATGGCCGTGTCAATATCCTGGTCGCTCGGATTCTTATTCTCTTTAAGCAGTGCGATCGCCGTCATGATCTGCCCCGTCTGGCAGTACCCGCATTGCGGCACCCGAATCTCCATCCACGCCTCCTGCACCGGATGCATGGGAGGGATCCCTTCAATGGTAGTAATCTCGGCCCCACCGACATCCTTCATAGGAGTGGTGCACGAGCGAATGGCCGCGCCATTCTGGTGCACCGTGCAGGCCCCGCACAACGCCATGCCACAGCCGAACTTCGTCCCCGTAAGCTGCGCCACGTCGCGCAAATACCACAACAGCGGCATGTCGGGATCGCCGTCAAACGTCTTCTCTTTCCCGTTCACTTTAAAGCGAATCATTTGCCCCTCGTTGAACTATCCATTGCTGAAACCACAAATGCAGCAGAATTGATTTTCATATCCTAGTCGCAGAGCGCAAAATGTGGAAGAGTCGACAGGTTTCCCCTCTGATCCCCCGTGTCCCCTGTGGTTAAAGGTTTAAGTCAGCGCCGTCATATAATCGTCTGTCCTTCCAGGAGGAATTTTGGCTTACGACGATCTGCGCGACTGGATCAAAGCGCTCGACCAAGCCGGCGAACTGAAGCGAGTCCGCACCGAAGCCGACCCTATTCTGGAAATCACGGAAATTGCCGACCGGGTCTCAAAGAGTAGGGATAAAGACAGGCAGGGAACCGTGGGCGGCAAAGCCCTGCTCTTCGAAAACTTAAAAGGCTATCCCGGCGCGCAACTCCTAATCAACCAATTCGGATCGGCCCGCCGCATGCGCCTGGCCCTGGAAGTCAATTCCCTGGACGAAGTAGCCGAGCGCATCCGTGGCTTCATGGACGTGAAATCGCCGCAAGGCTTCCTGGACAAAGTAAAGATGCTGCCCATGCTAGCCGAGATGGGCAAGTTCTTCCCCAAGACCGTAGCCACCGGCCCCTGCAAAGAAGTAATCAAGCGCGACAATTTCTCATTGCTGGATTTCCCCATTCTGCAATGCTGGCCAAAAGATGCCGGACGCTTCATCACCCTCCCCTGCGTAATCACGCGCGATCCAAAAACCGGCAAGCGCAACGTAGGCATGTATCGCATGCAAATCTACGACCAGCAAACCACCGCCATGCACTGGCAAAGACAAAAAGTAGCCGCCGAACACTACCGCGACCACATAAGAAACGCCGCAGCCTCCCCAAATCACGTAGGGACGGCCCCCGGCCGCCCAGCCCTGCGAAACACGGCCGCTGCGGTCGATATCATGGCACGCTCCTCCGGAGGAGCGATGCAAGCCCCAGGCGCCAGCCCCGCCGGAAAAATGGAAGTAGCCGTAGCCATAGGCACCGACCCGGCCCTAACCTTCTCCGCCATAGTCCCCGCCCCGCCCGACGTAGAAGAATTCATCATCGCGGGATTCCTCCGCCAAAAGCCAGTAGAGCTAGTAAGGTGCGAAACAGTAGACTTGGAAGTCCCCGCCAACGCCGAGATCATCCTCGAAGGCTACGTGAATCTAGAGGAACTCCGCACCGAAGGCCCCTTCGGAGATCACACCGGCTTCTACTCGCTGGAAGACGAGTATCCCGTCTTCCATGTCACCTGCATCACGCATCGAAAAGATCCGATCTACGCCACGACCGTAGTCGGCAAGCCGCCGCAAGAAGATGCCTGGATGGGCAAAGCCGTCGAGCGCATCTTCCTCCCGCTGATGAAGCTATCCATCCCCGAACTGGTGGACATCAATCTCCCCATAGAAGGCGTGTTCCACAACCTGATGCTGGTTTCCATCCGCAAGTCCTACCCCGGCCAAGCGCGCAAAGTAATGAACGCCATCTGGTCGCTCGGCCAGGCCATGTTCACCAAGTGCATCATCGTGGTAGACGAAGATGTGGACGTGCAGGACATAGCCGACGTAACCCTGAAAGTGCTGAACCACATCGACCCCGAGCGCGACATCCAATTCACGCTCGGCCCGGTAGATTCGCTAGACCACGCCGCGCGCCTGGCAAACTACGGATCGAAGATGGGCATAGACGCGACGCGCAAGTGGTCAACCGAAGGCTTCACTCGTCCGTGGCCAGACGAGATCGTGATGGACGCGAAGACGCGGGCGCTAGTCGATGGCAAATGGAAGGCGCTGGCGAAGGAATTGGGGATTGAATAGAACAGATCGCGGGGAAGGGTCGTGTCACATAGTTGGTGTAAACACGTGATTTCGCCAATTGAGCACTCCACACGCCGACGACTGGAAATTCAGACTTGGTCTCCGTTGCCTGCGCTTGCGCGGGAAAGGGTTTAGTGTGAGAGAAAGCGAGTCACGAACTTACCTCGCCGTCCGGACTTGCAATGACAACCACGTAACCGTCCGGGTCACGTAGCCACATTTCTCTGTGCTTGGGATTCGGGTTGATGTGCGGTTCTAAGATGACCTGAGCGCGCGACGCACGGTCTCTCTCGACGACCTCATCAAAGTCGCCCACCTCGAACCAAAGCAAGACGCCATGGCCAGGCGGTCCCGCATCGGCGTTGACGAGGTTGGGGTGAGCGTCCTTGTCCCAAGCATGGAGTTGAAGAATGAGTTCACCACGGCACTGCATCCGATCTACACTTCGCGATGGGGATGTTCCGGAAGTGAATCGAAGCCGAGCAGCTGCCGATACCAACTGCCGCTCGCGCGAACATTGCGCACTGCGATTAGCGGCTCTGCCCGGACAAAGGCGCTCTGCCCGACAGCTTCCATACGTCCTCCCGATGAAATCAGCGTCGCCAGAAAGTCGGTTAAACTCTGATTTCGCTCGCTGTGACCATTCTTTACTGGCCAGACCCTATCGGTCAAAAGGGAATACCTTGATGACTGCAATCACAAAACCTTTGGGAAGTTGGCGAAAAATCCCCATGACACTCATTACCAAGCCCGCGAGTGGAATCGTCACTTTCGACGGTGCTAAAACTCACAGACAGCAGCGCTCCGGCAAGACTATCATCGGCTTGGAGGAATCAAAACTGAATACTACAGATTGGCAGCCCGGCCCCGTACAAGGATGAGGGCATCTCGTCCAGCCGCTGCTCGACGGCGAAGGGGTCGGGCTTGTAAATTTCACGATTTCGAAAGAAGACCCATAGTTCTTCTTGCCCTGATCCCACAAGATTGTTGGGCGAAAAATTCCCGTTGCACTCATTGACCCGGTTGTGAGTGTCATCGATTACATCAACAATGCTTTTGCGCCTGCATCGGATTTAATTATCTGCGTCGGGTCGTCAAGTCTCTGCGGGACGCTCTCAGAAGCCAGGTGGATTATGTCGCAGGGAGAGGGTTCGTTCACGCTCTTCGAGAGCCGCAAAGATCTCTTCCAACATGGTTGCGAGCTTTTCGGGGTCGGTTTCCATTGAAGCTGCTGCGACGAGTTCTTCCCAATTTGTCTCGAGCCGCTTCTTCGGACCATCGCTGACCATAGTGCCTCCTTACCGGCGGAAACGGAGGGGGGCCGTTCCTTGATCGTGCAGCAGTTTTACCGCCTGCAGGCGCAAATGTTTTCAGCGTGGAAAATCGCGCGGCGGCATCAGTAGTTGGAGAAGCATGAAGATCCGGACGACTACGGGGTTTCACCTGCTTGAACAAGATCATATTTTCGGCGGGTCGGGCGGCTTCGGAGCATTCGCCTGCACCTTCAACTCTAATCCCTTTAGCGTACCCAGAGAGTAGGCCGCAGATTCGCGTTCCTGAACGCGGTTGTTGAAATCCAGCAAGTCACGAAGGCGTCCGGTGACGATACGTTTGACGTCTCTGATTCTTTCTGCAAATTCGTCGAGTCGTATTTCTACCAGACCAGCTTCGGAGAGCACTCTCCACACCTGCAGCTCGTCGGGTTCATCATCGGATCGACTCACAGTTCCAAACCTCGTTCCATTCACTCGACCTGAGACTCCAGCTCCCGGTCAGTTCGTCATTGGTCTTTATTCTTTGTCTTGGTCTTGCACCTTGGACCCTGCCGGCTTGAACCTGAGGTATGTGTATGCCAGATACTGGTTCAGCTCCGCCCAGAAAGACTGGTCCCGTTTGCGAGGATCCATCCCGGCCCCGGCCATCGAAAGGAGCCGCTCCTCACACTCCTCTCGCTCCTGGTCAGTGACCTCACTGATTTTGCGCCACGCCTGTGGCAGGGGACATCCCGAGATCCTGTGCTCTGGTATCACTCGTCCGTCCTCAAGAATGAAATCCCGCCAGACCAACCCCCAACGCACTTCTTTGAGAGTAGCCGTTTCAGATGCGGCGGAAGATTTTAACGAAATGAGCTGGCCTTCCTGCGGAGGCCAGTTCGCCGCAGTATCTAGTTGCTTTGCCGTGGACTTCATCATTCGCGCACCGGCGGGAATTAGGTTTAATTGCTTTCTTCCGGATTGGGTTTGCGGCTCACGATCCGAGATCCCTGTGCAGCTGGTCTCGGCCAATCGCTGCGCGACAAGACCCGGTCCACGGCCTGCTCTACTCTCAACATAAAGCTTGCGTCAGGGTCCGACACCGCAGGTACCGTGGACAATGCCAAACCGCGGGTATTCGCGTTCGTAGCTGCCTCAACCTTTGGCACCAGTTGCGGCTGCTGTTTCAGATAGCCGATCCAGACAAGAGTGACGGCGTTGTACGCCGTGCTCTTCAGTAGACTGATCATCGCGGCTTGGCCGTTGCCATACCACATCACAATACTAACCAGGACTAGCTCAACGCTGGCAAAGACTCCGAATCCCAGCGCTATGCCGAATACCTGTTGGCGCGAGCAATTTCTGAAAATACGGCAAAGAAGCATCAAGAGCAGGAAGAGCCCAACCTGCATCAGGCGTACGCTGCGATCAAAGGCAAACACCGCCGCTACGACCCTGTCTGCACCCGCTTCGCTAGTAGACCACGCACCCAAAATTGCAAGCAGAAGGAGCAGCCCGCACGACCATCGGAATATAGTGGTTCCCAAACTCTGAATACCTCCATATTCCCGAAAGAGACTGCGCAATATTTCATCCATTACCGCGACCGTAAAGATCACGCTGAGGGCGTTTCCGGCCCAGTAAGCGTCGAAGTAGTTCTCGGGGAAATACCTGTACACGCCAAACAAACATGCCGACTTTAGAGTCTGAAACAGGATGTAGGAAAAGAATCGGGGAAACACCATGCGCACCTGGCGGCGGACCATGAAGATCAGAAGGGTGATCTGCAAGAGCGGACCGGCGAGCCAGTTCACATACGTTAACCAGTTCATCGCATTACGTGCACGTAATGCTCGGAAGCATACCTATCCCTCGACCGCTCCGCAACACTTATTTTGGGCCGGCCTCGTGTCGATTTATGAATTCGGCTTACCTGTACTTATTTGCCGCAGCCTTTGCCGCGGCACAAAGGCATCGGGTCGCTGCCATCGGCAACGACCACAGCCTGCTCTGCTCGATTGGCAGATTTGCCAGGTGGCGAGGCGCTCGTTAAGATTGCGCCGTACAAGCCAGCCAGTGCCACAACGGTTAGTAGGACTTCCATTGCTTTGTTCATGGGGGAGTCTCCTTTGCGCATACTTCTGCGCGTTGGCGAAGTATATGCCCAGTCGATGCGTCGTGAGCACCACAATCTGTGGATAATTGTCGTTTTTGAGGATCTGTGCGCTGCGGACTGTTGGAACTGGGGCCGTCGACGAGATGGTTTGGCCGATCATTGGGGGCGAATCTTACTGTGGGGGACGGGCAAGTCAATGAAAGCTGTGGACTTGGCCCTGTCGCCAAATGATTGTTGTTGCAAAGTCCCCATTGCACTCATTGACCCCGGTCGGCCAGTTCTCAATGAATGTTGCAATTGATTCGATAGCAATGTCGGCTCCAGTGCCCGAGTAAGCCTTGGTGGTGCGAACCAACTGGCTGCTGCGCGACGAGCCGAGGACCAGCCGAGGACGACCGCCCCGAGTCACGGGAGTTCGGCTTGAGCCGCCCGCCAACTTATGTTCTCATTAAGGAGCGACGTGGCCCGTGGGGGGCCCACCAGCGCGCATCAACCTCAACCCTCAGCCTCAATGTCTTTTGAGCGGAATATGAGCGCAATACCAAGAGGAGAAGAATCATGAAAAAAGTCAGCTACATTCCCAAGGGATACAACACCATTACACCGTACCTCGTCATCAAGGGCGCGGCGAAAGCGATTGATTATTACAAGAACGTTTTCGGAGCAACCGTAGTCGTCCGCATGGACGGTCCCGACGGCCGCGTGGGCCACGCCGAGCTCCAGATCGGCGACTCGCGCATCATGCTGGCCGACGAAAATCCGCAGATGGGCTACCGCAGCGCCGAGAGCATCGGAGCGTCTCCGGTGAGCCTGTATGTCTATCTCCCCGATTGCGACAAAGTAGTCGCCAAGGCAGCCACGGAGGGAGCGAAGATCCTGAAGCCGGTCGCGGACCAATTCTACGGAGATCGCTCCGGTTTCATCCAAGACCCGTTCGGACATCTCTGGGGCATTGCGACTCACAAGGAAGATCTGTCGCCGAAAGAGATGGACGAACGCGCCAGGAAAGCAATGCAGGCCGCCTGAAGTTAGCTCTTCCCCTGTGACCTCCGTGTTCTCCGTGGTTAAGATTTAGAAGCATGAACCACCGGAACACAGGGGTCACCTGGAAGAGACGCTCGTACAATTGCAGATCTCAACTCTAGAAAGGAACTCTACCCATGCTCGCTGCTGGCAATCCTTTTCCGAATTTTTCGCTGCCTAACCAGGACGGCAAGACCACCAAGCTTTCCGACTTCGCCGGAAGTTGGTTGGTCGTTTATTTCTATCCGAAAGACGACACGCCCGGCTGCACCATCCAGGGCAAGTCGTTTACCGCGACCAAAGGCGATTTCGACGCCGCCGGAATCAAAGTCGTTGGCGTCAGCGCCGACGACGTCACCTCGCACAAGAACTTCTCCCACAAGTTCGCTTTTACCATCGACCTGCTCTCCGACACCAACTCCAATCTGATGAAGTTGCTCGGCATCGGCCAGGCGGAATGGAAAGGGATGAAGTTCTGGGAGCGCACCAGTTTCGTGGTTGATCCCACCGGCGTGATCCGCAAGGTGTACGAAAAGGTGAATCCGGAAGGCCACGAGAAAGTGCTGCTCGACGACATCAGGAATCTGAAGCAGAAGGCGGCCTGACCAATGGGGCAGACGCGGTTGTCGGCGGCAACACTGCGCCGCTGCTCTTGCGGAGTTCTCCCCAAGCTCGGGTTGGCAAGGATGCCCGCGAATCCGCGAGCCTCCGGCTTACTGCGGCGTGGTCGCGATGTTCAGTCCTTGATAGATGAACAATCCCGCAATCACCAGGATCATGACTCCCGACAAGGCTCCCAGCACCCTCACGATCGGTGTGATCCTTTTCATCTTGACCAGAACTTCGGTTTGGTCCTTATGCATCTGGGATTCGGTTTCATGCAGGAAGATGGAATCGTCCTCGTGCATGCTGAGAGTGCTCTTGTAGATCAGGAGGATAATGAGGACCCCCGTCAAAATACCCCACGCGACCAGCAGTGCAAACATAGGAGTCATGCGCCACCTCGGAGCTGAGATCGAGCCAATTCCCGAAGTCGCCATCTTGAGCCCCAGCGAAAATTCTGCCATTCGCTGGCGTTCGGGTACGGGCCCCTACTTGGCACGATTATAGACCCATTGGCAAGAGGGCAGCGACTTATTGTCTGCTCGAAGCATCTAACCATCGGGTACAACAAGGATTACTGGCTCCTGAAAAGCCTTGCCGAGCCGGTTCCAAGCTTTGCTATAATAAGCAATCACAAGGAGATAGACAGATGGCAACCACCACCACACCCGGAGCTCAGCACGGAGTTCAGCACGAAGTTCAGCCCAGTGCCCAGCCCAAAACCGCAGCACCCGTTCTGACCCCCAGCGCGATTGCCAAGGTCAAAGAAATCATGGCCACGCAGACGCCGGTCCCGTCGGGATTGCGGTTGTCCGTAGTCGGCGGAGGTTGTTCAGGCTTTCAGTATTCCATGGCCTTCGAGAACGGTGCCGGCATGATGGACAAGGTTTTCGACTTTGACGGTTTGAAGGTTTACGTGGATGCTACTTCACTGATGTATCTGGGCGGCGCGCATGTCGATTACGTCGAGACCCTCGAAGGCGCCGGCTTCAAGTTCGAAAACCCGAACGTGAAGAGCACCTGCGGCTGCGGTTCTTCGTTTAACGTTTAACGATAATGACAATGACACGGAAATAAATTTCTGGTTTCCGTCAAGCCCCGCTTTCGATGCGGGGCTTTTCTGTTGCTGGAATACTGCTTGGAGATGTGCCGTCTACTGTTGGGGCGTCGGCGCTGGGGTCGGCGGAGTTTGCGTCTGAAGACCTTGATTTTGGCCGCCGTTCGGCGTTAAACCCTGTCCCAGTCCTTGTCCAAGTCCTTGCGCCGTTGCACCACCCGCCACTCCAGGAATGAGGCCGCCCCCGGCTTGCATACCGGGATTCACTGGTCCGGTCAGCAAGCCGCCGCGGTCCGCCTGGGGCAGGTAAATGAAGAGCCAGTCGTTGTAATGGTTCTTACCGAAGAACGAGCGGATAGTCTTGTCTTTCTTGTTCGTGCTGGCGACCCCGAGAATCGGACCTCCGCCAAACGTCGGCCCGTTGAAGCCGGAGCCGGTATTGGAATTCGAAGACGACGATCCTGGCTGATTAGAATTCCCCCCCGCATCCGATGGATTGCCAGAGGCTGAATTGCCAGAGGATG
>Ga0209415_10004355_pt1 | contig 25982 bp, 21 predicted proteins | sample PeaSoiSIISIP2007_FD_187696 | JGI IMG/M metagenome (GOLD analysis project Ga0209415, IMG submission 187696) | Peat soil microbial communities from Weissenstadt, Germany - SII-SIP-2007 (SPAdes) (version 2) | ecosystem: Environmental > Terrestrial > Soil > Wetlands > Peat | place: Germany... | reverse complement strand
CGGCTACTAAATCGATCCCCTCCGGGGATCACGGAATTCGGACGGGTGACTGAAAACTGATAACTGACGACTGAGAATTTACGATGAGCTTACGGCGCGTAATTTCCAAACTCGCCGCCCTGCTTCGCCGGCGGAAGCCGGTGGACGATCTCGAGGAAGAGATTCGTGCTCATCTGGAAATGGAAGAGCGCGAGAACCTCGAAGCCGGAATGCCGCCCGAGGAGGCTCGCTATGCGGCGCTGCGCCGCTTCGGCAACGTGACCTCGACGAAGGAGAAGAGCCGCGAAATGTGGAAATGGAATACCGTTGAAACGCTCTGGCAGGACCTCTGTTATGGAATTAGGCAACTCCGGCGCAGCCCCGGCTTCGCGATCGTTGCCATCCTGACACTTGCATTGGGCATCGGGGCCAGCACCGCCATCTTCAGCGTTATCGACGCGGTGTTGCTCAGGGAACTGCCTGTCAAGAACCCCCACGAACTCATCGCGCTTGCGACTGTGGGTCCGTATGGGGTAGGGAGTTTCTCTTATCCGGGATTCAAGCGCTTTCGCGACGCAAACCGCGTTTGCTCGGAATTGGCGGCCATCGGCTGGCTTAACCAGTTGGATGCGAGCTTAGACGGCCAGGCGGAAACGGTCGAGGGCCGAATCGTTACCGGCAATTTCTTTACTCTTCTCGGAGTGGGCGCCAGCGCCGGCCGGACATTTACGAGTCAGGACGAGAAGACGCCGCAGACGATCCCGGTGGCTGTCATCAGCTACGCGTATTGGAAGCGCCGTTTTGGTCTCAGCCCTTCAGTCGTGGGAAGAAACATCACTTTGAACCGAACGCCGTTTGCAATTGTGGGGGTGACGCCCGCGAGTTTTTCGGGTCCGGACGTCGGGCGCTTGCCGGACATCTACGTACCAATGACGATGGAGCCGGCTTTTCACGACGAGCAGTCATGGCTCGATCAACCTGACTTTCACTGGTTGAATGTCCTGGGAAGGCTCAAGCCAGGCGCGAGCCGAGAACAAGCGCACGCTGATCTGGAGGTCATTCACCGTCAAGTACTGGCTGACATTTCCATGAAGGGTTGGTCGCCGTCGGAGCAGAAAGACCTTCTTTCGACACATCTGGAAGTCCAATCGGCTGCGAGCGGACTCCCGTTCGGCTTGCCGAAGGTCTTTTCGGGGGCGTTATCCATTTTGATGGGTATGGTAGGACTGGTCCTGCTAATCGCTTGCGCCAACGTTGCCAATCTCTTGCTTGGGCGGGCCACCGTGCGACAGAAGGAGATTGCCGTACGGGTGGCCATAGGCGCCGGCCGTTTTCGACTGATCCGCCAGCTTCTAACCGAAAGTGTGGTGCTCGCGATTGCAGCGGGCGCACTCGGCCTTCTGTGCGCTTACTGGGCAAGCGCCGGAATCGTCGCGCTGATGTCCATTGGCCAGGACCCGATATCCCTCAACCTCCGTCCCGATCCCCGCGTTCTTGGCTTTACTGGCGCCCTCGCGCTTCTCACTACGATGCTCTTCGGACTCGCTCCAGCACTGCGTGGCACCAGACTGGATCTTACACCTGCCCTCAAGGAGAGCGCGGGCAGCCAAGGCTCAAGAAAGTCCCGACTGGGATTGGGGGAAGGCTTGGTGGTAGCGCAAGTGGCGCTCTCGCTGCTCTTGCTTCTTGGCGCGGGACTCTTCGTGCGCACCCTTCAAAACCTGAGGAGGCTCGACCCGGGATTCGACCGCAAAGGCGTGCTGCTCTTCGATCTTGACCCCACAAAAAGCGGCTACAAGGGTGCGGCCATAGCCAGACTTTACGGGCAGCTATTGCAGCATTTCAATGCCATCCCGGGTGTGCGCTCCGCTAGCCTGTCGAATATGGAGCCGATCACCGGTGGCGGTGGCTGGGACAATTCTGTGTGGGCCGAGGGCTACACCTCGCGGCCGGACGAGAACATTACGGTCTATCTGAATTCAGTGGGGCCACGGTATTTCGAAACTCTCCGAAGTCCCCTGCCGCTAGGCCGCGATTTCAGCCCACGAGATACAGAGGCCACGCCGAAGGTGGCCATCATCAACCAGACGATGGCCCATTATTTCTTTGGCAACAGCAATCCCATCGGAAAGAAGTTCGGCTGGTTTGGAGAAGACAAGAACAAAGTGCAATTCGAAATTGTGGGAGTTGTGAAGGACTCAAAATATGGAACTCTGCGCGAACAGATTCCACGCACGGCTTATCTCGATTGCTTTCAGACACCTCTTGGCGGCATGACCTTTGCAGTTCGTACCTCGGTCAAACCCTCGGCAGTGATCTCCCAAGTCCGCAACGAGATTCAGGCCGTCGACCCCGGTCTGCGGATCGGAGGCTTCACGACCCTCGAAGAGCATGTGGACAATTCCCTGGGCCACGAACGCCTGATGGCCACGCTGTCGAGCCTGTTTGCGATCTTGGCAGTCGTGCTCGCCTGCGTCGGCTTGTACGGAGTGATGGCCTACTCCGTGGCGCGCCGGACAAGCGAAATCGGCATTCGCATGGCGCTGGGCGCTGACGGCGCGCGAATCGTGGGAACAATCCTGCGGGAGTCGGCGTTATTGATTCTGGCAGGCGTGGCCCTCGGGCTGCCCGTCGCGATTACCGCCGCACGGATGATCTCGAGCCGGCTCTACGGGTTGAAACCGGCGGACCCTCTGACGATCGTAGGGGCGATCATCTTGCTCACCGCAGTCACGGGCCTCGCGAGTTACATTCCCGCGCGCCGGGCGACGAAAGTCGATCCGCTGGTGGCGCTGAGGCATGAATGAAGTCGTCAGTCATCAGTAGTCAGTTCTCAGTAAGAACGGTAAAGGAACTGACTGATGACTGAAAACTGAGAACTGGGGACTGAGAACTTCGCATGCGCTTGCGACGTGAACTTTCCAAACTCGGCGCATTATTTCGCCGGCGGGCGCCGGTGGATGATCTCGAGGAAGAAATTCGCGCGCACCTGGAAATGGAAGAACGGGAGAACCTGGAAGCCGGCATGCCGCCGGAGGAAGCTTACTACGCGGCGTTGCGGCAGTTCGGCAACGTGCCGCTGACGCAAGAGAGGAGCAGGGAGATGTGGACATGGACTTCGCTGGAAACGCTTGGGCAGGACTTCCGCTACGGCCTGCGCATGCTCCGCAAGGATCTCGGCTTTACGGCCGTTGCGGTGGTGACGCTGGCCTTGGGAATTGGCGCCAACACGGCCATATTCAGCTTGGGCAATGTCTTTATGTTCCGCCCCCTGCCGGTAAAAGACGCCGAGCGGTTGGCGGTGGTTGCGGTGCAATATCACGCCGACGCCGATCCCGGCCAACTCTCTTATCCGGATTACGAGGATTTCCGCAAGCAGTCGAATGTCTTCACGGACATGACGTTCTACGACCTCAGCGTCTCAGGAATCAGTTACCAGGGGCACGCCAACCGCATCATCATGGCGTATGTTCCTAGCAACTTTTTTTCCATGCTGGGCATTCGAGCGGCGTTCGGCCGCTTGATTGTTCCTGGTGAAGGCGACGAGCCAAAGACCGGACCGGTCGTAGTGCTCGGCCACAGTTATTGGATGAAACATTTCGGCAGCGACCCCGGCATCATCGGGCACAGCGTCACCGTGGACGGGCAAGTGGTCACCGTGATTGGCGTGGTGCCGAAGGAATTCAACGGTCCTTACAACCTTATCGAACTGGATGCGTACGCTCCGATCGGGATTCACGATACGCCCACGCGTTCCGGGTTCTATCGGGACCGTGGCGATACCGAGTTGCGGGTCTTGGCCACCTTGAAGCCCGGCATGACCACAAAGCAAGCGGAAGCCTCTCTCAACGTCATCGCGCAGCGCCTGGCGAAAGCCTATCCTGAAACCAACAAGGGGCAGGTGGTGCGCGTGATTCCCGAGCGGCTTGCCCGGCCCGAACCTGCGGTCGAGAGTTACATGCCTCTGGTGACCACGATTTTCCTGATCATGGTGGGCCTCGTTCTGCTGGTGGCGTGCTTCAACGTGGCGAACCTGCAACTGGCGCGGGCGGCGGCGCGCGAGAAGGAAATCGCGGTGCGGGCAGCGATGGGCGCGGGGCGGACTCGTTTGATCAGGCAGATGTTCGCCGAGAGCTTGGTTCTTGCCGTGTCGGGCGCGGTGGGCGGCGCGCTGGTGGGGAATTGGGTGATCCGAGGCCTCGAGAAGCTGCGCCCGCTGGGCGACCTTTCGCTGCGGCTTGCCTTCACTTTTGACTGGCGCGTTTTTGCGTACGTCGCTGGAATTGCGTTGCTGGCGGGAATCGCCTCGGGTTTGGCGCCGGCGCTGCGCGCCTCCCGCACCAACCTCAACGAGACGCTGCGCGAAGGAGGGCGCGGGCTAGTGGGCGACACGCGCCGCCACTGGCTGCGCAACGGACTGGTGGTGGCGCAGGTGGCCGGATCGTTGATCGTGCTGGTCGCCGCGGGCCTCTTGACGCGCAGTCTCAAAAACGCCGAAGCCGTCGACTTGGGCTACGACCCGCATCAGGTGCTGAACATGAGCCTCGACCCAAGCCTTCAGGGTTACAACCAGCCGCAGAGCGAGGCATTCTTCCGCGAGTTGCTGCCCCGGGTGAGATCGCTCCCCGGCGTCCAATCGGCCAGCCTCGCTTTCTCGGTTCCTTTGGGCTATTACGGCGATGGCACGAGCGTCCACCCTGACGGGCAAGAACGCCAATCCACGGATAATCGCGCGCCGGGCGCCAGCTACAACTGCGTGACGCCGGATTATTTCACCACTTTGCGAATGAAGATTCTCGAGGGCCGCGCCTTCTCGGAAAGCGACACCAGTACTTCCCCGCTGGTCGCGCTGGTGAACGAAGCGATGGCCAAACAACTCTGGCCGCACCAGGATGCGGTCGGGCGGCGCTTTAGTTACAAAGGCGCGCAGGGGCCGTTCGGGCCGGCTCGGCAAGGCAATTCAGATTCTTTGGTGACGGTGGTCGGCGTGGTGCAGAATGCGAGGGTACAAGGTCTGCTGGACGCGCCCGGCAATTTCTTCTATGTGCCTCAGACGCAGAACTACAAGGCCACGCACGTCCTGCAACTGCGCACGTCGGTGCCGCCACAGTTGCTGCGGGCGCCCGTCGAAGCTTTGGTGCGTGAACTCGAGCCGAATCTGCCCATCTACGACGTGATGACCATGGAGCAAGCCGTGGCCGGCGCTAACGGTTATTTCCTCTTCAAGATCGGCGCAGGTCTCGCCGCAGCGCTCGGCATTCTCGGCTTGATCCTGGCGGTGGTGGGGGTCTATGGCGTGGTCTCCTATGGCGCCACCCAGCGCCAACACGAAATTGGCATTCGCATGGCGCTTGGAGCGCGTCCGGCGGGCGTACTGGGGCTGATCATTCGGCAGGCCGTGATCCTGGTCGGGGCCGGGATCGGCATCGGAGTGCTCGCAGCGCTGGGCGTTAATCGCCTGCTGCTGAGCCTGCTGGTCGGCGTGACTTCTTCCGATCCTCTCACACTGGTCACCGTTTGCGGGCTGATGTTGGCCGTGGCACTGCTCGCTTGCTACATCCCCGCCCGCCGCGCCACCAAGGTCGATCCGCTGGTGGCGCTGCGGCATGAGTGATTGACGATTTTCGATTGACGATTGTCGATTGCGCGGAACACGCGGATTTGACGGCCCTCTCCGGGGGGAGAGGGTGGCGCGCGACGGCGCTTTCATCCGCCGTCGCGGGCCGGGTGAGGGGTCGGTTCGCTGGCGGCGTGCCCCACTACGCCCTCCGTAGGCCGAGGTAAACGCTCAGGTAGTTCACTAGCAGCATGGATGCGTTACTCATCTCGAGGTCAAGGGCTTCCAGGTTGCTCTTGAGGTATCTGGAGCCCAGCCACGCAGGAATCGCCACCGCAAACCCCAAGACTGTTGGGACCAGCGCAAGCCAAAGCCCTTCGAAGTCCGCGGCCATGCAAGTGGACGCGGCTGCGCCACAGCCCTTAAACGCGTGCGGGATTTCCACGACTGTACCCAACAGCGCGACGAACGGCGCCAACGATGCTACAGTTGCGAGGCCCTTCAAACCGCTCTGCAACTCCGCATGAATAACCGCCGCCGAACGCCTCGAAGCTCGTTCGACAACTCCGAGCACTTCTCGGTCGGATTCAAGCATGGCCGCTCCTTTCGCAATATAATTGTACTCTCAGCCTGGCCTGGCGGAAAGTCAAGTCAGTAGCGGAGGTGAAACGCCGCATGGGGAATCTGTATGTAACCAAAGAGGAGATGCGCGACGAGCGCGTGATCGAGTGGCTGGCATCGTCTTTCCAGGACCTGCGGCATGGACTGGTGCTGATGCGGCGAGACCCGGGTGTCTCCGCCCTCATTGTGCTGGTGCTGGCGCTGGGGATTGGAGGCAACGCCGCGGTCTTCACACTGCTGAAGGCCGCCTTCCTTGATCGCCTGCCGTTTCGGGATGCGGGCCGTTTGGTGACGATCATCGAAAACGATGGCTGGATACCGACCGTGTCCGAGTTTCTCGAGATTCAAAAGCACAGCAGAACCCTGGAAGGGATGGCGTTTGCGGAACACCGCGACATGCAACTGAGCGGCACCGGCGAGCCGACGCGAATATTTGCCGCGCGGGTGACGGCCTCCTTCTTTCCGCTGCTGGGAGTGCATCCCGCGCAGGGACGGACCTTCGTCGACGACGAAAACCAGCCGGACCGGCCGCCCGTGGTCATCCTCACCGATCGCTTCTGGCGTTCGCGGTTGGGGTCGGACCCGCGCGTGCTGGGGCGAACATTGCGCCTGGATGGCCAACCGGCGATGGTGGTGGGCGTGCTCCCGTCCGGTTTCCATTTCGATTATCCTACGCTGGACATTGCAGAGCCGGTTGACATCTACGTCTCCTACCCTCTCGAACCCTTCTCTACGTTCGATCGAGCTGCCAACGGCCAAGGCGTGACGGTTCGCGTGCTGGCGCGATTACGTGAAGGTGTCACGCTGGAGCAGGCAGAATCCGACCTTTGGGACACAGCGCTGGTGCTGGCGCGAGAGAATACCTCTCCGTACCCGGGCCACGCGCACGATCCGGTCATGTTCGGCTTCGACGCGAAGCCGTTGCGCGACTCCATCGTGGGAAGGCAGCGATCCCTGCTTTGGCTGCTTCTCGGAGGCGTCGGGGTGCTGTTGCTGATCGCCTGCGCGAACACCGCGCAACTGCTTCTGGCGCGCTCGCTGCGGCGCGGGCGCGAGATTGCGGTGCGCTCCGCGCTGGGCGCCAGCCGCCTGCGGCTGATCCGGCAGTTTCTCTTGGAAGGACTGGTGCTGGCGCTTTGCGGAGGTATGGCAGGCCTGCTGGTGTCGGGTTGGCTGGCGCACGTTCTCGTTCACTTACTGCCGGTCCGCAGTCCGCTGCTCGCCTCCGCGCATGTGGATGCGCGCGCGGTTGGATTTACGTTGGCGATCTCGATGGTTTCGGCGATTGTATTCGCCATCATCCCCGCCGTGAAGGGCAGCCGTTGGACGCCAGGGCCGAGCCTCAGCGCGCACTTCACTTCGGGCGGAGGAAACCGCTGGCGCCACTCGATGATCGCCGTCGAAGCGGCACTTTCGGTATTCCTCCTGTGCGGCGCGGGTCTGGTGACTCAGAATCTGCTGGCTCTGCTGTCCGCTCCGCTGGGGTTTAATCCTGAACATGTCCTGGCGATGCGCCTCCAGTTGCCCTTTGGAAAGTTGGAGCAGCCGGACCCGAAAGCCGGCAAAGTGCTCCAGTCCTACGTGGATAAAATCGAAGCCATCCCCGGAGTCGAAGCGGCGGCGACGATCACCGGCCCGCCGTTGCGCCCGGCGCGCGGCGGCGGCCCGGTCCAACTGATTGGCGTGGCGGACCCGGGCACCATGGCGTGGTCCCACCAGATGACTCCGGATTATTTCCGCGCTATGGGCATTCCGCTGCTCGCAGGTCGAACTTTTCGCATCAGCGACTCGGGGGCGAGAATCACCGTAGGGATCGTTAATGAGGAATTCGCCCACCACTTTGGACTGGGACCCGACATTGTCGGCAAGCAGATTCCGGACAATACCGGGCCCATCACTATCGTAGGTTTAGTCGGCACTGTCCGGACGGGCGGGCTGGAGACCCGGCCGTTTCCCGAATGTTACTATTCGGCACAGCAGATCTCGTGGCCCAATGTGTATTTGGTGGTGCGCTCGGTGCTTCCGCCGGGGGCCCTGCTCAAGCAGGTGAAAGCAGCGATCACCGCGATCAATCCCGATCAGTCGGTTTTTGGCGTGGAGACCATGAATGAACTGGTTGCCGATTCTGTGGTCGCACCTCGCTTCGATGTGTACCTGGTCGGCATATTTGCTTTGCTGGCCGTGGCCATGGCGGGCGCGGGGATGTACAGCGTGATTTCGTTCCTGGTCTCGCAGCGCACCGGCGAAATTGCCATTCGCATGGCGCTGGGCGCGGGGCGCGGCACAATTATGAAAACGGTTCTGGCGGCGACGAGTCTTTGGGTACTGGCAGGATTGGCCGGAGGTCTCTACCTCGGTTATGCCGCCGACAAAACCCTTCGCTCGCTGACCGACACCGAGGCTGTGGCCGCTCCCGCAACGTACGCCGTGGTGGCGCTGTTCTTTCTCGCGGTGACCTTAGTCGCCGTTTACCTGCCCGCGCGCCGCGCCACCCGGCTCGATCCCGCCGCGGCGTTGCGCTGCGAGTAAGTTTGATGGTGGTGCGGGCGTCTCGCCCGCGGTCGCGGGAGCGTCCCGCTCCCGCAATTCACGCCTGCGCGGGCAGAGCCTGTCCTGAGCACAGCGAAGGAATGCCCGCGCGACAGGGGGCGAGACGCCCGCACCACAAAGTTGGCCGCCGCGACGCTTTAGGTTCCCAGGAACATGACGTGCACGTACGTCCCCAGCCTCACGTTATAGGCAAGGTACCAGCCGATGTGATCGGGATCGTCGTAGATGATGATTTCGTCGGAATCCCAGAGCCAGCCATTGCAGAAGCCAATATCGTACGGGGCAACGCTAAAAAAGAACCCGCCAAACCCGAAACGGTTCGGACCGCCTCCGCCGAGGCGCCAGCGATGGCTAGGGCCGAAGCCGCCCGTGAAGCGTCCGTGCTCCCAGGGATGATCGAGATGGTAGTTGGCATCATTCTTGCCCGTGTCGTGCCCGACCCACCTGTTACCTTTATCGACGTGTGGAGCGTTCGGGTGGCCGGCCTTGTCGCTGTAATTCCGGTTTTGCTGAGCCGGATGCGGGTTGCCGCGGACCGGCGCCGGGCCGCGGGTTGGAGGCGCGGCGTGTTGGGCGCCCTTTTCCTCATGTCCCCCGCCTTTTTGCCCAAAAGCAGCGAGCGAAATCACTAACAACGCTACGAGAAGCCCGATGTACTTTTTCATGTTCATCTCCATGGTTGGGTTGGTGAAGTCTCGTCAGCACTTGTTTGGTTGAGGCAACCCCGGTGGTTGCCCGCGTCGAGCGGCCAAAAGAGCCGCCCCTGTTGGATGCATGGAGCCCCGAGGGCGGCTGCAAGAAATGCGTCGACAGCTTGAACTTAAGCGTGCGCAGCCCCAATGCGATCAATCAAGCCAAGCTGCTCTTTGCGATTCTCGGCGCCGATGGTGAAGGCGTGCAGCAGGTCGAGCGAGAGGGCGTATTTCAACGCCTCGTCCACGCGCGTTCGCATGTCACCCTGGCCGAGGATCTTCATACCGACGATCGCCTTGCCGGATTGGCGTCCCTCTCGCAGCGTCGCCACGACGGTGGCGGGGTCTGCATCCATATGCGATCCGATGGGGTTCACGCGCGAGAGCATGACCTGGACCCAGGGAGATTTGGCCGCCGCGCGCAGCGCGCCAATCGTGTGGCAGGAGCAGCCGTGGGCGCGCACAATTCCCTTCTCCTGCGCTTCCGAGATGGCGTCCATGGCTCCACGGCTTTTCTCGGTCCAGTCGTCGTCAGTCAGGCAGTGCATCATGAGGATGTCGAGGTAGTCGGTTCCCAGTTCTTTGCGGAAGCGGTCAATGTCCGCCCGCATTCCCGCGGCGTCGCGCGCCCAGGATTTTGACATGACGGTGATCTTTTCCCTGGGCAGTTTCTTCAAGGCCGCCGCCACGTGCGCATGCGTCCCATAGGAATCCGCCGTGTCAAAGAAACGCAGCCCATGATCGTATCCCTGCATGAGCAGATCGGCGAGGCCCTGGACGCCCAAGGCTGATTGGTTAGAACGGTGATTGACACCCACCGTCCCCGTTCCACAGGCCAACCGCGACGTCTTGAGGCCGGTCTGGCCAAGGGTGACGATGTCTGAGGCGCTGAACTTACCTGCCGCCGGCGGCACGGCCTCCGCCCATGCCTTCGGAGTAAGCCACGTCCCCGCAACCCCTGCCAACGACCTGGTCAAGAAATCTCTACGCCTCACGGAAGCACCTCCAAAAGAGCTCATTTAACTCAGCTTGCGCCGCCTTCATTCCCTGAGCGAAATCAGCCCGAACGACAATCCTGATGCTCCAACTTTACCATGGCCGGAAGGCGGGGGGCAACCGGCGCTTTGCTGCGTGGTCCAACTTCGTTCGCATTCATCAAACCTTGCGGGTTACCCCGGCAATGGAATCTGGGATCACTCGCCATGTGTGGACAATCACGGAGATGTTAAGTAACATCAGCGCTTAAATGAGGACTCGCTGTCGATGCCGTAGATTGTGCGCCCTGCGAGCTTTGACGTTCGCGCTACTCAATGTCGTCTGCGCTTACGCCCAAGTCCACCCAGGAGTAATCACGCCCGGTACGGTTCGAGAAAACCCTAAAGATGGGCTAAAGTACGTCTGGATTCCCCCTGGAACGTTCATGATGGGCTGCTCGCCCGGAGACGGCGAGTGCCGTGAAGACGAGAAGCCTGCTCATCAAGTGACAATCAGCAAGGGTTTTTGGATGGGGCAGACGCCCGTCACGGCGGGCGCCTACAAACGCTTTGCGGGGGCTACGGGAAGGCAAATGCCTGTGGTCCCGAAATTCAATACTGGCTGGGCGAATGAGAACATGCCGATCGTTAGTGTGGCTTGGGATGATGCGCAGGCATACTGCGGATGGATGGGCGGGCGTCTGCCCACGGAAGCGGAATGGGAATACGCCGCACGCGGGAACAGCACGGCGGCACGCTACGGCGATCTTGATGATATCGCGTGGTACAGAGGGCGCCAAACGTACGATGTAGCTCAGAAGCGCTCCAACGGCTTCGGGCTGTATGACATGTTGGGGAACGTTTGGGAATGGGTGAATGACTGGTATGACCAGAGTTATTACCAGAACAGCCCGCCTCATGATCCCACCGGGCCAGTGAGCGGTCAGGCCCGAATTCTGCGCGCCGGTCCTTGGGTCATTCGCGTGTCGCTCCGCGTTGCGGGCGATCCGGGCGCCAAGGGCAACAGCACCGGCTTCCGGTGTGGTGGGGAAGTCTTCGTTCCTTGACCCGTCTCGCGAAGACATTTGCGTTGTCCAACGCACGGATATCACACTACGCTTTGCTGCGCATGTAGGGGCAACCCTTGTGCTTGCCCGCGGGCGGCCACAAGGCCCCCCTACGCCGGCTGCCGATTTGGGCAGGCCCTTGCTTTGCTCAACGAATCGGTCTCATAATCTGACCGTGCCAATCTGTAAATCAGGTCAAAAGGACAGTTTCGATGTCGAGTAATAACTTGTCACGCCGGCGCGATCTTTTAGGCAGGATCTCGCGTCGTCATTTCCTGGGAGGCGCCACAGCTATGGCCCTGATGAATTCATCGTTCACCGCGCAGGGGCAGGAGAATTCCATGCCCAACTCCATCCTGGCTTATGTTGGTACTTACAGCTCGCCGCAAGGCCCCGAGGGAAGCAAGGGCTATGGGCAAGGCATCTACCTGTTTCAAATGAATCCCGTCACGGGCGTGCTGTCGCAATCCGCGCTCTTTGCGGACGACTCGAATCCCTCCTGGCTGGCGTTCGATCCCTCCCGCACGCACCTGTACGCTGCGAATGAAACGGGCAATTTCGAAGGCGCGAATTCAGGCTCGGTAAGCGCCTTCTCCATCGATCGGACGAACGGCCATCTCACTCGCCTTAACACCGTCAGCTCACAGGGCGCCGGCCCTGCCCACCTGAGCGTCCACCCTTCGGGCAAATACGTACTGGTAGCCAATTATGCAGGAGGGACGGTGGCGGTGCTTCCCATCCTGCCGAATGGCGAGTTGGGCGCTGCCACCGATGTGAAGAAAGATGAAGGCAAGGTGGGCTCGGAGCATGCCTCGAGCGCCCCGCCCGGAAGCTTTGCCATCAGCGGCCACGAGGCTCCTCACGCGCACATGATCGAGGCCGACCCTTCAGGCCGATTCGTTCTGGTGAACGATCTGGGGTTAGACCAGACGTTGATCTGGAAGTTCGATACCGAGAAAGGCACGCTCACCGCCAATGACCCCGCGTCCGTTTCACTACCGCCCGGGGACGGGCCGCGCCACTTCGCCTTCCACCCCAATCGCCGGTGGATGTATTCGCTGCAGGAAGAGGCCTCTACGCTGGTGGTGTATGACTTCGACTCCGAACGCGGAACGTTGACCGCGAAGCAAACCCTCTCGACCTTGCCCAACCGATTCGCGGGAACCAATTTCACTTCGGAAGTCCTGGTCTCGGCCGACGGCAAATTCGTTTACGCCGCCAACCGGCTTCACGATACCATCGCCGTCTTTTCCATTGGACCGGAAGGTGCTCTGACCTGGGTGAGTGAAGTCTGGACTCGGGGCGATTATCCGCGCAGCTTCAACATCGACCCCACAGGCAACTTTCTCTACGTTTGCAATCAGAGGAGTGACGCCATCACGACCTTCCGCGTGGACCGGGAGACCGGCAACCTGAACTTCACCGGCCGCTACACCCCGGTGGGCACACCGGCGATCATCGTCTTCCTGCATTAGCTGGGATTTCTCGCCATGCCCTGGAAGGGCGAGGCTTTGGAGTGCGGCAGCTTGCTGCCGCTTTCCCCGGCGCGAGCTTGCTCGCGCCCGTTCGTTCGGGTCCCAAATCCCGGCCAGCAATCTGGCCTGAGCAAAAGCGGCAGCAAGCTGCCGCACTCCAAATCACCCGCGGGGTGGATTACTACTCGCTATCCGATCCTCGCGTCCCGACGTAAACCAATTGAAAAAGCGTTAGCCCGCCGCTGCTGCGGCAGCTTGCTGCCGCTTTCCCCGGCGCGAGCTTGCTCGCGCCCCTTCGTTCGGGTCCCAAATCCCGGCCAGCAATCTGGCCTGAGCAAAAGCGGCAGCAAGCTGCCGCACTCCAAAGCGCCCGCGGTGTGGATTACTACTCGGTATCGGACCCTCGCGTCATGACGTAGACCAATTGAAAAAGCGTGAGGCCGCCGCTACTCTTGATTCCCACCACGTGTTGTTCCTGCTTTGTGCCGGCCTTCAGCACGAGTTCCCCGTTTTCAGGCTGGTCGTCGTCGCAGCCAAGCTCATCGGAGGAACTTCTTTTATTCTCCGCAATTGTTACTTTCGATGAGCCCCTGCACTCCAACACCTTACCGTACTTCGCCAGCGCCTTACGATAGAACGCGGCGACTTTTTCGGAGCCGTCGTTCGACTCCAGCTTCACCACGGCCAGCTTGAACCCCGAGTTCCCGCCCCACAAACCGAACTTGATTGCCGGACTGTCTTCGGACTTGTCCTTGTGTTCCCGCGCTCCCGGGTACATCGGCAAGCCCACGTCCTTCGCACCAGCCCGCTTGCTGGCGACAATTCCGAAACCTTCCTGGTCCATGTCGGAATCGGTTTTGCCCGAACCTTTTTTGTCTTGTGCCCCCAAGGGCAACGCAGCCAGAAGAATCAGCCCGACTATCGCGACTCCAAAAGGCCTGAGCCCAGTGTGCCGGCCAGCCACACGATTCCATCGCCTCGTTTGCATTTTCGCCTCCCACTACCACGATGTACGCGATGGCAAGAGGCGAAGTTCCATCGAACGACTTTGTGGCGGCTGGTCTCGGAAAAGACTGTAGGGAATGAGGGAGCGAGTGATTGGAAGTTGGCAGAAGAACGCCAACCCTCGGGACATTTAAGAAGAGCAGGCAATGTCATCCTGAGCGAAGCGAAGGATCTCTGCAGTTTGTTACAAGTCGTTGAAGTTCGAAACCTACTACGGAGATCCTTCGCTTCGCTCAGGATGACTATGGTTAAGCTGTTGTAGGGGCGCCGCTGGTGGCCGCTCGCAGGTCAACTCAACTTTTTGAGCGCCTCAAGCATCTCGCGGTTACCCGGCTGTTCCCTCAGCGCGTAGATTTTGGACCAAGCGATCTTGCCTTCCTTGTCCACGATGAACACCGCCCGATCGTTGAAGAAAGGCACTGAATGTTTCGTCGGGGGAAAGATGCCGTAATCCGCGGCCGTCTTGGCATAAGGCCAGCGATCCGTCGCCAGAGGGTATTTGAGGCCGCCCAAGTGCTTCTGGAAAGCGATATGGCAGAAAACGGTGTCTGTGCAGACGCCCACGACCTGGGCGTTCAAGTCAGCAAAGCGGGCGAGGTCCGCCTGGAATGCTGACAACTCGTTCTGTCAAACCGGGGTAAAGTCGAGCGCGTAAAAAGCGATCACCACATTCTTGCCCCGATGGGCGGAAAGCTGAAACTCACCCTGCGTGGCGCCGGTGTTCGAGCTGAGCTTGAAGTCAGGCGCCACGTCTCCGACGTTCAACGTCATAAGAACCTCCGCAGATAGGATATCCCTCATGCTGACATGCAAAGAACTGGTCTGTTGCCATCCTACGCCCTTCGCCTGTCATTCTGAGCGAAGCGAAGAATCTCCGCATTTATTTTCCGGCTCATCCAATTTGAAAGGACAGCTAGAGGTGCTTCGCTGCGCTCAGCATGACAGACTCCTGTTTTTTTCACACCCGCATCATGGAATCCGCGCTAGACGATTCTCACTCCAGCAGCCGGCTTCGCCGGCGGTGCGACGATGGGCAGCTTCTCAATTTTGACCTTCGCAATCCGCCGGCCATCCATCTCCGTCACCGTATAGCGCCGGTCTTCGTAGACGATGCTCTCTCCGCCCTTAGGGACCGTGCCCAGGAAGGACAGAACAAATCCAGCCAAGGTTTCATATCCCGCGCCGCGCGGCAGCACGATCTCGTAATCATTCGCCAGGTCACGGAGGTTAATCGAAGCGTCCATGACCAGGACGTTGCCGCTCACCTGGTGGATCGCCTGCTCATCCTGGTCGTATTCATCCCGGATTTCGCCCACCAATTGTTCGAGAACATCCTCCACCGTCACCAAGCCCACATAAGTTCCAAATTCATCCACCACCAGGGCCAGGTGAGAATGTTGCTGCCGCGCATCCTCGAGGACCTGGCTGAGCGGCTTCGACTCCGGGACGATCATGGGCTGGCGAAGAATCGGGCGCAAGTCCATCGGCGACTGAAGCGACACGCCGCTCTTCAGCCGCTCAGACACAACCCTCAGCAGGTCCTTGGTGTAGAGTATGCCGACCACGTGGTCCGGAGATCCCTCGTAAATCGGCAGGCGCGAGTGCTGGTCTTTGACGATGCGCTCCAGCAGGCTCCGCAGGTCCTGCGTAACCGGCAGGCAGGTGATCCTGGTCCAGGGAATCATGATCTCCTTCACCAGAATGAAATCCAGGTCGAAGACCGTGTGGATGATATCTTCCTGCTCTTCCCGAAGCAGGCCGTGCTTGCGGATCGACGACACAATCAGTTTCACTTCTTCCGGCGTGTGCAGCGGCCTGTAGCCCCGCAACGGAGCGCGGCCAAGGGCATCCAAAACACCGTTCGCCATTCCCACCAGGGCTGCCACGGCGTAGCGGCTGAGCCTCAAGAACCCCAGCATCGGCCGCGCGACCACCAGAGAAACCATCTCCGCATGATCGTACGCCACCGCTTTCGGAACCAGTTCTCCCAGCACCATGAGAAGAACCGTGATGAGCACAAAGGCGACAGCTCCCGCCAGCGAGTGGACCAGCACCGCGGAGGCGTGCCCGTGCAGTCCCAGATCCAGCAAAGGCTGCAGGGTCCGGGCTATAAACCCCTCGCCCAGCCAGCCCATCAGCAGGCTGACGACGGTCACCCCGAGCTGTGTCCCCGAAATCAGCGAGCCGATGTCCGCCAGCAACTTCTGAACAAGACGCGCTCGTGGATCGCCGTCTCGCGCCAGTTGCTCGATGCGCGTCCGCCGCACGCTGAGGAGCGCATATTCGGTGGCGGCGAAAAACGCGTTCAGCCCGATCAGCCCGAGGATAATGAGTGCGCGAAGCAATAACACGTCAAAAGTACCTACAACTGATGCATTGTAGGACAAAACCTGTCACTTTCGCAAAACGGGCAGGAATCGGGTATATGACCAGGCGGAATCTTGCGGCCAAGTCTATCCCCAAGAACCAGTCTGAACTCGCCAAGCTCGAAAAACTGGTCTGATTGGCAGCCACGGCCCCCCAGCCTTGCTTTTCCGGTGGCCGTCACGGATAATCAAACTCACGGGGAGGTTTGCCGTATGACACCCGAAGAACGATTCGAGAAGATCGAACGGCAGTTAGCAGAGGTCAGGGAGACGCTGGTAGTGGCGGCAGAACTTCAGCGCCAGTCCGACCGGCGCTTTGAAAACGAACGCGCCGAAGTTTGGGCTGCCATCCGCCGCAATGACGACCAGATCGCCATCACACAGGCCGCGCTCGCCTCACTCATCGCTACCGTCGAGCGCTTCATCCAGGGCCAGGGCGGCAACGGCCACGCCTCCACAAAGTAATTCTTCAATTTCCAATCTCCAATCATCCCACACAACATCCCCGAGGCCCGGTAGCAGGAATCGGGCGGTGTCTCAGATTGAAGTGGCCTGACCATCTTGGCCAGAAATCTACCGGGAATGGGGTAACTTGGGGATATGCGCAGGGCCTGGAGTGCGGTCGCGCCGGATACCGCCGTTTCCGTAGGCTTCCAAGGCCGCAGCTTCGCTACCGCACTCCATGGTGAATTGAGAGGCCCAATCACACGTGGTACTGCAAGGCCCCGGGGGCAGGATACTTGGGTGTGGCCCAGGTGATGAATTCGGCCGCTTTGTACGTGCCGTCGGCAAGTGCCTGGTCGTGCTCCATCTCCACTCTGGCGCTGGCGTGCAGGCAGTTGCGTTGCCGGAGCCAGGTCACGAAGTAGTAGATGCTCTGCGCATTCGGCGCGTAATGGCCGCTCTGGTTTGTGATGATTTGCGCTAATCCATTGTTGGCGAGCAGCATCCCGGAACAGCGGATCTTCTTGCCCTGTTTGGCGGAGGCATGGATGAATCCGTCCACTCCGTGCTCGTGGGCCCAGAGGTGGCAATCCGCGTCCCACACGAATGCCACGGACCCGGGAGGACCTTTGCCGCTGCGGCCAAAATTCGCGGTCTTTAGGATCACTCGGACGCCGCCACCGGTCAAAATCCGCTCGTACTCCATCCTTGCGTCCTGCATGTAGATATAAGCCAAGTCCTGATTCTCATACGATATTGTATTGGGGTCTTTGAATTGATCAGCCCCCGCCGTCACCACCGGCGTTCCCACGCAGAAAGGGTGATATTCCAGCCACTCGTAAAAACTGGCGTTAGGGTTAGTCGCGCGGACCGGGTTCGAAGCAGGTTGCCCCACGACGTAGTCGAGAAAGGCATCCCCCATCTTGTTGACGCTGTTGTCCTGGGTGGGATCGGCCGGGTCAAAAAACACGAAGGTCTGGCGATGATAGGGATCGATCTTCTCGATCGTGGCGTACGGGGTTGCGTGAAGTTTTTCGCCTCCGTCCCGCGTGTTGTCGCCGGCAAGTCCCCGCAGGAACATGGAAAGCTGCACCCGGTTTTTGTACTTGGCTTTGGCGGTTTTGTGCCACTCCTTCATGGTCGCCAGGTAGTCAGCCTTCTTTATGGCCCGCTTGCCGAGAGAGCGGACCCATAGGTCAAGTTGGTTGTTAAGCTGCTTCGCGGCTGCTTTCATCGCGAGCACATGCGTGGGGCCAAGGAGCTGAATGTACTTTCCGCACAAGATGTTGATGAACTTCAGCTTCTGGATCCTTTCGTCAAACTTCGTGTAGTCGTCCTTGGCAATGCCGTCGTAGGCAGTGATCTGGTTCGTGATTTGTTGCAGGGCCATGGCGGGGGTGTTCACCAGGCCTCCCGTCGAGCCGACAGTCCATCCGCCTCCCCCGGGACGTGCCGCCGCTCTGGCCCCGCCGAGCACGGGATTGGCGCGCGCCGCAGCCAGGGCGGCATTGGCCTGAATGTGCGCCCACTCTGCGGGGGAATAAATGTCACGCCAAGGATTCTTGTTTCCAGCCATAGAAACCTCCGTGTGTCGCCAACCATTCGGATGGACCCAGGAGAAAAACCGGGGCCTCCACCTGACATAAAGTCTATGCACCCAGTCTAGCAAATCTCATCCCGCGTGCGCAACGCCACCTCGGACGCTTTTTTTGCATTTTTCACTTGACAAGCCGGCGCACGTGTGATAGCCTACCGTGATGGTCAATAGGGACGATTCGTCGCAGAGGGAGAGTTCGATGCCCGGAGGCGAAAGGAGTGCGGAACGGTGGCAGCGAAACGAGCAGGCAGGGATTTGCGGAAAATACAAAAAAAAGTACGAACGAAGCCAGTATATTATTGAAAGCACAGGAAGCCAAACGAAACGAAGCTAAGAAGTATTTGAAAGCAAAGGAGTTATTCGATACGAGCGGCGTGAAAGCTAAGAAGTACTTGAAATCAAACGAGATATCATTCCTGAAGGTTACCAACTTGGTGGTCCTTCGCGCACGGAAAGACGCAAATTCGCCTCAAAACAAGCAAAAATGCCCCGTTAAGGCCAAAACGAAGCGAAGCTTCCGCGGTGTCGGGGAAAACGACAACAAGTCGGCTACATCAGCGCCGGACGTTCACCGCAGCCCCGCATGTCCTGAGGTTTATATCCGCCCCCGCGATTGCACGATTCGGAGCTGCGGCGACCTTACGAGTTCGAGAGAGTTTTGTTAAAATGAAAACGATGTACGACGAAGTTGTGCCCGTCACTGAAAACCGGCCCCTCAGCGGCAGCCATTTTCTGTTGAGTGTTGAGTCTCCCCGCCAGGCAGCGAGCGCCCGTCCCGGCCAGTTTGCCATGCTGCGAATTCTTGGCCGGTCGGATGTACTCCTGCGGCGGCCGATGAGCATCTATGATTTGAAAGGCGCGAATTCGGCCGGCAAGCGTGTCCGCCAACTGACGGATTCGCCGAGGATCATGCAATTCCTCTACAAGGTTGTGGGCCATGGGACGCGGCTGATGTCCGAGCTCAAACCGGGGGACGAAGTTGGAATACTAGGGCCACTCGGCCACGGCTTTTTTGAAGAGGAGTATCTGCCGCGCGCGCACGAGGCGGACGAGGTTCTCCAAGTGGCGGGAGGAATTGGGATTGCTGCCCTGCTCCTGCCCGCGAAGCGATTGGCGGAGGCGGGTTTTCGCCAGCGCCTGTTCATGGGCGGGCGTAGCAAAGCGGACTTGGTCGGGGTCGAGGATTTCAAGCCCTTGGTGCGGGGCAGCCTGCTCGCCACCGAGGACGGGTCGGCGGGGTACCGCGGGTACGTCACCAGGCCGCTCGAGGATTACCTGGAGCGCCACTCGGACAAAAAGTGCCTGCTGATGGTCTGCGGGCCTTGGGCGATGTTACGCGCCGCCGTGCAACTGGCTGGAAAATTTGGCCATCCGTGCCTGGTCTCGATGGAGAACCGCATGGGGTGCGGGCTCGGCGTGTGCCTGGGCTGCTGCATCCGCGTCCATGGCTCCGGACACGAGGCCTTTCAACGCGTCTGCACTGAGGGTCCGGTCTTCTGGGCGGACAAGGTCGTTTGGGACGGCCCGGTGGCAGAAAGGCAGTAGGCAGTAGGCAGTAGGCAGTAGGCAGTAGGCAGTAGGCAGTAGGCAGTGGGCAGTTCGCAGGGAGAACGATTTCAAATGGCAAACGGCAAATGGCAAAATTCAAATGGTTTACAATTTGCCATTTTTGAAGTCACAAACCATTTGCCATTTGACCTTTGCCATTTGCCATTTGAATTGCTTTTAGTTGGCGTGTGATCCGCGTATGTCCACAAAAACTCTAAGGCGCGAGTCTTTGCAGAGCGAAGGCCAGGCATCTGCTGCGGTCGTCGAGCAATTCGAGCCGCAAATCGAAACCGAAATCGCCGGAATACGTTTCCAGAATCCGGTCTGGACGGCAAGCGGCACTTTTGGATACGGCAAGGAATTCGCGTCACTCATTGATTTGAACGAGTTAGGGGCCATTGTCGTCAAGGGAATATCTCCCGAGCCGATGGAAGGGAACCCGTCACCGCGCATCTACGAGAGCGAATCCGGGATGCTCAATGCCATCGGTCTTCAGAACGTCGGTGCAAAGCGTTTTTTGACCGAGAAGCTCCCGTTTTTGCGAACTTTGAAGGCCCGCTGCATTGTCAACGTCTTCGCTTACTCGACTGAGGATTATGTTCGTTGTGTCGAGATCCTCAACGAAGGCGACGGCGTCTCCGCTTACGAACTTAACATCTCGTGCCCCAATACGCGCTGCGGCGGCATCGTCTACGGCAGCGACCCGAAGCTGACGGAAGAAGTGGTGTCGGCATGCAAGAAGGCGGCTCGTTTTCCGCTGATCGTGAAACTATCCCCCAATGTTACTGATATTACGGTGTTTGCGCGGGCCGCCGAGGCGGCCGGGGCCGACGCCCTGTCCCTGGTCAACACCCTGGTCGGAATGGCTATCGATATCGAGACGCGCACGCCTCGCCTCTCGAATGTAACCGGGGGTTTATCCGGCCCGTCTATCAAACCGGTGGCCTTGCGCATGGTCTATCAGGCCGCGCGGGCCGTGAAAATCCCCATCATTGGACTGGGAGGTATCTCCACCAGCGAGGACGCCCTCGAGTTTTTCATCGCCGGCGCTCGGGCTGTGCAAGTGGGCACGGCGAATTTCTACGATCCCGGCGCTTCGATTCGCATCGTGCAAGGTTTGCGTGACTATTGCCGGAGAAAGCGGCTTCACCTTTCGGAACTTGTCGGCTCGCTGAAGGTGCCGTGATGTAGTGGTGGCACGGCCATCTTGGCCGTGACGGTGCACGGGCAGAGCCTGTTCTGAGCACAGCGAAGGAATGCCCGTGCCACGGGAACTGAGGACATTGCAAAGGGTCCGGAACGTTGACAGGCATTAAGCTGTTTGTTAGATTGACCGGGTCCGGCTTTACGGAGTGTAAATCTGATTACAACCAGAAAGTTCTTGGTCCTGCTGGCGACCGCCGCGGCACTTTTGCTGATTCCAGGATGCATAGTGCGGCGAGTGAGGCATATTCCCCGTTCGCAAGTTGTGGCCCCACCGCGCGTAGCGTCGCTTGCCGAACTCGTCACCAAGCTCAATGCTTTAAGTCAAAGCGTTCGGACCATGACGGCGACGGTGGACCTCGAGCCGACGACCGGTTCCATCTATTCCGGCGTTATCAAGGAGTACCACGACGTCAGAGGCTTCATCCTGATCCAAAGTCCGGCCATGATTCGAATGCAGGGCCAAGCCCCGGTGGTGCGGACCGACATTTTTGATATGGTTTCCAACGGGGAGGAGTTCCGTTTGTACATTCCACCCCTCCAGAAATTCGTCGTGGGGAAGACGGCGTTCCGGCGTCCTTCCAAAAACTCCCTGGAGAATTTACGACCCCAGCACATTCTGGAAGCCTTGCTGATCCCCCCCGTTGATCCTTCCACTGAAAAGCGGCTGCTGGAGGAGGCGCAGGAGGCCGGGCATCGATACTATGTCGTCATAATCGCAGAGGAGGTGGAAGGCGGGGAGTTACACCTGAAGCGCCGGGCTTGGTTCGACCGTGCCGATCTCCAGTTGGCGCGCATGCAATTCTATGAGGCGCAAGGCCTTTATGTTGAGGACGTACGCTACTCGGATTATCAGGATTTTCAAGGTGTTACCTATCCTTCCCACATCGAGGTGGTCAGGCCGATCGAAGATTACCGCCTGACGATCACTATTTTGAAGGCCACATTTAACCAGCCGATTGATCCTGAGAAATTCATCCTCAAACAACCTCCCGACACGCAACTTATTAACCTGGATGCGAAGGAGGAGAAGCCGAGTGGTCAATAAGCTCATCATCTCCAACATCCTGTACCGCCCCGTCCGTACGGCGTTGAGCGCCCTGGCGGTGGCAATGGAAGTGGCCATGGTGATGCTCTTCGTGGGGCTGGCCCACGGACTGGTGAATGACTCAGCCCGGCGGCAGGAAGGGGTGGGCGCTGACGTCATGGTGCAGCCCTCCGGTTCGTCGTTCCTACTTGCTTTTTCTCAATCCCCAATGCCCCTCAAGATGGGCGACCGGCTTGAGCAAGTCCCCCATGTGCTGGCCGTAGCTCCGACGCTGATCCTCTTCAACACGGGAGCGTTGAGTATGGTCTACGGCATAGACGTGGACAGCTTTAACCGTGTTTCGGGCGGCTTCGCCTACCATCACGGTGGACCGTTCGCAAAACCGAATGACCTGCTTGTGGACGATTTATATGCCAAGTCGAACCATATTAAGGTTGGGCAAACGGTGACCTTGCTGAACCACCAGTTCAACGTGTGCGGGATCGTCGAACACGGCAAAGGCGCGCGGCTCTTTATTCCCCTGCAAACCGCAGAGGACCTTTTGCAAGTCCAGGACAAAGCCACAATCTTCTGGGTCAAGTGCACCGAACCCGCCTATACCAACGCTGTTGTTGATGCCATTCGACAACTCCTTCCCAAATATAATATCACTGCCGTGAAGGAATGGATGTCATTGATGACATCCAATAACCTGCCGGGCCTGAATGTTTTTACGACGGTCATCATCATCATCGCGGTTGGGATTGGATTTCTGGTCATATTCCTCTCGATGTACACAACCATCACGGAACGAACCCGCGAGATCGGGATTTTGAAATCGCTTGGCGCATCAAAAGGGTATATCATTGCAGTGATTCTGCGAGAGGCAAGCCTCCTCAGCGCGGTCGGGATCTTGGCCGGGTACGGATTCGCGGCCATAATCCGCAAGATCATTCTGGCGAACTTCCCTACCCTCGTGATCGAACTGACCGTGCTGTGGGCAGTATACGCTGCGGTTCTGGCAATAGCTGGAAGCTTGCTTGGGGCGTGCTACCCCGCGATGCGCGCGGCTCAGCTTGACCCTGTGGACGCTCTGGCGTACGAGTAAATGGAACCCATCATCGAGACTCACGACCTGAAGAAAGTCTACCGCGTTGGTAAAGTCGCGGTAGAAGCGCTGCGGGGCGTGGATTGCATTGTCCATGAGGGCGAGTTCGTGGCCGTGGTGGGGCCGTCCGGATGCGGGAAGTCCACCTTTCTTCACATCCTGGGCGGCTTGACCAACCCCACCAGCGGGCAGGTGCTGGTGGATGGCAACGATTTCAAAAACATGACGGATGCCGACCGTACACGTTTCCGGCGGCATAAAATCGGCTTCGTGTTTCAGCGCTTCAATCTGCTGCCCACCTTGTCAGCGCGCAACAACATCGCCATCGCTCAGTACATCCAGGGAAACGGTTTTAATCCCCACCGATTCCAGGCGGTGGTGGAGATGCTCGGGATTCAGAACAAGCTGGATCATCGCCCCTACGCGCTTTCGGGCGGTGAACAACAGCGCGTGGCCATCGCCCGCGCCGTCATCTGCGATCCTAAGCTGCTCCTGGCGGACGAGCCCACCGGGAATTTGGACACAGAGAACTCGCAGACGGTGCTTACTATGATTCGCGGACTCAATAAGACCTTTGGGCAAACGGTTCTGATGATTACCCATAACCCCGAGGCCGCCGCGGTGGCGGACCGGACCATTCACATGCGGGACGGCCGCATTGTTTCCGATTGACTCTTCAACTATGGATCACAGCACGGAAATCCGGAATCCCTCCTTGCCGCAATCTCAGGACAATGCGCTCCGTAGTGGCAGCGGAATGATGGTGGAGAAAATCAAGCTCGGCATCAAACGTACCATCTTCTGGGCTTACGAGCGGGGGACCTTGCAGTACGACCTGATGTGCCTGGCCATTCTGGCGTTTATTTTGCTCTCGCCGCGTAGCTGGTTTAACGATCGTCCCACTCTGGAGTTGACGGACCTTCGGCACCAGCAAGGGTTTGTCGAGATGGGGCACGGAAAGCAGGGATGGCGCTACCTGGTTGACGCGAGACTGGTGGAATCGTTCACCGGAACTACGCCTGAGGACGCCATTCAGATCATCCTCACCCGGCAATTGCACGAGCCTTTCACCGTCCAATCGATCGTTCCCATCACCGATAAGAACAAAGTCGTGCTCGGCTACACCGTGCTGGTCAACAGAAGTGACAAGTGACGAGTGAGGAGCAGGAGCTAGAGGACAAAGGGGGCTAGCTGCCGGAACTGGGGAAGCCAGGCGGCGGTGGAGGGATGGACAAAAAGCTCGGAAGGGTAGCCCGCAATCCGGCCCTTCGTTTCTCGTCAGCGCTTGGTCTGTTTTCTAACTCCTGCTCGTCACTCATCACTTGTCACTCGTCACTGCTTCCTCCTCACTAGCCTTTTCGCGCCGCTCCCTCTACAATGGAAGCGGGAGGATGCTCTTGCGTCTCAAACTCACTCTCGTGTTGCTCACCTTCGTCGCGGTGCTTGCAGCGCCACTGCGCAGCGGCATCGCCGCGCCTCTGCCGCGCAAGGGAAAACTCGCTCCCGATCTCTCCGAGATCCTGTCGCGCATGGACGATGCCGGCAAACGCTTAAGGAGCCTAACCGCCAACCTCGAGTACACCAAGGTGACAGTGCTCGTCAATGACAAGTCTACGGAGCAAGGCCGCCTCTTTTTCCGTAAGGGCAGCAAGGGAAAGGGGGAGGAGATCCGGATCGAGATGCAGCAACCCGAGTCTAAGGTCGTCCTGTTCAAGAAGAATAGGGCGCAGATCTACCTTCCGAACATCAATCAGATTCAGGAATACAACCTTGAACAGAAGACCGGACTGGTCGAAGAATTCTTGCTGCTGGGCTTCGGAGCGGAATCAGGAGATTTGACGAAAAGCTACAACGTGAAGTACTTGAAGGAAGAGGAACTCGGTGGCGACACTACCGCAGTGCTCGAACTGGTACCGCGCAAGCAAAGCATCGCCGCTCAACTTACCAAAATCCAGATGTGGGTCAGCGAAGATTCCTGGATGCCGGCACAGCAGCAGTTCTTCGAGCCGGGCGGCGACTATATGATTGCCCGTTACACCTCAATTAAGGTGAACCTGAAATTCCCCCCGTCCACTTTCGAGATTCCACCATCCGCTGGAGCAAAGATCGTGAAGATGAACTAGGCAGATGGGCAGGTCGGCAGGTCGGCAGATAGGCAGGTCGGCAGATGGGCAGATGGACACTCGGCAGGTAGATACTGAGCAGTCGGCATCAGCTAGAATTCGGCGCACTATTGGATGAATCCGGTATCGTCCGTTCTCCCTTCGCTCCACGACAAACAACCGCATCAATTCTGCCTCCGCTCAGTACTGTGTTGCCATCGGCTGTCACCCGCACCGGACCGGTCTCTGCCCAACGCCAACCGCCCATCTGCCGACCTGCCTATCTGCCGACTGCCCGCGCAAGAACGTACGGCCCTTCCGGAATCACCGCGATGTGCGCGCCTCGCGGGAGGGATGAAGTGAGTGCGCCAATGGAAGCCTCAGCCGTGTCGTAGGCTTTCCCCCACAGCGACGCATGATACTGCCCAGGCAGTCCGGGGACGTAGAGAAGCACTTCTGCCTTGGCGGTTACGAGCCCGAGCTTTTCGAGCTGCCACTGGTCCACAACCACGGCCGCGCCGGCAATCTCAGCCATGAAGGCGCGGTCGGAGGGTTGGCTGGCCAGCATCTGAGCGAATTCAGCGCCGCCGACCCCTTCCGCGCATTCCGCCAGCAGCAGGATTTTGCCGCCCGGCTTCACGATGTGCGAGGCAGCGGTGATTCCCTT
>Ga0209415_10004354_pt1 | contig 25983 bp, 20 predicted proteins | sample PeaSoiSIISIP2007_FD_187696 | JGI IMG/M metagenome (GOLD analysis project Ga0209415, IMG submission 187696) | Peat soil microbial communities from Weissenstadt, Germany - SII-SIP-2007 (SPAdes) (version 2) | ecosystem: Environmental > Terrestrial > Soil > Wetlands > Peat | place: Germany... | reverse complement strand
GATCTTGGCTTGTGGATCGAGGATCGACTCGCGGACATACCCTTCGTCGGCCTTCACCGTGGCGCCGCTCTGTAGTTGCACGGTCTTGCCGAACAGCCCTTGCAGCACCGGCCCGCGGCCGCCGGAATCACCCCGATGGCACGTGATGCAGCCGAGCTGCTGGAACAGCGTCTCACCGGAGGAGGCCAGCGACTTTTTGGCGCCGCCGCTCAACCAGGTCTCGTACTCCGCCGGCTCCATCACCGTCACCCAGCCGATCATACCGGAGTGCTGCGTGCCGCAGTACTCGGCGCAGAAGAGATGATAAACGCCGGGCTTGGTGGCTTGAAACCAGGTGGTCGTATAGCGTCCCGGCAGCACGTCCTGCTTGATGCGAAACGCCGGCACGAAGAAGCTGTGGATGACGTCTTCCGAGGTCATGGTCAGCTTCACCGGCCGACCGACCGGTACGTGCAGCTCGTTGATCTCGCGCTGCCCTTCCATGTGTTGGATCTTCCACATCCACTGTTTGCCGACGACGAAGATCTGCATAGCGTTGTCCGGCGGTTGCCGCAGCCGCACGTAGAGGCTCGCGCCCCACACGAACATGATCATGGCGATCGCGAACGGAATCAGGCTCCACGTCAGCTCCAACGCCAGCGCGCCCTCGATCGCCTTGGGACGGTCGGCCGCCGAGCGCCGCCGGTACTTGATCGCGAACGTGACGACGAGCACCGCGATGAGCGTCGCGAAAAACGTGCTCACCGCCACGAGGAAGAAGAACAGGTGGTCGACGTCGCTGGCGACGGTGGAGGCGGCTTCGGGAAACAACGGCAAGTGGGACAACATCGTGGACTCGACTACACCGCGCGCGGCACGTGACGTTCCCGGCGCAGCGACAGGATCACGAAGCCGCCGACGGCGAGGACGGTGAGCACGCCGCCCACACGGACCATGTTCATGGCCACGGCGCCGTATTTGCCGGTAGCCGGATCGTAGTGGTAACAGTAGAGCAGCAGCTGATCGACCGGCGAGCCGATCTGATTATGCGACGCTTCGACGAGGCCGAGCCGCAGGTCGCGCGGTGAGAACTCCACGCCGAAGAAGTAGCGCGCGATTCTTCCCTGCGGCGTCAGCAACGTGATGCCTGCGGCGTGTGCATATTGCTTCTGCTCGGCGTCGTAGACGTAGCGGAAGCCCACCGCGCCGGTGAGTTGCTGGATGGCCGCGGCGTCACCGGTCAAGAAATGCCAGCCCTGGTCCGCGCCACCCCGCCCATAGCGCTCGAGATACGTCTGCTTTTTTGCCGCGGCCAGCGCCGGCGTTTCCTGCGGGTTAAAGCTGACGACCACGACGTCGAACTGATTGCCGGCGTCGAACGAGAGGACCTTGAGCGCGCTCACGAGACCGTTCAGGGTCAGCGTGCACAGCATCGGGCACTCGTAGTACACCAACGCGAGGATGACGGGCTTGCTGCCGAAGTACTGGCCCAGTGCGACCGCTCGGCCCGTCTCGTCGTGAAATATGAGATCGAGCGGCACCTGCTGATCGAGGTGCTGATCGATGCCGACCGCCCGCAGCACCGCCAGCTGTTGTGTGTCGCTGGCGTGGGCCACGCCGGCAGCCAACGTCAGCAGCGTGAGCGCCGCGAACCACGGCCGTCTCATCGCTGGCCTCCGGTCCCCGGCGGTGGCGCCACCGCACGCGCCGGCAATCCGTGCTCCGCCAGCAGTTGCATGGCACGCTCGATCGGAATGCGGACGATGCCCGCCTGCCGGTCGATCCAGCCGTAACTGCTGAGGACGGCATCCTCTTGCCCACGCATCTGCAACAGGTCCTGGCGTGGATCCGTCTGCAAACGCGGCTCGGGCGGCAGTTGCCTTCCAAAGCTCTGGGCCAGCGGATTCGGCGGTGGACTGAGTCGCGCCTCGCGCGCCGCGAGGTAGCTGAACAGCACGCGCATCAGCAGCACCGCAAGCCCCAGCAAGACGAACAGGCCGATGATGCCTGCGGTGACCGGGCGCAGGGCCACGTCGCGTTCCTCGTGTCCGGGGTGATCTCCCGTGGGGTGCTGCGTCACGCGCGTGGGCTCCGTGCTCATGCCAGCTCCGGGAGCGATGGATCGTGGATCGCCACCAACGATCGTCCCTTCAATTGCCCAACGAACGCCCATAACCAGATGCCGCCGACGCCGATCAGCATCACCGCATCCATCCAGTGCACCGATATGCCCTCAGGATGAAACGCGGGCGTCACCATCCAGAACAGGTCGAGGACCTGGGCGACGATGATCGCAATGGCCACACGGGCCAACAGGCGCGGCCGCCGCTTGACGTCACGCGACAGGAGAATGAGGAACGGCACCACAAAGTAACCGAGCACCAGCACCAGGGCGATCCATTGCCACCCACCTTGCGCCCGATGGATGTACCAGGGGATCTCCTCCGGCAGATTGCCGGCCCACACGATGAGGAACTGCGACAACATGAAGTAGGCCCACAACATGATGAAGGCCATGAGCAGCTTGCCGAGGTCGTGGAATTGTTCGGCGGCGATCACCCGCGCGAGCGGTCCGTTCGGCGTGGCGGCGAGCACGGCGGCCATCGGGATCACGAACGCCATCGCCGTCACCACTTGTCCGCCCATCACCAGGATGCCGTAGATCGTCGAAAACCAGTGCGGCTCCAGGGACATCATCCAATCGACCGATGCGAAGGTCATGGTCAAGCCGACGACCAACAGTCCGCCGCGACTGAGGAGCTCCAACCGGCGGGCAAGCCCTGGATCATGCGTGTCGTCCTGTTCCAACGACCACCGATTGAGGTAGCGAACGATGGTCAGCCACACCGTAAAGTACACCACCGCCCGCGCCAGGAAGAAGGGCACGTTCAAGTAGACGCTCTTCTGCTGCAGGATCGCGTCGTGCGCGACGATGTCGGGACGGCTCCACTCGTAGAGATAGGGCAACCCCACAGCCACCGGCAGAAAGAGCAGCGCCAGCAGCGGCAACGTCCGCGTTCCGGATTCCAGGATCCGCCGAATGACGGCGCCCCAGGCGCCGCCGGTGATGTGATGAATCATGAGAATCGCCAAGCAGCCGATCGCAACGCCGAGCCAGAACAGATACGCGACCAGATACGAGCGGAAGAACTGCGTCGGGGTCACGAACCCGGCGGCGGCGCACACACCGAGGCCGCACACCCCGGCAATCAGCGCCGCGCGCTGCATCCGCTGCAACACATGATCGGCGGGTAAGAGCACGGGAGTTGCGAGCGGGGTGTGATTCATCTCTTGCCCTCACCCTCATCCTCTGCCAAGGGGAGAGATTCAGTTTCGACGCGGGCGAGCTTCGGCTGCTCCGCGGCCGGCACGTCCATCAACCCGGCGTGCTGGCTGAGCTGCAGGGCGCGGATGTAGGCGACGATGGCCCAACGGTCGTTCACCGGCACTTGCGTCGCATAGTCCGGCATCACACCGAAGCCGTGGGTGATCACATCGAAGAAGTAGCCCGGCGGCGCCGCGCGGAGCCGATCGATGTGATACGACGGCGGCCGGCGATAGCCGCGCCGCACGATCATGCCGTTGCCGTTGCCGACCCGGTCATGGCAGGGCGAGCAATAGATATTGTAACGCTCTTGGCCATGGCGGAGGACGTCCGGAGTGACCGGAAAGGGAAATACGTTCGCGAACGCCGCGCCGGACTTCCCAGTGTAGAACAACGCGTCGTCATCGAGATGGCCGCGCGCCACCGTATCGGCAACCAGCGGTCGGACGGAACGTCCGTCGCTGAAGAACGCGCTGCCGCGGTACTCCTTGTACTTCGGTTGATCGTGCATGTCCTGGCGGCAGCCGGCCGCGAACAACGTGAGGGCGAAGGAGAGTGAGAGCGTGAGCGTGTGAGAGCGTGAGAGCGTGAAGACCAGCCTCGCCTCTCGTCCACGCCTCCGCGTATCCACACTCCCACGCTCCCACGCTGCTACGCTCGCACCCATCAGTGCTCCACCTCGCTGACGGTACGCGGCACCAGACGTTCCAAGAAGCGGCGCGTGCCGTCGCGGTCGAACAGCGGGTCGGTGGCTTCGATGCAGAGGAAGAACCGGTCGCGGCTCGCCAGTGCGAAGCGCGGCACGTTGAACACCGGGTGATACGGCATCGGCAAGCCGTTCAGCGCCAACATCCCAAGCACGGCGAACAACGCGGCGCACAGCACGGTGGTCTCGAAAGTAATCGGGATGAACGCCGGCCAGCTGTGGAAGGGGCGGCCGCCGACGTTGACCGGATACGCCATGGTTGCCGCCCAGTACTGCAGCGCGTACCCCGACAGCCCGCCGATGATGCCGCCGATCAGCACAATCAACGGCAGGCGGTTGCGGTGCAGATCGAGCGCCTCCGACAGCGCCTCGATCGGATACGGCGAGTACGCGTCGATGTGGCGGTAGCCGGCCTCGTGCGTGTGGCGCACCGCGGCGATGAGCTCGTTGGGCTCCGCAAACTCGGCCATCAAGCCGTAGATCGGCGGCCGGCGCTTCATGCGAGCTCCTCCTTCACCTCAGCCTCCGGCACCATCGTGCGCATCTCGAAGATCGAGATCATCGGCAGGAAACGGATGAACAGGAACAGCAAGCTCAGGAACAATCCGATGGTGCCGACGAACGTCGCGTAGTCCCACACCGTCGGGTAGTACATGCCCCACGACGACGGCAGGAAGTCGCGGTGCAAGCTGGTCACCACGATGATGAAGCGCTCGAGCCACATGCCGACGTTGACGAACATGGCGACGACGAACAGCGCCGGGACACTCGAACGGACGCGCTGGAACCACAGCGCCTGCGGAGCCACCACGTTGCAGACGAGCAGCGACCAGTACACGGTGGCGTATGGTCCGCCGAACCGGTTGAGGATCATGTACTGCTCGTTAGGGTTGGCGCTGTACCAGGCGGTGAACGCTTCCATCATGTAGCCGTAGGCGACGAACAGCCCGGTCGCCAGCATCACGCGCCCCATGTAGTCGAGGTGGCGCATGGTGATGAAATCCTCCAATCCGTACGCTTTGCGCAACGGGATGGCCAGCGTCAGCACCATGGCGAAGCCCGCGTAGATCGCGCCGGCGACAAAGTACGGCGGAAAGATCGTCGCGTGCCAGCCGGGGATGATGCCGACGGCGAAGTCGAAGCTGACGATGGTGTGCACCGAGACCACCAGCGGCGTCGACAACCCGGCGAGCAACAGGTAGGCGGTCTCGTAGCGATGCCAGTGCCGCGCCGAGCCGCGCCAGCCCATCGCCAGCATGCCGTATACGGCGCGCCCGATGCGGCTCGGCGAGCGATCACGCAACGTCGCCAGGTCGGGAATCAGACCGACGAACCAGAACATCAACGACACGGTGGCGTAGGTCGACACCGCAAACACGTCCCACATCAGCGGGCTGCGGAACTGCGGCCAGACGCCCATCGTGTTGGGATAGGGCAGCAGCCAGTAGAAGAGCCACGGCCGGCCGAGGTGCAGAAGCGGAAACAAGCCGGCGCAGGCGACGGCGAACAACGTCATGGCTTCGGCGAAGCGGTTGATCGAGGTGCGCCATTCCTGACGCAGCAGCAGCAGGATCGCGGAGATCAAGGTGCCGGCATGCCCGATACCGATCCACCAGACGAAGTTGATGATGTCGAAGCCCCACCCGATGGGAATGTTGACGCCCCAGATGCCGATGCCTTTGACGAACAGGTAACTGATCGCGTACAGCAGCAGCATCGTCAGCGCGAACGCGATGCCGAAGCCGACGAACCACCAGCGCGGCGTGCGCGTCGTCAGCACCGCGGCGCTGATCTTGTCGGTGACCGTGGCGAACGTGTGTCCCGGCCCGATGATCGGCGGGAGCGCCTCGCGCATCTCGGCGGGCGACCTGTGGGTCGGCGCGTCCTGCATCAAGCGATCTCCGGGTTGGGATTGCGCAGGCGGGCCAAGTAGGTGGTCCGCGGCCGCGTGTTGAGGTCCCCCAGCAGCGCGTAGTTGCGCGGCTCCGCCTTCAGCGTGGCGACGCGACTGTTGGGATCGTTGATGTTGCCGAAGACGATCGCCTCGGCGGGGCACGCTTGCTGGCAGGCCGTGACCACCTCGCCGTCGCGTATTGTACGATCTTCCTTCTGCGCCTGGATGCGCCCGGCATTGATGCGCTGCACACAGTACGTGCATTTCTCCATCACGCCGCGGCTGCGCACCGTCACGTCGGGGTTGCGCAGTGCCTTGAGGCTCTCGGTCGTCCAGTCCGAATACAGGAACCAGTTGAACCGCCGCACCTTGTACGGGCAGTTGTTGGAACAGTACTTGGTGCCGACGCAGCGGTTGTACACCATGTCGTTCAGCCCCTCGCTGCTGTGCACCGTGGCGCCCACCGGGCAGACGACCTCGCACGGCGCGTTTTCACAGTGCATGCAGGGGATGGGCTGGTGATACGTTTGCGGATTGTCCAGGTCGCCGGCGTAGTAGCGGTCGACGCGAATCCAGTGCATCTCGTGGCCGCGGCCGACCTCCGTTTTGCCGACGATCGCGATGTTGTTCTCCGATTGGCAGGCGATCACGCACGCGTTGCAGCCGGTGCACGTGTTGAGGTCGATCGCCATGCCCCACGCGTAGCCGGGGTACGGATGATCGTCGGGATAGAGCGTGTCGTTGCGCGCCGGCTCCTCCGCCATCTCACGGGCGAAGTCCGGATGCGCGCGATACTCGTCGAGGGTGCCGACGCGCACCAGCGGGCGCCCCTCCATGCTGTGGTGATGCTGCGTGCTCGACAGCGCGCAGCGCTCGCCGGTGGGGCGCAGCTCGAGCCCGCTGTCGAACCACGGCGCGTCCGCCGTGCGCACGGCATACGCGTTGAAACCCGCGCCGTTACCCACCTTGCCGGCGCGCAGACGACCGTAACCGAAATGCACCGTGACCGCGTCCGGTGCGTGCCCCGGAGTGATCCAAATCGGTGCGCGCAGGCTGCGTCCGCCGTAGCGCAGCTCGACCACGTCTTCGTTGCCGAGGGCAAGGCGCTCAGCCGTTGCCGGGCTGATGAGCGCCGCATTGTCCCACGTCAGCCGCGTGATCGGCTTGGGCAGCTCTTGCAGCCAGCCGTTGTTGGCGAAGCGGCCATCGAAGATGGTGGGGTCCGGCCGGAAGATGATCTCCAACGCGTGCGTATCCGCGGCGGCCGGGGCGGATGTGACCAACGCGTCGGGGCGGAGCGCCACCTGTTTCGCGGGCAGCGCCGTGTCCGCAACCACTCCATCGTGCAGACTCCGACGCCAGAAGTGCTCGAAGTCGTCGCCGCTGTGCCGGCCCTTCCAATAGTCGCGTACGATGTCGTGCGACGAGCGCTCCGGATGCTCGGACAACGCGGCGAGCACTTCGTGCACGGTCTTGCCCTCGTAGAGCGGCGCGATCAGCGGCTGCATGATCGAGACGGTGCCGTCGTACGCGCGCGCGTCGCTCCACGATTCGAGCGGATGGGCTTCGGGAATGTCCCAGTGACACAGCTCCGACGTCTCGTCGCTGTAGAGACTGACGTGCACGCTGAGCGGCACCTTCGCCAACGCGGCGGCGAACGGCACGTCCGCCGGCGCGTTGAACACCGGGTTGCCCCCGAGGATCAGCAGCATCGCCACCTGCTTCGCTTGCATCTCGGTGACCAGCTCGCGCAGTGACGTATCGTGCAGCGTCGGCTTGGCCTCGACTGGGTCGGTGTACTCGACGGTCCGCCCGACGTTGCCCAGGGCATCGTTGATGGCGTGTGCCAGCGCGTGGACCGCGGCAGGCTGCGCATCGCCGGCGATCACAAGGCTCGCACCGCGATGCTGTTGCAGGTCGCGCACCAGCGCCGCAATCCACTTGGCATGCGCATCGAGGCTCGTGGGCGGCTGTACGGCGAGCCCAAGACCGGCCGCGACGGCACGCGCGAAATCGGCGATCTGCCCGGCACGCAGCGGCAGCCGATGATCCGCCATCGCTCCGGTGTTCGAAGGCGTACTTTCGACCACGTACAAGCGGTTCATCTCGTCGCGCTGGTCCGCTTGCACCCGGCGCCGCGTGTTGAAGTCGCGCACGTAACGCACGTGACCGGGGCCGCAGCTCAGAAAGTCCGCGTCCAGGGCGAAGACAACGTCGGCCTTGTCGAAGTGATACTGCAAATCGACGTATTCGCCCAACGCCAGACGGCTGCCGGTGCGTGCGTTGTCGCGGTTGGCCGGCTCGTACTGGTACCATTGCGCCTGCGGAAATGCGGCCAGCAGCTCGCGCAGCTGCTGCGCCAGTGTCGGCGACGTCACCGTCTCGGTCAGCACGCGCAGCCCCGCGCCGTGTTGCTCGCGCTGCCCATCCAACGCCGTGCGCACCGCCGCCAGGAACGCGCTCCACGGACGGATTTCGCCGATGTGGGTGATGACCTGCGACCGGTCGGGATCGTAGAGCGTGAGCACCGAGGCTTGGGCGAACGCATCGGTCGCTCCGAGGCTGGCGGGATGCTGCGGGTTGCCTTCGACCTTCGTCGGGCGGCCCATGTGACTCTCGACCAGCACGCCGCTGGCGACGCCGCTGAACGGGATCGCGGTCGCAAAGAACAGCGGCTGACCCGGAACGAGCTGCTCCGGCTGCCGCACGTACGGCACGATCTTCTCGGTCGGTTGCCGCGTGCAGGCGCTCAATCCGGCGAGCGCCAACGACGCGCCCATCAGCTTCAAGAACTGACGGCGATCGACGGCGCTCAGCAAGCCCATCGCCTGGCGGGGGAGCTCGCGCTCCAGGAAACGGTGAAACTCCGGCGTGTCGGCAAGCTCCTCGAGGCTGCGCCAGTACTGTTGGCCGGTCGATGCGGCGAGGCGCCGGCGGATGGCGGCGAGGTCGAGCCGGGCGTTCACGTCTTCCATGCTCTCGTCTGAACCGATCGCAGGCATCGTGCGGCCCTAGCGATGACAGGTCGAACAATTGGTGAGGTGCGTCACCTCGATATGATACGCCTTCAGCAGCTGACGCCCCTGCGCCTCCTGATCGCCCCTCGGCCGCCACTCCATGTTGAACACCTCCTCGCGCGGCCGCAGATACTGCTCGGGATGGCGGTGACAGCTCAGACACCATTCCATCTGCAGCGAGCTTTCCATCCACGTGAGGTTCATGCGATCGACGCGCCCGTGGCAGGAGACGCAGCCGATGCCCTTCTGCACGTGGATGCTGTGATTGAAATAAACGAAGTCCGGCAGGTCGTGCACCTTGGTCCACGCGATCGACGTGTCGGAGCGGAAGCTCGCACGCACCGGCTCGAGCATGGGGCTGTCGAGCCAGATTTGTGCGTGACAGTTCATGCACGTCTTCGTCGGCGGCAGACCGGCGAACGCGCTGGTCTCCACCGACGTATGGCAGTAGCGGCAGTCGATGCCCAGCTCGCCGGCGTGATGTTTGTGGCTGAAAGGGACGGGCTGCTCCCGCGCCACGAACGCTTGCGTGGCGTACGGCGAGCGGTTGATCATCGTCAAGCCCCAAGCGAGCGCGGCGATGATGAACACCGCGCCGAAGATGCTGACGCGCGAAAACGTGTTCGTGCTCGGATGGAAGACCTGGGGCATGCTGGATTTTTTCGATGCTACGCTTCGCGGCGGCGCACGCAAGATGCAGCCCAGCTAAATCGACTAAGGCGCGAGTGAAGCTTTGCTTATGATCACGCGCGTCGGCACGACCCGAATACCGCGCCCCTGTCTCTTATGGTAGATCGCAGTGGGAACTTCGGCGATAGTGGGCAGCGCCAGAGGGAACGCGGTTGAAGGTTTTTGGTTTTGCGGGCGTCTATGGGAACATGAAACCGAAACGGGCGCTGATCCCACTCATCTTGATTCTTGGACTGACCACCGGAGCGGCCGTTGCTGCAGGGTTCCCGAATCCGTTGCAGCTGTTTGGCTTAGGCAAAGTGGAGCCGACCCCGCCCGCGCAGGTGTCACCGCGGGCACCGTTGCCGGCGGCGCCGGCCGGGCCGCCGCTGTCATTTGCCGAAATCGCACGGATGGTGCGGCCGGCGGTCGTCAACGTGTCCACCACGCAGACCATCCATACCCAGGGCTCTCAAGGATTTGGGCAGGGTGCGGAACCGTTTGGCGAGAACGATCCGTTCTCGCAGTTCTTTCGTCATTTCTCGCCGCAGATGCCCCGTAACTTCACGCAGCGCGCCCTCGGCTCGGGAGTGATCATCGATCCCGACGGCTCCATCGTCACCAACGCGCACGTCGTGAAAAACGCGCAAAAGGTCGTCGTCAAGCTGGAAGACAAGCGCGAGCTCGACGCGAAAGTCGTGGGCATCGATGAGAAGACCGACGTGGCATTGCTGAAGATCGAATCGCCGGGCACCCTCACCGTCGCCGCGCTCGGCAACTCCGATGACCTCCAGGTGGGCGACTGGGTGGTCGCCATCGGCAACCCGTTTGGCTTGTCGGAAACGGTGACCGCGGGCATCGTCAGCGCCAAGGGGCGCGTCATCGGCGAAGGTCCGTACGACGATTTCATCCAAACCGATGCGTCGATCAATCCGGGAAATTCCGGCGGGCCGCTCCTCGACGTACAAGGACAAGTCATCGGCATCAACGCCGCCATTTTTAGTCAGAGCGGCGGTAACATAGGCATCGGTTTCGCCATACCGATCAACTTGGTGAAGCACGTCGTCGAGCACCTGAAGACGCACGGCAAGGTGGTGCGCGGTTGGGTCGGCGTTGCCATCCAGGACGTGACGCCCGATTTGGCGCACTCCTTCGAGCTCAAGAAGGCGGAGGGCGCGCTGGTCGCGGATGTCACGCCGGATAGCCCGGCGCTGCACGCCGGCCTCGAGCGCGGCGACATCATCACCGACTACGACGGCACACACATCGAGGAAGCGCACCAACTGCCGACGCTCGTGGCCGAGACGCCCGTCGGCAAGACCGTATCCGTCGGCGTTCTGCGCAACGGTCATCCCAAGACGCTCTCCTTGACGATCGCGGAGATGCCGGCCGGCGAAGCCGCTGCGGCGGCGCCGCAAAGCGAGGAGAGCTGGGGTCTCACGGTATCGAACATCACGCCGGATATGGCGCAGCAGTTCAACCTGGAGCAGCACAGCGGCGTGGTGGTCACCGACCTTGCCGATGGCAGCCCGGCAAGCGACGCCGGCATCCAGCCGGGTGACGTGATCGCTCAGGCCAACCGTCAACCGGTCCACGACGTGGCCGAGTATCGCAAGGCGCTGGCGAGCGGGGACAACCCGCATCAGCTGCTGCTGCTCGTCACCCGCCAGGGCCAGAGCTTCTTCGTTGCGTTAAATCGCGGGGAGTAACAAACAGCTGCCGACCTTGTACCCCACGCGTCAGCGCACCTACCAGAGAAATCGGTGCGCAGCCATAACTCCCTGGGACGTTTGCAGTCACCGGCTCTGATCGACTAAGAGTCGGTGCACCCCGATTGAGGTGATGCATGCAGAGCGCGCTTGGTTGGTTGCGACGCGGCCCTGTCCGGTGGTGGGCCGTGCTCGTGCTGTGCCTGACCGGCTGCGGCAAGCACACGTTCGTGACGCGGGCGCCGGAGGCGCGGCCGTCGTGGGTGGTTCGCAACGTCCGCGTCTTCGATGCGCCGCACGCGGCGCTGCTGGACGGGCGGCGCGACGTCGTCGTACGCGATGGCCGCATCGTGGCGGTCGCGCCGCCGGGCGTGGCGGTCGCGGGGCTCCTCGAGGTCGACGGCCGCGGCGGCACGCTGCTGCCGGGCTTGGTCGACGTCCACACCCACACCGGCGGCAGCGCCAGTCCGCCATGGCACACCGCGCTACCAGCTCCGGAAGAGAACCTGGGCGCATTCCTCTATGCCGGCGTCACTACGGTGCTCGATGCCGGCGCGCTGACGCCGGCGATCTTTCAGCTACGTGACCGCGTGCGTACCGGCGCCGTTCTCGGTCCACATCTCTATGCCGCGGGCCCCATGTTCACGGCGCCGAACGGCCATCCGGTGGGGCTCATGCGAGCCAGCCTGCCGTTCTGGGCACGCTGGTACGTGTTGCCGCGCATCGCCCGCGAGGTGGCGACGCCCGAGGCGGCACGACAAGCGGTCGCCGATCTGCTTGCCTATCATCCCGACGTGATCAAGGTCGCCGCCGATGACCTCGTGCCCGGCGAGCCGCGGATCGACACCGGCGTGATGGCGGCCATCGTCGCACGCGCCCACGAGAGTCAGGTGCGGGTGGTCGCCCACATCGGCCAATCGCGCGACGTTGTCGACGCGGTCGGCGCCGGCGTCGATGCGCTGATGCACGACGTCTACACGGACGTGATCACCGACGAGGCGGTCGCCAAGATCGTCGCGGCGCACGTGCCGGTCGTCGCCACCATCGGCATCTGGGACGCGGTCGAGCAGCTCGGGACGCTGCGTCTCGAGACCCGCGCGCCGATCACGCGCGACATCGCGGACCCGGCGGTGCTGGCCGCCCTTTCCGCGTTTCCGAACGATCACGAGCGCGAACAGATGGCCGCCATGACACAGCGCATCCGCGATGGGCACGCCGCACGGCGCGCCAACGTCGCCAAGCTGCGCGCCGCGGGCGTGACGATCTTGGCCGGCAGCGACGCAGTCAACGCCGGCCAGTTCCCAGGCGCCGGGCTGCACGACGAGTTGGCGAAGCTGGTCGAGGCGGGGATGACCCCGGGCGAGGCATTGCGCGCCGCGACGTACGACAACGCCCGCTTCTTGGCCGGCGCGCCGGCGGACTTCGGCGACGTCGCACCGGGCCAGCGCGCCGATCTCGTCCTCGTCGACGGCGACCCGACGGCCGACGTCACGGCGATGCAGCGCATCGCCCACGTGTGGCTCGACGGCATCGAGCTGCTGCGGCACGCGCGCCCGCCCCGCTGATTGCCGAGGGACCGTCGGCCGGTCCAGCAAAGGCACTGCACTCCGGCTCAGGACGCACGGACGCCGGCAACGGCGATGTGATTGATGCGGCGCAGGTCGTCGTCACGCGCCACGACACGTTCACGGAGCACGCCGGCCGCGATTAACCGGCGTCAGCGTGTCGCGCGAGCGCCGCGTGCTTGGCGTCGCGGGCGAGCCGCCGCCCGTGTCTTGGTCGGGGGCGCGGGCGGCGTTCCAGAGACCGCTGCGGGCGGATAGGTGACGCGTGTCCCTGTAACCGTCGCCCACGGCGCCAGGCGGTGCGGCGAGCAACGAGTCGGGCTTTGGATGTGCTCGACGCGGACGCCGCGGGCCAGCAACGCGTCGCCGATCAGGCTGCGGTGGCAGCGCCACGGCACGGCCTCCGCGCACATGATCGCCAGACGCTCGCGGGTGGCCAACTCGATCAACTCCGCAAGGCTGGCGGCGAACTCCGGCGTCTGCATATAGTCGGCAAAGCCACGGAAGGACGCGTTTCGCCACCCGGCGTTCGGTGAATCGGGCTTGGCATGGCGCAGGCCGCCGAGACCGGGCAGGTGCGCGTAGCCGATACCAACGGCCCGCAACGCGTCCGGCAGGGTGTCGCGGTTGAATTGCGGGTTGTGTCGCGAACGCGGCACGGTACGCACGTCGACGAGCTGCGTGACGGCGTGCGATCGAAGCAGCTCCGTGAAGGCATCGAGGGGACGCGTCGAATGACCGACGGTCAGCACCACGGTCGGGGGCCGCTCCATAGCGCCTCCGGCGCTGCTGGGGTCGCTCGTGACGCGCTGGCCCGCCCGGCGTGGTCTCACAGGTCGTCCGCGGCCTCGGCGGCCGCCGCGGCGCGCGCCTTTCTCTCGGCTTCCTCCGCGGCCTGCGTGCGGGTCGATGTCTCCTTGGACATCAGCTCGGACCACATGGTGAATGTCGGCAGCTCTGTGGCCGTCTCCTTGTACTCGGCGTGAACCTTCTTGCCGTCCCAGGTGCATAGTTGCCGGCGCGTGCACGAGCCCGGTCCGAAGGCCGCCTCGATGACATCCAGCAGTGACGGCGAGCTCGACGCATCGTGCGCGATCAGCGTCACCGCGAAGAACTTGTTCTTGAGAAACCGGTAGCGGATATCCGTCAATCGCACGCTGCCCAATGCCAGCTTCTCGTCCGTGCTCCGGTACAAGACCTCCGTACCGTCCGTAAACGGCTCCAGATGCAGCCGGCGCACCACCTCGGGGCGCGACGTGCTGAACAGCACCCCGCGGAATCCGTTCTTGGCATCGAGGTAGGTGAGCGAGCCTTTCTCTTGCGCGCCGGCCCGGGAGTCGCTCGCCGCGATGACGGCGCAGGCGAGGAACCCAAGGGCGGCGCGACGGCATCCGTGTGTCATGTGCATGCCTCCCTTTGACAGCAGGAATGGCAAAATTGTAGCACAATTCGGATGGGCGCGTCGCGGCCGGCCGACGCTGAGGAACAATGATTTGTGACCGGCCCGCCTGTTCGCTAATATAGCGACCGGGAGACGACGACAGATTGAAGCCCGCGATCGTCATGCCCGGCTTCTGGGAGCGGCAAATGCGCCTCGCGTTTCTTGTGGTGTTGACGTTGGCGTCGGCGGCCCACGCCGCTAGCTTCGCGGTGACCAGCCTGACGGATGGCGCCGATGCGACGCCCGGAGACGGCATTTGCGCCGCCGCCGCTGGCGGCTGCACGTTGCGCGCCGCGATCCAGGAGGCCAATGCGCTGGCCGGGCCGGACGCGATCACCGTTCCCGCCGGCGCATTGCGGCTGACCCTGGGTGATCTCGGCGTCACCGACGATCTGACTCTCACCGGCGCTGGTTCGAGCGCGACGATCATCAGCGCTACACGCGGGGCGCGGGTGCTGACCATTGCCGACTCGGCCCACGTGACCATCTCGGGAATGCAACTCCAGCGAGGCTCGGTCAATTGGGGCGGCGGCCTGCGCAACGACGGGACCGCGACGCTGAACGACGTCGTCTTTGCGCGCAACAAGGCGCCCGGCGCTCAAGGGGTGGGCTACGCGGGCGCGGTGTACAACGACGGCATCCTGCAACTCACGAACGTGACCTTCACGCAGAACGCCACCAGCGGTATCACTGGAAGCTTCGGCGGCGGGCTCTTCAATGACGGCAGCGCGATGTTGAGCAACGTCGCTTTCACCGCCAACCGCGCCGGCGGCTGTGGTGGCGGCGTGTACAATCGGGGCAGCGTGATGCTGACCGCGGTCAACCTCACCAGCAACCTTGCCAGCAACAGCGGCGGCGCGATCTTCAACGAGATCGGCACCGTGACGCTCAGCACCGTCACCATCAGCGGCAATCGCGCCAACAAGCTCGGCGGCGGCATTTTCAATTACGATACGGTGGCGCTCATCAATACCACGATCACCGGCAATCGCGGGTACAACGGCGGCGGCATCTTCAACAGCTACGGTACGGTGGCCTTGACCAACGTCACCGTCAGCGCCAACCGCTCCTTCTACGGGGGCGGCCTGTACAACCAGTACCTGTTCAACGAGGGCGCGATCACGCTCAAGAACACCATCGTCAACGGGAACCGGCCACAGAACTGCAGCAATACGCCGATGACCTCGCTGGGTCACAACCTCGACAGCGACGCCAGCTGCGCGCTGACGGCGGCGGGTGATCTGAGCAACGTCGACCCGGGGCTCGGCCCGTTGAGGAACAACGGCGGCTTCACACCCACGATGGCCTTGTCGCCCGGCAGCCCGGCGGTCGACGCGGGCGACAACAACGGCTGTCCCAGCAGCGACCAGTGCGGTGAGCAGCGTCCCGCGGACGGCAACGGCGACGGCATCGCCATCTGCGATATCGGCGCCTACGAGCTCCAGCCCTGAGCCCCGTCAGCCGCGTGGTTTGGAGGATGACGGGGCCGGCGGTGCAGCCGCCGGCCCCGCTCGCGCTCCGCTTCGCACGTACTTGGAAGAGGACATGCCCGGCGGAGCGACAGCCATCGCCCACACAACCCACCCCTCCAAACGCCGCGCGGCAGCAACGATAGTGCCCGGCGGAGTTTGCCCGCGCAGCTGACCGACACGAATTTCGCGGCGCCGCCGCGTGCTTGCGAGCCGCGCAGTGCTTTCCGCGCGGGCAGCAGATGCGCGCTACTGGTCGGCCACCGGCACCGGCTGCACCACTTCGCCGTCGTGTACCGACTGGCCCAAGTTGATCGCCACCACGTCGTCCGAGTCCACGCCTTCGGTGACTTCGACCGACCGGCCGTCGTCATAGCCGAGCGTGACGGGAGCCAGATGGAGCCGGTTTTCGCGCACCAGCGGGACGTACACTTTGCCGCGTTGAAAGATGAGCGAATCGTCCGGCACGAGCGGCGGGCCGGCCGGCACCGCGACGTTGAAGGTCACCTCAGCGTACATGCCGGGCAAGAGCGCCAGGTCGTGGTTCGGAATATCCACCTCGACCAGCATGGTGCGCGTCGCCGCCTGCAGCGCGTCGGGATGCCGCGTCACGTTGCCCTTGAACGCGCGCCCCGGGTACTCCGTCACCGTGACGTTGACCGCGTCGCCGTTCTGGATGAGCGGCGCGGCGCTTTGCGGGACGTCGGTATACACCCGCACCGGGCTCAAAGTGGCGAGGGTGACGATCGGCGTGCTCGCGGCGGGCGTAGTGACTTGCGGGATGAGCGCCCCCGGATCGACCGTGCGCGCGGTCACGATGCCGTCAAACGGCGCCCGGATCGCCTCGTAGGCCTGCTGCGCCAGCAGCTGGTCGAGCGTGGCCTTGGCCTGCAACATGGCGGCGCGCGATTGGTCGGCGTCCTGCTGGGCGATCAGCGCCTTCTGCACCAGCTCCTGGTTGCGTTGATTGGTGAGCACTTGGAAGTCGTAGTTGGCGCGCGCATTGGCGACCTGTTGATCGAGCTCCGGCGATTCCAGCACCGCGAGCACCTGGCCCTTCTTGACGCGATCGCCCTTGTCGACGTCGATGGTCTTCAGGTAGCCGGCGACCTTGGCATACATCGGCGTTTCGATGAACCCGTGAATGGTGGCCGGCAGAGCGAGGGTCCGGTGCGGCGGGGCGTGCCGCACGTGCGTGACCAGCACGTGCGCGCCCTGCGCCAGCTGCTCTTCGAGCTCCGCCGTGCTGCGCTGCATGCGGATGTCGCGCGCCCGCACCAGCGCCGCGGTCACCACGAAGACCACGAGGACGACGCTCAGCCAGCCGATGACGAAACGTTTGCCCGGTTTACGCGGCGTATAGTTCTTCGGATCCTCCTGCATCAGTGCGCTCCGCTGCCGGTGGATGGTGCGATGGCCTCGATCTCGGCGTCACGATGATGCTTCCCCATCAGATGGCGGCTGAAGATCGAGTACACGGCGGGTACGACGAACAGCGTCGTCAGCGTCGCGCCGAGCAAGCCGCCGATGACGGCGCGGCCCAGCGGGGCGTTTTGATCGGCGCCGGCGCCCAGGCCGAGCGCCATGGGCAGCATGCCGAGGATCATCGCCAGTGCGGTCATCAAGATCGGCCGCAGCCGGATGCGCGCCGCCTCGATCGCCGCCGCCAGCGGGTTGTAGTCGTCTTCGCGCAGCTCGTTGGCGAAGGTGATCAGCAGGTTTCCGTTGGCGACCGCAACGCCCACCGCCATGATCGCGCCCATCAGGGATTCGACGTTGATCGTCGTCCCCGTCAACACCAGCATCCACAACACGCCGGCCAGCGCGCCGGGCACCGCCAGCAAAATGATGAAGGGCTCCAGCCATGACTGGAAATTGGCCACCATCAACAGGTAAACGAGAATCACCGCCAGTACCAGCGCCTCACCGAGGCTGGTGAAGGACTCGCGCATCGCCTGGCTCTGCCCGCGAATGGTGATGTGGACACCCGGCGGCAGCGCACCGAGCTCCTTGATGGCCCGCGCCACCGCAGCGGAGGTGCCGCCGAGGTCGCGCCCCGCCACGCCCGCGTTCACATCGATCACCCGCTGCACGGTGTAATGGTTGATGGCCGCCGGCTCGACGGTTTGTGTGACGGTGGCGAAGTTGCCCAATAACTGCGGTGCCCCGGTGCCGTCGACGCCGGCGCCGCTCAGCGGCGTCGTAGACAACGCCTGGACCGAATCCACCAGGTGCTGCGGGGTCTGGAGGAGCACGCTGTAGTTGACGCCGTTCTGCGGATCGAGCCACTGATTGGGCTGCAACAGAAAGCTCGTACTGAGCGACGTCAACAGGCTCGACGCCACCTGCGATTCGCTGATCCCGAGTTCCAGCGCCTTGGCGCGATCGACGTTCACCTTGAGGGTCGGATAGTCGAGCGGCTCGGGGATGCGCAGATCGACGAGACCCGGAATGCGCGCCATCCTGGTCTTGAGACGCGTGGCGAGCGCGTAGTCGCCGTCGAGGTCGTACCCGGAGATCTGCGCGTCGATGGCGGCGGGCAACCCGAAGTTCAACACCTGGCTGATGATGTCGGCGGCTTGGAAATAGACCTGCGTGTCGGGGAATTTCTGCTGCAGCGCGTGGCGGATCTGATCCTCGTAGAGCTTGGTCGGATGGTGCTTCTCCTGCAGCTGGATCAGCACGTCGGCGTCCTGCGGGCCGATGCTGTCGGTCTGATAGAAAGCCAGGTTGTACGAGATCGGCGTGCCGATGTTGTCGCTGATGCCGGCCAGCTCGTCCGCCGGGATCACATCGCGAATCGTCCGTTCGACGCTGTCGACGACGCGTTCGGTCTTCTCGATGCGCGTGCCGGTCGGGGCGCGGACGTGCAGCTTCATCATGCCGGCGTCGACGACGGGAAAGAAGTCCTCGCCCACCACCAGCACCAGCAGGAACGATGCAACCACGAGCAGGGCCGCACACGTCAGCGCAAACGTGCGGCGGCCGATGAAAGCGCCCAGCACGTTGCGGTACGCGGCGCGGAAGCGTTCGAAGCCGCGCTCGAACGCGGCGATGGCGCGGCCCCAGATACGGTCGCCGCCGGGTTCCGCATGGGTTTCGGGCAACAGGTAGCGCGCCATCGTGGTGACCAGCGTGCGCGACAGCAAATAGGAGGTCAGCATGGCGTAGACCACCGCCAGCGCCAGCGGGGTGAACAGGAACTCGGCAACCCCGGAGAGCAGCACGACCGGGAAGAAGACGATGCAAATGGCCAACGTGCCGACGAAGGTCGGCATGGCGATCTGCGCGGCGCCGTCGAGGATCGCGACCAGCAGCGGCTTGTGCATGGCGTGGTTGCGATGGATGTTCTCGATCTCGACCGTGGCGTCGTCGACGAGCATGCCGACTGCCAGCGCCATGCCGCCCAGCGTCATGGTGTTGATCGTCTGACCGGAGAGCTTCAAGGCCACGAAGGCCGTGAGGATCGACAGCGGAATGGAGATGATCACGATCAGCATGCTGCGCGGCGAGCCGAGAAACAACAGGACCATGACGGCCACCAAGACCGCCGCGGTCACCGCCTCTTGGACGACGTCGCGCAACGCGGCGCGCACGAACTGCGACTGATCGAAGTCGAGCTTCGCTTCCAGACCTTTGGGAGCCGTCGCGACGATCTCGGGCAGCAGCGCCTTCACCGCATCGACGACCTTCAAGGTGGACGCCGCCGCGTGCTTGATGACCAGCAGGTAGGTGGCGCGCTTGCCGTTCACGCGCACGACGTTGGTCTGCACCTGGTGCGTGTCGGTCACCGGCGCGACGTTGCCGAGCAGCACCGGCGTGCCGTTGACGACCTTCACCGGCAGCTGGTCGAAGTCGCGCACCCGTAGCGGGCTGCTGTTGAGCTCGACATTGTACTCGCGGTCGCCGATCTTCACCGTGCCCGCCGGAATGATGACGTTGGTCGACGCCAGGGCGTCGCCGATATTTTGCGGCGACAGGCCGTTGGCGTAGAGCTCGGCGGGATGCAGATTGACCATCACGGCGCGGCTCATGCCGCCCAGCGGCGCCGGTGAGGCCAAGCCTTCGATGGTGAACAGCTTCACCCGGATGAAGTTCAGGCCGTAATCGAACAGCTCCTGCTCCGGCAGCGTCTCGCTCGCGACGTCGATCTGCGCCACGGGGACGTTGGCGGCGTTGTAGTCGATGATGTTGGGTGCCTGGATGCCGGGGGGCATGATACGCAAGACGGTCTCCGCCACCGCGCCCATTTGCGCGATGGCGCCGGCGACCGTCGCGCCCGGGTGAAAGTACACTTTGATCATGCCGACACCGGTGAACGACGACGACTCCATGTGCTCGATGCCGTTCACCGTGGTCGAGAAGGCGCGCTCGCTGAGCAACACCACGCGGCGTTCCATGTCGGTGGCGGACAGGCCGGGATAGTTCCACACCACCATCACGACCGGCAGATTGATCGCGGGGAAAATGTCGACGTTCATCTCGACGAACGCCAGGACCCCGAGCACGAGCATCAACAGGGCCATCACCGCCACCGAGAGCGGCCGGCGCAGCGCCAGTCGAACGATCCACATAACCCCGAGCTATTCTCTTTCGCGCATGTAGTACGAACCGGATTCGGCGGTCGCAATCCGAAGTGCCGGTTCAGGCGGCAACCGGCACGCGTTTTCGACTGTAACTGAGCGTCAGCAGACGAGCAACACACCCGCGGCGTGGTGATTCAACGGACGCGCAATGCCATCGCCCACGGAGGCTACCCAGCAGGTTCATGCTCGACCGCCGGCGCGATCTTATTCCCTTCTCCTGGGAGTCGGAGTCTCCGGTAACGACGAAATTTGGCAACTCAACCAGCGTAGTCATTGTCTCGGCGCGGACAATTTCGTGCTCGATACGGAGATTCTCCTCATCGAGCGGAGAAAAACGCTCCTGGACCCAACCCCGGGCTTGCTCGACTAGCGAATTCTTCCGGTCGTCGAGGAGATTCGCAGCCTATTTCTAACCTCCTGGAATCTCTGACAATTTCCGTTCTGGTCGAGCAAATAATTCTGTGGTCGAAGCCCTGTTCGCGCACAATTTTGTCAGCCCGACGCGCTGGCGCGCGATTTTCGCGGCAGCGAAACGCTCGGTACAGCGTTTCCGTGCAGCCGGAGTTGGTTGGCGCGATATGTGCACGTGCGGACGATTCAGTAAATGCAACCTACGTGGTGAACAAAAGAGGGAGGATCATATGGCGAGCACACGGCGTTCTCGTAACGGTAACGGTGCGACAAATGGCAACAACAACCATCCGAGAAAGAAGCGCACGGCACGCGCCGCTCAGGTGGATCTCAGCACCGCGGATCTCAAACACCTGGCGAAGGCGCCGGCCGACTACCATAAGATCGCGCACAAATTTGCTGACGCGCTGGAGTTGACCAAATTCCGCGGGGTCGTCTCCGCGCAAAAGCTGCGTCGCATGGTTGCCCGCGGGCAAAGCCTGGCGCAGCGTGCCGCGGCGGCGCAGATCAAGGCCGTGGCCGCCGACCGGCGCCGGATGCTGCAAGACTCGCAAGCCTGGAAGAGCATGTTGTCGAATTGGCGGCTGGTGGTGGCGGCGATGCCCGACCGCCCCGACCTCGAGGCCCCGTTCGCGTTCATGCAGGCATACATGTCCGTCGCCCGCAGCACGCCACCGGCGCCGACGCCGACGGCGACGGCGCCGCCTGCAAGCTGATGCCGGATCTGCAGAAGAAGCAGGTCCGGAGTGACTTCGAAATATGAGCAGCACGCCCGAAAGATCCGACCCTGATCGTCCGAGCTTTGGGATGTGGCTCTTGCGGCGGCTCGAAGATATGCCGTCGCGCGCGCAGTACGGGACCGCCAAGGCGCGCCTGTGGGTCATCCTGCGCGAGCTACTCTCGGCGTACCAGGTGGAGCCGCCGTCGGCGGCGTGCGAAGAGGAGATGCGCGCGGAGCTGTTCGGCGTCCACGCGACGCCGCAGCAAGCCGCCGAGGTGCCGGAATGGCTGCGCGCGCGCTTGCGGGGAATGGAGTTCACCGAGGAGGAGATCGACGAGTTCCTCGTCGTGGCCTATTGCGTCAAAGGCGTGTACGACACCTTGGAGGTACCGCCCACTTGCGGCCGCGCGTAGGCCTTCTTGCAAATCGTGCCAATGCATTCGTAGATCTTGAGCCGGAGTCGAGTCGCGGTAGGGACGCCGATCACTCGGCGCCCCCCGCACAGATCCGGACGTGCGGCATTATCGCATCCGGCTCCTGCCTCAGGTTCTGACGACCTGCTGTAAGGATGGATAGGGATGGCAGATACGAACTCGCGGAAGGCTGTACTTCAGAATACGGGCCATCCGCTCCCCCGCGATGCGACCCCGTTGGCTGCGGCGCCCGAGTGATTGCCACCACAGCCGGCCGATCGCGCGGCGAAAGGCTTTGAGCGCTGGCATGTTCCGCGGCACCGCGTAGTACCGCAAGTGCCCTTGCACCACCGCTCTCAGGTACTTTCCCCCTCGCCGATGGTCGTGTGCCGGCGTCGTTGCAGCTCTTCCTTCACCGCCTGCAACTTCGCCGTCATCCGCTTGCGCATCGTCCGCCGCAGCACCACAAAGCTCCCAGTCTTCCTCGTTTTCCCGCAACTATGCGTGAATCCAAGGAAGTCAAAGGTCTCGGGCTTTCCCTGTCCGCGCCGATCTCGGTTGCTGGCGGCGAACCGCCCGAACTCGATCAGTCTGGTCTTCTCAGGGTGTAGCTCCAAGCCAAATTGGGAAAAGCGCTGCTTGAGATCCACGAGAAACTGCTCGGCCTCGTGGCGATGCTCGAACCCAACGACGAAGTCATCGGCGTACCGCACGACGATGACCTGTCCGTGCGTCTGCTTCTTTCTCCACCGTTGGGTCCACAGATCGAACACGTAGTGCAGGTAGATGTTGGCCAGCAGTGGACTAATGCTTCCACCCTGCACCGTCCCTACCTCGCTCCGTATCCGCCGACCCCCTTCCAGCACCCCGGCCCTCAACCACTTCTGGATGAGGCGCACCAGGCACCGGTCTGCCACGCGGTGCTCGACGAACTTCACCAACCATCCGTGATCCAGTGTGTCGAAGAAGCTCCGGATGTCGGCATCGAGCACCCAGCTCACCCTCTTGGTCTGGATCGCCACCGTGAGCGCGTTCAGGGCATGATGTGGGTTGCGCTGCGGGCGGAATCCGTACGAAAAACCGAGAAAGTCCTGCTCATAAATGGCGTTGAACACCTCGACAACGACGCGCTGGACGATCTTGTCTTCCAGTGCGGGAACGCCGAGCGGCCGCTGCCGCCCGTCCGCCTTCTCGATGTACGCCCTGCGTACAGGCTTGGCTCGGTACGCTCCCCGTTTGAGCCGCTCGGAGAGGTCCTGCAGATTGGCTCCGAGCTGCTCACCGTAGTGCTTCCACGTCTCCCCATCGACTCCCGGCGCCGCCTCTCGCTTCAGCGCGTAGTAGGCACTGCTCAGCCGCTCGATTGCATACACGTGGTGCAGGAGCGCGGTGAACCGCAACTTCCTATCTCGCCTTGCGGCGTCTCGTACTCGGCCGAGCGCGCTGCGCGCACCTTCCCGGCTCTGTGTCCGGAGCACGTTACGCTCTCCCGAGTTCCCTTTGGCCACTGCCCTTCCCTCCACTGCCTCCGCCGCTGGTTCCGCAGCATTGTTCGGCAGCTTCTCCGGTACTACGGCGGTGTCCGACTTCCCGTCACCGTGCATCATCGGCTTTGGTCTCTCGACTCCCCGATGCGGTCTGGGCCGCACCTGCTCCCAGACGATGGCGGGATCTCCCGGTTCCCGTGCAAAGTGTTTCCATGCATGCGCAGGGTCTTCGACCGCGCCAGGTCCACCCCCGTCTTGCGATAGCGACGGTGGCGATGTGGCCTTCCGCTTCCACTAACAGCGTCGGCACCTGGGGCCAGAACTTCTTTTTCGCGGCTCCATGGCTGGCCTGCACGTACCCCTGTCAACGCTTCGCCTCTGCCCTCACGGACAGCAACGCATGACTCGGGGCCGATGCGGTTCGCTACTCCTTCATCGTGTGGCTCCTTCATCCACAACACCTTGCCGGTTTTGACCGGCGCACTAGTGGGTCAGTTTGAAGTTTGCGCTGAGTGTCATCCTGAGTATCGCCACTGGAGCACATCTTCGAGCGCCACGGGATGCAGATCATCCGACGCACGCTCTCGGAGTGGAATGAGGCGGTCGCCGACTTGCTGGAACTCATCGTGCGCGCCATGTACCGAGAGCAGGTGTGCCAGTCGCCCTGGATTCAATGCGACGACACGACCCTGGATGTGCAGGACCCGACGCGAGCACCGGAGATTCGGACGGGACACCTTTGGGTATATCGGGGCGAGCTGGGCGAGGTGGCGTACGACTTCACCTGAGCGCGCAACCGAGACGGGCCGCTAAAGATGCTGGCCAGCTACCGTGGGTATCTCCAGGTGGACGCGGCGCCTGCCTATGACGGCGTGTTTGCGCAGCATCCCGAGATCATCGAGGTCGGATGCTGGGCGCACGCGAGGCGGTACTTCAAGGAAGCAATGCCGACGGCAGCCGTTCCCTGCGCGCAGGTGTTGGCAATCATCGGGCAGCTCTATGGAATCGAGCGCAGCGCCGGTGACAGGCATCTTGATGCGCCGGCACGACAGCGACTGCGGCAGGAGCAGGCGCGGCCGATCCTGGAGCTCCAACTTCCGTTGGTCATTTGACATTTCAGCTAGGTTCGAAGAGGCTCACCCCCGAAGCTTCAGTCTGCCACCCAGATTCAGCGGACGGATCAATGATGAGAACATCTACCTGTGGCTATGTAGCGGCTAGCGGAAGGCGTGCGGGCCGAGTAGTCGCAATCGCCGCGAGTGCGGTGCTTCTTTGCAAGGCGCACGCGGCGCATGGTGGCCTCGGCGTCTGGACTCACAGTGGGCCAGATGGCGGCCTCGTTCACCTCGTTACCGTTGATCCCGCTGTGCCCTCGACCCTCTACGCCGGCACAGGGAGAGGCATCTACAAAACCACAGACGCGGGCACGAGCTGGAGCTCGATCAACTCCGGCCTGCTTCCCAACAGCGCTTCGCCCTACCTGCTCACCGACATTTTCTCGATCGCTATCGATCCTGTTACGCCCACAACGCTTTACGCCGGTACTAATGGCGGCGGCGTCTTCAAGAGCACCGACAGCGGCACCAGCTGGAACGCAATAAGTGCCGGCTTCCCTGGCGACGCGGCCATCGGGGCACTGACCATTGACCGGGTAACGCCAAGCACGGTGTACGCCGGCACCGTCGGCGGCAATACCTACGGCATCTTCAAGAGCACCGACGGCGGCACCAGTTGGAACCCGATCAACTCCGGCCTGCCCACTGACTGCAGCGGGGTCTGGGCGGTTGCCATTGACCCGGTGAACCCGACCACGCTCTACGCCGCCACTGAGAACGGAATCTACAAAACCACCGACGCTGGCGGGAGCTGGAATGCAGTCCTACCTTACGTCTCGGGCTTCGCGTTGGCCATCGATCCTGCTACCCCCACCACCCTCTACGCCGGCACAGATGGCGGCATCTACAAAACCACCGACAGCGGCAGCAGCTGGAGTGCTATTGACACTGGCCTGCCCAATACCAGCTTTCCCGCCATCGCTATCGATTCTGCTACGCCCACGACGCTCTACGCCGGCACGACCGCTGTCGGTGTTGCCGGCGCCGGTGTTTACAAGAGCACCGACAGCGGCAGCAGCTGGAATGCGATTAACACCGGCCTGCCCGCCGGCTGTGCTTGGGTAACCGCGCTGGTCATTGATCCGGTGACACCGACGACGCTCTACAGCAGCACAGGCTTCGGGATGTTCAAGAGCACCGATGCCGGCGGCAGCTGGAGCGCAATCAACTCGGGCTTAGGGGGTGCTATTTCCATCACGGCACTCGTCACTGATCCGGTAATGCCAAGCACGGTGTACGCCGGCGCAGGAGGCCCCTACACGTACGGCGTCTTCAAGAGCACCGACAGCGGGAGCCACTGGAGCGTCGTCCTGCAGGATTGCAATGAGACAACATCGCTGGTCATTGATCCGGTGACACCAACGACGCTCTACAGCAGCACAGGCTTCGGCAACGACATGCTTATTGAGCGTTGCATAAATAATAGAAAGTCAGGACGAAAGAAAAGGTGGCAGGTCGGATGTCCGAATGAAGCCG
>Ga0209415_10004353_pt1 | contig 25985 bp, 21 predicted proteins | sample PeaSoiSIISIP2007_FD_187696 | JGI IMG/M metagenome (GOLD analysis project Ga0209415, IMG submission 187696) | Peat soil microbial communities from Weissenstadt, Germany - SII-SIP-2007 (SPAdes) (version 2) | ecosystem: Environmental > Terrestrial > Soil > Wetlands > Peat | place: Germany... | reverse complement strand
CAAGGGGCGGCGGCTGGGCTGGACTGTCGCGGCTGGGCACAACAGAAAATCATATCGCACAAATCGGCAACTTGCAGACCGCACCGAAAAGGAAGTGACATCGCGGTCCCCTTCGAAGGACCGCTTCATGCAAAACAGATGTATTCTCGAACGAGTTGTTCCGACGTGGGGTTCGATTCGGCCGCCCGTGGGCGCAAATTCCCTACTTCCCTGTTCCAACTCGACGCATTCGCTGTTCGGGACGATTAAATTGCCTGTTCTCGTGAATTGATTTCCCTGTTCGCCCGCACAGGGAATTCACTTCCAAGCCCTTGAATCGGCTGGCGCAATCATCGGCCAAAACCACCCAGCCGAGCCGAAATGCAAAAAATACGCTGTTATTTTCGCTGTATTCCGAAGCCCCCGCTCGCGCCACCGGCATGAAAGTCGCCACCTGGCCCCTCGCCACACCCTCGGCGCAGGCGCGGCACTACGCCCCCGCCCCCTGCACCTTCCCCCACGTATCGCGCAGCCCCACCGTGCGATTGAACACCGGCCGCCCCGGCGCCGAATCCTTATCGCGCGCGAAGTAGCCGAGCCGCTCGAACTGCACCGCCGCCGCCGAATTGCCCGCCGCCACCGCCGGCTCGACCTTGGCATCGCTCACCACCTCGAGCGAGTTCGGATTGAGGTCGGCGGCGAAGTTCGCGACGTCGGGATCGGGCTTGGTGAACAGCTGATTGTAGAGCCGCACCTCGGCCGTCACGGCGTCGGCGGCGCCGACCCAGTGGAGCGTCGCCTGGACCTTGCGGCCGTCGGGCGCGTTGCCGCCGCGCGTCGCCGGATCGTAGGTGCAGCGAAGCTCGACGACCTCGCCTGAGGCGTTCTTCACCACCTCGCGGCAGGTGACGAAGTAGGCGTAGCGCAGCCGCACCTCCTTGCCGGGCGACAGCCGGTAGAACTTCTTGGGCGGGTTCTCCATGAAGTCGTCGCGCTCCACATAGAGCTCGCGGCCGAACCGCACGCGGCGCGTGCCGGTGGCGGGATCGTCCGGATGATTGACGGCTTCGAGCTCCTCGCCCTGCCCTTCATAGTTCTCGATGACGATCTTCAACGGCCGCAGCACCGCCATGCGGCGCAGCGCGGTGCGGTTCAGCACCTCCCGGATGGCGTGCTCGAACATCGCGACGTCGACCACGCTGTAGGCCTTGGCGACCCCGATGCGCTTGACGAAGTCGCGCAGCGCCTCGGGCGGCACGCCGCGCCGGCGCAGGCCGGCGAGCGTCGGCATGCGGGGATCGTCCCAGCCGTTGACGTGGCCGCCGGTGACCAGGGCGTTGAGCACGCGCTTCGACAGCACCGTGTAGCTCAGGTTGAGCCGCGCGAACTCGTACTGATGCGGGTTCGACGGCACCGGCAGATGCTCCAGGAACCAGTCGTAGAGCGGCCGGTGGTCCTCGAACTCCAGCGTGCAGATCGAATGGGTGACGCCTTCGATCGCGTCCGACTGGCCGTGGGCGAAGTCATAGCTCGGATAGATACACCAGGCGGTGCCGGTGCGCGGGTGCGCGGCATGAAGGATGCGGTAGAGCACCGGGTCGCGCAGGTTGATGTTGCCGGACGCCATGTCGATCTTGGCGCGCAGCACCCGCGCGCCGTTGGGGAACTCGCCGGCGCGCATGCGGTGGAAGAGGTCGAGGTTCTCCGCAACCGTGCGGTCGCGGAACGGGCTGTTGCGCCCGGGCTCGGTCAGGGTTCCGCGGGTCGCCCGCATGTCGTCCTGCGACTGGTCGTCCACATAGGCGAGGCCGTTGCGGATGAGGTGCTCGGCCCAGGCGTAGAGCTGCTCGAAGTAGTCGGAGGCGTGGTAGAGATGGTCGCCCCAGTCGAAGCCGAGCCAGTGCACGTCCGCCTTGATGGCGTCGATGTACTCCTGCTCCTCCTTGGTCGGATTGGTGTCGTCGAAGCGCAGATTGCACTGGCCGCCGAACTCCTGCGCGATGCCGAAGTTCAGGCAGATCGACTTGGCGTGGCCGATATGGAGGTAGCCGTTCGGCTCCGGGGGAAACCGCGTGATGATCTTGGCGTAGCGCCGGGCGTCGAGATCGGCCGCCACGATGTCGCGGATGAAGTCCCGCGCCGCTTCCGAAACTGCTGCCACTGCCGTCATAATGTCCACATTCCCGTAGGTCTTTCGCGGTGGTCCGCTTAGCCGACATCCTGCCCCTTACACGAAGGAAAAGCAGGGGTCCAATTCTGAATATGGCGACGATCTCCACAATATGAGGCAGGGCTGACGCGGCGTTTCGCAACATTTGCCGTGACACCCGCCCCCATGCCTTGTACAGGGGCCGCAACCGAATTGAATATTGCGGGATACTCGCCTCCGATATGACCACCCCCATCGTCACCCGTTTCGCGCCGTCGCCCACCGGCTTCCTGCACATCGGTGGCGCGCGCACCGCGCTGTTCAATTGGCTCTACGCGCGCGGGCACGGCGGCACGATGCTGCTGCGGATCGAGGACACCGACCGCGAACGCTCCACCAAGGCGGCGATCGACGCCATCCTGGACGGGCTCAGCTGGCTCGGCATCGATTGGGACGGCGAGGCGATCTACCAGTTCGCCCGTGTGGCGCGCCATCGCGAGGTTGCGGAGCAACTGCTCGCCACCGGCCAGGCCTATCGTTGCTACGCCTCCCAGCAGGAGCTCGACGAGATGCGCGAAAAGGCGCGTCGCGAGGGGCACTCCAAGCTCTATGACGGGCGCTGGCGCGATCGCGATCCATCCGATGCGCCACCCGGCGTCAAGCCGGTGATCCGCCTGCGGGCGCCGCTCACCGGCGAGACCGCGATCGAGGACCAGGTGCAGGGCCGGGTGGTGTGGCAGAACGAGAACCTCGACGACCTCGTGCTGCTGCGCTCCGACGGCACGCCGACCTACATGCTGGCGGTGGTGGTCGATGACCACGACATGGCGGTCACCCACATCATCCGGGGCGTCGAGCATCTCACCAACGGGGCGCGGCAGGCCCAGATCTACAATGCATTGGGCTGGACCGCCCCCATCATGGCGCATATCCCGCTCATCCACGGGCCGGACGGCTCCAAGCTCTCCAAGCGCCACGGTGCGCTCGGCGTCGATGCCTACCGGGCGATGGGCTACCTGCCGGACGCGATGCGCAACTACCTGGTGCGGCTCGGCTGGGCCCATGGCGACCAGGAGATCTTCTCGACGCAGGAGATGATCGCGGCATTCGACCTGCCGCAGATCGGGCGGTCGCCGGCCCGCTTCGATTTCGTCAAGCTCGAGAGCCTCAACGGCCACTACATCCGCCAATCGAGCGACGCCGACCTGGTGACCGCGATCGAGCGCCTGCTGCCCCATCTCGCCAACGGCACCGGGCTCGCCGCCAAGTTCACGCCCGACCTCAAGGCCAAGTTCCTGGCGGCCATGCCGGGGCTCAAGGAGCGCGCCAAGAACATGGTCGAGCTGATTGATAGCGCTCGCTTTCTCTATGCGGACAGGCCGATCGCGATCGACGAGAAGGCCAAGCCCCTGCTCAACCCCCAGGCCTGCGCCGTCCTGGCGGAGCTGCTTCCCGATCTGTCGAAGGTGGAACCCTGGACCGCGGAGGCGACCGAAAATGCCGTGCGGGCCTTTGCGGAGCGCAAGGAGATCAAGCTCGGCGCTGTGGCGCAGCCACTGCGGGCGGCGCTGACCGGCCGCCTCACCTCGCCCGGCATCTTCGACGTCCTCCAGGTGCTCGGCAAGCCGGAAAGCCTCGCGCGCCTCGCCGATCAGGCCCGCTCGGCCGCCTGAACGGGTTGCCTGAAACGCTTCGCCCGCGCGCACCCACGTACCGCTCGCGCGCACGAACGCGCACATAGGGGCCATTCAGGCAACGGGCCTTCAATCCCCGCCGCGGGCTCATAGATCACCTTGCGCAGCGATGCCGTGGCTCGCGCCTTTCGCTTTTCGCGGGCCATCGAAATGCCATCCCGGAGAACCCCCATGGCTTTCACCATCAAGATCAATGGAACAAACCACACCGTCGATGTCGATCACGACACGCCGCTGCTGTGGGTCCTGCGCGACGTGCTCGGCATGACCGGCACCAAATTCGGATGCGGCATGGCGCTGTGCGGCGCCTGCACGGTCCATATGGACGGCAGCCCGATCCGCTCCTGCATCACCACCATCGACAGCATCGGCACCGCGGCGATCACCACCATCGAGGCCATCGGCAATACGCCGGCCGGCCAGCGGATTCAGAAGGCATGGGTCGATCTCGAGGTTCCGCAGTGCGGCTACTGCCAGTCCGGCCAGATCATGTCGGCGACCGCCCTGCTGGCCGACAAGCCGCATCCGAGCGATGCCGACATCGATGACGCCATGTCCGGCAACATCTGCCGTTGCGGCACCTACGTCCGCATCCGGGCGGCGATCAAAGAGGCCGCGAATGCGGCCGCGTCTGCCGGACGGAGGGGGTGAACATGCAACGCGATCGAAGCGCTCTCCAAACTGACGACGTGAACGAAATGCTTCCCCGCCGCGCGCTGTCCCGCCGAGCATTCATCAAAGCCAGTGCGGCCGCGAGTGGCGGCCTGCTGCTGGGCATCGGCCTGCCGGGCCTGAGCCACGATGCCGCTGCCGAAGCAACCGGCTTCGCCCCCAACGCGTTCGTGCGCATCGATCGCGACGGACAGGTGACGCTCATCGTCAACCAGGTCGAGATGGGGCAAGGCACCTATACGTCGATGCCGATGCTGATCGCGGAGGAGTTGGAGGTCGACCTCGCGGAGGTTCGCGTCGAGCACGCGCCGGCCGACGACAAGCTCTACGCCAATCCGGCGCTCGGATTCCAAGTGACCGGCGCCTCGACCTCGGTACGGGCGTTCTGGGAGCCGCTGCGCCGGGCCGGTGCCGTGGCGCGAACCATGCTGGTTGCGGCCGCCGCCGACACTTGGATGGTGGAGGCCGACACCTGCCGCGCCGAACGCGGCGCGGTAATCCACGCGTCGACCGGCCGCAGATTGGGCTACGGCGCGCTCGCCGACAAGGCCGCGACTCTCCCGGTGCCGGACAAGGTCGCCCTCAAGGAGGCGCGGGACTTCCGGCTGATCGGGACGCCCGCCAGGCGCCTCGACACCCCCGACAAGGTCAACGGCCGCGCCGAGTACGGCATCGACGTCAAGATCCCCGGCATGAAGATCGCGACGGTCGCCGCGTGTCCGGTGATCGGCGGCAAGCTCGCCCGCCTCGACGACGCGAACGCCAGGGCCGTGAGGGGCGTGCGCCAGATCGTCCGCCTCGACGACGCGGTGGCGGTGGTCGCCGACCATATGGGCGCAGCGAAGAAGGGCCTCGCAGCGCTCGACATCACCTGGGACGCCGGCGCGAACGCCCAGTTCTCCAATGCCGATCTCGTCAGGCAGCTCGATGAGGCGTCGCAGCGGCCCGGCGTGATCGCCAGGCAGGAGGGGGATGTCGCCAAGGCGATGGCCGGTGCCGCCACCACCATCGAGGCGGTCTACCACCAGCCCCTGCTCGCCCACGCCACCATGGAGCCGATGAACTGCACGGTTCACGTGCGACCGGATGGATGCGACGTGTGGGCTGGCACCCAGGTCGCCTCGCGGGCCCACGCCACGGCCGTGCAGGTGACGGGCCTGCGGCCGGAGCAGGTCCAGCTCCACAATCGCCTGCTCGGTGGCGGCTTCGGCCGCCGGCTGGACGTCGACGGCATCACCCAGGCCGTGCAGATCGCCCGGCAGGTGGATGGCCCGGTGAAAGTGGTGTGGAGCCGCGAGGAGGACATCCAGCACGATGTGTACCGGCCGTACTACTACGACCGGCTCGCCGCGGGCCTCGACCGGGACGGCAAGCCGGTGGCTTTCAGCCATCGGGTCACCGGGTCGTCGATCCTGGCGCGCTGGTATCCGCCCGCCTTCCAGAACGGTCTCGACAGCGACGCCGTCGAAGGCGCAGCGGGACCCTATGGTTTCCCGAACCTCCTCGTCGATTATGTCCGGCAGGAACCTCCGGCGGGACTCACCACCGGCTGGTGGCGCGGCGTCGGGTCGACGCACAACGCGTTCATGGTCGAAGGCTTCATCGACGAGCTCGCGGTCGCGGCAAAGAAGGACCCGGTCGCCTATCGCCGGGCGCTGCTCGACAGGGCGCCGCGGGCCAAGGCGGTGCTTGATCTCGCGGCCGAAAAGGCCGGCTGGAGCAACCCCATGCCGGCCGGCAAGGGGCGCGGCGTCTCCCTCATCTTCGGGTTCGGCACCTACGTGGCGCAGATCGTCGAAGTCGCGGTCGGCAAGGACGGCCGGGTGCGGGTGGAACGCGTCGTATGCGCGATCGACTGCGGCCGGATCGTCAACCCGGACACCGTGAAGGCACAGGCCGAGGGCGGCTCGATCTTCGGAATCACCGCCGCCCTCCATGGCGAGATCACGCTCAAGAACGGCCGCGTCACGCAGGGCAACTTCGACACCTACCAGATGCTCCGCATCGACGAGGCACCGGCGATCGAAGTCTATCTGGTCGACAGCGCCGAGGCGCCGGGAGGCATGGGCGAGCCGGCGACCGCCGGGATCGCACCCGCCGTCGTCAATGCGGTCTTCGCCGCGACCGGAAGGCGCCTGCGGAAGCTGCCGATCGACGGTGCCGCGCTCAAATCGGCGTGATCCGGCCACCCGCTGCGGCACTCCTTTGGGGGTGCCGCAGCGGCGCGCGCCGATTTACTGCGCTCCGCCTGGGCTCATATCGGCTCGCTGCAACGTGATTGGGCGGCGGCGTGTCATCAGGCAAAGGGCTATCTTGCAGTGCACCAACGGATGCGATACGCAAAAGAGGGGAGATGGGCGAACGGCCCGGCGTCATGACGCCGCCCGCATTCACGCCATCGGCTGCAGCGGTGCAGCGCCAATTTGATCGAGGATACGAGCATGGACGCACGTTCCGGTGTCAACACCAAGAGCGGCACGCTGACCTTGGGCGACAAGAACTACACCTTCCCGGTGTATGAGGGCACCATCGGGCCGGATGTCATCGACATCTCCAAGCTCTACAACCAAGCCGACGTGTTCACCTACGACCCGGGCTTCACCTCGACGGCGAGCTGCGAGTCGAAGATCACCTACATCGACGGCGACCAAGGGGTCCTGCTCTACCGCGGCTATCCGATCGAACAGCTCGCCGAGCACGGCGACTTCCTGGAGACCTGCTATCTCCTGCTCTACGGCGATCTGCCAACCGCGGCCCAGAAGCACGAGTTCGACTACCTAGTGACCCGCCACACCATGGTCCATGAGCAGATGAGCCGGTTCTTTCAGGGCTTCCGGCGCGATGCCCATCCGATGGCCGTGATGGTCGGTTCGGTCGGCGCGCTGTCGGCGTTCTATCACGACTCCACCGACATCTCCGATCCGATCCAGCGCAACATCGCCTCGATCCGCATGATCGCCAAGCTGCCGACGCTCGCCGCCATGGCGTACAAGTACTGGATCGGCCAGCCGTTTGTTTATCCCAAGAACGACCTCGACTACGCCTCGAACTTCCTGCGCATGTGCTACGCGGTGCCGTGCGAGGATTACGTGCCCAATCCGGTGCTGGCCCGCGCCATGGAGCGCATCTTCATCCTGCACGCCGACCACGAGCAGAACGCCTCGACCTCGACGGTGCGGCTGTCGGGCTCGTCAGGCGCCAATCCGTTCGCCTGCATCGCGGCGGGCTGTGCCTGCCTGTGGGGACCGGCCCACGGCGGCGCCAACGAGGCCGCTTTGAAGATGCTCGCCGAAATCGGCAATGTCAGCCGAATCCCCGAGTTCATCAAGCGCGCCAAGGACAAGAACGACTCGTTCCGCCTCATGGGCTTCGGCCACCGGGTGTACAAGAACTACGACCCGCGCGCCAAAATCATGCAGAAGACCTGCCACGAGGTACTGAGCGAATTGGGCATCAAGGACGACCCCCTGCTCGACGTCGCCCTCGAGCTCGAGCGCATCGCGTTGCACGACGACTACTTCATCGAGAAGAAGCTCTATCCGAACATCGATTTCTATTCCGGCATCACCCTCAAGGCGATGGGCTTCCCGACCAACATGTTCACGGTGCTGTTCGCGGTCGCCCGCACGGTCGGCTGGATCGCGCAGTGGAAGGAGATGATCGAGGACCCGAGCCAGAAGATCGGCCGCCCGCGGCAGCTCTACACCGGGGCGACCCAGCGCGACTACCCGCCGATTTCGCGACGCAAGTGAGCGGCGTCACCACACCCCGCGCCTGAGCCCTGTCGCCACGTAGCCCCACAGCGTCGGATGCGACCATAGGCGCGACGGCAGGTCGATCTTGTGGGGCTTCAACGCCCCATCGATGGCGTCCTGCGCGGCCTTGGCCATCAGCGGCAGGGCGGTGGCGAGCTGAAGATACGGGAAGGTTGCGTAATTGTCGCTCGCCTTGGGGGCGAGCCGCGCCTGGTAGACCACGTCGCCGGTATCGATGCCGGCATCGATGAGATGCGCCGTGACGCCGAAGTTGTCGAGATCACCCTCCGCCGCCGCCCAATAGCCGCCGTGGATGCCGCGATATTTCGGCGTGATGCCGTCGTGATAGTTGATGAAGGGCGCCGCAACGGCCGACAGCACCGAGCGGGAGATGATGCGGGTGCCGACAACGAGGACGACCCGCGCCTCGAGCCTGCGCAACAGCGCGATGCATTCCGGCGCGTTGACGGACGGCACCTCCATCAGTTCGCAGCCCTCGGGCCAGCGCGGCTCCAGATGGGCATCGTCGAGGATGGCGGCAATGCGCCGCCGCGAGGCCAGTTGCAGGATGCGGGCGAGCGACATGAAGGCCAATTGTCCGGCCACGTGAACGAGCCCAAGCCGTGCAATCCGCCGACGCAGCAACAGGCCCCGCGAAACGTGGCGCTCGACAACGATCTTGAGGCCGCCAAATCGGCCCGCAAGACTGCGCGCCGCAATGCGGCAGAGGTCGCTGTCAATGACCAACAATACAACTTGGCCGGTCGGCATTGGTGTCTCCAGCAGCCATCGACTTAGCCGCGAAGAATTGATTTTAGTATAATTGTAACGTAGAAACTCACGCTGACCGGCGTCCGCAAGCGGTTGCGCCGACTGGCAAAAATCTTGCCTCGCGTGTGGGGACTGGGCGGTGGTTGCCCAAGCTATGCGGCGTCGACGCGGCGAAAGCCGTTGAACAGCGCGGTCGCGGCGCCCGACATCAATACCTTCACGTAGCGGGCCGCCTGGTATTCGCCGTTGAGCGAAAGACGCGGCAGCGCGGTCAAATGCCGGTCGTGTTCGGCGAACAGCACGCCCGGTCGCGTCGTCACCGCGGTCTTGTAGCCGAGTTCGGCCGTCAGGCGGAACTCGCGCGGGCCGACCAGATCGCGCCCGCCATACGGATAGGCGATATGCCTCACTTGCGTGCCGAGCGCCGCCTCGATGGCGTCGCGCCCGGCCTCGAGCTCGAGGCGCGCGGCCTCCTCGGTCGCCTTGCCCAGCATCACGTGGTTGACGGTGTGCGCCCCGATCGTGACCAACGGATCGGCGGCAAGCTCCCGGATCTCGTCCCAGTTCATGCACAACGCATCGGCCACCGGGTCCATGTCGACGCCGTAGCGCGCCGACAACTCGTCGATGAATGCGTGGATTTGGGCTTCGCTCGCCAATCCGCGCAGCCACCAATAGACGGTGTCGTAGGCTTCGCGCTTCTGCAACGTGGTGGCGCAGGCGAGCATCCCCTCGCGGCCGTCGATCGTCACCACGATGCTGTCGTTGTCGGCGATCACGGTCTCCAGCGCGAGCCACCACAGCTTGGCACGCCGCTCCGGAAAGCTCGTCGGCACGTAGATGGCGAATGGCGCCTCGTGCTGCTTGAGGATCGGATAGGCGATCAGCTTGTTGTCGCGATAGCCGTCGTCGAAGGTGATGCATACGAAGCGGCGGGCGAAATCGCGTTCGGTGAGCCGACGATGCATCTCGTCGAGCGACACGATGTCGATATCCTGGCGACGCAACCACGACAGCGTCTGCGTCAGGAATTCGGGCGAGACCTCGAGCAGGCGGTTCGGCTGGAATTCGTCCCGCCGCGGCGGACGAACGTGGTGCAGCATGACGATCGCACCGACGCCCTCGAAGAACGGACGCAGCAGCAGATGCGCGCCGCTGAAATAGAGCGTATCGAAACCGGTTCGAATGATGGCCGATTTCATCGGCGGCTCCCCCTGACCTGACCTTTGGGTTCCGCCCATAACAGGCCGCCATCGCCGGCTTTTCAACGCTATAGTTTATGTTTGGTTAATTCCCGCGAAGCTTGAATAGCGGGAAAATTTCGAAGCCGGGGCGAGCCGCCTACCGGTCGCTCGAATAGCACCACGTCACATAGGCGCCCGCCCAGGTGAACCCGCCCCCGAACGCCGCCAGGACGAGCTTGTCGCCGGGCTTGAGCCGGCTTTCGTAATCCCACAGGCACAGCGGGATGGTCGCGGCAGTGGTGTTGCCGTATTTGTGGATGGTGATCATGACCCGATCGAGCGGCACTCCCATGCGCTCTGCGGTGGCATCGATGATGCGCCGATTGGCCTGGTGCGGCACCAGCCAGTCGATCTTATCGGCAGTGAGCCGGTTGCGCTTGATGAGATCAGCGGCCACCTCGGCCATTTTCGCCACCGCGATCTTGTAGACGGCGGCACCCTCCTGGTGGACGTAATGCAGGCGCTTCGCCACCGTCTCGGCGGTCGGCGGCATGCGGCTGCCGCCGGCCTTCTGGTGGAGAAACGGCATGCCGGCACCGTCGGAGCGGATGATGGTGTCGACTATACCGTATCGCCCCGGCGCCCGTTCGACCATCACCGCGCCGGCGCCGTCGCCGAACAGCACACAGGTGGCGCGGTCCGTATAGTCGATGATCGCCGACATCTTGTCGGCGCCTACGACGACGACCTTGCGGGCCTGGCCGGTGGCGATGAACTGGGCCGCGATGGTGAGCGCGTAGAGGAAGCCCGAGCACGCCGCCTGGACATCGAAGCTGCCGATATCGCGGATGCCGACCATGTCGCAAATGAGGTTCGCGGTCGACGGAAACACCAGATCGGGCGTCGTGGTCGCGCAGATCAGGAGATCGACATCGGCCGGCCTGGTCTTGGTCTTCTCCAGCAGCCCCTTGACGGCGGCGCTCGCCATGTACGACGTGCCGCGCCCCTCGCCCTTCAGGATGCGCCGCTCCTTGATACCGGTTCGCTCGACGATCCAGGAATCGCTGGTGTCCACCAACGCCGCCAATTCCGCGTTGCTGAGCACATAGTCCGGAAGGTAGCCATGCACGCCGGTGATCGCCGCGCGTACCCCATTGCGGCGCCTTGTCTCGGGCTTCTTGATCATGTGGCCATAGTCATGTCGCGCCATTCACCTCGCCGATGGCGATTCCTTCTGCAATTTCCCTTCGCTAGCATGCCGTCCCGCGGGATGATACGGGGGCGGATCGCGGGCGAGCGCAACCACGATGGCGGCCGCGCGTCGGCTGGGTGCGGTGCCGCCCACCTCCATGACGGCGTCGAGCCGGGCAAAGGCTTCGCATTGCCGTCGCCGCTGCGGCGTGTCGCCAACGATCGACACCAATGCCTCGGCGAGATTGCCCGCCGTCGCCTGTCGCTGCAGCAGCTCGGGCATGACCTTTTCGTCGAGAATGATATTGGCAAGGCCGATCATCCTCACCGTGACGAGGGCGCGGGCGATCAGTTCCTCCAGGATCGTGACCTTGTAGGCGACGACTGTCGGCACCTGGGCGAGCGCGAGCTCGAGCGTCACCGTCCCGGAGGCCGCAAGTGCCGCGCGTGCCTGCCGGAACGCCGCCCATTTCTGCGCCGGCTCCACAACGATGCGGGGCCGCACCGGCCACGCTGCCGTATCGCGACGCAGGCGCTCGAGCAGATGCGGGACGGTAGGCAGCACGACCTCGATCGCGCCGAGGCGTTCGTGGACGAGAGCGACGGCGGCCCCAAAGATCGCCAGATGACGCCCGACCTCGCCGCCGCGGCTGCCGGGAAGCACCAGCACCAATGGCGGCGCGGCGGCGCGGCGCGCGGTCTCCGCGGCATTCGGCCGTAACGTCGCCACGACCTCGGCCAGCGGATGGCCGACGTAGCTGCACGGCGGCCCGCCGAGGCGGCGATGCGCCTCGGGCTCGAACGGCAACAGCGCGAGGACGTGGTCCACATAGCGCCGCATCGCGGCGGCGCGGCCCGGGCGCCACGCCCACACAGTCGGCGAGACATAATCGACGATTGGAATATCCGACGCCGCGGCGCGCACCCGCCGCGCCACCCGATGGGTGAAGTCCGGGCTGTCGATGATGACCAGCACATCGGGGCGTGCCGCGATAACGGCATCGGCAGCCTCGCGGATCCGCCGCAGGATGAGCGGCAGTCGCGCCGGGATGGCGGAAAAGCCGTTGATCGCAAGCTCATCGATGGGAAACAGGCTGCGGAGGCCGCGTTCCGCCATGGCATGGCCGCCGATGCCGGCAAATCTCACCGGCTCCTGCGCCACGGCTTCGATCGCCGCCATCAGGGGGGCACCGAGACGATCGCCCGACTCCTCGCCCGCGATGATGAAGATGCTCAGTCCGGTGGTTGTTCGCCGATCACGGCCCGCGCCGTTCATGCGCGCGCCTCCGGGTCGGGGCGGCCGACCACGAACAGGCCGGCACGGTCTGCCGCCTCGATGAACCGCTGCGGCTCGGCCACAATGGTGGCTCCCGCAATCACCGCGATGCCGGCAAGCCCGGCCCGCCCTGCGCGTGCAATCGTATCGGGCCCGATCGACGGCAGGTCGAACCGGCGGTCCTGGCGACGCTTCGGCGCCTTCACGAGCACGCCGACACCGTCGGGGAGCCTGATCCGACCGGCCTCACGCATGGCCGCGATACGATCCAGCATGGCGTCGGTGCCCTCGGCGGCCTCGATCGCCAGCACGCGGCGACCGGCGATCACGGCGGCCTGCCCGACGTCGAACGTGCTCATTGCCGCCAGCAGCGCAAATCCACGATCGATGTCCTCATCGACCGCGGCATCTGGCCGATGGCGCCCCAGCGGGCCGAGCGGAGCGGTGATTTCCGGCGCCACCTCGTGGGCCCCGACGATCCGGAACCCCGAATTCTCGAACACTCTGCCGACGCCCGACAGCAGATGGTCGTCGCCGCCCCGGAACGAGCGGACAATCAGCGGCAACTGCTTCAAAGTGCCCCAGTCGAGGCGCAGCTGGGTGATCGACGGCCGCACAAGGCCACCTACCAGCACGACGTCCCGGCAGCCCTCCTGGTTGGCGAGCCGGGCAAACCGACCGACCTGCCCGACTGCGATCCAGTGGTACGGATAGGCGTCGACGGCCGCGGCATCCGCCCAGCCGCGCAGCGGAAACAGCACCACCTGGCGGCCACGCCTCCTGACCGCATCCGCGACCGCAAACGGAATTGTGCCGCTGCCGCAGACGATCCCGAGCGGCGTCGTTGGCGTATCGATCGACGCGCTAGACAGCGCATCGCGCGTCGCGTCGCCCACGGCGTCGCTCGGCACGATGGCATCCGGCGCGGTCATTCTTCCTGTTCCGCGCTGGTGCTGGCGCGACGAATCGCGCCGGCCAGTGGTCTCTTGCCGTTGCGAATGAAGGCGAGGACGCTGCCGATCAGGCGGTCGCCGGCGCTCGCTTCTTCGATCCGCGCCAAGCGGTCGCGAAATATGCCGTCACCGAGAAATAGCTCCCGATAGGCTTTGCGCAAGCGCAGAATGTCGGCCTTGGCGAAGCCGCGCCGTCGCAGGCCGACCACATTGATGCCGATGAGATTGGCGAGCGGCCCCTGCGCCATCCCCCACGGGATGATGTCGGCGCGAACGCCGCTGAGGCCGGCGATCATGCCGCCTTCGCCGATCCGCACGAACTGGCGCACCGCGGCCTGGCCGCCCAGAAACGTGTAGTCGCCGACGCTGACGTGGCCGCCGAGCACGGCATCGTTGGCAAGCGTGACATGGCTGCCGACCTTGCAATCGTGGGCCACGTGAGAGCCCGCCATCAGGAAGCAATGGTCGCCGATCTCGGTGATGCCGCGGTCGTCCTCGGTACCGGTGTTGATGGTGACGTTCTCGCGGATGTCGCAATCGGACCCGATCGCAAGCCTTGTCGACCCTCCGCGATACTTGACGGATTGCGGCGGCGTGCCCAGCGAGGCGAACGGATAGACGACCGTTCGTGCCCCGATGGTGGTGTGGCCGGTGACGTGCACATGGGCCACGAGGCGACATCCCTCGCCGACCACCACGCCGGGACCGAGCACGCAGTAGGGGCCGATCGACGCGCCGGCTCCGATCACGGCACCCGGCGTGACGCGCGCCGTTGGATCGATCGCGCTCATCGCCCGCTCATAGGCTGGTGATCATCGCGCCGACCTCGGCCTCGGCCACGATCTGGCCGGCGACCTTGGCTTCGCCGCGATACCACCACATGTTCTTGCGCCGCGCGGTTTTGGTGACATGATATTCGATGGTGTCGCCCGGTAGCACCCGCTTGCGGAATTTCGCCTTGTCGACGGTGAGGAAGTAGACGGCAGACCCCTCCGCCTGCATGCCAAGCACGTGCATGCAGATGACGCCGGCGGTCTGCGCCATGCCCTCGATCAGCAGCACGCCGGGAAATACCGGATTGCCGGGGAAATGACCCTGGAACAGGGGCTCGTTGATGGTGACGTTCTTGATCCCGATGGCGAAGTCGTCGCCCCGGATACCGATGATGCGGTCGACCATGAGGAACGGGTAGCGATGCGGAATCAAGCGCATGATGCCCGCGATATCCACCGTGTCGAGCGTGGTGCCAATGTCGTTCATCGTCAGACCTTAGGGTTCCTCGGCATCAGCGCCCGACTTGTCGTCCCCCGATTGGCGTGATGCCAACCGCTCCAGCAGGAAGACCTCCCGCATCCACAGCTTCACGGGCTTGGCCGGGAAGCCGCCATAGCGCACCCCGGGAGGAACGTCGCGAGAAACGATCGCGGTCGCTGCGATCTGGGCGCCCTCCCCGATGGTGACGTGGTTGTTCACTCCGACTCGTGCGCCGAGCACAACGAAATCCTCAAGCGTCACGCTGCCCGAAATTCCGACCTGGGCGACCAGCACGCAGTGCCGTCCGATGGCGACATTGTGGCCGATCTGCACCAAGTTGTCGATCTTAGTGCCCTCGCCGATCACGGTGTCGCGGTTGGCACCGCGGTCGATCGTGCTGCCGGCGCCGATCTCGACGTCGTCCTGGACGATGACGCGACCGACTTGAGGCACCTTGGTGTGGCCGTCCCGGCCCATCGCATAGCCGAAGCCGTCCTGGCCGAGGCGGCAGCCCGGATGGACGATGACGCGATCGCCGATCAGGGCATGCATGATCGAGCTGTGCGCGCCGATCGCACAATTCCGCCCGATGCGGACGCCCGGTCCCACTACCGCATTGGCGGCGACGATGGTACCGGCACCGATTTCCGCCCCGGGCCCGATCACGGCGCCCGGATCGATCACGACACCGCTCTCGATGCGCGCCGTCGCATGCACATGCGCTCCGGGCGCGACGCCCTCGGCGCCGAACAGCGAGGACGGCCGCAACGAACCGGGAAACAAGGCTCGCGCCACGGCTACGAAGGCGCGGTACGGTTCGCGGACCGAAAGCACCGCCAGATCGAGGCGCGCCTTGTTCACGAATCTCGGCGCCATCAGGCAGGCGCCGGCGCGCGTTCCGGCCAGCTCGTCCAGGTATCTTGCGTTGTCGAAAAATGCGAGGTCGTGCGGGCCGGCCGAGTCGAGCGGTGCGATATTGCGGATGACGCGGTCGAGCGGCACGCCATCGCCCGGTTGCGCCCCGGTGAGCGCCGCGATCTCGGCGACCGTCAACGATGTCGCAACTTTGAAGAACAGCGGCTCGGTCATCCGGTGCGGGTCCGCCAGAGGAATTTTCCAGCGAAGTGAATAGCGGTTCGCCGCGAAAAATTCATCCGGGCGATGCCACGGGGGCCAAACCCGACCTCTCGCCCGAGCACGTCATGCAACTAGAAGGAGCCGCCGCCGCCGAACCTGAAGACCTGCGTCCTGTCGTAGAACGCCCTGGTCATTGCATAAGCGAAGTCGAACCGCAGCGGGCCAAACGGCGAATCCCAGATCAGACCGGTGCCGATCGACGACCGGATTATGCTTTGATCCCCCACAAACAGGGTCTCACCGGTAGCACCCTTCTCCGGCGGAAGCCACGCGGTCGGTCCGACATAACGACTCAATTGGCCGGCATCGGCGAAGAACGCCAACTTCATCCCGAAATCCTTCGGGGCAAACGGTACAGGCGTTTGGACCTCGAACGAAGACGCCCAATACAGCGAGCCGCCGAGCGCATCGGCCTGCATGAGGCTGTAGCCCGCATTCACCTGCGTGAGGTCGCGCGGTCCAAAACCAGCCGGCTGAAATCCACGCACCAAGTTCGGACCCGCCTGAAAGTGGTCGAGCATGCGCAGTTCCGAACCGCCCCACCCTGTGGCGAAACCGCCCTGGACGCGCCACACCCCTACGATGTCCGGAAAGAATTCGTTGTAGAGACGAGCGTCGATTGTCGATTTCAGGTTTCTCACGTCGCCGCCCACGCCGGCCAGATCCTGCTTGAACTCGATCAGCATGCCTTGATGGGGGGCCCTGTTGGTGTCCAGTGTGTTGTAAGCCAGGGTATAGCCGGGCGCGGACGATATGACCGGTCCCTGAGCGAGTTCCTTTCGAACCGCCAGCGACGCTTCACCGTCCTGATAGCAGTTCTGCTGCGGATCCGACGCAAACAGCACCCCGGTGGCGGGATCGATGATGCTCCCCTGCCTGTCCGGCGTCGGATACGTCCCGGCTGCGCTGTTCGGATTGATGTTGTTACAATTTTGCATTAGCGGCGGCAGCGAGATGGTTTGCTGGTAGACCGTGTAGCGAAGCTGGGTCGACACGTTCTCGGTGATCGGAACACCGAACTTGATGTCGCCGCCGATCGTCTTCGAGAGATAAGACAAGTACAGGCTTCCCGTCGACTGCTTGAAGAAAACGTCCCAGCCCGCAGCAAGTCGATAGTCGAGAAAGTACGGCTCGACGAACGACAAATTGAAGCCACGCGTGTACTGGCCGTATTGCACCGAGGCCTTCGCGATCTGACCGCGTCCCATCAGATTGCGCTCGCCGACCGAGACTTCGCCGATGATGCCGTCCGAGGTCGAATAGCCCCCCGCGAACGAGAACTCGCCGGTCGATTGCTCCTCGACGTCGCAATTGATGATGATGCGATCGGGCGCCGAGCCCGGCTCGTTGGTGATCTTCACGGTCTTGAAGTAACCAAGGTTCTTGATGCGGCGCTCGGCGCGGTCGACCAGCGCACGGTTGTACGGGTCCCCCTCGACGATGTCGAACTCGCGGCGGATCACATAATCGCGGGTACGCGTATTGCCCCTGATGTTGATGCGCTCGATGTATGAGTGCGGGCCTTCCTCGACCACGAAGGTGACGTTGACGGTACGGGTCTCGTAGTTGCGCTCGCCGCGCGGGCGGACGGCGGCGAACGGATAGCCGCGCCTCGCCACCTCGATGGAGGTGTCCTCCACCGACTTTTCGATCGCATCGGCGTTGTAGATCTTGCCCGCCTCGACGCGCAGCTTGTAGCGCAGCGATTCCGGCGGAACCGCCGACACCAAAGATTGGATATTGACGGCGCCGAAGCGATATTGCTCGCCCTCGTCGATCGTGAAGGTGATGATGAAGCCCTTCTTCTCCGGTTCGAATTCGCCGGTCGCAGAAACGATGCGCACGTCGGCGTAGCCGCTCTTGAGATAAAAGCGGCGCAGCAGGTCGCGGTCGACCTCGATGCGGTCGGGATCGTAGATATCGTTGGACTTCAGGAAGCTGAGCCAGTTCGTTTCGCCGGTCTTGATGACCTCCTTGAGGCGATAGTCGGAAAACGCCTTGTTGCCGACGAAGATGATCTTCTCGACGCCGGTCTTGCCGCCTTCGTTGATCTCGTAGACCAGGTCGACCCGGCCGTTCGGCAGCTCGATGACTTTCGGCTCGACCCGCACATCGTAGCGGCCGCTGCGCTGATAAACCTCGATGATGCGCTGCACGTCGCTCTGCACGGTGGCGCGCGAGAAGGTGCCGCGGGCCTTCGACTGCACCTCGCTGGAAAGCTGCTCGTCCTTTGCCTTCTTGTTGCCCTCGAACACAACTCGATTGATGACCGGGTTCTCTACCACCGTAACGAGAATCCGCCCGTTGCCGGGCGTGATGCGGACATCCTGGAAAAGGCCCGTCGCGTAGAGGGCCTTCAGCGCCGAATCGATTTTGGCAGAGTCCAGGCGTTCACTTCCCCCGACCCGGAAATAGGAGCGGATGGTATCGGCCTCGACGCGGCGGTTGCCTTCGATATCGACGCGGGTCGGCGCAGATTGCGCAAAACCAATGCCGGAGGTCTCGACCGAGACCATAACCAGGCCAAACACACTCAGGCACACCCATACCGCGGCGCCCCCTATACCAGGCAGCAATCCCCGCACCCACCGTACGCTCATTCCCATCCGCGAAGCGTCCTCATTCCCGTTCGCAAGCCCCATTCTTCAGTCAAGGAATCCCCTGCCGCTTTTACAAGCTTTCCCCCTTCCTGCAAACAGAGACTTCCGCCTCGTTTCCGTTTGCTTTCATGATGTTGCACCCCCGCCGCTGGTCACGATCCGGCAATAAACGGACGCAGATCATTGAACGCAGCGAAGATCATCAACATTAAGACGATAGCAAGGCCGATCCGAAAACCGACCTCCTGGGCTCGTTCCGACAGAGGCCGGCCGCGGACCACCTCGATCGCGTAGTACAAAAGGTGACCACCATCGAGCAGTGGGATCGGGAACAGATTGAGCAGCCCGATCGAGACCGACAACAGCGCGGTCAGGCGCACCAAGGGCCCAAACCCGAGCTTGGCGACCTCCCCGGAGATCTGGGCGATCTTGATCGGCCCCCCGATCTGGTCGGCCGATTGCCGCCCGACCACCACGTCGCGCAGGTACGTCATTGTGGTGGAGACCACCAGCCACGTCTCGTCGGCGCCCAGCCACACGGCCTCCAGGGGACTGACCGGCTCGGTCCGCACATCGCCGGGTTCGTTCGAGCGGGCGATGCCGAGCATCCCCTTCTTGTCCTTCTCGGCCGGGACGGCATGCAGTGTGAACAAGGCTCCGCCACGATCCACCTCGATGGTCAGAGGCTTGCCCGGACTGAAGTTCACGATCCGCTGGACGTCCACGAAATTGTCGATCTTGGTGCCGTCGATCGACGTGATGAGATCGCCGACCTTGAAGCCCGCGGCTGCGGCCGGGCTGTCCGGCGTGACGGCGGCAAGCCGCGGGATCGCGGTGGTCTTGCCGTAAAACATGAAAACGCCCGCAAACAGCACGACGGCGAGAATGAAATTGGTGATGGGCCCCGCCGCGACGACGGCCGCGCGCGCGCCGACCGGCTGGCCAGGAAAGCTGTGCTTTCGCTCATCCTCGGTCATGGCCGCCAACGTGGCGGGGTCCGGCACGCTTGCCTCATTTTCGTCACCGAAGAACTTGACGTAGCCGCCGAGCGGGATCGCCGAGATTTTCCAGCGGGTGCCGCTGCGGTCGTTGAAGCCCACCAGTTCGGGCCCGAAACCAATCGAGAACACCAACACCCTGATGCCGCACAGGCGGGCGATCAAAAAGTGTCCAAGCTCGTGAAAAAACACGATGACGGTCAGGGTGAACAGGAACGGGATGATCCAGTTCGTGTAATTCCCGCCAAGGTCACCGAGCCTCTGAAACACATTGAACCCCATCAGCGACCTCGTTTCGATCCGACGCCAAAATCGTTAAAGATTGCCTAAAACGCCTTTGCGGCAATTTCCGGCAAGAGGCTCTGGGCCAAAGATCTGGAGTTATGGTCAACGGCGATGGCGTCGTCCACGTCGAGCGGCTCCCGCATGATCCCCCGCCCCTCGGCATTCTCGATGGTGGCCTCCACGAGCGCGGCAATTCCGGCGAATCCAAGACGCCCCCCGATAAACTCGTGGACCGCGATCTCGTTCGCCGCATTGAGCACCGTCGGAGCCCCGTTCTGGGCCACCAGGGCCTCCCGCGCCAGGGCGAGCGCCGGAAAGCGCACCGGATCGGGCGGTTCGAACGTCAAGGTCGCCATCTGCTTGAAATCGAGCCGGGCGGCGCCCGGCATGCGCTCCGGCCAGGCCAGGCAGTTCGCGATCGGCACCCGCATGTCCGGCGGCCCGAGCTGGGCGATCATCGAGCCGTCGCGATATTCCACGATGCCGTGCACGATCGACTGCGGATGCACCACGATGTCGATCTGGTCGGAGGCGAAGCCGAACAGATGATGGGCCTCGATCAGTTCGAGGCCCTTGTTCATCATGGTGGCGGAGTCGATCGTGATCTTGGAGCCCATCGACCAATTGGGATGCCGCAGCGCCTGCTGCACCGTCGCGGCGCGCATCTCGGCGGGCGAAGCGGTGCGGAACGGACCGCCCGACGCCGTCAAGATGATGCGGCTGACATCGTGGCGCCGTCCCGCCGACAGCGCCTGGAAGATGGCGTTGTGCTCGGAATCGACCGGCAGCACGATCGCGCCGGTCTCCCTGGCGCGCCGCATGAACAGGGTGCCGGCGCACACCAGGCACTCCTTGTTGGCCAGCGCGACGGTGGCGCCGCGCTCGATCGCCGTCATGGTGGGACGCAGGCCGGCCGCGCCGGTGATCGCCGCCATCACCCAGTCCGCCGGCCGCTGCGCCGCCTCGACGATGGCGTCGGCACCGGCGGCGGCTTCGATGCCGGTACCGGCGAGCGCCTCCTTGAGCTCGGCATAGCAGGCCGGGTCGGCGACGACGGCTAGTCTCGCCTGCAGATCAACGGCCAGTTCGGCCAGCGCCCCCGCATTGCGCTGGGCCGTGACGGCTTCGACGCGGAAGCGGTCGCGTTGCATGCGCACGAGGTCGGCGGTGCTGGTGCCGATCGAGCCGGTAGCACCGAGCAGCGTGAGGGAGAGCTCCTCCGCGCGAGACGCCGCTTTGGCATGGGCAAACGGAACCACCGACATCGTCATCACCACTTCACTGCCGCGAACGACTTCGCCAAGAGCGATTTCACCATGAGCGATTTCACCACAACAACAACCCGCGCGCGGAAGCGTCCGGGCCTCCGCGCAGGAGCCCGATCAATGCTGCCACGGCTGCGGCGGCAAGGAAACCGTCAAGACGGTCCATCAACCCGCCGTGCCCGGGAATTACATGGCTCGCGTCCTTCACGCCGAACCGGCGCTTGACCGCGGATTCGAACAGATCGCCGGCTTGGGCGATCATCGACAGGGCGATCGCGATGCAGGCCGCGGCGATCAGCACCGCCTGGCCGGCGTCGGGAACCGCGGCAACCACCATGACTTCCACCACGGCGACGCCGGCCGCAAGCGCGCCCAGCGCGCCGCCGCAGGCGCCGGACCACGTCTTCTTCGGGCTGATTTGCGGGGCAAGCTTCGGCCCCCCGACGGCGCGCCCTATGAAGTAGCCCAAGATATCGGTCGCCCACACGACCGCGAAAAGGAAAAAGATCGCCGCGGTCCCAAGCTCGTGATCGTGCCGCAGCACCACCGGCGCCAGCACCACGACGCCGGCGTAGAGGATCCCGGCGGCACACCAGATGCGCCGCTGCGGGCACATCCCCGCCGCCATGCCGGCGCCGCCGGCAAGCGCGACCAGTGCGGTGAAGAGCTGCCCGCCCCCCGCCGCCAGGGCCGCGACGACGAGCGCGGCCGCGCCCGCAACCCGCACCGCAACGGCACCATCGGCGACGATCGCGCTCCATTCCCAGAACACCCCGAGCGCCGCCGCGGCCCAGAACAGCACGAACGGCCAGCCCCCCAGCACCACTGCCGCGATGGCGAGCGCCGCCATCACCACGCCGGAGCCGACGCGCTTGGCGAGCTCGCTTCGCGATGCCGGGGCCGCAGGGGCTCGATCGTTCACGGGGTCACGCGCCGCCGCGGGCGTTGAGCCCGCCGAACCGGCGCTCGCGCCGCCGATATTCGGCGATCGCGTTCGCGAGCGTGGTGCGGTCGAAATCCGGCCAATAAGTCGGGACGAAAACCAGCTCGCTATAGGCCGACTGCCACAGCAGGAAATTCGACAGCCGCTGCTCGCCGCTGGTGCGGATCATCAAATCGGGGTCGGGCAGATCGGGCGCATCGAGGTGCCGGCCGATCACGTCCGCCGTGATGTCGCTCGGGCTGAGCTTGCCGGCAGCGATCTCATCGGCGACGCGACGCGCCGCCCGCGCGATCTCCTGGCGGCCCCCGTAGTTGAAGGCGACGACCAGCAGCATGCCGTCATTGTTCCGCGTCAGCTCTTCGGCCTCCTCGAGCAAGCGACGGATTTCGGGCTCGAGATCGTCGCGCTCGCCGATCACCCGCACCCGCACGTTGCTCTGATGGAGCTCGGCGAGGTCGTTGCGGATGAAGCGGCGCAACAGCCCCATCAGATCGCGGATCTCGGTGACCGGGCGCGACCAGTTCTCGGAGCTGAAGGAGTAGATGGTGAGAATCTTGATGCCCATCTCGCCGACCGCCCGCACCGCGCGGCGCAGGGCTTCGACGCCGCGGCGATGGCCTTCGCTGCGCGGCAGGCCGCGCTCGGCCGCCCAGCGGCCGTTGCCGTCCATGATGATCGCCACGTGGCGCGGGGGCTCGAAGCCGGAATCCGGCGTGGCGGCGTCGGGCAGTTCAGGCGATGCCGCAACTTCGGCCATCCGGTCCTCCGATGTGGCGGCTTGGCTCAAACCGTCATGATTTCTTTTTCTTTGGCCGCAAGGGCGTGATCGACCTCGCTGATGATCTGGTCGGTCGCCTTCTGGACCTCGCCCGACATGCGGATGTGGTCGTCCTCGCTGACCTTGCCGTCCTTCTCGAGCTTCTTGAGCAGATCGAGCGCATCGCGGCGCACGTGGCGGACCGCGACGCGGGCGGCTTCGGCGTATTTGTGGGCGACCTTGACCATTTCCTTGCGCCGCTCCTCGTTGAGCTCGGGGATGCGCAGCCGCAGCACCTGCCCTTCGGTCGCCGGGCTCAGGCCGAGATTGGAGTTGATGATCGCCTTTTCGACCGCGTGCACCATCGACTTGTCCCACACCTGCACGCTGAGCAGCCGCGGCTCCGGCACGCTGATGGTGGCGAGCTGGTTGAGCGGCATGTGGGTGCCGTAGGCCTCGACCTGCACCGGATCGAGCATGCCGGCCGAGGCGCGGCCGGTGCGCAGCCCGCCGAGCTCCGTCTTGAGGACCTGGACCGCACCGTGCATGCGGCGCTTGACTTCGTTGAGGTCGTGGTTCGCGGTTGCCATTTCGCATCTCCCGAGAACGGATCGGACCACGTCGCGAGCCTTGATGAAGGATGCGTGGCCGTTTCGTTCTTCGTCTTGATGAGCGCCGGGACGCTCCTTGGGTTGTTAAACGCCGGCGGCTGCTTCGCCAACGGCGATCTATTCGCCGACCATCCTATTCGCCGACGATCGTCGCCCGGCCGGTGCCACTCAGAGCGGCCTTGATCGCACCGGGCTCCAGTATCGAGAACACAATGATAGGCATACGGTTTTCGCGGGCAAGAGCAAACGCTGTCGCGTCCATGACCTTGAGCTCCCGCCGGAACGCCTCCTCGTGGGTCAGGCGCTCATAGCGTTTCGCGGTCGGGTCCTTCTTGGGGTCGGCCGTATAGACGCCGTCCACATTGGTGGCCTTGAGGACGGCATCGCAGGTCATCTCGGCGGCGCGCAGCACGGCGGTCGTGTCGGTGGTGAAGAACGGGTTGCCGGTGCCGCCCGCGAACACCACGATGCGGTTGTCGTCGAGATGGCGCAGCGCCCGCGCGCGCTCGTAGGTCTCGCACACCTGCGGCATGGTCAGCGCCGACATGGTGCGGGCCGAGGCGCCGGCGCGCTCGATCGCGGCCTCGAGCACCAGCGCATTCATCACGGTCGCCAGCATCCCCATGGCATCGCCGGTCGGCCGCGATACGCCCTGGGCCGCGACCTCGACGCCGCGCAGCACGTTGCCGCCCCCGACCACGACCCCGATGGTGATGCCGAGAGCGCGCGCCGCCACGATGTCGGCGGCGAAGCGATCGATGGTCGGCTGGTGGATGCCGAATGCCTCAGGCCCGCTGAGCGCCTCGCCCGAGAGTTTGACGATCACGCGGCGGTAAGTCGGCACGGCCACCTCTTTCCTGCGACTTCATGCGCCCATTTGACGCGACCATCGGCGGCTGGCAAAGCGCGTCGGCCGCACGGCGGTTCCGGCTCAGGCCTTGCCGGCCGTCGCCGCGACCTCGGCGGCAAAGTCCTGGTCCGGCCGATCGATGCCCTCGCCGAGCCCATAACGCACGAACGCCGTCACCTTGATGGCACCGCCGACCTTGCCTTCGGCCTCCTTGAGCGCCTGGGCGACGGTCTTGGCCGGATCGTGGATATAGGCCTGCTCCAGGAGGCAGACCTCCTTGTAGAAAGTCTTGAGACCGGATTCGACGATCTTGGCGATCATCGCTTCCGGCTTGCCCTGGGTGCGGAACTTGTCGGCCAGGATGTCCTTTTCCCGCGCCACCGTCTGGGGATCGAGCCCGCCGGGCTCGACCGCCTGGGGATTGGACGCCGCGATGTGCATGGCGACCTGGCGGCCGAGCATCGTGAGCTCGTCCTTCTGCCCGGGCGACTCGAGCCCCACGATGACGCCGATCTTGCCGAGGCCTTCCGATACCGAGTTGTGCACATAGCTGCCGACCATGCCGGCCTTGACCGACACCTGGGCGGCGCGGCGCAGCGTCATGTTCTCCCCGATGGTGGCGATCGCCGAATTGATGGCGTCGTTGATGGTGAGGGCGCCGACCTTACCGGCCTTGATGGCCTCGACGTCGGGGCCGACATCGAGGGCGACGTCGGCGATCATGCGCACCAGGCCCTGGAAATGCTCGTTGCGGGCGACGAAGTCGGTCTCCGAATTGACCTCGACGACGACGCCCTTGGTGCCGCCGAGCGCAACGCCGATCAGCCCTTCGGCGGCGACGCGCCCGGCCTTCTTGGCGGCCTTGGAGAGGCCCTTCTTGCGCAGCCAGTCGACGGCCGCCTCCATGTCGGCGTTGGTTTCGCCGAGGGCGGCCTTGCAATCCATCATGCCCGCGCCGGTCTTGTCGCGGAGCTCCTTGACCATCTGAGCGGTTACGTTCGCCATGGCGGTAAATCCTGTCTGTCAACGTCGTACACGTCTCACCGCAATCGAAATCTGCCGTTGCCGATTTCGATCCTTCTTCAAGTTCCGAAGTCGGGTAAACCCGACTTCGGTCGGCGAGACGTGTATCGCGAAACGCGAAGCGTTACTCGGCGCCGAGTTCCTTGGCCTGGGCGATCCAGCCATCGACGCGGCCCGGCAGGCCGACTTCTTCGCCGACATTGTGGGCGGCCGTGGGGCTGAGGCCGGCGATCTGCGAATAGTGAAAGATGCCGATGTCGTTGAGCTTCTTCTCGATGGTGGGCGACACCCCGACGAGCTTCTTGAGGTCGTCGGCGACCCCGCGCGGGCCGGACAACGCCTCGAAGCCGAGGCCGTCGGTCTTCTCCGCCGGCAGTTCCTCGGCCAGCGGCTCCTCGGCAGCCCCGACATCCACGCCCAATTCGCCCTGGGCGCGGCCGATGCCGTCGATCGCGGCCTTGGCGATGAGATCGCAATAGAGCGTGATGGCACGGCCGGCGTCATCATTGCCCGGCACCACATAGGTGATGCCGTCCGGATCGCAATTGGTATCGACCACGGCGGCGACCGGGATGTTGAGCCGGCGCGCCTCCTTGATGGCGATGTCTTCCTTGTTGGTGTCGATCACGAACACCAGG
>Ga0209415_10004352_pt1 | contig 25986 bp, 25 predicted proteins | sample PeaSoiSIISIP2007_FD_187696 | JGI IMG/M metagenome (GOLD analysis project Ga0209415, IMG submission 187696) | Peat soil microbial communities from Weissenstadt, Germany - SII-SIP-2007 (SPAdes) (version 2) | ecosystem: Environmental > Terrestrial > Soil > Wetlands > Peat | place: Germany... | reverse complement strand
CGCCCTACCCTCATTCGTCGACTTCTACAATCACGGACGTCCGCACACCGCCATCGGTGGCCTCGTGCCCCGCTCGGCCGTCGACAACGTCCCCGAACACCACAGCTAGCGGGTGGCGGTTGACACGCGACCGAAGCGCCCGCCCCGGGCGGTGGGCCGCGCCACGCTGGGGGCCGGCCGGTGCCCGGCCAGGAGCGCCTCGATCTCGGCGCGGTAGGCCCGACCGGTGGGCGTCCGCACCAGCCAGCGCAGGTAGTCGGGATCGTCGCGGGCGAGCTGCGCGAGCGACCAGCCCTGGTAGCGGCCGTAGTCGAGGGTCGTGCCGCCGGAGCGGCCGGCACCGGGCGGCGGCGTGATGATCGGCGCGCCGCCATCCACGGGGGCGGCGGTGCGGTCAGCAGCGATAGCGAGCTGGCGATCGTAGGCCAGGCGCGCCTGCCGGTCGCGCAGCACGGCCCATGCGTCGTTGAGGGCCGCCATCTGCGCCTCGCTGCCGCCGAGGTCGGGATGGTATCTCTGCGCCAGGGCGCGGTACGCCGCCCGGATGACTTCGAAGTCGGCGGTGCGCGTGACCTGGAGCAGCTCGTAGTGGTCTCTCGCCGGTGGTCGCTCCTGCACGTCATGACGGTAGGGACCGCGATCCCTCGCCCGCTATGGGCCGAACCGCCCGTTGCACCGAGCCGATGGGCCTGCCCGGGCTGGTTCCGGTGCCCCGTCGCACCGCCATGGCGCGGACCATCCTGTGTCGAACGGTACGTTCGGCCCGGAGACGGGGTCCGTCCCAGGCGTATCGTGCTGCCACACGGGGGAGGGAACCTTGACCGAACGACCGCACGACGACAGGGGACAGGCCTCCGGCCGGCCGCTCCCGGGCGGAGCACCGCCCGATCCGCCGCGCCCGCTCTCGTTCACGGAACGATATCGGGCGACCCCCTACGGCACGCCGGCGCCGGCGCCGCCACCGGAGCACGGGGGAGGCGGGAACCGTTCGGTGGTCATCCTTGGCGTCGGCATCCTGGTGCTGGTGATCGCGGCCGGGGGTGCGGCGTTCGTCCTCAGTCGCCCGCAGGCGCTCCCCCCGCCGGCTCGCACGGCCGATGTCGCCGCTCTGCGGGGCCAGCAGGCCATCCAGCGGTTCCGGACCTGGGTGGCGGACACGGCTGGGGTCACCTTCCACCTGCACCTTGACGAGACGATCAGTGCGGAGGCCCTGGGCGGCATCCTGAAGGGCGACCTGGACGTGGACGGGCCGGACTTCGCCGGCACCATCCAGTTCACCGACGGGAAGATCGTGAAGGCCGGCGACGTCGTCCTGGTCGAGAACATCGGCTACGCCAGGCTGCCCGGCAAGGGCTGGGTGCAGTCACCCGAGCTGGTGCCCTACCAGTCGCCCGATCCGTTCACCTCGATCGACCGGTCCGAGGCGATCTACGACCTGGGGCTCGAGACCCGCGATGGCCAGCCGGTGCACCACCTGCGCATCAGCGACTGGATCTTCGGTGACCCGGACGTGTACCTCGACTTCGACGCCGGGACACTGCACGTCACCGATACCCGGTTCGACATCTGGGTGACCGAGGCGGGCCTGCCTGTGGCCGCCCAGCTGGACGCGAACCTCAACGCCGAGGGCTTTCAGGTCGAGATCCCGGTAGCCGTCCACACCGTCTATACACTCACCAACGTGGGGGGACCGATCGTCATCAGTGCGCCGGTCGGGTCGCCGGCACCCTCCGCGTCGCGCGCGCCTTAGGGACCGCTCGAGATCGACGGGGCGGGGGAGGGCCCGGTCAGGTTCTCGAGCGCCACGAGAGCATCCTGGACGAGCTGGAGCTCCTGGCCGTAGGTCACGAAATCGCCCCGGGCCTGGGCCGCCTTGGCCGCTGAGAAATGGTCGTTCGCGAACTGGATCAAGCCGGGGATGTCGGTCGGCAGGGCACCGTTGGCCAGGGTGGGCAACGGCGTCGCGGTCGGCTGGGGGCCCGTGCCCCCCGAACCACCGCCGGTGCCGGCGGTCCCTCCTGTGCCCGCCCCGCTGGTCACCGCCTGCAGGGCGACGGCCAGCGTGGAGCCCCAGCCGACGGTCGTGGACGAGGCGACCACCACCTTGGTCAGCTGCGGGAAGGCCGCGCTGGTCGACTGGAGGTAGATCGGTTCGAGGTACAGGAAGGACGTGCCGACCGGGATCACGAGCAGGTTCCCCCGGATGACCTGGGAGCCGCTCTGGTTCCACAGGCTGATCTGGGCGCTGATGACCGGATCCTGGTCGATGCGGGCCTCGATCTGGTTGGGGCCCTGGATGGTCGTGTTGGCCGGCAGCTGGTAAACGATGACCTGCCCGCGGGCCGTCCCGTCGTTGCGGGCCGCGACCCACGCGATCATGTTCGGCCGCGACGCCGGGACCATGGGCTGGATCAGGACGAACTCCGGGGCGGTCCTGTCGGGCAGGCGCATCTCCACGTAGTAGGCCTCAGGCGGCACCACCTGGGTGCTGCCCTCGCTGACTGTGGGCACCGTCCAGACGTTGTCGTTCTTGTAGAAGCTGGCCACATCGGTGACGTGGTAGCGCGCGAACGTCTGGGTCTGCGCGTTGAACATCGCCTCCGGCGTGCGCAGGTGGGCCACCAGGCCGGCCGGCATCGCCGAGAGCGGCTGGAACATGGTCGGGAAGACGCCCTCCCAGGCGCGGATCAGCGGGTCCGATGGGTCGGCGACGTAGAGGTGCGTGGTGCCGTCGTAGGCATCGACGGTGATCTTGACGCTGTTGCGGATGTAGTCGTAGCTGCTCTTGAGCGCTGTGTCGTTGATGGCCGTGCCGGCCGGAATAAGGTCGCTGGTGAGGTAGGCATCCTGGATCCACACGAGCCGGCCGTCGGGTTCGACCACGAGGTAGGGGTCGGGATCCAGGGTCAGGAACGGCGCCAGCATGCCCAGCCGGTCGGCCAGGCTGCGATGGAGCACGAGGCGGGTCTGGGCCGTGACCTGATCGCTGATGAGCAGGTTGAGGTCGCCCAGCTTGGCGGCCCACAGCAGGCGGGCCGGCAGCGATCCCACCGAGATGCCGGCTGAACCGCTGTACCGCGTCGTGACGTCGTTGCCGTTGCCGGTGCTGGACGGATAGTCGAACTCGTCGCTCGTGGCACCGACCAGCACCCAGTCGGAGGGTCGCTCGCCGAAGTAGATGCGCGGCTGGGTGACGAGCGGCGCCCCAGGGGAGGACGTGACGGGCAGGTCCTTGACGATGAGGTCGGGCAGCCCGTTGGCGTCGACCGCGTTGACCGGCACCATGGCCAGGCCGTAGCCGTGGGTGTAGAGGATGTGCTCGGCGATCCAGGTGGGGTTCGCCTGGCTCTTGTCGAGCGCCATCTCACGAGCCGAGAGCATGACCTCCGTGGGCACGCCGTTGATGAGGTAGCGGTCGATGTCGACCGAGGTGAAGTCGTAGTACTGCCGCACGGTCTGCAGCTGGTCGAGCGTGGTCCCCAGGGGGCGGTAGTCCCACAGGCGCGCGTTGTCGAAGGTGGCCTGGTCGTTGCTGACGTCGGTGGCGGTCAGGGCCGCCTTGCCCGTGTAGGACTCGACCTGCCAGCTGTCCAGGCCGAAGCCCTCGCGCGTCAGGGCGATGTTGTTGGCGATGTACGGCGCCTCGGCCGAGTTCTGGTTCGGCGTCACCACCAGCTGCTGGTAGAGCGCCGGCGCGATGGCCCCGGCAAGCAGCAGCAGGACGTACCAGCCGCCGCCTACGGCGGCCACGAGACGGGTCGCCCGGCCGCGGCGGAGCACGGCGAGGACGATGACGGCGACGGCGAGCACGACCGTGGTGACGCTGGTGAGCGCCATGAGCGGCAGGCGCACCGCGGAGTCGGTCGCCGTGACGCCCGGGACCGCCCCGTTCTGGGCGTACGACAGGTCGTACCGGCCCAGCCACTGGAGCGCCGCGATGGTGAGCAGCAGGAGCCCGCCAAGCACGGCCAGATGGAGCACCGGACGGCGGCTGGTGACATCCCCGCCACGGAGGGCCACGAGGCCGTAGGCGACACCGGTCAGCAGGAGCGTCAGGCCGATGAGCAGCACCGCGACGTCCACGACCAGGTGCAGCATCGGCAGGCTGAAGAGCCACCAGCCAAGATCCAGGCCGAAGATCGGGTCGGGCGTCGCGGCGCCCGTCGGGGCATACGGCACCGCGTGCAGCCAGAGGGCCACCGTCTGCCACGCCGCCGGGAGGCGGAAGGCGAACAGCAGGGCGAAGAAGATGGCGACGCCGGCGACGATCGTGCGGATGGTGCGGCGCGGCAGCGCCGCCGCCAGGGAGAGCATGTCGACCTCGGCGTCGCTGATACGCCAGGTCCGCGTGTGGGCCTGGGCGGCGAAGGCTTCATCGGTCGGCTCGTGGCCCCAGCGCCAGGCGAGCAGGAGGTTGCCGAGCAGGAAGACCAGCCCGATCGCGAGACCGAGGACGAACAAGGCCACGCCGTACGCGAACTGGGTGGTCCACACGGCCCCGAATCCGACGCTCGCGAACCAGATGTAGTCGGCGGCCGGATCGATGACCGCCCCCAGGATCAGCCACAGGACGATCAGCACGGCGATGATGAGGAAGGGGAGGCGCGGCAACCGCCGGGGTGGCCCGGCGCGGCGCGTCCCGCGAGGCGGCCCTTCGTCGTCGCCGCGATTGCGTCCCGCGGCCGCCTGACGGTTCAGCCAGTCCTGGATTGCGTCACCGATGTCGCCGCCGGGAGGTCGTCGGAAGGACATCGATGCGCGAACCTCTGGCCTGCGGGGGGACGCGTGGAAGGTGCGGGGCTCCACGGTACTCCGGTTCGGCGCAGGGTGGTCGCGGCGAGCCTTCGCCCTCAGGCCAGCGGGGTGAAGCGGGCCGTGAAATGGCGCAGCGCGGCGGGCTCGGAGGCGATGCGGAAGCCCCGCAGGTCGGTCGTCCGGGCCGCGACGGCCCGGACGACCTCGATGACGTAGTCGATGTGGCTCTGCGTGTAGGTGCGCCGGGGGATGGCGAGCCGCACGAGATCCATGGCCGCCGGCGATTCCGATCCGTCCGGGTGGCGCCCGAACATGACCGTGCCGATCTCGCAGGCGCGGATGCCACCCTCCACGTAGAGGGCCACCGCCAGCGCCTGGCCGGGATACTCGAGCGGCGGGATGTGCGGCAGCAGGGCCCGCGCATCGATGTAGACGGCGTGGCCCCCGACCGGCCGGACGATGGGGATCCCGGCCGCGTCGAGCGCCTCCCCCAGGTAGGCCGTGGAGCGGATCCGATAGCGCAGGTAGTCCTCGTCGATGACCTCGCGCAGCCCTTGGGCGATCGCCTCCAGATCGCGGCCGGCGAGGCCGCCGTAGGTGACGAAGCCCTCGGTCAGGATGAGCAGCGCCCGGCAGCGCTCGGCGAGCGCGCCGTCGTTCATGGCCAGCCAGCCACCGATGTTGGCCAGGCCATCCTTCTTCGCGCTCATCGTCATCCCGTCGGCCAGGGCCGCGATGTCATGGACGATCTCGACCACCGAGCGACCAGCCTGCCCCTCCTCCCGCTCGTGGATGAACCAGGCGTTCTCGGCGAAGCGGCACGCATCCAGGAAGAGCGGCACGCCGTGCCGGTCGCAGATCGCGCGGACGGCGCGCAGGTTGCGCAGCGAGACGGGCTGTCCGCCGCCCGAGTTGTTGGTGATCGTCACGAACACGACGGGGACGTCCGCGGCCCGTTCGGCGAGCAGCCGTTCGAGGGCGTCGACATCCATGTTGCCCTTGAACGGGTGGATGGTCGCCGGCTCGCGGCCTTCCGCGATGACGAGGTCGACGGCCTCGGCGCCGGTCGCCTCGACGTTCGCGCGGGTAGTGTCGAAGTGGGTGTTGTTGGGGATGACCTTGCCCGGGCCGCCGACGGCGCTGAACAGGATCTTCTCCGCGGCCCGCCCCTGGTGTGTCGGGATGACGTGGGCGAAGGGGAAGAGGGCCTGGACGCTGGCGAGGAACGTGTACCAGCTCGGACTGCCGGCGTAGCTCTCGTCGCCATGCTGGATGGCGGCCCACTGGTCCCGGCTCATGGCGCCGGTGCCCGAATCGGTGAGCAGGTCGATCAGGACATCGTCGGCGTGGACGTTGAAGAGGTTGTAGCCGGCCGCTTCCACGGCCCGGACGCGCTCGGCGCGGGTGGTCAGGCGGATGGGCTCGACGGCGTGGATGCGGAATGGCTCGATGATCGTCCGCCAGCCATCCATCGCCTCGAGCATACGCCTCCGGCCCGGGCGCGGGTCCAGGTCGACCTCGCCCACGCGCGGGCCTTGCTAGGCTAACGAGCGATGGCGCACGAGGGGTTCCCTGGCTTCACGCCGCAAGCGCTCCAGTTCCTGGTCGACCTGGGCCAGCACAACGATCGCGCCTGGTTCCAGCCGCGCAAGGCCGAGTACGAGCGCCTGCTGAAGGTGCCGCTCGAGGCCCTCTGCGCGGCCCTGTCCGCGGAGTTCGTCACGCGCGGCATCCCCCTGGCGTCCGATCCCGCGAAGTCCCCCTTCCGGATCTACCGCGACGTCCGTTTCTCGAAGGACAAGTCGCCGTACAAGACGGCGGTCAGCGCGAGCTTCCCGTGGGCGGGCGACGGGGGAGGGGTGGGCGGCTATCTCCACCTCCAGCCCGGGCAGGTCTACGTCGGGGGCGGCATGTGGCACCCATCCCCGGCCCGCCTCGCCGCGTGGCGCGCGACGGTCGTGGACGACCGCTCGCGGGTCCACGCCGTGCTTGAGGAGCCGGGCTTCATGGCCCTGTTCGGAACGCTGGACGGCGAGCGGCTGCAACGGGCGCCCGCCGGCTACCGGGCCGATGATCCCGACCTGGACCTCCTGCGCCTGAGGGACATCACCTTCGGACGCAGCCTCGCCGACGCGGACGCCGGTAGACCGGACCTCCCCGCGATCGTCGCCGAGACCCTTGCCCAGGCGGTGCCGCTCCTGCGCCTGCTGGCGGAGCTGCCGCAGGCCGAAACACGGGTCGGCTGGCTGCGCGGCTGAACCCCGCCTTCACGTGACCGCTGAGGCCATGCCTCCACGCCTGGTCCGGGTGGCGCCGCTGGCCGCACTGGTCCTCGTGGTCGCATGCGGTGTCGCGCCGAGCAGCGCGCCACCGGCGACCGGCACGACCACGTTCAACGAGGGCGGGCTGGCCTTCAAGTATCCGGCCGCCTGGCAGGAGTTCCACTACACCGTGCAGTCCTCGTTCAGCGACGTGATCGCCTATCTCGCCACCGTGAACGTCCCCGAGCCGTGCGCGACCACGGTCGCGTCGGACTCGACCAGCGTGGACTGCGAGGACCGCTTCACGCTCACGGAGGACACCCTCGTCGTGGATGTCATGTCGAACGGGTTCCCCGGTTTCGACATCACCCACGTGCCGAGCGACGCGACGGCGCTCACGATCGGTGGCCTGCCGGGCTACGTCGAGACGAACGGGCCGGACGCGGCGGTGCCGGGGGTGGACCGGACGGTCACCTGGACCATCGCGGCACCGGGCTTCGTCGACAACTACTACACGATCTACGCGCAGCTGCGCGGGCCAGACCTGGCCGGCCTCCAGGGACAGCTGGATGCCCTCATCGCCAGCCTGCGCTATGACCCCCCGATCACGCCGCTCCCGGCGGGCTCCGACGCGGCGACCGCGGCCCTCGCGCAGGCCCTTGCGTCCCAGGTCCAGAACGACCCGTCCTGGGCCTGCTTCCCGCCGACCGGCACCCGCCAGATGCTCGTCTCGTCCATCCCCGGCGGCACGGCCCTGGCGGCGCCGCAGGTGGCGACGTGCACGACCCAGATCACCGCGACGCCGCTCGCATTGTGGCGCGCGGACCTGACGCTGCGGCTGCCGCAGGCCGACCCGCAGGCCGGCCACGGTGAGGCCGTGACGCTGTGGGTCGGCCCGGACGGTTACGTGGGTCAGCAGCTCTCGCCCATCCCGTGAGCATCGCGTAGGATGGCGCGGTCGGATCCAGCAGGAGGCCTGATCGTGGGCGACAAGAACCCCAAGAAGCAACCCAAACCCAAGAAGCCGAAGCCGCCGCGCCCGGCCTGACAGCCGCGGGGGGCGGATGACGGCCGGCCGCCGCGCCCGGCCCTGGCCGCGTCTGGCCGCTTGCGAGATCTGGTTCGCCCACGGTGCGGGGACGCCGGACGCGCGGATCGCCCAGGCGGAGCAGATCAGGCACGCGGTGGGCGTGGCACCCGTGCGCATCCCGTGGTGGGAGGATGCCCGCCCCGGGATCGAGCCGCGGACCGACCTGGACGCGTACCTGCGCACCAGGTTCGACGGGGCGCCGCCGGCCGACGTCCACCTGGGTCCTGCTGGCGTGGAGATCCCGGACCTGGGGGACCTCGTCAGCGGCCTGGAGCGGCCCGTCCTGCGGACCTTCTACCACAGCGCCATCCCCAAGCTGTGGCGCACCATCGCCGATGCGGTCTACTACCTGCACCATGGCGAGGAGATGCGGGCCCAGATGCTCGCCTGGATGGCCGCCCGACCCCCCAGGACAGGCGGACCGCGGATCGCACTCGGGCTGAGCCTGGGCGGTCTGCTCCTGGTCGATGCGCTGGCGGTTGCGCCGGCCGGCATCGCCGATGCGGTGGTGACGGTCGGCTCCCAGGTGCCCATGGTCTACCAGTGCGGCGGCCTCACCAGCCTGCCGCGCACCTCACCACCGCCGGTCCCGTTCCGGCCCTGGCTCAACGTGTGGGACCCCGACGACTACATGTCGTTCCCGGTGCGATCGATCTTCGGCTCGGATGCCCGGATCGTCGACCGCCTCGTGCAGGACCCCGCGTTCGCCTTCCCGGACGACCACTCGAACTACTTCGCCGACCGTGCCGTGTACGACGCCATCGAGGGGCAGCTGGAGGCGTGGTCCATCGGCCCCTCCCGCTGAGGTCGCTTCGACCATACTGGCGGTCGTGGCGAGCCCCCGGCGCATCGGCATCCTGACGGCGGGTGGCGACAGCCCCGGCCTGAACGCCGCGATCCGGGCACTGGGCAAGGCGGCTCTCGGGCGCCACGGCATGCAGCTCGTGGGCTTCCGCGACGGCTTCCGCGGCCTGGCCGAGGATCGTCGCATGCGCCTCGATTCGCCGGTCCTGGCAGGCATCCTCACGGTCGGCGGGACGATCCTGGGCACGAGCCGCGACAAGCCGCATCGCATGCCGCGTGACGGCGCCGTGGTGGACGTGACGCCGGCCATCGTGGCCACCTACGAGCGGCGGCACCTGGATGCCATCGTGTGCCTGGGCGGCGGGGGCACGCAGAAGAACGCCCTGCGGCTGGCGCACGCGGGCCTGAACGTGATCACGGTGCCCAAGACCATCGATAACGACGTCGCCGAGACCGATGCCACGATCGGCTTCGCCACCGCCCTGGAGATCGCCACCGAGGCCATCGACCGCCTGCACAGCACGGCCCACAGCCACCACCGCATCATCGTCGCCGAGATCATGGGCCACCGGGCGGGGTGGCTGACGCTCGCTGCCGGCCTGGCCGGTGGGGCCGACGTGATCCTCATCCCGGAGATCCCCTACGACATCGAGCGCATCGTGGCGGCCATCCGCCGCCGCAGCCGGCTGGGCACCAACTTCAGCATCGTGGCGGTCGCTGAAGGGGCCATGGAGGTCGGCGACGCGCGGCTCTACCAGGCGGCCCTCTCCCGGCGGTCGGCCGCCGCGTCGCCGGCCGAGAGGGTCGCCGCCGCGTCGGAGGTCGCGGCCCTGGAAGCCGGTCACCTGGATGGCACCCTCCACCTCGCGCGGCGACTGGAGGAGATGACCGGGCTGGAGTCGCGGGTCACCATCCTGGGCTACGTCCAGCGCGGCGGTGCGCCGTCCGCTGCCGACCGGGTCCTGGCCACTCGACTCGGCGATGCGGGGGCGCAGCTCGTGCACGACGGCGTGTTCGGCGTGATGGTCGCGGCCCGTGGCGACGGCACCGCGCCGGTGGCCCTTGAGCTGGTCGCCGGGCGGCGCAAGACGGTGCCGCTCGACCACCCGTGGGTGCGCGCGGCGCGTGACGTGGGGACCTGCCTGGGCGATTGACAGGTGGCGCGCAGGCGGCTGACGGGCGGCGCGCCGTGTTGCCCGGCTCGGCGGCGCGCCGTATTGCAGACGCACACCCCGGGAACCTTGGAGCGGGTCGGACCCGCCGGTCTACGCCCGGGACCTTCGGTGCGCCGCGCCCCCTGACCTCCGGTGCATGGCCGCGGCCGCGCGGCGCTCCTAGGCTCCTGTCGTTGCCCTCGTGGTCGTGACTGGGACGACCTCGGGGTACACGACGCGCTCCCCCGGATCCTCCTCTCCGGGGTCGAGCGCGCCCTCCGACGTCAGCGCTTCATCAGGTCGTACAGGAAGGCCAGGGCGAAGACCGCCAGGCCCAGGTCGGTCACGGACAGGGAGGAGCCGACGCCCAGGCCGAGCCCGCCGAGGATGAACAACGCGATGGCGACGATCATCAGGACGGCGGGCGCGCTCAGGGTGACAGCTGCCGAGCGTGTCGAGGGAGTCGCGGACATGGGGTCAGGCACCTCGTGCGGGTTCAACCGGCCGAAAGGTCGGCATCCCATCGTCCGCCCGGAGCACCCCGGGACGCCATCACCAGTCCGGCTGCCTCATGACGGCCCGAATGTACCGACTCCCGCTCATCCGGCCAGCAGCAGGCGCACCGCGACGATGACGCCGATGGTCATGATCAGGACGCGCAGCAGGCGAGGGGAGAGCCGGCGTCCGTAGTGCGCCCCGACCTGGCCGCCCACGATCGAGCCGACCGCGAGCAGGGCGGCCGGAGCCCAGGCCACGGGCGCGACCGCGATGAAGAGCACGGCCGCCACGGCGTTGACCATCGCGGCGAGCACGTTCTTGAGACCGTTGAGGCGCTGCAGGTCGTCGGGCAGGAAGATGCCCAGCAGGGCGATGAGGATGACCCCCTGGGCCGCGCCGAAGTAGCCGCCATAGATGCCCGTGAGATACACGCCCACGGTCAGGGGCAGCCAGCGGCTCACGCCTTCGGCGTGGCGGGCCGCGAGGGCCTCCGAGAGCCGCGGCTGGATGGCCACGAGGAAGCAGGCGATGAGGATCAGCACCGGCACGATGCGGGCGAAGGCGCTGGCCGGCAGCGCCAGCAGCAGCAGGCCACCGGTGAGGCCACCCGCCGCCGCGGCAGCTCCCAGGCGCCGCGCCCGGCGGCCCTGCCCGGCCAGCTCGCGCCGGTAGCCGATCGATCCGCTGACGGCTCCGGGCACGAGGCCGACCGTGTTGGAGACGTTGGCCACGAGGGGCGCGTAGCCGAATGCGAGGAGCGTCGGGAAGGTGACCAGCGATCCGGAGCCGACGATGGTGTTGACCGTCCCGGCCGCGAGGCCGGCGAGGAGGATCGCCGCGACCTCGAGCAGGCTCACGGGCGGTCGGGGGTGGGCATCGGTGCACGATACGGGTTCCGGGCGGCGCTCGGCCGGACCGGTCCCTGAGACCCGTGGTCCCGCGTCGCTCCCCGGCCGCTTCGGCGTTCGTCGGCGGCCGGGGAGGGACGGGTGTGCCCTCGCCCCGTGACGGGCGAGGCAGCGACGGTGACATCCGTGGGCGCCGGGGGGCAATACGCGCATCTGACGTATCGGCCGCCCTGGTGCCGGACTGAGCGGTCCTCGGCCCGGGGCCGCGGTCGCGGTACGCTGGTCGGGTATCGCCCGCACCCGTCGACAGGGAGGAGCCGCCCATGTGCCGCAGCATCAAGACGCTACGCAACGCGGAGGTGGCCGCGTCAGCCGATGACGTGCGTGCCGCCGCGCTGCAGTACGTCCGCAAGGTCAGCGGGTATCGCCAGCCCTCGATGCGCAACCGGGGCGCGTTCGAGGCCGCGGTGGCCGAGATCGCGTCGAGCTCCCAGCGGCTGCTGGACGCCCTGGCGTGACCGACGGGCCGCTTGATCCGGCGCAACTGGCGGGTCATGGCGACATGGACGCCGAGGCCTTCCGACGCGCCGCCCACGAGGTGGCCGATCTGATGGCCGACTATCTCGCCACGGTCGAGCAACGGCCCGTGCTGCCTCGCGTCGCGCCGGGTGACGTCCGCGCCCACCTGCCGCCGGCAGCGCCTGCGGCTCCCGAGCCCCTCGAGCGGATCCTGGCCGACTACCGGGCGTTCATCGAACCCAACGTCACGCACTGGCAGCACCCGGGCTTCCTGGCCTACTTCCCGTCCACCGCGTCGGGCCCCGGCATCCTGGGTGAGATGCTGGTGAGCACGCTCGTGGCGAACGCCATGCTGTGGCGCACGAGCCCGGCGGCGACGGAGCTGGAAGAGGTGACCGTCAGGTGGCTGCGGGACGCCCTGGGGCTGCCCCTGGCGTTCGACGGGCTGTTCACCGACACGGCGTCGACATCGAGCCTCGCCGCGCTGGCCGCCGCGCGCCAGCTGGCCACCGGCGATGCCGCCGCGGCCGGCCTCTATGGCGCGCCGCTGCGCTTCTATGCCTCGGCCGAGGCCCACAGCTCGATCGAGAAGGCCGGCATGATGCTGGGCCTGGGGCGGGAAGGTGTGCGGCGCATCCCGGTGGATGACGCCTACGCCATGGACGTGGAGGCCCTGGACGCCGCGATCGCGGAAGATCGCGCGGCGGGCATCCGGCCGGCTGCGATCGTGGCCACGGTCGGCACGACCGGCTCCAACGCGGTCGACCCCGTGGAGCGGCTGGCACGCGTCGCGGCCCGGGAGGTGCTCTGGCTGCACGTGGACGCGGCATACGCCGGGGTGGTGGCCCTGCTGCCGGATCGCCGCGCGCCGTTCGCCGGATGGGAGCGCGCCGACTCGATCGTGGTGAACCCCCACAAGTGGCTCTTCACGCCGCTCGACTGCTCGCTGCTGCTCACCCGTCGGCCGACCGTGCTGCGCGATGCGATGAGCCTCGTGCCGGAATACCTGCGCACGACCGACCAGGTGGCCGTGCACGACTTCAACGAGTACCAGCCCCAGCTGGGGCGTCGCTTCCGGGCCCTCAAGGTCTGGTTCATCGTGCGGTACTTCGGCCTGGAGGGGCTGCGGTCGCGCATCGCGGAGCACCTCGAGCAGGCCGCCCGGTTCGCCGCCCGGGTGGATGGGGAGCCGGATGCCGAGCGGCTCGCGCCGGTGCCGTTCGCCACCGTCTGCTTCCGCTGGCACCCTCGCGGCGTCACCGACGAGGCGGTCCTGGATCGGCTCAACCAGCAGCTCATGGAGCGTGTCAACGCCACCGGCGACTTCTTCATCTCGCACACCCGGCTCGGCGGGCGCTTCACCCTGCGCCTGGCCCTTGGCAACCTGCGCACCGAGTCGCGGCACGTCGAACGGTTCTGGGACCTCGTCCGCCGGCTGGGGCCGGAGGTCGCTGCGGAGTCGGCCTAGCGGCCAGCAGGAATACGACGAGCGGCACGCGGGCCTGACGGGCAAGCCTTGCCTCACGAGCAAACAAGGAGCAGGGACCGACCCTGCCCGAGCCGAATCGACCCCAGACGGGGCGGACCGTCCGGGCCGTGAGCCCGTGGACCGCCTGATCGTCGGCCCCAGGGCCCTGAATGGCCGGAACGGGCCCTTTCGGCCCCGGGCGGGCGGTGCATCGCGCCCGATCGGTGGCCGGGAGGCCATGGGTCGGTCGCTTACGTGCCTCCCAGGTAAGAAGGTCGTTGCCTGGGAGGTAACGGTCCCGGATCCCCCGGCCGCTAACGTGCCTTGTGCCCCCAGGGGGCCGGTGACGTCCCGAGTCGGCTGTGCCACGATGCGGTGGACAGCACGATAGGAGGAATCTCATGGCCCAGATCCGCACCGCCGACGCTACCTGGCAGGGCGACCTCGTTTCCGGCAGCGGGACCATCGATTATGTCGGCAGCGGCGCCTTCTCCCGCATGCCCGTCACGTGGCACGCGCGGACGGAGGCATCCGACGGCCAGACCAGCCCAGAGGAGCTGCTGGCGGCGGCCCACGCGAGCTGCTTCTCGATGGCGCTGTCAACCCGGCTGGCCAAGGCCGGCCACCCCGCCGCGAAACTGTCCGTCCGGGCGACCGTCACCTTCGACAAGGGGGACGCGGGCTGGAAGGTCGCCTCCAGCGCGCTCCGCGTCCAGGGCGACGTGCCGGGCATGTCCGCCACGGACTTCCGGGCCCTGGCCGACGACGCCAAGGACAACTGCCCCATCTCGCAGGCCCTCAAGGGCAACGTGGCCTTGTCCGTGGAGGCGTCGCTGGTCGGCTGAGCCGACCCCTCCGCGCGATACACTCAGGCCCCCAGCGCAGGAGAAGGACCGATGGCCGTCAGCACCGTGACCGACCTGAAGATGTTCATCGACGGGCAGTGGGTGGAGGCATCCGGCGGCGGTTGGATCGACGTCCGCAGTCCGGCCACCGGCGAGCTCGTCGGCCGCGTCCCGGCCGGTACCCTGGAGGACGTGGACCGGGCGGTCGCGGCCGCGCGGCGCGCGTTCGATGTCGGCCGCTGGCGGGGCAAGATGGGCGCCGAACGGGTGGCCATCCTCAACAAGCTGGCCGACCTGATCGACGAGCACACGGCAGAGCTCGCGGAGCTGGAATCGGCCCAGACCGGGACAGCTATCAAGCTCCGTCGCGATTCGGACATGCCGTTCGCGGCGGACAACATCCGCTACTTCGCCACGGCCGTCCGCCACCTGGAAGGCAAGGCGGCGTCGGAATACAGCGGCGGTCACACGTCGATGATTCGGCGCGAGCCGCTCGGCGTGGTCGGCCAGGTGACGCCCTGGAACTACCCCCTGATGATGGCCGTCTGGAAGATCGGGCCGGCCCTGGCGGCCGGCAACTCGGTCGTCCTCAAGCCGGCCTCGGCGACCCCCCTGACGACGCTCAAGCTGGCCGGACTGGCCCATGAGGCCGGCCTTCCGGATGGCGTCTTCAACGTCGTGACCGGACCGGGGGACGTGGTCGGGGCGGGCATCGCCGCCCACGCCGGCATCGACCTGGTCAGCCTGACCGGCGACTCCGAGACGGGCAAGAAGATCATGGGCCTCGCCACCGGCAACCTGAAACGCGTCCACCTTGAGCTGGGCGGCAAGGCGCCGTTCATCGTCTATGCCGACGCGGACCTTGACGCGGCCGCGCGCGGCGCCGTGGCCGGCGGCTTCGTCAACGCAGGCCAGGACTGCACCGCCGCCACCCGCATCTACGTCCAGCGGCCCGTCTACGACGAGTTCCTGAAGCGTCTCCAGGGGTACGTCGAGACGGTGCGCGTGGGCGATCCGTCCTCCGAGAGCACGGACATGGGCTCGCTCATCAGCGAAGCCCAGGTGCGCCGGGTCGAGGGCTTCGTCGAGCGCGCGAAGCGGGATGGCGCCCGCGTGCTCGTGGGTGGCCACCGGGCCCGCGTCGCCGGTCTGGAAGGGGCCTTCTTCGAGCCGACCGTGATCGTGGATGCGGCCCAGGACAGCGAGATCGTGCAGCAGGAGGTCTTCGGGCCAGTGCTCACGGTGCTGCCCTTCGACACCGAGGACGAGGTGCTGGGAAAGGCCAACGACATCAGGTACGGCCTGGCCAGCTCGGTCTGGACGCGCGACATCTACAAGGCCATGAAGGCGGCCCGGACGCTCAACTTCGGCGCGGTGTGGGTCAACGACCACCTGCCGATCGCCAGCGAGATGCCGCACGGTGGCTTCAAGCAGTCGGGCTTCGGCAAGGACCTGTCGGGGTACTCGTTCGAGGAGTACACGCAGGTCAAGCACGTCATGATCGAACTGTCGGGTGAGGCCGACAAGGGCTGGCACTACACCATCTGGGGCGACGCGAAGGGCTGACCCTCGCGCCGGGTGGCTCCGGCTGGGACCACCCAGGCGTTCGCCTCGGAGCGGTGGGCCGACCGACTCTTGACGGCCCGTTTCTCACTGAGCCATCGTCTACGTGGAGACGATGGCTGGCGTTCGTGCCATCGCCCCGCTGGGAGCAGGTGAGGCTCGTGCGACGAGTCATCGGACAGGGCGTACGGTTCCTCGGCATCGGCGTCACGGTCCTTTGGATCGCGATGGTGCCGTTGGCCCTCGTGGTGGCGGCGCGCTACATCGGGCTCGCCCAGATCGCGACGGCCCGGGCGGCTGACGCCGGTACCTACGTCGAGGCGGCCACCGTGGCCCTGCTCGGCGTCGGCGTGGTGATCGGCCTGAGCATCGTCCTGGTGTGGCGGCCGGACCACCGGCTGTGGCTCGTCTCCGGACTGGCCGCGTTGGCGGTGTTTGCCGACACGGCCACGATCGCGCCGACCGACCGGGCCCTCGTCCTGCCGGTCAGCCTGGCAGTCCCGCTCGCCGGATCGATCCTGGCCTTGTCTCTCGTCGGCCTGGCCCTCAGCCTCGTGGTCGCGCCACTATCCGAACCGGATCGCCGTCGGCCGTCCTTCATGCCGCCCTTCGCCCATCACCCGGACTGACGCCCGGCCTTCCGCCGATCACCGCGGTCGGGCCCGGAGCGACGCCGAGTACCCGCGCGACGGACGCCTTGCCCTGAGACGGCCCGGGGGGCGCTACGCGACCTCGGCCGTCGCGGCCCCGCTGTCCGCCAGCCGCCCCGCGAGGGTCGCCTCGAGCCGGTCCGCCAGGCGCAGCGACAGCTGCACGATGGTCACGGTGGGGGAGGTAGAGCCGCTGGCCGGGAAGACGGAGCTGCCCGCCACATAGAGGTTGTCGACCGCGTGGACCCGGCAGTCGGTGTCGACGACCCCCAGGTGCGGGTCGAGGTGCATCCTCGTCGTGCCCTCGTGGTGCCAGTTGCCGATCACCTGTGACGGCCAGGGGTCGGGTCCGGCCAGGCGGGCGTCTGCCAGTCCGGGCTCCACGCGCGCCAGCTGCTCCACGATGACCTGCAGCGATCGCCGGTAGGTCCGTTCCTCCGCCTCGCCGACCCGCCAATGGACGCGGACCCGCGGCATCCCGAGGGCGTCGACCTCGGGGAGGAGCTCGACGCGGTTGTCACGTTCGGGGAGCTGCTCGATGGCGCTCCAGATCTCGAGGAAGCGCCGCAGCGACGGCGGCGCGGCCAGAGCCGCCAGGGCGCTCAGGGCCGACTGATCCGGTCTGCGCAGGGCCACGGCAAGATCGCCCACGCGAAGCTTGAGCCGCCCACCGCCGACGTCCTGGTAGTACGGGCTCTCGTTCCACGGGCGACGCATCAGGATGCCCAGGCGGCGGACGGCGGGCCACTGGCGGCTCGCCTGGCCGGCATAGCCGAGCTCGAGGTTGACGTGCTGATTGAGCAGTCCCTCGCGCCGTTGCAGCGCGTCGGACGTGCCCAGCCGGAAGAAGCGCAGCGTCCCCGCCGCCCCCCCGCCGACGAGCCGGCCCAGCGGCGTATCCCCGGCGCGGATCCGATACCGATCGACGACCCGCGGGTGCTCCATGAAGTAGCGCCCGGCGGCGTCCCCGCCCAGGCCGGCGATGAGCAGCAGGCGGGCGTTCTCGATGCCGCCTGCGGCGAGGACGACCGCCTGCGCCCGCACCACGCCGGGCCGCCCGTTGGACACGACCGGGATACCGACGATGCGACCGTGGTCTACCTCCAGGCCGGTCGCGGTCGTGTGCAGCAGCACGGTCACGTTCGAAGCCGCCGCCAGCCGCTCCCGGTAGGCAGGACCGAACCGGACGGGCCGTCCGAAATAGACCGGCACGGGCTGCACCTGCCCGGGATCCATCCCGGACGCGCTGAACGCCGCCGCGGTCGATTCGTCCGCCGCGGCCCGCGCGGCCGGCGTGATGCCGCACAGCTCGAGGGCGGCGGGGAGGTATGGCTCCAGGGTCGACTGCGGAAACGGCCAGCCGCCGTCGGGCACCCATGGGCGGGCCTCGAAGGCCATCCCGTCCAACGGGGTGCAGATGCCACCCCACGACCAGCTCGAGCCGCCGAGGGCCCGGATGCGGGTCTCGTGAAGCGGGTAATAGGGCGCCCCGACGACCTCCGCTCGAGCGAGCCCCTGCGTCTCGGCCTCGAAGGCCAGGCCACCGCTCTCGAGGAGGGTCACACCCAGGTGGCCGTGTCGGGCCAGACCCAGGGCGAGGGAGATGCCGGCGGGGCCGCCGCCGATGATGCAGACGTCGCTCGCGGGCGTATCTTCGGCGAGGGCGCCCCTGATCACGAGCGCGCCGCGGCTTCGTCCGCTCGTTGACGCAGACCAGCGAAGAGATCCGTCTCCGGCAGCGAGACGCCGACCCGGGATTCGCAGAGGGAGAAATCCTCGGTCGGGCTGACGTCCCGCCTCGTCCGGAGCGGCAAGGCGAACGGCTGGCTCCGCGGATGGATCTGGCTGCGGTGCGCGCGCATGGCCTCGGCCTTGCGACCGAGCTGCGGCCGGACGTCCACGCGCGTCGTGACCGGCCCCTGCGCCCTGGCGATGCGGGCGCGCTCCAGCTCCGATCCGGGGCGCCACGCCCGGACATATCTGACGCCGACCCCCAGCACCGTGCGCAGGTCACCGCTCGCCACGAGGCGGCGCAGTCGCTCCCGGCGCTTGCCGACGCCGACCACCGTCTCGTACAGCTTGGCGGGCCGCCACGCGGGCTCGCCGGGCAGGGATCCGGCCTGGAAGTCGGGCTCGGCCGTCCGGGCGAAAGCCATCTTGGCGACGGCGGCCGCCTTGATGTGATCGGGATGCCCGTCAGTGCCATATCCATTGGGGCTCACGATGACGTCGGGCCGCTCGCGTCTGATGATCTCGAGCAGCCGATCCACGGCCCCTGCCAGGTCGGCCTGCCAGAACGAGGCCGGGTCGGCATTCTCCGGCGTGCCGGCCATGCCCGAATCACGGTACCCGAGGAGAACGACCTGGATGCCTCCGTCGGGCGCGAGAGCTGCCACGGCAAGCCGCAACTCGGCCTCGCGCAGGCGCCCCAGGTCGGCGCGGTTGGCCGGCGTGTCGAGCGTGGGAGCCACGATCCGGCCGACTTCACCCAGGGTCGCCACGACGCAGACGACGCGTGCCCCTTCGGCGGCGTAGCGGGCCATCACGCCACCCGTGTTGACCGTCTCGTCGTCCGGATGGCCGTGGACCGTCATGAGCGTAAGGCGACCAGGCATTCGCGATGTTTCACACCCGCGCCGATCGGGAGAACGAGAGCGCGGGCCCAGGGTCCGAAACCCACACCGTTCCCGGCACTGGAGCGGCTGCCCGCGTTGCCTGCGCCCCATGCGCAATGGCGGCTCAGCATAGCCGTCCCGGCCGTCTGACGCCCCGATCGGGACTGGGCGCTCGCTGCCAATGTGGTGCCGCATGGCACCACATTGGGTGGCGTCGGGGTCTGAGCTGCGGGCCGTCAACAGGTCCGCCCGCTCAGGTCGCGACCACCAGCACCACGTACCCCAGGTAGCCGGCGACGAGGATCAGCCCGGCCCATCGACCGAGTCCCCGCCCGGCGAGGGCGAACACGACCGCCGCGAGCGTGAGCGCGAGGTACGTGCCGGCGGCCAGCGCCACGCCGGCGGTCGGCGCGTCCAGACCCACGATCACCGCCGGGACCAGCAGCGCGAGGAGGACGTTGAAGGCGTTGCTGTGGAAGGCCTCGCTCATGGCGGCCACGCCGCGGCCGCGAAGGCTCAGGTAGATCGCGGCCACCGCATTGGGCAGGCTGGTCACGGCGGCGAGGACCAGCCCCCCGATGACGATGGTGGGGATCCCGGCCTGGGCCCCGATGGTCGTGGCCGTCTGCTCCATCACGATGCTGGCGCCGATGACCGCGATCGCCGCGGCCACGACCACGAGCCCGTCGACTCGACCGGCGCGGGGCGCTCGTTGGATGGTCACGATCTCCTGGTCGATGGCCCTGCGCAACCAGGTCAGCAGGGGCCGCGGCAGCGGAAGCTGCGCCCGTGCTGCAGGCGGCAGGGCGCACACGAACACGTAGGGCAGGAACACGCCCAGGGCCAGGATCAGGCCGAGGGCGGGACCGATCCAGGCCATGACGGCGGCCACGGCGATGGCGGCGATGAGCAGCGCCAGGGCCCCTTCGAGCATCGTCGCGAATCGCGGCAGGCGCAGGCCCCCGACGGCGAGGACGCTCAGGCCGAGCATCGCGGCGAGATTGAAGGCATTCGAGCCGAGCGCGACCCCCACGCCGACCTCGCGGTGGCCGGTCGTCACCGCCGCGAGGGCAGAGGTGATCTCCGGCCCATCGGCGGCGAGCGCGACGACGAGGCCGAGCAGGGCTTCGGCCAGGCCCAGGCGCTCACCGACCCGCTCGAGCCGCGAGACGAGGAGGACGCTCGAGCCGGCCGACAGACCGGCGGCGACGATGAAGACGGCAAGGAGCATGGGCCATTCTCGCAAGCCGGCGATCGCGGGGAGGGTCGATCCGGCAGCCGGCGGCCGGGATGGAACCGGCCGGGCGATCCGGGCGTCTCCCTGGCCATAACGCTCGTGTTGACCGGCGAGCCGCAGCCGCACAGGAGACGCCCCGATGGACACCACCGCGATCCGCACCCGCCCCTCAGGCCGACGACGCGCGGCCCTCGTCATCCCGGCGTTCGCGCTGCTGCTCGCCGGGTGTGCCGCAGCCGGGTCGGCGGGTGGGACGCCCTCTACCGCCCCGACTGGTGTCCTTCCGGGCGCGGCGGCGCTGGGCGCACCGGCCGTGGGTCAACTCGACGGGACTGCGGGGAGTGGCACCAGCTCCGCCAGCGCCCCGAACGTAGCGGTGGCGTATCCCTACCCCGTCTTCGGCGGCAGCGCCGGCCTTGCCCCGGACCACGAGCTGGTCGTCAGCGGGACAGGCACCGCGACGCTGAAGGCCGATGGCAGCGACCGCGCGACGGCCCAGCGGACGGCCCTTGCCGCGGCCATCGCCGATGCCAAGAGCCAGGCGCAGGCGGCGGCGACTGACGCCGGCGTGACGCTTGGTTCGGTCGTCTCGATGAGCGTATCGGTCGGCGGAGGCTACGTGGGCGTCGTCCCGATGGACGCGTCCGGCACACCGGAGACCGCGCCGTCGTCGAGTGGCACCGTCATCCCGCCAGCCGCCGGCACCGCGCCGAGCATCCCCACGACCGAACAGCTCGTGGTCACCGTCACGGTCGCGTACACGATCAGCTGACCGCGGTACCCCCGGTCAGCCCAGGCGTTTCTGCATCGTGACGTCGGTCTCGATGTAGCCGGACGACCGGTACAGGTGGCGGGCGACCTCGTTGTCGCCGAAGACATGGAGCCGGATCGCGTCATAGCCCAGCCGGCGCACGAGCGGTTCCAGGGCCAGTAGCGCCGCCCGCCCGTAGCCGCGGCCACGCGCCCCGGCGGCGATCTCGATGTCCCAGATGAACGCCGCGCCCCGCCCGACCCCGTCGTGGGGCCCGAACCACAGGACACCCACCGTCTCGCCGGCCTCGGCCACGATGGCGTGGAACTCATGACCGGGGGTAGCGCGACCGGCGGGCAGGATCTGCTCCAGCTCGCGGCTGGCGCGCGCCTGCGCCACCGCGGCTGGCCACGCGCCGATGCGCACCATGTCTTCGGCGAACCGGGCGATGCTCGCCGCACGCCATGCCTCCCACGTGACGGCATCCATCGGCTGGAGCGTCACGGTCGGGCGCGGCTTCACCACGTGGTGCAGGGTAGCGTCCGCACCCTGCTGGCGGGACGCCAGGTTCGGTAGGATTGGCACGTGCCGCCGATCGACCAGCTCCAGCGCCCGCCCATCGTCTACATCGACAAGCTGCTGCGCCAGGGCATCTTCACGACGGGCCTACTGCTGGAGGTGTCCGAGACGCCGACGCGGCGCCAGTACCTGGCCGACCAGATCCAGGCCGACACGACCGATGTCAACGAATGGCGCGACGAGGCGTTGCTGCTGAACCTCGCCAGCGTCGGCCCGGCCCAGAAGGAGCTGCTGCTCAACGCCGGCATCGTGGGCCTCCAGGACCTGCTGGCCCTGGACCTGGAGGATTTCCGGGCCCGTGTGGCGAAGGCGGCGCACATCCTCCAGGTGGAGGCGCCGTCCGACCTGCAGCTCGAAGGCTGGTGGGAGCAGGCCCAGACGCTCCAGGAGGAGTAGTCCCGAGGCGTGCGAGGATAGGCGCGTGACCGCGGCCGTCCTTGCCCCACCGCTTGCCCGTCGTGTGGCCTCGATCGGCGTGTCGATGGGCACGGCGCTGACCATCGTGGCGGGCGTGCTGCTCGTCCTCACCACCCCGTTCTACATGCACCCGGCGCTCGACCAGTCGCAGTCGGCGGCCTACCTGGGGACCGCGCCCGCCACGGCGCACCAGCTGTCCGACCTGACGATCCACGAGCTGTACCTGGGTCCGGGCGCGTTCGCCTTCTCCTGGACGCCGGGGGGCACGGTGCAGCCGTTCTACGACGCGGCGGAGATCCAGCACCTCCAGGCGGTCCACGTGGTGCTCTTCGGGTTCCTGGCCCTGGCTGTGATCGGCGCACTCCTCCTGGTGGTCGGTCTGGCCACGGTCCGCGGCGCGGCCTGGTTCTGGCGGGCGGTGGCCCGCGGCGCGGGGTGGATGGGCGTGGCCTTCGTGGTCATCGGCGCGTTCGCAGCCGTGGCTTTCGAGCAGGCCTTCACGCTGTTCCACGAGATCTTCTTCCCCGGTGGCGACTGGTCGTTCGACCCGGCCACGGAACACCTCGTGCAGCTCTACCCCACGCCGTTCTGGGAGCTGACAGCCGCCGTGCTGGTGGGTGCGTCGGTCTTCATCGGGCTGGTCGTGTGGTGGTTCGCACGGGCGCGTGCGGCGCGCCTCGAGGCCGCTCCACCCCCCGGGGCGTCGGCGTGAACCCGGGCGCCATCCGCGTCGGGCGGATCTTCGGCATCGAGGTACGTCTGCACCCCAGCTGGATCGTGATCTTCCTGCTGGTCACGGTGCAGCTGGCGATCATCGGCGCGCCCAACGGCGAGACGCAGCTTCCGCTGGTCCTGCGCGTCGTGCTGGCGGCCGCCGTCTCGGCGCTCTTCTTCGCTTCGGTCCTGGCCCACGAACTGGGTCACGCCCTCGTCGGGCGCCGCTTCGGCGTGGCGGTCAACGAGATCCTGCTCTTCGTCTTCGGCGGTTCGGCACGCCTTGAGCAGGAGGCACCCAGCCCGCGCGCCGAGCTGGTCATCGGGCTCGCCGGCCCGCTCGTGAACCTGGTCCTTGGCGTGGTCTGCCTGGTCCCGTGGCTCCTGCTGGCGGCGGCGCTGGGCGAGGCCGGCACCAGCGACCTGGTCGTGGCGGCCGGCACGCTCTCCTTCTGGGTCGGCGTCAGCAACCTCTTCCTGGCGGCCGTGAACCTGCTGCCGGCCTTCCCCCTCGATGGTGGCCGCCTGCTGCGCGGTCTCGCGTGGGCGCTCACCGGCGACTTCGTGCGTGCCACCCGCATCGCGTCGGTCATCGGGCGGGTCCTGGGCTGGTCGCTCGTGGGGGCCGGCATCGTGGTCGCCGGCGGCTTCGACGTCCTCGTCGGCCTGTGGATCGTGCTCATCGGCTGGTTCCTTGGCCAGGCGGCGGCAGGCGGCTATCGCCGGGTGGCCGTAGAGCAGCTCGTGAAGGGCCTGCGGGTGGCCGACGTCATGCTCCGCGACTACCCGATCGTGACCCAGAACCTGACGCTCGACACGCTCGAGCAGCAGACCGACCTGGCCGGATCGCTGTACTACCCCGTGGTCCTCGATGGCAACCTGACCGGCGCGGTCGACCTGGCCAGCATCCGACGGATCCCCCGCGGCCGGCGCGGGACGACGCGCGTGGCCGACGTCATGAAGCACTTCGAGGCGCTGGTGACCGTCCACGAGCTGGATCCCCTGTGGGACGCGGTCCTTCGCTTCGACGCCTCGCGGGTGGAGGGCCTGCCGGTGGTCGACCCGGACGACCCCAAGCGCCTCGTGGGACTGGTGACGCGTGACAGCGTCTTCCGCACACTGCGCATACGGCGCAAGGCGCAGGCGGCCGGCGCGGGAGGCGAGTGACTGGCGTGGTCGCCGACCCGGCCGCACCGCTCCTGCGGCTGGAGGTCGCCCTCCAGCGGATGCTGGCCGGCGTGGCCCCGCTGCCGGCCGAGGAGATCCCGCTGGAAGCGGCGGTCGGCCGGATCCTGGCTCAGCCGCTGCTGGCCCGCCTGACGATGCCGCCGTGGGCCAACTCGGCCATGGATGGCTTCGCCGTGCGCAGCGCGGACGTGGCCGACGCGACGCCCGACCGGCCGGTCGAACTGACGGTCATCGGCGAGGTGTCGGCCGGCCAGCCTGCCCGGCGCCCGGTGGCGGCCGGCACGGCCGTGCGCATCTTCACCGGGGCGATGCTGCCGGACGGCGCGGACACCATCGTGCCCGTCGAGGAGACCGACGCGCCGTGGGGCGTGGCCGAGCTGCCCGCGCGTGTCGCCGTGCGGCTGGCTGCGGCGGCCGGCGACCACGTCCGGGCGCCGGGCAGCGACATAAGGGCCGGCCAGCCGGTGGCCGAGGCCGGTCAGATCGTGCGGCCGGCGACGCTGGCGCTGCTCGCCTCCAGCGGCTACGGGACGGTGCCCGTCCACCGCCGGCCGCGGGTGACGGTCATGTCGAGCGGCGACGAACTGGTCGCGCCCGGGGCCACGCTCCAGCCGGGCCAGATCCACGACAGCAACGGGCCCATGCTCGCCGCGCTGGCCACCGCGGCGGGTGCCGCGACCGTTCGCGCCGCCACGCTCGCGGACGACCTGCCCTCGGTCACGCGCATGCTGTCGGACGCCATCGGGACGTCGGACGTGGTGCTCACGAGCGGCGGCGTCTCCATGGGCGCGCGTGACGTCGTGCGGCTGGCCCTGGAGTCGGTGGGCCGGCTCGAGCTGTGGCGCGTGGCGGTGCAGCCGGGCAAGCCGCTCGCCTTCGCGCGCGCCATGCGCGGCGCGGACGACGTGCTGCTCTTCGGGCTGCCGGGCAACCCGGTCAGCAGCTTCGTGACGTTCCAGCTCTTCGTCCGGCCGGTCCTCCGCCGGCTCGCCGGCCACGCGCAGCCGGAGGCGCGCGAGCGGCGACGCGCGCGCCTGGCCGAGCCGGTCGTCAAGCACGACGAGCGGCGGGCCTTCCTGCGCGTCAGACTGGCGCCGGACCCGGATCGACCCGGGGGCTGGCTCGCCTCGCTGGCCGGCGGGCAGGGCTCGCACGTCCTGTCCGCCCTGGCTGCGGCCGACGCGCTGGCCGTCATCCCGGAGGAGATCCGGGAACTGCCCAGGGGGGCCGAGGTCGAGGTGTGGCCCCTGCACGGAGAGGGAGACTGATGGCGCTCGGGCCCGGCAAGCGGATCGACCGGCGGCGGCTGAGTCACGTGGACCGCACGGGTCGCCCGCGCATGGTCGATGTCAGCGACAAGCCGGCCACGGCACGCCGCGCCGTCGCGGAGGCCGAGGTGACGATGGCCCAGGAGACGCTCTCGCTGATCATCGATGGCGGGGCCGCCAAGGGCGACGTCCTGACCGTCGCCGAGCTGGCCGGCGTGATGGGCGCCAAGCGCACCTCCGAGCTCATCCCGTTGTGCCATCCCATCCCGCTGACCGACCTGGTGGTGGAGGTCCGTCCCGACCGGGCCCGCGCCCTGCTCACCATCCGCGCCACGGCGGCCACTGTGGCCCAGACGGGCGTCGAGATGGAGGCGCTGACGGGGGCTGCCGTGGCGGCCCTGACGGTCTACGACATGATCAAAGGCGTGGACCGCGGCGCCGAGATCCGCGCCCTGCGGGTGATCGAGAAGAGCGGCGGCCGCAGCGGGGAGTGGCATCGCCCGGTAGCCGAGGCCGCCTCTGTGGAGGTGGCGCGACCCCGACCGCCGCGAGGCGTCCGCGGCCCGCGACGCGCCGGCTGAGCGATGGGGGAGGCCCATACCGCCGCGCACGTGCTCACGGTCAGTGACGGGGTCAGTGCCGGCACGCGCGAGGACCTCAGTGGTGCCCGCCTGGCGGCTCGTCTTGGCACGGCCGGATACGCCGTCACGCGGGCGGTCGTGCCCGATGAGCCCTCCGCGATCGTGGCGGCGGTGCGGCTGG
>Ga0209415_10004351_pt1 | contig 25987 bp, 21 predicted proteins | sample PeaSoiSIISIP2007_FD_187696 | JGI IMG/M metagenome (GOLD analysis project Ga0209415, IMG submission 187696) | Peat soil microbial communities from Weissenstadt, Germany - SII-SIP-2007 (SPAdes) (version 2) | ecosystem: Environmental > Terrestrial > Soil > Wetlands > Peat | place: Germany... | reverse complement strand
GGGCCGATGGGCGACGCCGGCCTGACCGGCCGCAAGATCATCGTCGACACGTACGGCGGCATGGCTCGCCACGGCGGCGGTGCCTTCAGCGGCAAGGATCCGTCCAAGGTCGACCGGTCGGCCGCCTATGCCGCGCGCTGGGTGGCCAAGAACATCGTCGCGTCGGGGATCGCCGACCGCTTCGAGGTCGAGCTGGCATACGCCATCGGGGTGGCCCACCCGCTCTCGGTCTCGATCGAGACGTTCGGCACCGGCAAGGTCCCCGACGAGCGCATCCTCGGCCTCATCGACCACCACTTCGACCTCCGGCCGCGGGCCATCATCGAGCAGCTCGACCTGCGCCGCCCCATCTACCGCCAGACCGCCGCCTACGGCCACTTCGGCCGGCCCGACCTGGATCTCCCCTGGGAGCGCACGGACATGGCCGCCGCCCTCGCGGCGGACGCCGGGGTCAAGGTCCCGGAGCCGGTCTCCGTCGCCTGACCGTGCCCGAAGCGGCGGTGACCGCCGCCTGATCGGCGTGCGATCGCGCGGGGTCGGTCGCCTCGGCACGCGGTCGCCACCGTCGTTCGACCTCACGTCGCGACACGACGATCTGCTCACACGCGAACCCGGGTGGCATTCGAACAGCTTCTCGCCGTCACGGGCGGCCGGAACGGGCCTGATAGCGACCCGTTCGCGCTCGGCCCGCGCTCGGGGAGTGCTTCGAGCCGCGCGAGCGTCGGGCGGGAAGGGTTCCAACTCGCTCCACGGCTACCCGGGTTCGCATATCGGCAAGTCCGATCGCCAGGGTGGTTGAGATTCGTCGCGCGGTCGGGGCACGGTCACTCGACCTAGAATCGACTCGTGTACGTGGTGATCCTGGCGGGCGGGGGCGGCACGCGGCTGTGGCCGCTGAGCACACCCGACCGACCCAAGCCATTCCTGCCGTTGCTGGCCGATGGGGAGAGCCTGTTCCAGCGCACGATCGGCCGTCTCCGGGCGCCTGGACTGGGCGACTTCGACGTCGGGCACGACCTGTACGTGATTGTCGACGGCCGATTCGCCCAGCTCGCCCGGGACCAGGCACGCGCGGAGGCGCCCGGCCTCGATGAGGCGCACGTCGTCGCCGAGCCGAAAGGCCGCAACACCGCTGCGGCCATCGCCCTCGCGACAGCCGCCATCAAGCGCGACGACGACGAGGTCATGGTCGTGCTGCCGGCCGACCACCTGATCCCCGGCGACAAGGAAGGCGTGTTCGGGGCTGTGCTCGACGCGGCCGATCGTGGGTTGGCCCAGGATTTCCCCGGGATCCCCGATGCCCTGGTGACGCTTGGCGTGCAGCCCGACCGCCCGGCGACGGAGTACGGCTACCTGCAGCCGGACGTGAAGCGACGGGTCCAGCGCGGCGGGCTGGATGCCTACCCCCTGAGGGCCTTCATCGAGAAGCCGGACGGCGCCCGGGCCGAGCGACTGATCAAGCAGGCCGGCGTGGCCTGGAACGCCGGGATGTTCCTGTGGCGTCGGCGCGCCATCCGCGCAGCGCTGCGGGCCTACCCGAAGGCCGCGCCCATCTGGGCAGCCGTCGAGGCGGGCCGCCGGACCGGAGACCTGGCCGGCGCGTACGACCGGCTGGAGCCGTTCGCGACCTCGATCGACTACGCGGTGATGGAGCCGGCGGCGGCCGCGGGCCAGGTGGTCATGGGCTCGATGGACGTGGGCTGGAGCGACCTGGGCAGCTGGCACGCCCTCCTCGGCGCCCTCGGCGCCCCGGACATCGACGGCCGGGTGGTCAAGCCGGGCGAAGTGGTGGAGCTCGGCGGCGGCGATCTGCTCGTAGAGCGCGAGGGATGGCCTGCGGACGGTGCGTTCCACCTGGCGGTCGGCCCCGCTACGATGGGGCCCTTCGACCGACCGACCGCGCTGCTCCGGGATGCGGCGCGCCATGAGCGGGTCGTGACCGACCTGCTGGCGCGTGCCCGGAGCCAAGGAGGACCGCCCGCGTGACCGCTGCCGCCGAACCGACCCACATCGTCTTCGGCACCGATGGCTGGCGGGCCCGCGTGGCCGACGAGTTCACCTTCGCCAACGTGCGGCGTTGCGCGGACGGGGTGGCGCGCTACGTGGTCGGGCAGGGCGCGCAGGCGAAGGGCGTGGTCATCGCCTACGACCGGCGCTTCGCCAGCGAACACTTCGCCGCCGCGGCCGCGGAGGTGCTGCTGGCCCACGACATCCCGGTCGCCTATGCGGTGCATGCCGTGCCCACTCAGATGTCGAGCTACGAGGTCGTCGAGCGCGGCGCCGCGGCCGGCATCGTCATCACGGCCAGCCACAACCCGTGGACCGACAACGGGTTCAAGGTCAAGTCGCCGAGCGGCGCCGCCGCAGGGCCGGAGATCCTCAAGGTCCTGGAGGCGGCGATCGCCCTGAACGGGACGGCGGCGATCGAGACCCGGCCCTTCGCCGACGCCGAGGCGGCCGGCCTCGTGGAGCGCTACGACCCCTACCCGGGTTACGAGCGGTACCTCCGCCGCACCATCGACCTCGATGCCCTCAAGGCAGCCGACTACCACGTGCTGGTCGACCCCATGTGGGGTGCGGGCGCCGGCTGGATCAGCGGCCTGCTGGCCGGAGGCCGCATCCGGGTCACCGAGATCCACCAGGAGCGCAACCCGTACTTCGGCGGCGTCAACCCCGAGCCCATCCGGCCCAACATCGACGAGGCGCTGGGGATGCTGGCCGGCGGCGGTTATGACCTGGGGCTGCTGCTCGACGGCGACGCCGACCGGGCCGGCGCCGCCGACGAGCGTGGCACCTTCATCCACCAGCTCGAGGTGACCGGCCTGCTGATGTACGAGCTCGCCGAGTACCGGGGCATGCGCGAGCCGGTCGTGGTGAGCGTCAACAACACCTCGATGGCCGCGCGCCTCGGCGAGCACTACGGCATCCCCACCTTCGAGACGTCGGTCGGCTTCAAGTACATCGGCCCGAAGATGATCGAGACGGGGGCCATGCTGGGGGCGGAGGAGTCGGGCGGCTACGGCTTCGGGATGCACCTGCCCGAGCGCGACGGCGTCTATGCCGACCTGATGCTGCTGGACCTGTTCCTCAAGGAACGGGCAGCCGGTCGCGCGACCGCGTCGGAGGCGCTGGCCCACTTCCACGAGCTGGCCGGACCGTCGTTCTACCGCCGCATCGACGTGCACGTCGCACGCGATGCATACCCTGCGCTGAAGGCCCGCCTGCTGGTCGAGCTGCGTGAGCGGGGCCCGCGTGAGCTGGACGGCCAGGCCGTCACGCGCACCGACCCCCTGTCCACGGGTGACGGCTTCAAGTTCTTCACCGCCGACGGCTCCTGGCTGCTGGTCCGCTTCAGCGGCACCGAGCCCCTCGTGCGCGTGTACACGGAGGCCGCCACCCCCGACGAGCGGGACGCCTACGTCAAGGCGGGCGAACGGCTCGTGCGCGAGGCGTGACGCCGGCCGACGGTCCCGACGGGGCGACCATCCTGGACCGCCCGGCCGACCTCGCGGCGCTCGATCGGGCCGACATGCGCGGCCAGGTGGCGACCATCCCCGACCAGTTGCGTGACGGCTGGGCGCGCACACGTGACCTGACGGTACCGGCGGCCTACCGGGCGGCGACCGGCGTCGTGGTCCTGGGGATGGGCGGCTCGGCGATCGGCGGCGACCTCGTCCACGACCTCTTCGCCGACCGCCTGACCGTGCCCCTGGAGGTCGTGCGGGGGTACGAGCTGCCGGCCTGGGTCGGGACCCGGACGCTCGTCGTGGCGGTCTCCTACAGCGGGGCCACCGAGGAGACGATCAGCACCCTCGAGGCGGCCCTGCGGCGCCGTTGCCCGGTCCTCGTCGTGACGACCGGCGGGCCCCTCCGCGAGGTAGCTCGGCGGGCCGAACTGCCGCACCTCATCTTCCCGGGCGGCGGGCAGCCCCGGGCCGCGGTCGGCTACGCCGTGGCGCTGCTGGCCGGCATCCTGGAGCGGACCGGCCACCTGGCCCTGGCCGGCGAGGAGATCGAGGCGGCGGCGGCGGCAGCCGCGACGACCCTGGCGGCGATCGATCCGACAGTGGCGACCGAGGCGAATCCGGCCAAGCAGCTGGCCTGGGAGCTGCTCGACCGTGTGCCGCTGGTGATCGGCAGCGGCGCCATGGCCGCGGTCGCGCGCCGCTGGAAGACGCAGCTCAACGAGAACGCCAAGAGCGACGCCCTGTACGACGCGCTGCCCGAGGCGTCCCACAACACGATCGTCGGCTTCGACTACCCGGCGGACATGCAGGACCAGCTCTGCGTCGTGTTCCTGGCGGGCAGTGCCGACCATCCCCGCGACCGGCTGCGCGCGACGCTCCTCGGCAAGCGGCTCGACGGGTTGCACGTGACCCACCGCGAGGTGCCCTGTGGCGCTGCGGGGCGGCTCGCCGCGGCCTGCCAGGGCATCGTCTTCGGTGACCTGGTCAGCGTCTACCTGGCCATGCTGTACGGCGTCGACCCCACCCCGGTCGAGGCCATCTCGCGCCTCAAGGGGGAGCTGGCCCAGCTGCCCTGACGGACGAGCCTTCTTGGGAGGGCGGTGTAGGCTAGGACGACAGGATCCGCCGCTCCCGGTCGTCGGGTGGCGACCGGCCCGGCATCGGAGCGGGCCCGGTCGCGCGCCGTCGCCCCTGGAGGATCGGCAGGATGCATTCCAGCCTCATCGGCAAGATCGAGAAGGCCAACCGCTACGCGCGTGAGACCGATCGCATCACGATCGACCGCCTCGCGCTCGAATTCCGCGGTGACAACGACACGCATCGTGTCAGTCTCGAAGCCGATCGCTGGCAGTGCACGTGCCATCTCTTCGACAGCTGGGGCTCCTGCGTCCACATCATGGCCCTCCAGAAGATGCTGGGGGCGATGCTGCCCTACGCGGCGCAGACCTCGCTGCTCGCTGGCGATGGTCCCGCGGGGGCCGCGGCACCGGCCGAGGCGGCCACGGCCTGATCCGCGGGCGGGTCGGGTCGACCCGCCTCACGGCTGGACGAACCCGACGAGGGCCTCACCCGCCCTCAGGGTGAAAGTGGTCAGAGCGTCGAAGCCGCCGTCGGCGAGGCCCCGGTAGAGCGTGACGACGCCGCCGGCCAGGGCCACCACGGCGACCCACCGGCCATCGGGGGCGAGCACGACCTGGCGCGCCGGCCCGGGCAGACGCCGCGCCGATCGCGCATCGAACGCGGACCCGCCCGCGACGGGCACCAGCGTCCGCCCCACGACCACGTCAGCTTCGCCCCCGGCGAGGCACGCGATCAGCCCGCCGCCGAGCCCGAAGTCGTCGCACCGGGTCGCTGTGACGACCGCCGTGTCCGCGCCGGGCCGCCAGAAGGCCACGGCATGGTCGACATCGGCGAGGTAGGCGACGACATCGCCAGCGGCCATCTGGCACCGCCCGGCGGTCGCCGGGACGTCGTGCAGTCCCGCGACGCGGCCCTCCTGGAGGTACACGAGCCGGTCCGCGATGACCGTGGCTGCCCCGTCCGCGGCGACGCAGCCGGCCAGCACGCCCGGTCCGAACTCGGGCGGCAAGGCGATCGTCCAGCGCACCGCGACCCGGGCCCCGGCCAGAGCGCCCTCGAGGGCCGTGGCCGGGGTGTGGTTCGCCGCCGACACGAGCAGGACCGTGCCACGGGCACCCACCGCCGCGGTCGGTTGCCACGCTCCGGGCGGCAGGTGGATCGCCACGCGCTCGAGCGGTCTGCCGGCCGACGCGAGCGCCAGGCCGGCGGGGACGGCGAGCAGCAGCATGGGCGCACCCGGGGGTGCGCTGACGGAGGCGGTCGGCGAGGTCGAGGCGGGTGGCTCGGAGGGCGTGGCGTCCCCGGAGCCCGGCGAGCCCGGCGCCGGCGCCGGGGCACAGCCGAGGGCCGCGGCGGCCAGGATCACCGCGCTGACGGCAGCGCCGACCCTGACCGCCATCGGCATCTCGTGGCGGTTCGCCATCACGCGGTCTCGGTGCCGCCGATGAGGGCTCCGGTGGCGGCGTCCACGTCGACCTCGACGGCGTGGCGATCGCTCCAGCCCGGCGGGACGTAACCGAGGGTGATGGTCCAGGCGAGCCGCAGGGTCGATGGGCCCGACCCGGCCGCCGGATCGACGAAGGCGTTCGGCAGGACCCACGCCAGGCGAGGGGCGTCGACCACGAGGTCCGCCATACGGTCCAGGTGGAGCCGTCGGAGATACGCCCGGACCGCCAGGGTCGCCGCACCGGCCGTGACCGGCTCCGCCGGCGCCGCGGCCAGGGGCGAGCGGATGTCGCTCAAGGCCTTCAGGCGTCCGCTGGGCCGGACCCACGTCACGAGCCCGTCGGTGGGCGCGGGGACGCCGTCGATGGTGCGGACCCACCGCACGCACCACGCGTCCATGCCGGCGTCCCACGTGGTGACCGGCGGCGAGGCCGGGGCCGCCAGCCCACTCGCGCCGAGGAGGCGCCGGGCCGCCGTTGGCGCGCGGGCGGCATCGACTGGCGTCTCGGGGCCGCGCGGTGGATCGGTGAGGTCGACGAGGCGCACGAGGCGGCCATCCACGGCCCGGACGACCTCGGCGGCCAGGCGGCCGTCGGCACGCCGGAAGTCGACCGTGTCGAGGAACTCGCCCGTGACCTGATCGGCAGTCCGCACCGGGGCGCCGGGTGTGCCGGCCAGGCCGAAGCGCCCCGCCAGCTCGATGGCCGCTGCGCTGACGGTGGCGCCCCGGGCGACCGGCACGGCCAGCGCCGCATGCGCGAGACTCAGCGTCGCCGGCCGTTCCCCGAGATCGACGCAGAGGAGCCCGGCGGCGACGGCGATGGCCATCCCGGCGGCGGTAATCCTGAGGTCGATCCGCGAGAGGTTCATGGTGTGGTACATGGCTGCTCCTCAGACACAGCGGGTGCAGGGCAGGCTGGAACCCGGTGCGCCGCTGTAGTCGTACGTGCCGAACCAGTCGGGCACCGTCGTGCCGCTCATCGCGGCGGAGGCACGGGCGAGCGTGTAGGCGTCCCCCAGCAGGTGCCCGGTCGTCACGTACCCCCAGAACCGCTGCTCGAAATGCAGCATGTCGGCGGTCCAGGCGAGGCCCTCGTAACCCAGGAAGAAACGGGCCCCGTCGTCGGGCGCATGCGGATCGGTGTACTTGACGCGATCGATGCCGTAGGCGGCGGCCATGGTCGGCTGGCCGGACGTCCTGGCGGCTTCCGCCAGGTGGCACGTCGACATCAGCACGAGGTGGACGGTCGCGGGCCGTACCGCCGCGAGGTCCGTGGCGTAGATGATGGCCTGGCTGCAGTCACCGCCATCCTCGCGGAAGCCTTGGACCTGCTTGGGATACGGGTCGAAGTACTGGTCGCCGTGGCTGTGGACGTAGATGGCCTGGTCGGTGGACGCGCGGCTGAGGACCCGGGCGCGGGTGAAGCCGGTCGTGGCGTACTCGCCCGAGGTGTAGCCCAGGTAGCCCAGGCCGCTCTGAGCGAGAGCCTCCAGCGAATGCGAGATCGTGTCCGGCGTCCCGTCACAGGTGTCGAACGCGGTGACGTTGGAGTAGTCGCTGGCCGGGTACGTCGCCGCGAGCACGGCGGTGTGGCCCGTGCCCGACAAGCCCACCACGAGGGCGACGATCGTGGCCGCGACGCGAGCCACCGGCGGCGACGAACGGGCGGGACGCGCGGGATCCGACATGAGACGACCTCCTCCGGCGGTCCGGGCGGGAGGAGCGGTCGGGACATGGTGGCTGCCGCCGCTTGGCGCGCGCTTATCGGATGTAGACTCGACGCACAACCGAACACAGGATCGTGGGATCCGCGAAGCCGGTGCGAATCCGGCACAGTCCCGCTACGGTGACCAGCGCTCCGACGCTGGAAGTCCGGTCGCCGGGCCCACGGTCGTGTCCTCCGCCTTCGCGTGAAAGGGCAGGCACCATGGACCGCTCGCCGCTCCCGACCCCTTCCCGATCCGACCGGAAGGGGTTCTCCGTCTCTGCCGTCGGGCTCGTTGTGGCGCTCGTGGTGGGCGCCTGCGCGGCCGGCGGGTCGGCCGCTCCGGTGACGTCTTCGCCGATCCCGGCCTCTTCCAGCACGGTCGCCGCGACACCGTCACCGAGCCCGTCGCCCGAAGCCACCCAGCCCTCGTTCCCCCTGACCATCACGGACGACGAGGGGACGAGCGTGACCATCCCCGCCCAGCCGCAACGGATCGTCAGCCTGACCCCCGCGACGACGGAAGAGCTCTTCGCCCTGGGGGAGGGGAGCCGGCTCGTGGGTGACACCGACTCGGACGACTACCCCGTGGCGGCGAAGTCGCTGCCCCACGTGGCGACGTTCCAGGGCGTGATCATGGAGCAACTGGTCGCGGCTCAGCCGGATCTCGTGATCGCCGGCGGGGATGGCTTCACCCAGCCGGCCGACGTGGCCCGCATCCGGGCCCTGGGCATCCCGGTGGTGGTCATCTATGCCGCGACCGTGCCGGCCGTGCTGACCGACCTGCGGCTCGTGGGTGAGGTGGCCGGCGCGTTGCCCGCCGCCGCCGCGATGACGGACGCCATGCAGACGCGGATGGACGCGATCAGCGCCCTTGCCGCCGCCGAGCCGACCCACCCTTCCGTCTTTTACGAGATCGGCGTGGGCCCCGACATCTACGCCCCGGCCCAGGATTCGTTCGTCGCTGACATGGTGACCCGGGCGGGCGGTGTGCCCGTCACCACGGGCGACCCCGACAGCTACACCATCGCCCTGGAGAAGCTCGTGCTGGCCGATCCGCAGGTGATCGTGCTGGGCGACTACGACTACGGCACGACCGTGGCGGACGTGCTCAAGCGGCCCGGCTGGGAGCACCTGACGGCGGTCGTGGACGGGGCCGTCCGGCCGGTCGACGACACCATCGTGACCCGCCCCGGACCTCGCCTCGCGGACGGGCTGGCCGCGCTCGCCCTGGCCATCGACCCGGCGCTCGTGCTGCCGGCCGACCTGCTGCCGGCCGCGACGCCGGTGCCGAGCCCGTCGTGATGGACCGGGCGCGCCCATGAGGCCGGAGCGGTGAGAGTCGGTGTCGCCCCCGGCCGCCCTGCGCTCGGCGACCTGGCGCACACCGCGACGCCGAGCTGGCGGCGTCCGGCCGTCGTAGCCGGGGTCGGGGTGATCGCCCTGGCTGTGTCCCTGCTGGCGGGCATCGCGTTCGGCTCGGTCAGCATCCCGCTCGGCGACACCGTGGCCATCCTGGCCCACCGCCTGCTGGGCTGGCCCGTGGCCGTGACCTGGCCGGCCTCATCGGAGACGATCATCCTGGAGCTGCGCCTGCCGCGGGTGCTCATGGCCATGTTCGCCGGGGGCGGGCTGGCCGTGGCCGGCGCCACGATGCAGGGCGTGCTGCGCAACCCGCTGGCGGACCCGTATGTGCTGGGCACGGCCAGCGGCGCCGCCCTCGGCGCCTCGCTGGCCGTCCTGGTGCCGATCCAGCTCGGCGTCCTCGGCCTGGGCCTGACGCAGCTCCTCGCCTTCATCGGGGCGGTCGTGGCGGTGGCGCTCGTGTGGCGTCTCTCGCGCGCCTCGCGCCTGGGGTCGCTGACCGGCCTGCTGCTGACCGGCTATGCCGTGGGCTCGCTCCTGGCGGCCGGCCTGGCCATGGCGATGGTGCTGTCCGGGGCGCAGCTGCGCCAGATCGTCTTCTTCCTGCTGGGCAGCCTGGCCACCGCGACGTGGCAGCAGGTGGCGGTGGCCGCGCCGCTCATCACGGTCGGCGTGGCGGTCCTGGCGTGGCGTGCGCGGGCCCTGGATGCCCTCATGCTGGGCGACGAGACGGCGGCCCACCTGGGCCTCGCCGTCGCGCGCGAGCGGGTGATCCTGCTCGCTTGCGCCGCCCTCGTCACGGCGGCCGCCGTGGCCACCTGCGGGCTGATCGGGTTCGTCGGCCTCGTCGTGCCCCACATGGTGCGCCTCGTGGTGGGCCCGGCCGCCCGACCCCTGCTGCCGCTTGCGGCCATCTTCGGCGCGGCCTTCCTGGCCCTGGCCGACCTGCTGGCGCGCCTGCCCGGCGAGCTGCCGGTGGGCATCGTGACAGCCGTCATCGGCGCGCCGTTCTTCCTGCTCATCCTGCGCCACGTGCGCACGGGTTACGAGCTGTGAGCGAGCTGCGCCTCGTGGACGTGGGCCTGGCCTACGGCTCGCGCACGGCCCTGGCCGGCATCGACGTGACGGTCGCCGGCGGCGAGCGCGTGGCCGTCCTGGGGCCCAACGGTGCGGGCAAGTCCAGCCTGCTGCGCTGCATCACCGGGGTCCTGCCGGTGAGCCGCGGGATGGTCCTGCTCGACGGCACGCCGCTGGGCGAGCTGGGCCGCGAGACGATCGCGCGGCGCATCGCGGTCGTCCCGCAGCAAGTCGACCTGCCATTCGCCATCCGCGTGGAGGAGGTCGTCGCCCTGGGTCGGATCCCCCACGAGCGAGCGTTCCGGGGACCGGGCGCGCGAGACCGCGAGATCGTCAGCGAGGCCATCCAACGGGTCGGGCTGGACTCGTTCGTCGGTCGCGACGCGCGCGAGCTCTCGCTGGGGGAACGACAGCTGGTGCTCATCGCGATGGCCGTCGCCCAGCAGGCACGCCTGCTGCTCCTCGACGAGCCGACGGTGCATCTCGACCTGCGCCACCAGGTGCGCGTGATGGACCTCCTCACCGACCTGAACGAGCGCGAGGGCCTGACCATCCTCGCCGTCCTGCACGACCTGGCCCTGGCGGCCCACTACTTCCCGCGCGCGCTGCTGCTCGACGCCGGCCGGCTGGTCGCGGATGGCGGACCGGCGCAGGTGCTGGCGCCCGACCGGGTGCGGGCCACTTTCGGGGTCGACGCCGCCGTGTGGATGGGTGGTGCGCGGACCGGCGTTTGACCGTTCCGCGCGGACGCGGGTATCGTTCGCGGCCATGCCGGCCCGCGCGCGCCTTGGCCTCCTCAGCCTGCTGGTCCTCGTGGCGGCCGCGTGCGGCACGGCGGCGGTCTCGACGCCGCCCCCCAGTGGGCAGATCACGCCGGCCGTGACGCCGACCGGCAGCCCGGGAGCAACGGCGACCCTGGCCACCGTGACGCCCCCGGCTTCGACCGGCAGGCCCGTGCCGGCCACGAAAGCGCCGGGCTCCACGGCCACCCCGGCCGCCTCGAGCGATGCCGACGTCTGCGCGGCCAGTGCCGACAACAAGAACTTCTTCGCCATGGCGGCGCGCTCGGTCAAGTGGGCCGTCTACTGCGCCGTCCTGCCCGCGGGCTGGTACGTCAACATCGGTCAGTTCTTCGCCGATCCGGGCGGCCAGCTGACGATCAGCTACAAGGGTCCCGGTGGGGTCAGCCTGGAGCTGAAGGAAGGGGCCTACTGCACCGATAGCGACAGCGTCTGCCAGCCCAAGGTGCAGGAGCTCGGCCCGACCCTCTACGGCGATCAGACGGGGACGCTGTACACCCTGGAGCCGGGCTACGCGGTGTACGTCAACGCGGGCACGTCGCCGCCCAGCTGGGCGGCGGCGTCAGTCACCCTGGACGAGACCACGTTCGTGAAGCTCGTGGCAAGCCTCCACCGGGTGGCGCCCTGACCTGAGCGCCGCGGCGACGCCGGCGACGTCAGGCGCGCTTGCGCGGCGGGTCGAAGAACGGCAGCGGCACGACCGTCGCGGCGACCGTTCCGCGATGCCCCTCGACGATCCAGTCGACCTCCAGGCGCGTGCCGGGGGCCGCGTACCGCACGCCGACCGAGCCCAGGGCCAGCATCTGCTTGAGCGTGGGGCTCCAGCCCGTGCTGGTGACCCGGCCGACCTGGTGACCCGCGGCCTGGATGGGCACCGGATCCCGTGAGACCTCGGGCGCGACCGCGGGCGGGAGGCCCCGCTCACCGGCGCGGCGTTCGATGTCGGCCCAGCTCAGCTGGAGACCGACGAGGCGGCGCGGCGGGCCGCCTGCCCGCTGCTCGGCCAGCAGGGCCCGGCGGCCGACGAATTCGGCGGCCTTGTCGAGCGCGACCAGACGGCCCAGCCCGATCTCGAATGGGGAGTAGCGCTGGGCGTCCGTAATGGCCTCACGGCTGCTCGTGTAGTCGACCTCGATGAGGATCAGGCCGGCCTCCAGCCGCGCGACATCCAGGGCGAGCATGCCGGCGGGCCGGATGCGATGGGCCCCGCCGGCGGCCATGAGGGCATCCCACACGGCCGTCGCACCGGCCGTGGGGGCCCACAGCTCGTAGCCCAGGTCGCCCGTGTAGCCGGTGCGGCTCACGTCGACGGCCACGCCGCCGACGGTGGCCCCGGCGCGCCGGTAGTAGGCCAGGTCGCCCAGGGCGTCGCCGGCCGCCGCCCGCAGCACGGCACGCGCGCGCGGACCCTGGAGGGCCAACGCCGCCACGTCGTCGGTGATCTCGTCGACCTGGACGTCCAGCCCATGGGCGTTCTGGCGCAGCCAGCGCAGCTGCGGGTCGGCCGCCGTCCAGCGCCAGCTCCCGTCGTCGAGGTGGGCCAGCGTGCCGTCGTCGACGACCTTGCCGTCCTCGTCGCACCAGGGGGTGTAGATGACGCGCCCGACGGGCACGCGGCTGGCGTCACGCGTGACGACGCGATCCACCAGGCGGGTCGCGTCCGGCCCGCGCACGAGGTACTTGTAGAGGGGGGAGACATCGATGAGCGCGGCCGCCTCGCGGATGGCGTTGTACTCGATGTCCACGCTGTCGTGGTAGAGGCTCGCGGCGAAGTAGCCGGACCACTCGCGCCAGGCCAGCTTGCGGTTGAGCGGCGCCGTTCGCTCGTGGAAGGCCGTGCCGATCGTCACGGGCGCCAGTATGGCCGAATCCTCTGTAGACTGGATACTTCTTATGCAGGTTGCATAACGCCCACCGGGAGGACGCGTGGCCGAGCGGTACGACGCGGTCATCATCGGCGGCGGCCATAACGGCCTGACCACGGCGGCCTACCTGGCGCGCGCCGGCTGGCGCACGCTGGTCCTGGAGCGACGGCACGTGCTCGGCGGGGCAGCCGTCACGGAGGAGGTCTACCCCGGCTTCCGCTTCAGCGTCTGCTCGTACGTCGTGAGCTTGTTGCGGCCGGAGATCATCCGGGAACTGGACCTGCCGCGCCACGGGCTGGAGATCCTGCCCCTTGACGGCACGTTCACGCCGCTCCCCGCGGGCACGCCGGGTGGCTACCTGTGGCGTACCAATGATCATGCCCAGACGCGCCGCGAGCTGCGCCGCTGGTCGGCGACCGACGCCGAGGCGTACGAGACATACGGCCGGCTGATGGTCGAGATGGCGCGCTTCATCAAGCCCATCCTCTCGATCGTGCCGGCCGATCCGACGGGCCTGGACCCCCGCGGCTTCCTGCCCCTGGCCGGCCTCGCCCGCGACTTCGGCCGCCTGCCGGCCGAACAGCAGCAGGTCTTCATCCAGCTCATGACGATGAGCGCGGCCGACTTCCTGGACCAGTGGTTCGAGACCGACCCGCTGAAGGCCACGATGTCGGCCAGCGGCATCATCGGCACGTTACAGGGCGTGCGTTCGCCGGGCACGGCCTACGTCCTGCTCCACCACTACATGGGCGAGATCGACGGGGCCTTCCGTAGCTGGGGCATCCCCCGTGGCGGCACCGGGGCCATCAGCGAGGCGCTCGCCGGGGCGGCCCGCGAGGCGGGGGCAGCCATCCGGACGGAGGCCCCGGTCGCCCGCATCCGGACCCGGGGGGATCGGGCCACCGGGGTGGTGCTCGAGTCGGGCGAGGAGATCGACACGTCGGTGGTCGTCTCGTCGGTCGATGCCAATCGCACATTCCTGGGGTTCCTGGAGCCGGGCGTGCTGGACCCGACGTTCGAGGCGGAGGTCCGGCGCTACAAGTTCCGCGGCAGCTCCGGCAAGGTCAACCTGGCCCTGGACGCCCTGCCGGACTTCAGCTCGCTGCCCGGCCCAGGGGAGCACCTGCGCGGGGCCATCTCCATCTCGCCGTCGGTGGACTGGATGGAGACCGCGTTCGATGACGCGAAGTACGGGCATTTCAGCCGCCGTCCGTACATCGACATCGTCATCCCCACCCTGGTCGACCCATCCATGGCCCCGCCGGGGCGGCACACGATGAGCTGCTTCGTGCAGTACGCGCCGTACCATCTGGCTCCCGGCGACGCCTGGGACGACGCCCGGCGCGAGGCGTTCGGCAACGCCGTCGTGGACACCATCAGCCTGTTCGCGCCGAACCTGAAGGACGTCATCCTCCACCGGCAGGTCCTCTCGCCGCTCGACATCGAGCGCGAGTTCGGCCTGACCGAGGGCAACATCTTCCAGGGCGAGCTCTCCCTGGAGCAGCTCTTCTTCAATCGACCGGTGCCCGGGTGGGCCCGCTATCGGACGCCGGTGCGCGACCTGTGGCTGGGCGGCTCCGCCACGCACCCCGGCGGCGGCATCATGGGAGCGCCGGGTCGCCTCGCCGCGCAGGAGATCCTGCGCGCGTACCGGTCGGCCGGCCGGCAGGTCGCCTGAGGTGAGCGTCGCCTCGGGCGGCTGGGGCGCCATCGTCGTGGGTGGGGGCCACAACGGGCTGACGACCGCCGCGTACCTGGCGCGCGGGGGTCTGCGCACGCTGCTGCTGGAACGGCGCGACCGGCTCGGGGGGGCGGCCATCACCGACGAGTTGGTGCCCGGCGTACGCGTGCCGACGCTCGCCCACACCGTGGGGCGATTGCGCCCCGAGGTCTACCGCGAACTCGGTCTCAAGGGCCACGGCCTGACCCTCGTGCAGCCCGAGGCGCGCGTCTTCGCGCCCCAGCCGGACGGCCGCGCCGTGACCCTCTGGGCCGACGCGGCGCGGACCGCCGCAGAGTTGCGGGCGCGGTCCGAGGCCGACGCCGCGGCGTACCCCGAGTTCGACCGCCGCGTCCGCGCCCTGGCCGGCTTCCTGGGGCGGCTGGCGACGGCGACGCCGCCCGACATGAGCGATCCGTCGGCCGGCGACGCGCTGGCCGGGCTGCGCCTGGGCCTGGGCTACCGCGGGCTGGGCCGCCGCGACGGCCGCGAGCTGTTGCGGACCCTCCCGATGGCGGTGGCCGACCTGGTCGGGGAGAGCTTCACCGACGAGGTGGTGCGCGCCACGCTGGCCACCCGCGGCGTCCTCTTCACCGCCATGGGGCCCTGGTCGGCCGGCACGGCCGCCGTCCTGCTGGCCGATTCGGCCGGGCACGACGGCGGCGCGGCGGGGCAGGCGGTCATGGCCCAGGGCGGGCCGGGAGCCGTGACGGACGCCCTGGCGGCGGCCGCCCGGGCGGCGGGTGCCGTCCTGCGCGTCTCGGCGGAGGTCGCCTCGGTGACGTCGGTCGGGGGTGGCGTGAGCGGTGTCGTGCTGGCGAGCGGCGAGGAGATCGCGGCGCCGATCGTGGCCGGCGGCGTGGACCCGGTGCGGCTCCTGCGCGGGCTCGTGGACCCGGCGGCCATCGGGCCCCGGCTCGCCTGGCGCGCCGGTCACATCCGCCAGCCGGGCATGACGGCCAAGGTCAACCTGGTCCTGGATGGCCTGCCGCGCTTCATCGGCGCGGCCGACGGCGGCGGGCGCGATGACGTGGGCGGGGACCGGCGGCTGCGAGGCCGCCTGGTCATCGGCGCCCCGACCATCGATGCCCTCGAGGTCGCCCACGACGACGGCAAAAACGGCCGCCTCGCGCGAGCGCCCTGGCTGGAGGCGACCATCCCCACGCTCCTGGATCCCACCCTGGCCCCCACCGGCACGCACGTCATGACCGTCATCGTGCAGGGCGCCCCGTACCGGCTCGGCGAGGGCGCCTGGGCCACCGAGCGAGATGGGCTGGGCGATCGGGTGCTGGCCGCGCTGGAGGCGGTCGCACCGGGCTTCGGCGACCGGGTCGTCGTACGGCAGGTCATCACGCCCGAGGACTTCGAGCGGGACTACGGCCTGACCGGCGGGCATCCCCTGCACGCCGAGCCCGGCCTCGACCAGTGGTTCGCCTGGCGGCCGCTGGTCGGCCTGGCTCGCTACCGGCTCCCGCTGCGCGGCCTCTACCTGGTCGGGTCCGGGGCGCATCCGGGAGGTGGCATCACCGCCGGTCCCGGCGCGAACGCGGCCCGCGAGATCCTGGCGGACGTCCGCCGCCGCTGACCCCCTGCGTCGACTCCGTTACGACGGTGGGAGTTTGGCCCTGGGCCGGAGCCGACCGGTCGCCGTGCCCTCGGTCGCGGTGGCCGCGGGCTCGGGCGGCCGTGGCACCCGGACGGGATGGCCCTCGCGGGCCGCGACGGCACGAGCGGCGCGGGAGGTCACGTCCCGCGAGCCGCTGGCCAGATGGTTGAGGTAGTAGAAGAAGACGCTGGAGAGCACGGCCGCCACGGGGACGCTGAAGATGGCGCCCGCGACCCCGGCGATCTTGGCTCCCACGATGACCGACCCCAGCACCACGGCGGGGTGGATGCCCACGGCCTCGCCCATGACCCGCGGCTGGATCACGTTCATCACCACGAACCAGCCGGCGATCATGAGGGCGAGGGTCGGCAGGAGGGCGTCGGGCTTCGTCAGGAGGGCCACCGCCACCGGGGGAGCCCATGAGATGAACGGACCGAAGAACGGGATGGCCTGCAGGATGCCCGAACTGAATGCCGTCAGCGGCGCGAAGTCGAGTCCCAGCAGCAGGCTCGTGCCCGCCGCCACCAGGCCGTAGACCAGCCCGATGAGCGCCTGGCCGCGCAGGAAGCCGCCGAACGAGCGCGACACGCTGACTTCGAGGAGGGCGAACTCCTCGGCGTAGCGCGGCGGCACCAGGCGGTTGATAAAGGCCATCGTCTGCTCTCCGTCGATGGCCAGGTAGAGGGACAGGAAGAGGACGATGACGAGGTTGCCGAAAAGGCCCAGGCTGGCCACGGCCAGGTTGGTCAGGGGTCCCACGAGCGAGGCGCCCACCGACCCGACGCTCGCCAGCACCTGCTGCGCCGCCGTCGCCAGGTCGACCTGGAGGCCGATGGAAGCCAGCCAGTCCTGCCACGGCTTGACGATCGCGGGCAGGTTCTGCTGCAGCTGCGGCACGCTGGCGAGGAAGGCCTGCGTCGACGTCGCCAGGTTGCCCGCCACGAAGAGCGCGATCCCCGTGAGTACCACCAGCAGCAACGCGTAGGTCAGCACGACGGCACCGGCACGGGGCAGGCCCGGGATGGTGTGGACGATGAAGGACGCCACGGGGTTGATGACGAAGGCGAGCAGCCAGGCGAGGAAGAAGATCAGCAGGATGTCGCTGAAGTAGAAGAGCCAGTTGCTCACCTGGCCGACCAGGAGGGTGGCGACCAGGAGCGTGCCGATGATGAGCAGCGCGTCCAGCCACCGCCGTTCGCGTTCGGTGAGCTGCGTCATGGCCGCAGTCTACGACGCGCCCGCACCGGGTCCGCATCCGCGACGCCGCTGCCGTCCCCCCGGCGCCGCCCACCCTGGGCGCTTTCCCCACCTCGAGTCACTCACCGTGAACGCTTTGCCCGTGAAGGGCGGCGGGGAGTCCATCGCGCCCGCCCAGTGCGGCCAACGGTGACCCACCGTGACAGATTCCGCCCCGAGGCGGCCCATCCGGCCGCACGGACCCTCCTTCGACCCGGATCCGTTCACCCACCGTGACCCGACGCCGGCGGGGTCCCGCTCGGGGACAGTGGCCGCGGCCCTCGAGCCAAGTTGCCGGTAAGCCCTGGCTGTTTGACTGGTCCATGTGCCGCTCCAGCAAGACCGTCGTTCCCGGATCGCCGCGGTCGCGCGTCGTCGCATCCGGCACGAGATGCGGAACCTGGCCGAGGTGCTGATCGGCCGGCGGCTTGACGTCGGCCTCAGCCAAAGTGGCGTGGCGCAGGCGGCGGGGATCCGTCGACCGTACCTCAGCGCGATCGAGGCGGTGCTTCGGACGCCGAGGAGGTCCTGGCCCGCCTCGCGGCGGCGCTCGGCGGTGACCTCTCCGTGCGCCGCTACCCTGGCACGGGTCCGGCCCTTCGCGATCATCTCCAGGTGGCGATGAGCGAGGCGCTCCTGGCCTTGGCCGACGGCTCGTGGCGCCCGCGGCTGAAGGTTGGGATCCCGCCCCCGGCGCGCGGCTACGCCGACCTCGTGCTGCACGATCCCGCCCGACGCCAGGCCGTTGTGGCGGAGGTGCATTCGCAGCTCCGCCGGCTCGAGCAGCAGCTCCGATGGGGTCAGGTGAAGGCCGAGGCGATCGCGTCCACCCTCGCGGCGGAGACCCAGATGGGCCGTCTCCTTGTGCTGCGGTCGACCGAGACGAACCGCCGGCTCGTCGCGCGCGACCCGCACGTCTTCGCCGCGGCGTTCCCGGCCAGGACGGCCGACGCGTACGACGCCCTATGCCACCCCACCGAGCGGTGGCCCGGAGATGCGCTCCTCTGGGCTACCGTCGAACAGGGATGCGCCACGATCCTGCGGACGCCCCGCGGGGTATCCGCGTGGGACGGTGAGCGGGCTGAGCTACGGACCAAAGCCCACGGCTCCCTCCTGCTTGCGCAGGCAGCCTCAGCGGATGGCGCCCAGCCCCATGCGGTCGTGACATTCGCGAAGCGTGTCCCGGGCGAGCGGCGCGAGGCGTTGCGCCCCCGCGCGCAGCACCTCCTCGACGTAGCCGGGTCGGGCGGCCAGCTCGGCGCGCCGCTCGCGCGCCTCCTCGAACGCGGCGATGATGCGGTCGGCGAGGAGGCGCTTGGTGTCGACGCAGCCGGTGCGGGCCGTGCGCTCGCCTTCCCAGATCGCCTCATAGTCGTCGCCGAAGAGGCGGTGCAGCTGGCAGACGTTGCAGACCTCCGGCCGGCCCGGATCCGTGCGCCTGATGCGCTGCGTGTCGGTGACCATGGACATGACCTGGCGCCGGATCTCGTCGGGCGAGGCGAAGATCTCCACGGTGTTGCCCAGCGACTTGGACATCTTGAGCACGCCGTCCGTGCCCTTGACGACCGGTGAGTCGGTGAAGACAGCCTGCGGCTCCACGAACACCTGGCCGTAGCGCGCGTTGAAGGCCCGCACGATCTCCCGCGCCAGCTCCAGGTGGGCCGCCTGGTCCTTGCCGACCGGCACATGGCGGGCCTGGTAGATGGCGATGTCGGCACATTGCAGGACGGGGTAGCTCAGCAGCGCGAAGTTGACGTCCTGTGGCTGGCTGCGCTTCTTCTCCTTGAACGACGGGGTGCGTTCGACCCATGGCACGGGGACCGCCGTGGCCAGTAGCCAGGCCAGCTCGGTGTGTTCGGGCCGGTCCGACTGGCGGAAGAGGACGGCCTTCTCGGGGTCAAGGCCCAGGGCCAGCAGGCCCAGGGCCATCTCCTGCGTGTTGCGGGCGATCAGCGGCCCGTCGTGGGTGGACGTCAGGGCATGGTAGTCGACGATGCAGTAGATGGCGTCGTACCCGTCCTGCATGGCGATGTAGTTGCGGAACGCGCCAAGGTAGTTGCCGATGTGGGGCAGGCCGCTGGGCTGCACGCCGCTGAAGACCCGCTCGCGCGACGACGCGGGCGTCAGGAACGGGGCCGGCGGGGCCAGGAGCGAGGGGGCCATGGCGGCCGAGTCTAGCAGGGGCGCCCCTCAGGCCAGGGCGGCGAACTCGTCCAGGAAGCGGGCCGTCAGGCGGGCCGCTTTGGCGGCCAGGTCGAGGCGCACGTTCTCGTCGGGAGCGTGGGCCCGGGAATCGGCGGACGCGCCGCCCAGGCTGGTCATGGGGACGCGGTCGCGGCCGCAGACCTGCCACATCGGGGCGACCCCAGCGGTCGAGACGTAGCGGACCGCCGGCTGGCCGAAGACGGCCTCGGAGACACGGCTGGCGGCCGCCAGGAGGGGATGGTCGGCCGGCGTCCAGTAGGCCAGCTCGCCCTCCTCGGCGATGAGCTCGATGTCGCCGTAGCCGCCTTGTTCGAGGTGCGCAGCCAGCGCGGCGACCACGCGGGCGGGATCCTGGTCGGGCACGATGCGGATGTCGAGCCGGGCATGCGCCTCGGCCGGCGTGATCGTCTTGTCGCCGGGGCCGATGTAGCCGGACCAGAGGCCCTGGATGTTGAGCGTCGGCGCGAACGTCATGGCTCGCACCGCGGCCGTCCCGTCCAGGCCCCCGATGTAGCGCTCGACATGGAACTCGCGGCGCACCTCGTCGACGATCTCCAGCGGGGTCGCCTCGACGACCGATAGCTGGGCGGCAGTCGGGGGCACGATCCCGTCGCCCAGGCCGGCCAGCGCCGGCGTCCCGTCGGGGTGGAAGAGGCTGGCCAGGGCCTGCGCCAGGCGGACCGGTGCGCTGGGCAGCCACGTCGCCAGGCTCGAATGGGCGTCGTAGGCGAGGGTGCGGCAGATCAGCTCGACGACGACGATGCCCCGCACGCCGCCGGTGATCTCCGGCTGGCCCGCCTCGTTGACGCCCCCGCCCTCGATCAGGGCGCCATCGGCGTGGCGCAGGGCGGGACGCTGGTCCAGCAGGGCATCGAGGTGCCCGCTGCCGTACTCCTCCTCGCCCTCCACGAGGAAGCGAAGGCGGCAGGGCAGGGGCCCGATCGTGGCGAGGTAGGCCTCCGCCGCCCAGATGCGCGGCAGCAGCTCGCCCTTGTTGTCGGTGGCTCCACGGGCGTACAGACGGCCCTCCCGGACCGCCGGCTCGTACGGCGGGGTGGTCCACAGGTCGAGCGGGACGGCTGGCTGGACGTCGTAGTGCTGGACCGCGTTGAGGACCCGCGGCCCGGCCCCGATCTCCCCCACCACGAGGGGCGGCACATCGGGCTGGCCGGGCAACTCCACGACGTCCACGGCCGCGCCGAGGCGTTCCAGCCGGGCACCGATCCAGGCGGCCGCGGCGCGCAGGCCCGCCCGCTCGCCCTGCTCGGAGCGGAAGCGGCAGAACTCGATCAGCTCGCCGGTCCATGCCGGCATCTGCGCCTGGATGTATCGGTCCAGGGCCGCGTATCGGGTCAACGGGCTCTCCTCGTGCAGAACTCCGCTCCACGCTAGGCGTGCGTGGCAAGCCCGTCAAACCAAGGCGCGGCGCCCCTACAATCCGGAGCATGTCCAGCGCGACGGCCGGTGCCGCGACCCAGCCGCCGCGCGGGCCGCTGCGCGTGGCCCTGCTGGGCGTGGGCACGGTCGGGCGGGAGGTCGCCAGGGCCATCGCCGACCGCGCGCCCGACCTGGCTGCGGCGTCCGGGGGGCGGGGCCTGGCGCTCGTGGCGATCGGCGTGCGCGAGCCCGGCCGCGACCGGAGGCTGCCCCTGCCAGCCGGCGTACAGCTGACCGACGACCTGGCGGCCGTGGCCACCGGCCGGGCCGCCGTGGCCGACGTCGTGGTCGAGTTGCTGGGCGGGCTCGAGCCGGCCGGCGAGTTGATCACGGCCGCCCTGGACACCGGCGCCGCGGTGGTGACCGCCAACAAGGCCCTGCTGGCGCGTCGCGGCGCGGCCCTTGAAGGGCACGTCAGGCGCCTGGGGGGCACGCTCCGCTTCGAGGCGGCCGTCGGGGGCGGGTTGCCCGTCCTGGGCCCGCTCGGCCGGGACCTGGCGGCCGATCGGTGGCACGCGATCACGGGCATCGTCAACGGCACGACCAACGACATCCTGTGCCGCATGGACCTCCAGGGCGCTTCGTACGGCGACGCCCTCGCCGGGGCCCAGGCCGCCGGCTACGCGGAGGCCGATCCGAGCGGCGACGTGGAGGGCCGCGATGCGGCCGACAAGCTGGCCGTCCTCATCCGCTTCGCCTTCGGCGCCTGGCCGGACGTGACCGCCATCCGGCGAGCGCCGCCGGCGCTGGACGGGGACGGCCCGCCGGGCATCACCGGCGTCACTGAGGCGCTCCTGCGGATCGCCCGGCGCGATGGCCTCGTCATCCGCCTCGTGGCGCACGCGGAACGCGCCGCCCACGGCACGATCGCGGCGTGGGTGATGCCCGCGGCCGTGGGCGCGGACTCGGGCTTCGGGCGTACGGAGTGGGTCGACAACCGGCTCGAGCTGGACGGCGAGCCGGTCGGGCGGGTGACCATCGGCGGTCCCGGGGCGGGCGGGCCGGCAACCAGCTCGGCCGTCCTCGGCGACCTGCTGGCGATCGCGCGGGGTGAGGGCTCCACATGGGCCGGCCTGCCACCTGCGCCGGCGGCCATGCTGCAGACGGTCGACGACCTCGGCCGGCCGCGGCGCTGGCTCATCGCTGATCCGCCCGGCGACGGCTTCACCAGCCTCCGCTCCGTGGCTCAGCTGCGCACCGAGCTGCGCGGCGGCGGCGGCTACCGGGCCACCCTGTTCCCCATCCTTGACGAGGCCCGCTGACCATGCGCATGAGCGACGTCCTGCGCCAGCTGCGCCAGCAGCACGTGGCGGCCGAGGCTCGGCCGCGCCTCCTCCACCGGTACGCGGCGTTCCTGCCGCTCACCGACGCCACGCCCCCGCTCAGCCTGGGCGAGGGCGGCACACCGCTCCTCCATGCGCGCACGCTGGGTCGAGCCATGGGCTGCCCCGAGCTGTACCTCAAGGTCGAGGGCGCCAACCCCACCGGGTCGTTCAAGGATCGCGGCATGGTGGTGGCTGTCGCCAAGGCCCTGGAGGCCAGGGCGCACGCCCTGATCTGCGCCTCCACCGGCAACACGGCCGCCTCGGCCGCCGCGTACGGCGCGGCTGCCGGCCTCGACGTCGTGGTCGTCCTGCCGGCGGGCCAGATCGCGGCCGGCAAGCTGGTCCAGGCCCAGCTGGCCGGCGCCAGGGTCATCGCCCTCGACGGCAATTTCGACGCCGCGCTGCGCATCGTGCGCGAGCTGGCGGCCCAGGGCGCATCGAGGGGCCACCCCCTGACGCTCGTCAACTCCGTCAACCCGCACCGCATCGCCGGCCAGAAGACGGGCGCGTTCGAGGTCTGCGACGACCTGGGTGGCGCCCCTGACTACCTCGCCATCCCGGTCGGCAACGCGGGCAACATCACGGCCTACTGGCGCGGCTTCACGGACTACCGCGACGCCGGCCTGGTCGAGACACGGCCGGTGCTCCTGGGCTTCCAGGCCGCCGGGGCGGCACCGTTGGTGCTGGGCCACGACGTGGCGGAGCCGGCCACGGTGGCGACGGCCATCCGCATCGGCCACCCCGCCAGTGGGGACCAGGCGCTGCGCGCGCGGGACGAGTCGGGCGGCCTCATCGACACCGTCACCGACGAGGAGATCCTGGCCGCCTACCGCGACCTGGCGCGCCACGAGGGCGTCTTCTGCGAACCGGCCAGCGCCGCCGCCGTGGCCGGCGTGCGGAAGGTGGCGGCCGAGGGGCGCATCGACCCGTCGGCTACCATCGTGTGCGTGCTGACCGGTCACGGCCTGAAGGATCCCGCCACGGCCATGGCCCAGGCGGCACCCGTCGTCCCGGCCGCGGCCGAGCAGGCGGCCGTCATGGAGGCCCTGGGCTGGTGAGCGGCTCGACAGCGCCGGCGGACGCCCTGCCCGACGGCATCGGCCTGCGCCACGTCGTCGTGGAGGTGCCGGCCACGACGGCCAACCTTGGGGCCGGCTTCGACGCCCTGGCCCTGGCGCTCGACCTCAAGGATCGCTTCGAGGTGGACCTCGTGCCCGGCGCCGACTTGGAGGTCGAGGTGGAGGGCGAAGGCAGCGCGCCGGGTGAGATCTCGCGCGGCCCGGACGATCGATTCGTGGTGGCCCTGGAGACCGGCCTGCGGTGGGCCCTGGGACAACTGCCATCCGGGCTCGGTTGGCGGATCCGCATGCGCAACGAGATCCCGCTCGCGCGGGGCCTGGGCTCGTCGGCGGCGGCGACCGTTGGCGGGCTGGTGGCGGCCGACACGTTCGCCGGGGGCCGGCTGAACGAGCGGCGCGCCCTGACCCTGGCGGTCGAGCTGGAGGGCCACCCCGACAACGTCGCGGCCGCTCTCCTGGGCGGCTTCGTCGTGACCGGCATGGTGGAGGGGCGGCCGGAGACGTTGCGCTTCGACGTACCGCGCGACCTGCGGGCCGTCGTCTTCGTGCCCGACCTGCGCCTCTCGACCGCGACCATGCGGGCGGTGCTGCCGGCCACGGTGCCCCACCGCGACGCGACGTTCAACGTGGCCCGTGTGGCCCTTGGCGTGGCCGGGCTGGCGAGCGGCCGGGTGGACATGCTGCGCGTCCTGACCGAGGATCGCCTCCACGAGCCGTACCGGGCCGAGGTCTATCCGGCCCTGCCCGGCCTCATCGCCGCGGCGCGCGGGGCGGGCGCCCTGGGGGCATGCCTGTCGGGGTCCGGGTCGTCGGTCATCGCCTTCGGTGACTCGGTGCACGGGCTGGCCGCGGTGGAATCGGCCTTGCTGGCGGCGGCCGCCGAAGCGGAGCTGAGCGGCTCCGTGCGCATCGTCATGCCGCGGAACGCCGGCGCGGTCGCGGTCGAGGCCAAGTAACCCGGTCTGCCTGGCAGCGGGCGGAGCCGGCCCGACGGCCGTCTAGAATCGGCCCGTGCTCATCGTGCAGAAGTACGGCGGCTCGTCGCTCGCCACGGCTGATCGGGTCCGCCACGTGGCGGGGCTGATCGCGCGCGACCGGGCCGAGGGCGAGCGGCTGGTCGTCGTGGTCAGCGCCATGGGCGACACGACCGACGACCTTCTGGCGCTGGCGGCCCAGATCACCCCCGACCCCGATCCCCGGGAGCTCGACCTCCTGCTGGCGACCGGCGAGCACATGAGCGGGACGCTCCTGGCCATGGCGCTGCACGCCCTCGGCGTGTCCGCCATCAGCCTCACCGGCGCCCAGGCCGGCATCCGCACCGATACGCGGCACGGCAGGGCGCGCATCGCCAACGTGGATCCGGCGCGCCTGGTCCGTGAGCTCGACGCGGGCCGTGTCGTCATCGTGGCCGGCTTCCAGGGTGCCACCGGCGAGGGCTTTCTCGAAAGTGACGTGACGACCCTGGGCCGGGGCGGCTCGGACACCACCGCGGTCGCCCTGGCGGCCCGCCTGGGCGCCGACCGCTGCGAGATCCTGACCGACGTCGAAGGCATCTACACGGCGGATCCGCGGGTCGTCCCCGAGGCGCGACTCCTGCCGGTCATCGGCTACGAGGAGATGCTCGAGCTGGCCCAGCAGGGCGCCCAGGTCATGCAGACGCGGGCGGTCGAGCTGGGCTGGGTCAACGGCGTCGTGATCGCCGTGCGTTCGACCTTCTCCGACCATCCCGGCACGCGCATCAGGGAGGACCTGCTCGTGGAACAGCGCAACAAGGTGCGCGGCCTGGCCACCGACCGCCACGTCGCCAAGGTCACGCTCGTCGGCGTGCCCGACCGGCCGGGCGTGGCGCGGGCGGTCTTCGCCCCGTTGGCGGATGCCGGCATCAACGTCGACATGATCGTCCAGAACGTCGGCCATGCGGGCACGACCGACCTCTCCTTCACCATCCCCTCGGTGGACCTGGCGCGCGCCGGCCGGCTGCTCGAGGCGGTCCGCCGCGAGCTCGACGCGGCCGCGGTGACCACCGACAGCCGAGTGGCCAAGGTCTCCATCGTCGGAGCCGGCATCCAGAACGCCCCCGGCTACGCGGCGCGGATGTTCGGCACGCTGGCCGATGCCGGCATCAACATCGAGATGATCTCGACCAGCGAGATCCGCATCACTTGCATCATCGCCGAGGCGGACCTGGAGACCGCCGCGCAGGCACTCCACCGCGCGTTCGCCCTGGAGCGGCCCGAGACGGTCGGCCTGGAGCCCCTGGCCGGGGGTGCCGAGGCCGCCGCGGGGTGAGCCTGTCGGCCCCATTCATCTCGCGCCTCGAGCGCCTCGGCGTGGTCGACTCGACCCAGCGCGTGGTGGCGGCGTGGCTGGCCGAGGGGGTGGGCGAGGTTGCCGTCGCGGTGGCCGACGTCCAGACCGCCGGCCGTGGCCGTCACGGCCACGGGTGGCAGGCGCTGCCCGGGACGGCGCTCCTGGTGACCTGCGGTTTCCGGCCGCGCGGCCTGCCACTTCAACAGGCGTGGCGGATCGCAGCGGTCGCCTCCCTGGCCCTGGCCGAGGCCGCCGAGGCGCAG
>Ga0209415_10004350_pt1 | contig 26003 bp, 21 predicted proteins | sample PeaSoiSIISIP2007_FD_187696 | JGI IMG/M metagenome (GOLD analysis project Ga0209415, IMG submission 187696) | Peat soil microbial communities from Weissenstadt, Germany - SII-SIP-2007 (SPAdes) (version 2) | ecosystem: Environmental > Terrestrial > Soil > Wetlands > Peat | place: Germany... | reverse complement strand
TGGCCAGCTGCCCGCCGATACCCGCCAGCACCCGCGTGAACAGGGGATCCTCGGCACTGGCCACCCACAGCTTGCCGCCGCTGCCGCCCCGGTACCGCTTCCAGTACGCGGGGTCTTCGTCCAGGCGGCCGGTGAGCAGCACGGTGCCCGCGTCGGCGAGGAAGAGGTCGTTGACCGGGCCGAACGGCAGCCGCCGGGGCGGCGCGCCCTGCAGTGGGACCGCGTAGGCCCAGCTGAACCGGCTCTCGGGCTGGCCGGCCGCGGTGACGGCCAGCACCTCCCCGGCCGACGTCCAGCCGGCCACGCGGCTGCGGTCGTCGCCCCAGTAGGTCAGCCGGGCCTCGTCGCCACCTTCGGCATCGGCGGTGTACACCTCGGGCTTACCGTCGCGCCAGCTGGTCCACGCCACCCTGGTCCCGTCGCCGGAGAAGCGCGGGTGGCTGACCTGGGCGGCGTCGGCGGACAGCCGCCACGCGCGGCCACCGCCGGCGGGCGCGAGCCAGACGCCGTCTTCCGCGACGAAGGCGACAAGCTCATCGCGAACGTGCGGATACCGAAGATAACCAGGGGAAGTCACGCAGTTCATCTTAAGGTCTGCCGCCGGCCGCCCGCGGGCTACAGCCAGCCGTGTTCGGACGCGATGCGGTGCGCCTCGGCGCGGTTGCGGGCACCGGTTTTCTGGATGCAGGCGGAAAGGTAGTTCCGTACCGTGCCTTCGGACAGGTACAGCTGGCGGGCGATCTCCGCGATGGTCCCGCCGTCCGCGGAGGCCTCCAGGACGTCCCGCTCGCGCGGGGTGAGCGGGTTGAGGCCGTCGGCCAGGGCGGCGGCAGCCAGGTCGGGGTCGATGACCCGCTCGCCGGCCAGGACCCGGCGGATGGTCTGGGTCAGCTTGTCGGCCGGGGAGTCCTTGGACAGGAAGGCCGACACCCCCGATTCCATCGCGCGGCGCAGGAACCCGGGGCGCCCGAAGGTCGTCAGGATCACGATCTTGACGTCCGGCTGGTGCCTCTTCAGCTCGGCCGCGGCGGCCAGGCCGTCCATGCCCGGCATCTCGATGTCGAGCACGGCCACGTCGGGTTTGGTGTTCCTGGCCGCTTCGATCACCTGGTCGCCCCGGCCGACCTGGGCCACCACCTCGATGTCACCCTCGAACTCCAGGAGCGCGGCCAGCGCCTCCCTGATCATCACCTGGTCCTCGGCGAGCAGCAGGCGGACCGGGGACCCGGAGACCTCGGAGGTCATAGCTCGCACGTCGGGCCGGGCTCGGCCATGGCACCGGCCGGCACGGTCGCGGTGAGGCGGAAACCGTGGCCGGGAGCGGCCGGCCCCAGGGCGAGGGAGCCGCCGACGGCGGAGAGGCGCTCGGATACCCCGCGCAGTCCGCTTCCCGTTGGGCTATCCGGATCCTGGCCGGTGAAGCCGTGCCCGTCGTCGGTGACCTCGAGGGAGAGCTCGCCGGCCCGCTCGGTGAGCCGGATCCGGCAGTGCCGGGCGCGGGAGTGGCGGATCACGTTGGTGACGGCCTCGCGCAGGCACCAGGCCAGCACGGCCTCGGCGTCCGGGTCGAACGTGCCCGAACGGAGCGTCAGCCCCGGGTCGTCGTCGAGTTCGATGCCGGCCGCCTCGAGGGCGTTGCGCGCCGTGATGACCTCGATCGCGAGGGTCGGCCGGCGATAGCCGCTGACCACCTCCCTGATGTCGTGCAGCGTCTGGCGGCTGACCCGCCCGATGTCACCGAGTTCGGTGAGCACCGCGTCGCGTTCGGCCGAGGACGGCAGCTTGCCCAGGCGCTTGGCGGCCAGCTCGGACTTCAGCGTGATCATCGACAGAGACTGGCCGGTCAGGTCGTGCATGTCCCGGGCCAGCCGGAGCCGTTCCTCGTTCGCGGCCAGCTTGGCGACGGTCCCGCGGGCCTGGGCCAGCTCGCGCATGAGAGTCATCTGCATCCGGAACCCGATCATGGCCAGGCCGATGAGCACGACGGGCAACAGCACGGCCAGCGTGGTGCCGATGTCGAGATGACTGATCCAGCAGCAGACCAGGTAAGCGGCGCTGACGCCCAGGACGGCGAGGAACGCTCGTTCCCGGCTGGCCACCGACGCGAGGACCATGCCGCTCGCGGCGGACACGTAGATCCACAGCGGCGTCCAGTCCTTGCCGTACACCACGCAGGCCAGCACGGCCAGCAGGGCGATGGCGACCAGCCCGGCCAGGGCCAGCCGCGGCCGGTCGTCGTGGTACATCAGGGTGGGCATGTAGATGCCGCAGAAGGCGACGACGATGACCAGGCCGCCGGCGATCCAGAGCGCTCCGCCGTGGTGGAACAGGTCGATGACGGGCTGGATCAGGTAGATGAGCCAGATGCCCGAGAACAACCAGCGCCAGTTGCTGCCGGTGCCGGGCGTTCCCGGCGGGAGCCGGTCGCGGAAGGCGCTGGTGAATACGCGTGGCTCGCGCCATCCCGCGGCGCCGGCCTGGCTCGCCGGGTCCGTGAGGCTCGTCGGGTTGGTCCCGTTGCTGGCGGCTTCGGTGGACCTTATCGCCATCGCACCGTCACCTCGCCTTCTGCCGTGCCTTCTATGCTGCCATGTTTCCGCCGGTTTACCGCCCTGCCGCCCGGCCGGGCCCCCGAATGGCCGGCCGGGCACCTGACGGGCCGGGGTCAGACCGTCTCGGCGGTGGACCGCACCGCGAAGGTGGCCAGGGCGATGAAGATGCCGAGCCAGACCACCAGGCCGATGGCCAGGCCGATCGACACGGAGACGCCCTCGATGATGTCGGTGCCGATCTTCACGGCCTGGTAGGTGGGGGTGACCTGGCCGACCGTCTTGAGCGCGCCGCTGAGCGGGTACCAGATGCCGCCCAGGATGGCGAAGCCGAAGTACAGGATGAACGTGATCGGCTGCACCTGGTCTGGCGCGACTTTGTAGCCGATGGCCACCGCCAGCGCCGCGAAGATGGTGGCGCTGAACCAGACGGTGACCGCGACGGCCAGCCACTGCCAGGCGGCCAGGTGCACGTTGCCGTAGAACCGGCCGAGCACCAGCACGATCACGACGGACGTCACCGTGGTCACCATCGAGACGATGACCTTGCTCACCACGTAGGCATAAGCGGGCAGCGAGGTGAGCCTGAGCTGGCGGATCCAGCCGTCCTTCTTCTCCTGTGAGATGCGCTGCGCGTTGCCGTTCAGCGCGCCGCTGAACGCACCGAGCATCGCCATGTCCACCATGTAGAAGGCCCCGAAGGAAACACCGTAGACGTGCTGGCCGCTGAACTGCCTGCCGAGCAGCAGGTAGAGGACGACCGGAAAAGCCACGGTGAAAATGAAGTAGCGCCTGTTGCGCATGAGCCGCTTGAGCTCGGCTTTCGTCAGCGCCAGCGTGCCGCTCATGTCAGATCGTCTCCTCTTGTCCCGTTTCTCCGTTTTTCCGTTCGCGCGGTCGTCTTCGGCGGTGATGGCCAGGAAGGCCTGCTCCAGGCCGAGGCTGGTGACCTCGATCTCGCTCGGCCGCAGGCCCGCGTCCAGGACCGCGTACAGCGTGGCGTCGGAATCGCTGGACTGGATCTGCACCACGTTGTGCCTGATCTCGAGGTTCACCAGCGCGGGCAGGCCGAGCAGGAACGGCTCGTCCACCCGGTCCAGCCGGAAGGAGATGCGCTTGGCCCCGGCCCGCGCCTTGATCTCGGCGGGCGTGCCGTCGGCCAGCAGCCGGCCCCGGTTGATGACCAGGATCCGGTCGGCGGCCTGGTCGGCCTCCTCCAGGTAGTGCGTGGCGAACAGCAGCGTGCGCCCCTCGGCGACCTCTTCCTTCATGCTGTCCCAGAACAGGCGGCGGGTTTCCACGTCCATGGCCGCGGTCGGCTCGTCGAGCACGATCAGCTCGGACTGGCCGCAGATGGCCAGCGCGAACCGGACCCGCTGGGTCTGGCCGCCGGACAGCCGGTCCACCCTCTGGTCGGCGAACTGGGCGACGCCGGCCCGCTTGAGCGTGGCGTCCACCAGTTCCGGCCTGGGGTGCAGACGGGTCACCAGGGTCACGAGCTCGCGCACCGTCACCTCGGGCATCAGGCCGCCCGACTGGAGCATGGCGCCCACCCGGCCGGACTTCACCGCGTGGTAAGGGTCCGAGCCGAACATCTCGATCTTCCCTCTGGTGGGCTTGCGCAGCGCGAGCAGCATGTCCAGAGAGGTGGACTTGCCCGCGCCGTTCGGTCCGAGCAGTGCCACGGTCTCGCCGGCCCGCAGCTCCAGGCTCAGCCCGTCGACCGCCTTCAGGCTGCCGTAGTGCTTGGAGACGTTCTGGAACGAGACAACCGGAGCGCTGCTCGTGCCGCCGTAGCCGGCGGCGCCACGGTAATCGCGATCAATGCTGGTGGCGCCGCCGCCCGTTCTGGCCGTGCCGTACCCCGTCCCGTAATGGCTCATCGTGTCCCCTGTCTTGTCCGGGTGCCGCTTGGACTGCTGGCCCCCGCCGGTATACATCGATCCCACCATCGGGCGGGTCTGGGCGGGTAGTGCCGTCCTTCAGCAGCCGGCCATGACATCTGTCATTCCCGGGCCGGGTTCCGGAACTTCAGCGGCGCGCCGCCAGGAAGGCGGTCAGGCCCGCCGCGATGGCGCGGGCGGCCCGGGCCTGCCAGCGGGGGGAGGTCACCAGCGCGGCGTCGGCGGCGTTGCGCATGTTGGCGCACTCGATGAACACCTTGGGCACCTTGGACAGGTTGATCCCGGCCAGGTCGTCGCGGGGCTGGATCCCGTCGACGCCGTCGTAGGAGCTGACCGGCTCCCCGGTCCCTTTCCCGAACGCCGCCCGCAGGTCGGCGCCCAGGACGGCCGACGGGCCGACGATGGAGTTGTTGATCCCGTCGGCGACCGGTTCCAGGATGGCGAACCCCCGTCCGCCGGGCGGCCCGCCGTCGGCGTGGATGGAGACGGCCGCGTTGGCATGGACCGCGTTGCCGATGGCCGCCCGCTCGGTGACGCACGGGCCCACTCCGGTGTTGGAGGTCCGGGTGAGCACGACGGTCGCTCCCTCGGCGCGCAGGTCGGCGGTCAGGTACAGGGCGACATGCCAGTTGAACAGGGCCTCGGTGTAGCCGCCGTCGGTCTGTGTGCCGGTCGTGTCGCAGGTCTCGGTCTCGCGCCCGTTCCAGATCAGCCGGTTGATGACCGATGGGGCGGTGAAGTTCCCGCCGTTGTGGCCCGGGTCCACGAGGATGACTGTGCCGTCGAGAATCCCCCGGCCGGTGGGAGGGAACCGGCCCGGGCCGCCGCCGGCCGCGGCCGGGAACGGCGGATCGCTATCCGGCGTTCCGGGCGATCGGCTCGCTTCCGCGGCGTTCTTCGTGCTTGCCGCCGCGGAGCCCGTCGCGGTCGTGGGGTCCTCCGCGCTGGCGTGGGGTGCCCTGGCGGAAGTAGCAGGCGGGCCGGGCGCCGGGGCGGCGCCGCAGGCGGACAGGAGCACCGCCAGCGCGGGCAGCGTCCGCGCGATCCGGGCCATCAGAAGCCCGTGTCGGTATAGGTCTGCTGCCCGTAACGGGGGGCCATCGGGTTCCAGATGGCCACGAAGGCCTCCTTGGAGGTGGTCGCCGCGGAGTCGGCGGTCCCGGCGGCCACGTAGTTGGGGTCCTGGCCGGCGTTCGATCCGCACGCGGCCCCCGAGCTGACCAGGTCCGCCAGCCAGGCGTGGTAGTCGTTGTCGGCGTTGAGCGAGTTCTGCATGGCGCTGGTGAGCGCGCTGACCAGTTGCGCCCCGTTGGGCAGGCCGGACACGTCGAGCGTCCCGAGGCCCTGCAGGATGTTCTGGCGGGTGCTGATGGCCTGCTGGAAGGTGGCCTCCGCGCTGCTGGGGGTCTCCGAGCAGTTCTGCACGCTGGTGATCGCGGCCTGGACGGCGGGACGCACCGACGCGCTTTGGGTCAGGTCGGTGCCGATGGCGGCCATGGCGGCGGCACCGGGCGGCTGGCTCGCCGACGCCGAGCTGACCGCCGCCGAGCTGGCTCCGGCCGGCGTGGCCCCGGCCGACCTGGCTCCGGCCGACGTGGCCCCGGCCGACGTGACGGGCGAGGACGCCGCGGCGTTCACGGCACTGGCGCCGCCCGGGTGGGGCTTCGCCCTCCCGGCCAGGAAGGCCACCGTCCCGACGGCGGCCAGCACGACAACCGCGGCGACGGCGATCAGCCAGACCCGGCGGCCCGAGCGGCTGCGCCCGGGTCCGGCGGGCGGGCCGCCCTGGTAGCGTTCCGGCGGCTGGTAGCGTTCCGGCGCTGGCGACGGCCCGTTCCAGTGGTGCTCCCCTGTGGCCGTCCGTTCGTCGTAGAGGTGCTGGACCTGCGACGGGTCGAGCGTCGGCCTCCCGTCCGATACGCCGCCTCGGCCCGGGGGCGGGGCCACGGCTTGCTCGGTGGCGGGGTACGCCTGGGCGGCTGCGGCTGCGGCTGCGGCTGCGGCTGCGGCTGCTGCGGCGGCGGCGGCGGCGCCCCCGGCTGCTGCTGCGGCGCCCCCGGCGGCTCCGGCCGATTTCCGGGTGGTCTCTTTTCGCGCCGGGTCGGCGACGACCTCGACGGTACTCAGCCTGTCCAGGAGCTGGGCCGCGGTGGGCCGCCGCCGTGGATCCTTGGCCAGGCAGTGCTCGATAAAGGGCCGGATTTCGTCAGGTACCCCCTGGGTATTCGGCTCGCTGGCGACCACCCGGTACAGCAGCGCCACGGTCGACCCTTCCCCGAAGGGCCCCTCACCCGTGGCGGCGAAGGTGAGGATCGCACCCAGGCTGAAGATGTCGCTGGGCGGCCCGACCGGCCGGCCCTCGGCCTGTTCCGGTGACATGAACCCGGGTGAGCCGACCACCGTCCCGGTACGGGTCAGCGAGATGCTTTCCACGGACCGGGAAATCCCGAAGTCAATCAGCCGTGGCCCGTCCTCGGCCAGGAGCACATTCGACGGCTTAAGGTCACGGTGCACCACACCCGCGGAGTGAATGGCGGCCAGGCCTTCGGCGAGTCCCGCGGCCAGCCTCAGCACCAGGGCAGGGGGCATCGGGCCGCGCTCGGCCACGGCATCGCCGAGGGACGGCCCGGCAATATAGGACGTCGCCAGCCACGGCACCGGCCCGTCCAGATCGGCATCGACCACCGGCGCCGTGAAAATGCCACTGACCTTCCGGGCCGCGGAAACTTCACGGGCAAACCGGGCCCGGAAGTCGGGATTCTCGGCTAGGTCCGCCCGGATTACCTTGATGGCGACATTCCGTCCGCCGGGTGACCGGCCAAGGTAGACACGGCCCATGCCGCCCGACCCCAGCCGCCCCTCGAGCCAGTACGGCCCGATACGGCGAGCATCCCCAGGCTGCAGCTCATCCAACTCGCCCACCCCCCCGGTTGCAAGTCGAAAATAAGTCAGGCAACGACAATGAATTTTCTTCCTATTCCCCAGTCGACATCGGCCGATACTTCCCGGTCAAGGGGGCGGGGGCCGCCTTTTGAAGGGGCCGTAAAATGGTGGCCCGAATACTCCTCCGAAATTCGGTATTCGCCAGGACGGGATTAGCGGTCAGCGGCCGGCCGCGTAGCCCTGCATGCCGCGGGGGTTGGCGGCGGCGTACAGCATCCCGTTGCGGCGGGCCACCGCGCTGACCCGGCCGAGGGACCAGGCCGGGCGGACGTTGACCAGGTGGCCGCGGCGCCGCAGGTCCTCGATCACGGCGGTCCCCACGCGCGACTCGACGTCGAGCACGCGGGGCTGGGCCTGGCGCGGGTAGAAGGAGGACGGCATGTGCGCGGAGTGGGACGACGGGAAGTCGATCGCTTGCTGCAGGTTCATCCCGGCCAGCACGTGGTTGAGGAAGAACAGCAGCGACCACTGGTCCTGCTGGTCACCGCCGGGCGTGCCGAACGCCAGATACGGCTCGCGGTCTTTCAGCGCGAGGCTCGGGGTGAGCGTGGTCCTGGGCCGTTTGCCGGGCGCGAGCGTGGCGGGCAGCCCGGGAGTGAGAGTGAACATCTGCGCCCGGGTGCCCAGACAGAACCCCAGGCCGGGGATGACCGGCGAGGACTGCAGCCAGCCGCCGCTGGGCGTGGCGGACACCATGTTGCCGAACCGGTCGGCCACGTCGAGGTGGCAGGTGTCCCCGGCCCGGTAGCTCGAGGCCGCGGGACCAGTGGTGCGCATGGTCGGCTCGCCGGTGCCGGGATCCAGCCGGGGCGCGGGCGGCCCGGCATCCAGGCTCGGGGCCGCGCTCGCGTCGCCGCCGACGGCGCGGAACGAGTCCGTGATGAACCCGGGCAGGCGGGGCGGCCTCCCTCCGGGGGTGCCGGGACGCAGCTCGGCCGAGGCCTCGGGACCGGCCAGGCCGCGCCGGGTGTCGTTGTACTCGGCGGACAGGAGCGCCTTGACCGGTACGTCGGTGAAGTCGGGGTCGCCGTACCAGGCCTCCCGGTCGGCGAAGGCCAGCTTGGCGCATTCGGTCACGGTGTGGATGTACTCCGCGCTGCCCGGGCCCATGGCCCCCAGGTCAAAGCCCTCCAGCAGGGCGAGCTGCTGCAAGAAGACCGGTCCCTGGCCCCACGGCCTGGTCTTGCACACGGTAAGGCCGTGAATGTCGTAGGTCAGCGGCTCTTCCAGCCGCGGGCGCCAGGCCGACAGATCCGCGTACGACAGCAGGCCCCGGTGCGGCCGGCCGGTTACGTCCATCACCTCGGCGGATGCGACGTAGGCGGCGATCGTCTCGGCCACGAAGCCCTCGTAGTAGACCCGCCGGGCCGCCTCGATCTGCTCGTCGCGGTCGCCGCTGGCCGCCTCCGCCTCGTCGAGGATGCGCCGGTAGGTGGCGGCCAGGGCCGGATTCGCGAACAGCGAACCCGGTGCGGGCACGGCACCGCCCGGCAGGTAGACCTCGGCCGAGCTCGGCCAGTGGTCACGGAACAGCTCGGCCACGCTGGCGATCCCCCAGCTGATCGCGGGCAGCACCGGGCAGCCGCGAACGGCGTAGCCGATCGCGTAGTCCATCACATCCCGCAGCCCTAGCGTGCCGTACTCGAGCAGCAGCAGCATCCAGGCCCCGAACGCCCCAGGAACGCACGCCGCGAGCAGGCCGCTGCCGGGCACCAGATCGAGGCCGAGGTCGCCGAACGCCTCCAGGGTGGCGGCCTCGGGAGCCGTCCCCTGCCCGCAAAGCACGAAGGTCTCCTCGCGGCCGGCGTGGTGGGCGATGACCGGCACCTCACCGCCGGGGCCGTTCAGGTGCGGTTCGGTGACCTGGAGCACGAGTCCAGCGGCTACCGCCGCGTCGAACGCGTTACCGCCCCGCTCGAGTACGGCCATGCCCGCCGCGGAGGCGAGCCAGTGCGTGGAGGCCACCATGCCGAACGTGCCCGCCAGTTCCGGCCGTGTCGTGAATTCCGGAATTTCGCCCATGGCCCGAATCCTCTCATCACACCTGCGCGGGTCACCTGTGTGTCGGCTGACGCTATGCCCAGGCATGGCGGATGATTACTCATCGTGACCGTCACGCCCATCCGGTCCGGCTATGGAGCCCGGGGAGTCACGCCCTAGTCAGGAGGTCGATGCACCACGATCCGTTCGGAAGAATGATCGATCTGTGTCGCGGCGCGGCCGGGGCTCCGCTGACCGCCGAGCCGAGCAACCGCCGGCGGTCAGGTAGCGTCGGGCCCATGGACCTTTCCCCGCGGCTGCGCGCGGTCTGCGATCTCGATGTCGCCGGGACGCGCGAGAACAGCGGACGGCATGAATACGACGGCAAGCCGCAGGACCTGTCCCCCGAAGGCGTCCGGGCCGGCCTGGCCCGGCTGGCGGCGGCGCGGGACAGCGGCGAGCGGCTCGCTGACCCGCACGACGAGGCGCAGCTGAGCGCGGCCGAAGACCTGCGGCGCGTCACCTTCGCCGAGCTCGAGATGCACCGCCGCAACCCGATCCTGCACCTGGCCGAACTCGAACTGGTCACCTACGACCGGGAATACGCGCCGGCGGCGGAACGGGCGGCGGCCTGGGCCGAGCACCTGGCCGCCTGGCCGCGGGTGGTCGACGCGGCCATCGAGTCCCTCGACCAGGTCAGTGCGCCGGTCGCGCGGGCCCTGCTCGGTGCGGCCTGCGGGCTGGCGGCCGGGATCAGCTCCGAGCCGGGAGCATCTCCCGACGGCGGCGAGGCGCGGGGCACCGGGGGGCCCGGCGGCAGCGCGGACGAGGCGGTGCGGGAGGCGGCACTGGCCGCGCACGCACGCCTGGTCGCTCACCTCGAGCGGGCCGCCGCTGAGGCTGACCCGGACTCGGCGCTCGGCGGGCCCGCGCTCAGCGCGCTGATGAGCAGCGCGGAAGCCCTGCCGGTCGACCTCGGCCGGCTGGCCGAGCAGGCCGATGCGGAGCGGGACCGGCTGCTGGCCCTGCTGGCCGAGGGGTGCGGGTATGTGGCGCCGGGCCGCCCGGCCCTGGAGGTGGCCCGGGAACTGGTCCGAGTGCATCCGGACGCGCGGGGCGTGATCGACGCGGGCCGGCTATGGACGCAGCGGGCCATCGACTTCACCCGCGAGCGGGACCTTGTCCCCTACCACGACGGGGTCTGCCGGGTCGGCCTGGCGCCCGAGTCACGCCGCTGGGCGATGGCGATGATGATGCCGGCCGCGCCCGGCGAGCCGGACAGCCCGTCCTGGTTCCACATCACCCCGCCGGAGGAATCCTGGCCGGAAGACAAGAAAGAGGCGTGGCTGGAGGTCTTCAGCGACACGACGCTGCCCGGCATTGTCCTGCACGAGGTCGCGCCGGGGCACTTCTCGCACGGCCGGGCGTTGCGCCGGCTGACCTCCGAGGTCCGCCGGACCGTGCAGTCCAGCGCGTTCGTCGAAGGGTGGGCGCACTACGCCGAAGAACTGTGCGTGGAGGAAGGCTTCGGCGCCGACGATCCCCGGATCGTGATCGGCGTATGGCTGGAGGCGCTGGTCCGCGTGACCCGGCTGGCCTGCGCCATCGGCGTCCACACCGCGGGCCTGACGGTCGAGCAGGCCGCGCGCCGGTTCGAGGCGGACACCCACCTGACCGGCCCGGCCGCGCTGTCCGAGGCCAGCCGCGCCACGTTCGACCCGACCTACGGCCGGTACACGTGGGGAAAGCTGGAGATCCTCAAGCTGCGCGAACGGGCCAGGAAGGAGTGGGGCACCGGGTTCACGCTGCAGCGCTTCCACAAGGCGCTGATGGACCTCGGCTCTCCCGCGCTCGGCCTCCTGGGCACCGCTGTCGACAAGGGATAGCGGTAGCGTGGGATTCATGCGGAGACTGACGTCGATCCTGGGCATCGCGGGCGTGGTACTGCTGGCGGCGCTCGGGGTGAGCGGATGCGCGACAGCCAGCGCCGCGTCGTCGATCAGCGTCAACAACGCGTACGTGCCGCAGCCGACCACCCCCGGGAACACCGTCGCGTACCTGGATATCCGCAACAGCGGCCACGCCGACCGCCTGGTCGCGGTGCACACCAGCGTGGGCGGGACGGTGCAGCTCCGCGCCCCGGGCGCGCGCCACGCGGGCGTGCTGATCATGCACACCGTGACGGATATACCGATTCCGGCGAACACGATGGTGCAGGTGAACCCGGACAGCTATCAGCTGCTGATCACCGGCGCGGGTCCGATGCACGACGGCAAGGACATCATGCTGCGGCTCACGTTCGCCAACGCCGGCACGATCACGGTCATCGCGCTGGTGACCAACCCCCAGACGGGCGGCAGCAGCTACTTCCTGAACTGAGCCACCGCGCCCACGGTGGGTCCCTTCAGCGGTGTCCGGTCGGTGTTGAACTCCGGCCGCCACTCCGGCAGGCTGACCACGCCCGGCTCGACCAGGTCGAAGCCGCCGAACAGGTCCAGGATCTGGGCGCGCGACCGGAGCGTGAACGGCATCCGCGCGCCCGCGTAGGTCTGGGTCGCGTCGGCGAGCATGTCCGGATCGGCGCCGTCCGAGGTGCCGACCGAGATCGCCAGGTAGCTGCCGGGCGCCATGCGCTCGCGGAACTTCGCGATGATCCCCGGCGCGTCTTCCTGATGGCTGATGAAGTGCAGCACGCTCAGCAGCAGCACGGCGACGGGCTGGCTGAAATCGATGCAGGTGAGGAGCGCCTCGTTCGTGAGGATCGTATCCGGGTCGCGGACGTCTCCCCGGATGGTGATCACGCCGTCCCGGGTGGCGAGCAGCGCGTCGTTGTGCGCCACCACGATGGGGTCATGGTCGACGTACACGACCCGCGCGCCGGGGATGGTGTTCCGGGCGACCTCGTGCACGCTGGGCGAGGTGGGCAGGCCGCTGCCCAGGTCGAGGTACTGCGCAATGCCCCGGCGGGCGAGGAAGCCCACCGCGCGGAACATGAACGCGCGGTTGGCCAGCGACAGCCGCCGAGGGTCGAGCCGGGACTCCATGAGCTTCTCCGCGGCGGCCCGGTCGACGGCGAAGTTGTCCTTGCCGTACAGCAGGTAGTCGTAGATCCGGGCGATGCTCGGCCGGGTGACGTCGACCCCGTCAGGCACACGCGGCTCGTACTTCCTGGCCGTGCCCGAAGCCGACATGAGCCCCGCCCTTCGCCGCAACCGATTGCAGACCAGGCTACAACACCGGCCCGCGCTGGCGCAGCACAGTATGGGCCGGCGTCCGCGGTTCAGCCGATGATCTGCGCCGTGGCCGGGTCATGCCTGGTCAGCGGCATCCTGGCCCGGGTGTCGTCGTCCCGTGGCGTGTACACGACGATGCGCGCCTCCGGCAGGCCGGGCAGGTTGAGTTCGCTGACCGCCAGGCGGAGCGTCCCGGCCCGGGGATGCCGGTAGGTCAGCGTACGCGGCTCGGCCTCGGCGACCTCGTGCCGGGCCCAGAGCTCGGAAAACTCGCGGCTCATGCTGGCCAGGCGGCGGATGTCCTCTTCCCAGTCCGGGTCGCCAACGTGCCGGCCGTACGCCGAGCGCAGCCGGGCCACCATGTAGCGGACTTGGCTCTCGTACTCGACGAGCTTGCCGGGGGCGCTCGGCTCGGTGATGCAGCACCACAGGGTGTTCTGGTGGATGCAGGGCATGGTGTGCCACTCCCAGAACAGTTCCTCGGACGCGGGGTTGGACATCAGGACGTCGAACCGGCTGTTGATCAAGCTGGCCGGCAGCGGCTCGAGCGACTGCACGATTTCCCGGATCGTGTCGGGTACCGCCAGCCGGGCGCACTCGGTGCGCAGCGGCGTCGCCTCGGCCAGCCGGTACAGGTGCTCGCGCTCGGCCCGGTCGAGACGGAGCGTGCGCGCCACCGCGTCCAGCACCTGCGTGCTGGCGTTGATCTGGCGGCCCTGCTCCAGCCACGTGTACCAGGTGACGCCGACGCCGGCCAGCAGCGCGACCTCTTCCCGGCGCAACCCTGGCGTGCGCCGCCGTGAGCCCGGCGGCATGCCGAAGTCACCGGGACTCAGCCGGGCCCGCCGGGCCTTCAGGAACTCGCCAAGTTCGGCCCGCCGTCGCTCGCCCGCCCGTCGCGAGACCTGATCCCTTGCTTCGTAGGTGACCAAGAGCTTTCCAATCAGCGATCTGCCCCCAATCCAACTTAGCGGTACCCACTGACATTCCGCGGGTCCGGGGACAGGGGGGTCGCTAGGCTGGCCCGGGTGCGGCTGGAATTCTGCGGGGTCCGCGGGTCGACGCCGGCGCCTGGCGCGGACTTCGTCCGGTACGGGGGCCATACCTCCTCCGTGGCCGTTGCCCATGACGGTGCCGCGCCGCCCACGCTCATTCTGGATGCGGGCACGGGCGTGCGCCGGGTCACCGCGCCGCTGGCCGGCCAGCCGTTCACCGGGACGATCCTGCTCACCCACCTGCACTGGGATCACGTGCAAGGATTGCCGTTCTTCGGCGCCGGGGACCGCGACGACGCCCGGGTCACGCTGCTGCTGCCGGACCAGCAGGACGGCATCGGCGCCGAAGAGGTGCTGGCGCGGGGCATGTCACCCCCGCACTTCCCGATCCGCCCGAGCGAACTGCGGGGAAGCTGGAGCTTCCGTACCGTCTCGCCCGGCCGGTTCGAGACCGGCGGGTTTACCGTGCAGGCGTGCGAGATCCCGCACAAAGGCGGCAGGACGCTCGGGTACCGGGTCAGTGACGGGCGTTCGGTGGCGGCCTACGTGACGGATCACTGCCCGACCGCGCTGGGCCCGGGCCCCGATGGATGGGGCGAATACCACGCGGCCGCCGTGGAGCTGGCCGCGGGGGCCGACGTGCTGGTGCACGATGCTCAACTGCTCGCGGAAGAGGTGGCGGCCGAGGCGGCGTCCGGGCACGCCGCAGCCGATTACCCGGTCGCCCTGGCCAAGCGCGCGGGGGCCCGGCAGGTGGTGCTGTTCCATCACCGGCCGGACCGGACGGACGACGCGCTCGACCGGCTGGCCCAGCGGTTCGCCGCGGCACAGGTCCCCGTCATGGTGGCCGCCGAGGGCCAGGTACTCGACCTGTGATCCAGGCCCCTGAATGCGCTAAGCGCATTCGCCCGGTCAATCCCGGGCCGTGAGCATTCGGGCGATTTCCGCGTTAGCGGGCCTCGGCGTCACGAACGCGTTGCACCATCATTTCGAGCAGCGCCCAAGCCGTCTCGGGGTGTGCTATGGCGAAGGGCCGGAAGACCCACGCAGTGAACAGGAGGCAGCGCAAGTCCGTCTCGGCCGTGATCGTCGCCGAGCGATAAGAATGGTCGATCAGCGCCATCTCGCCGAAGTAGTCACCGGGACCGAGCGTACGGGCGGGCCGTCCATGTACGCTCACCGCGGCTTGGCCCTCCATGATGACACCGAAAGTGGCGCCCGCCTCATCCTGCTCGGTGAGCACCGCACCGGCGGGAAATGTCCGCTCGTGGGCATTATTTGCGAGTCTGGCCAATTCCTTCTTCGAAAGCATCGAGAATAGCGGGACCTTAGCAAGTACCTCTTGAGGCGTCGTCATGGCACGATGCTACGCGCACGTCTCGGCTCTAACCAGGATCTTCCCGGGGCATTCGGCGAAGCCGGGCATGCCGCTCTGCCCGGTCAGCGGCCTGTCAGCCGGCCGGCACCCCCGCGAACCGGCTCAGCGCGTCGGGCTGTTTCACGATGACGGCCCGGTCATGCATCTCGATCCAGCCCCGCCGCTCGAAGCCGCGCAGCGCCGCGTTGACGCTCTGCCGGGTGCTCCCGGCCTGATGGGCCAGTTCCTCCTGGCTCATCCTGAACCGCATGACGCCGTCGTCCCCCCGGGGCTGGCTGAGCAGGATCTTCGCGACCCGACGCGGAAGATCCAGGAAGACCAGGTCCGCGGTGGCTTCGGTCAGGTGGCGAAGGGTGGCCGCGATGGAATTCATCAGCGTCTGGGCCGCGGACGGCACACGCGTGCAGATGTCCCGGACCGCATCGCGCGGGATCAGCAGCAGCTGGCTTTCCTCCAGGGTCTCGGCGTCGGCGGACCGGGGGCCACCATCGACGACACCGAGCTCGCCCAGCAGGCCGCCGGGATGGATGATGGCCAGCGTCAGCTCGCCGCCGTCGGCTGAGCGGACGGTGACCTTGATGCGGCCGGAGACAACGACGATCACGGTGTCACCCGGGTCGCTTCTGGTGAATACGACCTGGCCGCGGCGGAAGCTCCGCAACCGGGAAGCCGCCGCGAGGGCGGTCAGGTCCTCGGCTGACACCGAACGGAGCAGGCTGGTCTCACGCAGGATGCCGGTCACGTCAGCGGCATCGGCGGGCATGGACCGATGCTACGTGGACCCCTGAGGGCGCGGGAGCGGGTAGTAACCTGGCGTCGCCGCGCCCTTGGAGGAACGATGGATACGCTGCTGCCCGGCATCGCGGCCGAGCGGATACCGACGGACCGCCTGACGGTGGCGGTGCTGTCGGTCACCGGCCGGACCGGCCCGGCCGTGCTGTTCGTGCACGGCAACGTCTCGTCCTCCCTGTTCTGGCAGCCGGCCATGCTGGCGCTGCCCGAGGCGTACCGGCCGCTGGCGATCGACCTGCGCGGGTTCGGCGACACCGACCCGGAACCGGTCGACGCGACCCGCGGGCTGCGCGACTACGCGGACGACCTGGCCGCCGCCATCGACGCGCTCGGCCTGGAGCCGGTGCACCTGATCGGCTGGAGCATGGGCGGCGGCGTGGTCCTGCAGTACCTGGCCGACCGGCCCGGCACGCACCGGGTTGCGTCGCTGACGCTGGTCGACCCGGTGTCCCCGTTCGGGTTCGGCGGGACCAGGGGCGTGGACGGCATCCTGTGCGACCCGCGGGGCGCCGGCTCGGGCGGCGGCAGCGCCAACCCCGAGTTCGTCGAACGGCTGGCCGGCCGGGACCGCGGCGGCACGAGCGCGCTGTCACCCCGGCAGGTCCTGCTGGCGCACTACGTCAAGCCGCCGCATGTGCCGGAGCACCTGGACATCTTCGTGGAGTCCATGCTGTCCACGCGCGTCGGGGACGACTACTACCCGGGCGACTCGCGGCCCGCGGACGCGTGGCCGGGCTTCGCACCGGGCGACCGCGGCGTGCTGAACACGATGGCGCCCACTCACTTCCGCATCGCCGACCTGTCGGGTGTACGGCCCAAGCCGCCGGTGCTGTGGCTGCGCGGCGCCGACGACGTCATCGTCTCGGACACGTCTCTGTACGACCTGGCCTACCTGGGCTCGCTCGGGGCCGTGCCCGGCTGGCCCGGCGAGCAGGCCTGGCCGCCGCAGCCCATGCTGGCGCAGACGCGCGGGGTGCTGGACGGCTACGCCGCGGCCGACGGGCGCTACCGCGAGGTGGTGATCGACGGCGCCGGCCACGGCCCGCACCTGGACCAGCCGGAGAGATTCCTCGCCGAGCTGGCCGGCCACCTGGCCGCGGCGCCGCGATCGGATCCCTGATCGGTCCCTGGCCGGGCCTTTCCGCTATTTCCCGGAACGGGCCGTCGTGCGTCCTGGTCTGTCCGCCCGGACACCATTGAGCCCAGGTCAGCGATCAGTCCGGCCCACCGCACTAGCCTGGGTCAGGAACTACTCGTCTACGCGCTCTTCCGGTCACCCTCGCCGGGCTCGATTCCGTGCTCGCGGAGCAGGTCACACAGCCGGGCGACCTCGCGGCGCAGCCGCCGGATCTCATCGTCGCGCGGGACGGGCTTGCGGGCCCGCCGCGGCGCATGACGGATAGGACCGGGTTCGCCCCGCAGTGCGGTGATCGCGTCGCGTACCTCCCTCTCCCCCGCGCCGAGGCTGGCCAGCGCCTGAGCCGCCGTGTCGTCACCCGCCCGGAACAGGGCCAGCAGGATGTGCTCGGTCCCGATGTAGTCGTGGCCGTGGGCCACCGCCTCGCCCACCGCGCGCGGCATGACCCGCATGGCCAGCGGGGTGCCGGGCCCGGACGGGTAGGGCGGCTGGTGCTGGCCGGCGATCTGGGCGACCCGCTGACGCACGGCCTCCGGGCTGATCCCGAGCCGCCTGAGGACCTGGGCCGCTACGTCGTCTCCCGTGGCGATCAGGGCCAGCAGGAACTGCTCGGGGCCGGGATGGTCGAGGCCGAGCCGACTGGCCTCCTCCCGGGCGAAAACCACGGCGTCGCCAGCGTCGTCGGTGAACGGGAGGAACCCGGTGACCGGGGTGTGGATGCCGGCCCGGGGCCGGGGATCGAGGGCCCGGAGTCGCAGGCGGGTTCGCATGGGTTTCTCCCTGGCGGGTGGGGCGGACGAGGACAGCCGGGGCAACAGCCAGGCGGCGGCGTCGGCCGGGCTCAGCTGGCCTGAGGCAAGGCCCTCGATGACCATGACGGTGGCCCTGGGCGGATCCAGATCGGCCTGCCAGCCGTTCAGGGCCAGGAACTGCAGGCCGGCCGCTACCGCTACCTGCTGGCTGCGGTCGGGAAACGGGCGGTGCCGCAGCAGCGCCCGGATCAGCACGGTCACGGCCAATGCCGCGTCCGCGGGCCTGCCGTCCGCGGGCCTGCCGTCGGCTGGTCCTGTCTCGGCTGGTCCTGTCTCGATCACTTCCGATTCGGCCAGCGCGGCCTGCGCGGCGGCGAGGTCGAGCCGGTCCAGGGCGGCGCCGGGGCTGATGCCGAGGACGTGACCGGCGATCACGGCCAGGTCGGCGACGTCGAGCGTGATCATGGCTGGTCGTCCCGGAGCAGCTCGAGCAGGCGCTGGTGCCGGGCCAGGTTGTCTTCCAGCAGGCGGCGGAACCGCTGGTCCCTGCGGCGCGCCTCGACCAGCGCGGCGATCGCCTCGCGCGCCACGTCGGACACTGTCCGGCCCTCGACCTCGGCCACCGCCGCCAGCCGCTCGGCCAGGACCGGGTCGAGCCGCAGCACCATGTTCTTGGTCCGGGCGCTCCCGGACTCCAGCGCCTCCGTCATAGTGATATCAAGATATCAAGATGTCCAACGCGGGACAAGGCGGCGTTCCGGGACCGGCGGTGTAGGCCGGACGTGGGCGGGCAGGGTGCGACAGAGGCGATATACCGAACACCGTCTTCCCGAGGAGAGATTCATCGTGACCGCGATACCGGACATCACGCTGAACAACGGCCAGCGGATCCCGCAGCTCGGCTTCGGCGTCTTCCTGGTCAAACCGCAGGACACCATGGCGGCGGTCAGCACCGCGCTACAGGCCGGCTACCGGCACATCGACACGGCCGAGATGTACGGCAACGAGAAGGAGGTCGGCGAGGCGATCAGGCGATCAGGCCTGGACCGCGACGAGATCTACGTCACCAGCAAGCTGAGCAACGACGCTCACCGGGCCGATGTCGCCCGCCGGGCCTTCGACGAGTCGCTGAAGACCCTGGGCTTCGACTACCTCGACCTGTTCCTGATTCACTGGCCGCTGCCGACCAGGTACGACGGTGACTACGTGTCGACCTGGAAGACCCTGGAGGAGTTCTACCGGGACGGCCGGGCCCGGTCCATCGGCGTCTCCAACTTCCAGCCGCACCACCTGCGGCGGCTGCACGGCGAGAGCGAGATCATCCCGGCGGTCGATCAGATAGAGGTCAACCCGTACCTGACCCAGGACGAGGTGCGCGGTTTCTGCGCCGAGCACCAGATCGCGGTCGAGGCCTGGTCGCCGCTCGGACGGGGCAACGTCCTCGGCGACCCCACGATCGCGGCGATCGCCCGCCGGGCGGCCAAGACCCCGGCGCAGGTCGTGCTGCGCTGGCACCTCCAGCGCGGCGACATCATCTTCCCCAAGTCGGTCACCCCGGACCGGATCCGGGAGAACATCGACATCTTCGACTTCGGGCTGTCCGGTGCCGAGGTCGAGGCGATCAGCGCGCTGAACCGGAACGAGCGGACCGGCCCCGACCCGGACACATTCGACGCGATCTAGAAGCCCGCTCGAATCCTCACCAACGGAGATCGGACGGCCGGCTCGTCCCGGGTGGGTGGATTACCCTGGTCGGGGTGGGGGGCTGTGGCTGTGGATGGTCTGGTCGGCGGGGCTTCGGACCTGGCTGGTGCCGTCGGGGTGGACGGTCAGCTGCCAGCCCATCTCGTGCAGGACCACGTGATGATGCCAGAAACAGTAATCCTTGAGATTAGCGAGGCTGGTGTGGCCGCCGTCGGCCAGGTGCCGCACGTGGTGCGGTTCACAACCTGACGCGGGCTGGTCGCAGCCTCCGGGGTGCTTCCGTAATCCACACAGGACCGGGAGCAGGCATCATGGAAGACATGCTCACCACGGAGTATGACGGTTGCGGACGCTGCCTGGTGGCAGTACGCCGTCTGAGCAGGAAGACCGACAAGACCAGCAGCCCGCAGCGGCAGGGAGACCAGGACCTGCAGGCAGCAGCCGACGCCGGGGGCCACATCATCGCGTGGGCCGATGACTGGGAGGTCTCGGGGGCCACGGACCCGATGACCCGCAAGGGCCTAGGCCCGTGGCTGCGGGGCGAGATGGGACCGTATGACGGGATCGTGGCCCCCACCGTCGATCGGGTGGGCCGCAACGTGCGGGACACGCTGAATACGCAGACGCTTTTGACCAGTCAGGACCGCGTCGTGGTCACGGCGGATCACGCGGGGGTGTGGGATTTCAGCAATCCGAATCAGGAAAATGAGTGGCTGGCGAAGGCGTGGGGGTCGCAGATGGAGTTGCGTGCCATCCAGAAGCGCAACCGGGACGAGACGATCCGGGCACGGAATGCAGGCGAACCCAAGCAGCGCCCATCGTACGGATACATGTATGTGCGGCTTGTCCCGATGGGGAAGGTCGATCATGTGGCGCTCGATGAAGTCGGCGCGGAGATTATCCGGGAGGTGGCGCGGCGGATCCTGGCCCAGGGCTTTGGTCATTCTCGTAATATGAGACCGAGAGCTGCGATCGGCCGGGCTGGGTTACGTGCGGCCCAGCGTCGTCCCGGGGCGGTAGCGGTGAAACCGGCGAGCCGCAAGACGGCGACGGCGGTGTTGCGGATGGCGGCCATGACCTGGGCGGATGAGCCGGCACGCAGACGTTGCGCGTCCTCGCGCATAGTGGTGTCGCGCGATCGGGGCGTGCTCCCAGTCCAGGACGTCCAGAGCGGCGAACAGGCCGGGCTGGTTGTCCTTGACCGCGGTGAACAGGTAATCGGCGCCCTTGTCTTCCACCAGGTACCGGGCGGTCTCTTTCTGGACATGCAGCGCGTCGGCCGTGACCAGGGCGCCGGTGATGTCCACGTCGTCTAGCAGCGGTTTGACCTGAGTGATCTCATTGGTCTTGGCGTTCACGTCCCGCTGGGCGAGCACCGCCCGCGCCCCGCAGATCATCGCGGCCAGCAGGTGCGGCGCCTTGCTGTCTTTGGTCCTGGCGCCGCGTACCGTCTTGCCGTCCAGCGCGACAACCAGCGCGGCGGCATCGGCCAGCCCGGCCGGCACCTGGCCCTTCAGCCAGGTCCCGAACGCGGTGGCCACAGCCTGGGCGTCCAGCAGGGCCAGCACCCGCCGGAACGTCCGCGTCGACGGCGGCACCCGGCGGCCCCACCGATCCTGCCAGGTACCCAGGGCCGCCAGCACCTGCGGCGGCGCGTCGGCCGCCCACTCAGCGATCGCGGTAACGGAATCAGCCCCGGCCAGCACCGCCGCCACTGTGAACGCCAGCACCACCGCGGCCCGATGCCGGATCCCGCAGCGGCGCCGCGGCTCGGGCACCGCGGCCAGGCATCCAGCAGGCTCCGGTAACCACACAGGTCACCGTCATCATCACCGGCAAGGGAACTGCCGGCAGGCCCGGCACATGTGGCATCCTGGCAACGCAACGAGGCTCCCGGGACAGAACGTGATCTTGGTCAGACCCACGCTCTTACGGGGCTTGGTTCCCAGGTCACGCATGACACGCCGATACGGCCAGATCGTGATCAACAGCGCCGCTTACAGGAACCGCCCGCCCGGCCGCCGGCGGGTTACCGCTCACGCCGCCCGCGATGCGCAGGGCCCACGGCAGCGTCAGCCAGGAGGCTGCCCGGACCGGGCGCGCTCGGTCCAGGGCATCGTGCCGACCAGGTTGGCGGCGATCAGCGTGCGGTCGGCCGGATCCCAGGCCAGCACGGTGCCCGCCTGGGTCAACGCGATCAGTGCAGTCATGGCCCCGCAACTGGGGGCGACCACGTGCCGCTGGTCATCCTCGGTCACGATCATGACCTCGAACCGGCCGTGATCGCCGTCCGGCCCGGCCCTCCAGTTGGCGTTGACGATCTTTACCCGTCGTGTCTGCTCGCTTGCGCCTGGCATGACATCCAGTAAGCCGTGGCCGACCTGCCGGGGACAATAGATTCGCGCCTGCGCGTATCTTTAGACGCAATGACGCTGTTTGCGCTGCGGACCCGCGATGATCTGCTGGCCGTGCGCTTCGCCATCTCGCCCGTGTGGGAGACGCAGGCGGCGGTGCAGGCGCTGGCCGACGACCGCGCGCGCTCCTACCACGAGCCCTGGCTGCGGCTGGTCCGGGCCCGCGCCGCCCGGATCGACCTGACGCCGCTGCTGGCCGTGCTGCCCAGCCGCGGCTACGTGCCGGACTTCTTGACCCCGCCGCCACGGACCTCCACGCCGCGTCTTCGGGACCAGCTCGCGGAGATCCGCGCGACCGCCCCGGCGCAGGTGGCGCGCGAGCTGGACCGGTGCCGCCAGAGCGTGGACGACGAGCAGCACCGCCGCCTGCTCGCCGCCCTCCTGGCCGATCCTGGACGCGCACGAGATCAGCTTGCAGCCAGGCTCCACCAGGCCTGGGCTGGCCTGGTGGCACCGTTCTGGATTCGCGTCCGCACTCTGCTCGACCTGGACATCGAGGAACGCTCCCGCACGCTGGCGCGGCATGGCCTGCGCCGCGTCCTCGACGAGCTACACCCGAAGATCCGCTGGACCAGCCACGGCCTCTCGCTCACCGACCGCAGCGGCCGCACCGTCGAGGTCGCCGAGCGCGGGTTCCTCCTCATGCCGAGCGCCTACCTGTGGCCCTACGTCGCCGCGATCACCGAGCTGCCATGGCTGCCGACGATCGTCTATCCCGCCACCGGCATCGCCGAACTCTGGCAGGCGCCGCCCGCGCCGCCCGAAACGCTCGAGCGGCTGATGGGGCGCACGCGGGCGCTCGTCCTCACCGCCGTGGACCAGCCTCTGTCGACGACCGCGCTGGCCGCTCTGACCGGGCTCAGCCCAGCCGGCGCCTCCCGCCACCTGCTCGCGCTCCGCGACGCAGGACTTGTCTGCCCCGCCCGGCACGGCCACGAGATCCGCTACCGCCGGACCGAGCTCGGATCCGCGCTCTTGCGTTCCCGCCGCGTGTAACGCGATTCCGCCGAGGACCGCAGACCGCCGAACCGTCCCAGACCTCAGATCCCAGCCTGTCAACCTCTGTGATTACCAGGCATCTCAGCATCCGAGAATGACCAGAGCCCTGGGGCTCGATCTCGGCTCGCGCGCTAACCGGAATAAGGGGGAACGCGAGCCGAGACGTTTTCCAGTTGTCTTTGGGGCCGCCTTACACTTTCACGTGCGCTGTGGTGTAGCTTTCGCTCCCTGCTCTGCTTTATCCATCGCGCTCCGAAGAGCACCGAACAACGCCGGCGCAAGGAAGACATCTAGCGCCTGACCTTGGGCAAGATCTTTGGTCTCGATCAGGATCGAATCGCCCTCATGGATGATCAGAGGGTTGTCTTCCGGATCTATCCAGTACGTCGTTTTCGTCTGCACGTGCGGTCCTCACCTTTTCAGGGCAGGCCGAGCCGCATTCAGCACAGCCTGTATCAGATTAACTGCCGTATCAATACCGGGCTGATCTCCAATGGGAAGCCACCGCTCCCATGTGAGTTGGCATTGTCCGCCAGGGTGGTCGCGGCCGATCACTATCGGGTCGCGACTAGGGTGATCGGTCAGGACGACTTCGAGCTCTTGCGACCCGTCCGCATAGGTGACCGCAGACACATGCAAATCGGCTTGCATTGCCAGCGCAATCGCCAGCTCGCGCAATCGTGTGCCCGCTAGGTACTCATGAGGTCCCTGATCGCGAGCCAGATCCTCCACCTTCCGCTGGAGATCATCGAGTGATCCGCTGAGACGGGATTTCTGAACAGTGATCACGCCTCGCTCGTCCTCTCTTCTGCTCCCCAGTTAGACAGACCTTCCCGGACCTGGCAGAGTCGCTCCATCTTCGACATCCGATCTGCTGCCGCTCACCCGCTTCCGGGTATATCGCTACGACCTTGGATCCCGGAGGCACCGCAAACCGGGGAAGGCAGATGAATTCTCTGGTGAACGTACCGAAGATAACGATCCACCAGGGATGCTGTTGTTCCAGCTTCTCGGCGATTTCACGACACGCATCATCCTCGGCGCAGCCCATAGCTTCTCTCTCGTCCAATGCCCGATCACTCACACGCTTCGCTTCCCCTTTGCCTCCTAGTAGTTGAAGCCGCCTTTAGCGCTCTGCCTGAGAGCGGTTGACGCGGGCGTACTTACATCTTGGCAATAGGCTTTGCGCATCTCGACACCATGAGCGCCATGAGCGTCTCACTCGCAACCCTCTTCTGATCATCCTGTCTCTTCTAGGTATCATCTGTGGTACGCTAGGCAGCCGGAGCAGTCGGTGAGGTGGCTAGATCAGGATGGGCGAGCAAGAGATTGCATTCAAGGCACTGATCAGGCAGCGCCACATGTCATACGACGCTTTCTGCCGTGAATGGGACCGCGTTGCAAAGAGCGTAGACGATGTGCTGAAGGGTCACTATCCCGGACGTGCGCAGTATTACCGGTGGCTACGCGGCGAGCTAGCCAACAAGCGCCCATACCCGGACGCGTGCAGAATGCTTGAAGCGATGTTTCCGGGGTGGCCCGTCGAAGAATTGTTTTCTCCGTACACCGGAGAAATCCCGCAACCCGCTGATCCTCTAAGCCTTGCTGAAATACCCTCCACCGGAGAGGATCAGGAGCAGCTAACGGGAATACCGTCCCATACGATCGACCTATCGGGCCAGTGGTGGGCTTCATGGCAAACCTTCCGCGACGGCGTAGAGAAAATTGCTAATCAGCAAGTCGAATGCAAGCAGGCGGGCGAGCTAATTCAAGTAGCCACGATCACGCATGGCCTGAGCAGCGAAGAAGGCGGTTACCACTGGAGTGGTGAGCTACAGCTGTGGGACAACGAGATTCTCATGGGTTGGTATGCGGCCACTGAGGGGTCTGTACGTTCCAAAGGGACAATGTACTTTACGCTCCACCCGCACGGGCTTCACATGGCCGGACGATGGGTTGGACTTGGATACGATGATCGGATTATGACGGGGTGGGGGTCAATGGCAAAGACGCGCGAGGGCGCCGAAGCGGTCATCGGTCGGTTGGATCATGGCCACGAAGGGATCAACATTTAAATGAGCGAGCTTTGCGAAGTCGTCATTACTGCGCCTGACCCCGAGTGGCTGCTGGAGCTTACGCGGAAACTGGTAAGTGACGGGCTGTGCGCTAGCGCGCATAACTTCGCCCCCGTTCGTTCTGTGTACCGCTGGCAGGGCAAGGTTTACGAACAGATAGAAGGGCGCGCGTCCCTGCACACTCGCAAGTCACGTGTTGCTGAGATAGTCGCGCGAGTGAAATCTCAACATCCGTATGACGTTCCAGGGATATCGACCCGCCCGATAGAAGACGGCAATCCTAAGTATTTGGACTGGATGCTCAGCGAGACCGAAGCGCGGCCCCCTTCTCCTGAAGGCCATAGCAATGCATCGTAGCCGTGTTTGCCAGTTCGTCATTGATGTTTCCGATCTTGACCAAGGTATAGAATTCTGGACAGCGGCGCTTGGCGCTGAGGAAGAAGAGACGTCTGAAGGAAGCCGTCATATCTATCGCCGCATTCGCCTGCCTGACTCAGAGATCAGAATTCTGCTTCAAAAGACCGGCGATCGCAAGATCTCGAAAGAGCGAATGCATATCGATCTGGAAACTGACAATGTCGAAGCGGAAGTCGAACGTCTAGAAAAGCTCGGTGCCGTTCGATGGGATCACCAACAGGAACGCGGGTTTGACTTCTGGGTACTTCAGGACCCATGGGGTAATGAGTTCTGCGTACTACAGGAAGAGTTCCCGGGTCTCCTGGCAAGACGTCGTCCCTGGTCTGCCCCGCCTGTCATGGAGTGACGGACACGACAGCACCCAGCAAGGATCACCGCTCCGGACTACCGCGGCCGCCCGCAGCGGGGCAGGTCGGCCAGCCCGTGACCGGCACGGCGCCGGGGCAGCGGCATGACAGCTCCCCAGAGATGTCGCGGCGAATGTCATCCGCTCCCCGGGCAGGGATCATAACCAGGCCCGATGCCGCCGCGCGGCACAATGAGGCGCATGCCCGCCATCCCGGAATCCACCCGCAGCTCCCTCATCGTGCGGCTGCTGGACCACGCCGAGCACACCTGGCTCCAGCTGGCCAAAGTCCAGGCCAGGTACCGCGCGGCTCCTTCGCCTACATCACCGGCGTCCTGCCCGGCGGCGAGCAAATCCCGCTGTTCCGGCTCCGCTACGGCGGCT
>Ga0209415_10004349_pt1 | contig 26004 bp, 21 predicted proteins | sample PeaSoiSIISIP2007_FD_187696 | JGI IMG/M metagenome (GOLD analysis project Ga0209415, IMG submission 187696) | Peat soil microbial communities from Weissenstadt, Germany - SII-SIP-2007 (SPAdes) (version 2) | ecosystem: Environmental > Terrestrial > Soil > Wetlands > Peat | place: Germany... | reverse complement strand
CCAGAATCCAAAGTCTTCCGTCGAGAGTCCAGCCCGAGGGGGACCCCGCATGCCCTTGACGGGCGCCGGAAGTTCAGCACCAACACAGTGCAACGCTTGCTGGCCAGCAAGTAAGGACTAGCAGCGGTGCCTGGCGCCACAGTCCCAATTCAAGAGTAAGGGGTGCGTCAAGGGATTTGGGATGTAAGTGATTGAAGTTGCAGCGGAGATGGAGTGTGACTGGGGCGGCGGGCCGGGCGCCAGCCAAGGCGTGGGCGGCGGTAGGACGGACCATCGGGGTTTGTGGTCTGTCATTTTCGGTTGAGGAACGGGAAGAACGACAGACGACAAAAGGCGATCGTCTGTCCTACTAGGGCCCGCGGATAAGCAACCTGCCCAGAGGCGGTTGTTAGCCCTGGCGGGCGGCGTTGAGCGCCAGGCGCTGCTGTTTCATCCAGCGCAGGCGGCCTTGCTGCTCCTGATAGAGCGTGCCAAAGCCGGCCCAGAAATAGCCGAACACGAAGAGCAGCAGGAAGGGAATCGAAAAGAAGTTGTAAGTCTGGATGGCGAAGACCACCATGGCCAGAAAATACGCGCCCACCACGATCTCGGCGTAGGGCAGCCAGCCGCTGCGCCGGCGGTACTTCTTCACTTCCAGCTTCATCGGGCGGTCCCCGATGGCATATTTCGGCGTGCGGGCGAAGGCGGTCTCCACGCCGAACAGCGCTTCCAGCACGGCGCGCGTGTTGATGATCGTCAGGCCCACGCCCACCCCCATCAGCATGGGCAGCATCAGGATGGACCGCTTCCAGGTTTTCGGGTGCAGCTCGCGCTGCGCGATCACGTAGAACGCCGAAATCGACCAGAACGAAGCCGCGATCAGAGGCAGATCGATGAACACCATCTGCCAGATTCCCATGTAAAAGCGGACGATCATTACCGGCAGCATCAGCGCCGAGACCACGATCATCAACGGGTAGGTGATGTTGGGCGTGAGATGGAGAAAAGCTTCGGCCTTGACGCGTGTGGGAATGTCGGCGCGCAGCAGCCGCGGCAACAGCTTCTTGGCTACCTGCGTCAGGCCCTTGGCCCAGCGCGATTGCTGCACCTGGAAGCCGTGCATTTCCACGGGCAGCTCCGACGGACAATCGAGGCCGGGCAGATATACAAACCGCCAGCCTTTGAGCTGCGCCCGGTAGCTCAGGTCGGAATCTTCGGTCAGCGTGTCGTGCTCCCAACCGCCCGCATCGTCGATCATGGCGCGCCGCAGGATGCCGGCCGTGCCGTTGAAGTTGAAAAAGTATCCCGCCCGCGACCGCGCGCCGTGCTCGAGGATGAAGTGCCCGTCGAGCAGCATGGCTTCGACTTCGGTGAGGAAGTTGTAATCGCGATTGAGGTAGCTCCAGCGCGTCTGCACCACGCCCACCTTGGGATCGGCGAAGTGATGGATGGTGCGCGTCAGGAAATCGGCCGGCGGACAAAAGTCGGCGTCGAACACGGCCACGAATTCGCCGGTGGCGGATTGCAGGCCTTCCTGCAGCGCCCCGGCCTTGAACCCATGGCGGTTGTCGCGGTGATGATATTCGATCGGGTAGCCGAGCGCGCGGTAACGCTCCACCAGGGCACCGGCGAAGGGCGCCGTGTCGTCGGTGGAATCGTCCAGCACCTGGATCTGCAGCAAGTCCTTCGGGTACTCGATCTTGACGACTTCCTCCACCAGGCGCTCCACGACGTAGCGCTCGTTGAAAAGCGGCAACTGGATGGTCACGGGCGGCAGAGTCTCAAAACGCTTCGCCGGTTCGCCGGTGGCGTTCTTACGGTACTTGAAATAGGTGCGGATGATATCGTACCGGTGAATCCCGTAAACCGAGAGAACCACCAGCACGCTGAAGTAGGGGATGAGCATGGCCCAATCGAACCACGCGAGTTGGTGGATGCCCGCAAACGGCGTCTTGGCGAACATCTGGCTCAAGCGGCCGGATGCCGACGGACTGACCAGCAGGGCCCAATAAAGACCGGACATAAAGGACACGGACTCCGCCCCAGGAGCTTGCCGAGCGGACCTTATTATCTTAACACCGAATAAATGCAGCGGGCCGGTAAGGGAGCGGGGGGTGTTCTCCCCCCGGTGTCTCGGCCGCCTGAACCGGCGCCCTTCCGCCGGTATAATAATAGATACCAATGCACTTGAAACGTGACGAGAGGGTAGTGGACCTGAATCCGCAGGAGACCTCAGAGTGGGTGGAAGCGCTGGATCAGGTTTTGGACGAAACGGGCCCGGACCGCGCGGCCTATCTGGTGGAAAGGCTGTCGGAGCGAGCGAGAACGGGCGGCGCGGAACTGCCCATCCACCTGAACACGCCGTACGTCAACACCATCCGGCCGGATGAGGAAGTTTCGTATCCCGGCGACCGCGCCATGGAGCGGCGCATCAAGAGCCTGATCCGCTGGAACGCCATGGCCATGGTGGTGCGGCAGAACAAGTACGACGCCGGAATCGGCGGCCACATTTCCACCTATGCCTCACTGGCCACTCTGCTCGAAGTCGGGTTCAACCATTTCTTCCGCGCCAGCTACGGCGATCAGCCGGGCGACCTGATCTACTTTCAGGGCCACGCGTCACCGGGAGTTTACGGCCGCGCTTATCTGGAAGGCCGGCTGAGCGAGGATCACCTGAAGAACTTCCGCCACGAGCTGCGCGACAAGCCGGGGCTTTCCTCCTACCCGCACCCGTGGCTGATGCCGGAGTTCTGGCGGTTCCCCACCGTATCCATGGGGCTGGGGCCGATCAATGCGATCTACCAGGCGCGCTTCATGCGGTACCTGGAGAACCGCGGCGTGATCCCGCCGACGGGGCGCAAAGTGTGGGCGTTTCTGGGCGATGGAGAGACCGACGAGCCGGAATCGATGGGATCGCTCACGCTGGGCTCGCGCGAGAAGCTGGACAACCTGATTTTCGTGGTGAACTGCAACCTGCAGCGGCTGGACGGCCCGGTGCGCGGCAACGGCAAGATCATCCAGGAGCTGGAAGCGGCCTTCCGCGGGGCCGGCTGGAACGTCGTCAAACTGATCTGGGGCGAGGATTGGGACGATTTGCTGGCGCGCGACACCACCGGCCTGCTGGTCAAGCGCATGGGCGAGGCGGTGGACGGCGAATTCCAGACCTACGTCACCCGGGACGGCGCATACATCCGCCAGAATTTCTTCGGCAAATACCCGGAACTGCTGGACCTGGTTTCGCACCTGAGCGACGAGGATCTGTTCAAGCTGCACCGCGGCGGCCACGATCCGAGCAAGGTTTACAACGCGTTCAAAGCCGCGGTGGAATTTACCGGGCGGCCCACGGTGGTGCTGGCCCACACCATCAAAGGCTACGGGCTGGGCGAGGCCGGCGAAGGCCGCAACATCACCCACCAGCAAAAGAAGCTCAACGAAGCCGAGCTGGGGCACTTCAAATCGCGCTTTGAGATTCCTATCCCCGACGAAGCGGCGCGCACGGCGTCCTTCTACCGGCCGCCCTCGGACAGTCCGGAAATGGCCTACATGCACGAGCGGCGCCGGTTGCTGGGCGGCTATATGCCGAGCCGCACCGTTCCGCCGAGCCAGATTGAGGCGCCGCCGCTCGAATATTTTAAGGAATCGCTGGAGGGTTCGGCGGGCCGCGAAGTTTCGAGCACGATGGCGCTGGTGCGCGTCATCACCCTGCTGTTGAAGCATCCGCAGACCGGCAAGCGGGTGGTGCCCATCATTCCCGACGAAGCGCGCACGTTCGGCATGGAATCGCTGTTCCGGCAATTCGGCATTTACGCCAGCCAGGGACAGCTTTACAAGCCGCACGATGCGGAGATGTTCCTCTATTACAAGGAATCGAAAGACGGACAGATTCTGGAGGAGGGCATTACCGAAGCCGGCTCCATGGCCTCGTTTGCGGCCGCCGGAACCGCGTACACGAATTACGGCGTGGAGATGATTCCGTTTTTTGTCTACTACTCCATGTTCGGCTTCCAGCGCGTAGGCGACCTGGTGTGGGCTTTCGGCGACGCGCGCGGCAAGGGTTTCCTGTGCGGCGGCACGGCCGGGCGGACCACGCTGGCCGGCGAAGGCCTCCAGCATCAGGACGGCCACAGCATTGTACTGGCTTCCACCGTTCCCACTTGCGCGGCTTACGATCCGGCCTACGCTTACGAAATCGCCATCATCGTGCAGGACGGCGTCCGCCGCATGTATCAGTTGCAGGAAGACCGTTTTTACTACCTGACCTTGTATAACGAGAACTATCCCATGCCGGCTATGCCGCAGGGGCTGAATCCGGACGGCGTGCTGAAGGGCATTTACCGGTTCAAAGCCGCGGCGGAAGGCAAAGCCGTGGTGCAACTGTTCGGCAGCGGTCCGATTTTGAACGAAGCCGTGCGCGCGCAGCAGATTCTGGCCGGCCAATATGGCGTGGCCGCCGACGTGTGGAGCGTGACCAGCTACAACGAACTGCGGCGCGATGCGCTGGCGGCGGAACGCTGGAACCGCCTGCATCCGGACCAGGCGGCGCGCGTCCCCTATATCGTAGAAGCACTGAACGGCGCCGAGGGACCGATTGTCGCGGCCACCGATTATATGAAGGTTGTGGCCGACCAGGTGGCGCCCTGGCTGCCCGGCCGCATGGAGACGCTGGGAACCGATGGCTTCGGGCGGAGCGACAATCGCGAATACCTGCGCCGCCATTTCGAAGTGAACGCCGAATCCATCGCCACCACCGCCCTTTCGCGCCTGGCGCGGGATGGGCGGTTCGACATGGACAAAGCGAAAGCGGCGTTCGGCGAACTGGGCGTGGACACGGAGAAAACAGACCCGTCGCGGGCGTGATGAGCGGCGCGGCTCAGGCCCGGCCGCGCCACCAACTTTCTGATGCAAGCCGGACAACGCATTGCGGCCGCCGGAATGGCAATCACCGGCGTGCTCGCCCTGGTCAAGATCTTCACCGGTCTCGCGGGACATTCGACGGCAGTGGTGGCGGACGGCCTGGAGTCCGCGAGCGACGTGTTTTCTTCCGGCGTGGTCCTGCTGGGCCTGACCCTGAGCGCCAAACCGGCCGATGAGAATCACCCGTACGGCCACGGCCGCGCGGAAATCCTGAGCGGCCTGCTGGTGGGGCTGGTGCTGGCCTCCGGCGGGGCGCTGATTTCCTACGGGTCTTATGCGCGGCTGGGCCAGCCCCATGAGGCATTGCGCTGGTTCGTGATCTGGCCTCTGGTGGCTTCGCTGGTGGCCAAGAGCGCACTGGCGGCCACCAAGTTTCAGGTGGGGAAGAGAATGCGCTCCGCCGCGCTGATGGGCGACGCCTGGCACGATACTACCGATTCGATTTCCGCCGTGACGGCGTTGATTGCGGTGGCGCTTACGCTGGCAGATCCGCACCGGTTCTTTAATGCCGACCGGTACGGCGGTCTCGCGGTGGGCATCATCGTCGTCCTGGCCGGCGCGCGCGTGGCGCGCGAGACCACGCTGCAGTTGATGGACACCATGCCCAGCGACCGGATGATGGCGGAGATCCGCGCCGCGGCGGCGCAGGTGCCCGGGGTGCTGGGTGTGGAGAAGTGCTATGCCCGCAAGACCGGCCTAAGCTACCACGTGGACCTGCATATGGAAGTCAATCCCGAAATGACGGTCCGCCAATCTCACGAAATTGCCCACGAAGTGCGGCTGCGCGTGGTGGAACAGGTGGGGTGGGTGGCCGACGTGCTGGTGCACGTGGAGCCGGCGCCGCCGGTGAACGCGAGCGAGGCCCGGCGTCTTTCCTGAAATGACCGGTTCGGCCGCTGGCAACCGCTCCCTTTGGTCGCGGCTCTGAAAGCGTTTCGGAACGCGTTTCGGAGCCGCGACCAGAGGGAGCGGTTGGGAGGCGCGAAGGGTCTTCAAGCCTGAAACTGCCGCAGGGCTTCGCGGGTGCCCGCCTCGTAGGCGTCGATCAGCTTGTCCCAGGATGCATTGGCCTCAGTGTCGATCTGCTTCCGCGCGGGGTCGGCGTCGAACCAGGCCATCGTCTGGCGCACGCCACGGCCGAACGGCATGGTGGCGCAATAGCCGGGAACGAAGCGCTTGATCTTGCTGTTATCGAAGACCACGCTGACGGCCTTGTCGCCGGCGAGCCCGCCTAATTCGCCGGGCAGGCAGGCGGCGATGAAATCGGTCGGGATGTGGATCAATCGCGGTTCCACGCCGGCGGCCTCTCCCACAATGCGGTAGAACTGGTCCCAGGTCATCACTTCATCGGATGTGATGTGGAAGGCGTGCCCGATCGCCTGCTCGCGCGCGAGCAGGCCCACCAGGCCTTTGGCGAAGTCGGTGTTGTGGGTGATCACCCAGAGCGACGAACCGTCGCCCGGCACGATGACTTTCTTCCCACGGCGCATGCGGTCCACCGCCGTGTACGATTTGGTCCAACTGTTGATGGCGAGCGTGATTTGCGTCTCGCCGTAAGTCAAAGAGGGGCGCACGATGGCGATGGGGAAGCCTTCCTCGCGGTAGGCCTTCAGCAGCCGCTCTTCGCAGGCGATCTTGTTGCGCGAATAATCCCAATATGGGTTCGCGAGAGGCGTGGATTCGGTAATCAGATAGTGGGATGCGGGCTTTTGATAGGCGCTGGCGGAGCTGATAAAGATGTACTGGCGCGTGCGGCCCCGAAACAGCTGCAGGTCGCGTTCGATATCGGCGGGCGTGTAGGCGATCCAGTCGACCACGGCGTCGAAGGACGCTCCGTCGAGCGCTCGCGCAGCGGCTGCGGCGTCTGCCATGTCGGCGTTCAGCGTCTTCACGCCGGCCGGAAGATCGGCTGCGCGGCGGCCGCGCGTCAGGAGTGTCAGATCGATGCCCCGTTCCACCGCCAACCGCGTGCACGCGGTGCTGATGATGCCGGTCCCGCCGAGAAAAAGAACTCTCATGGAGCTGTTGTAGCAAAACGCGCCTCGGGCCTGCTGCACTTCCGCTCCAGACAATAGTCCCTACAATAGGAGGTTATGATTTCGGCGCTTCCGATTGCCGGCGGGTCCGTGCTGTGTGGCGCGGGCGCGATGGCCTGGGCGGTGCGCGGACGGGCGTCGGCGGTGTTTGGTCCCTCGGTATGGCGCGGGCTGCGCGGCCGGCGGGCGGTGGCGCTGACCTTCGATGACGGTCCCAGCGAAGACACGCCGCGCATTCTGGAGATTCTGGAGCATCACGGCGCGCCGGCCACATTCTTCTTCTGCGGCGCCAACGTGGCACGGCTGCCGGCTGTGGCGCGGGCGGTGGCGGATGGGGGACACGAGATCGGCAACCACAGTTACACCCACCCGTTGTGCTGCTTCCGGTCCGCCAAATTCATCGAAGCCGACATGGCGCACGCGCAACAGGTTATCCTGGAGCACACCGGGGTGAGTCCCGCCTGGTTTCGCGCGCCCTATGGCGTCCGCTGGTTCGGCATGCGGCGCGCGCAGTGCCGGCTGAATCTGAAGGGCGTCATGTGGACGGTAATCGGCTATGATTGGAATCTTGAGGCGGAGGCCATTGTCGAACGAATGGCGGGACGCTTGTCCGACGGCGCGATTCTGTGCCTGCACGATGGCCGCGAGCTTCGCACACGGCCGGATATCGGAGCCACCATCGGGGCGGTGCGCCGCATGGTTCCTCTATTGCTGGATCGGGGCTATAAATTGGAAACGGTAAGCCGACTTCTATGTCCGACGACTTAATAGAACGGGTCTGCAAGGCGATCGCCACCTCCAAACGGATTCCCCTGGAGACGGTCACTATTGACAGCGATTTTCAGCAACTGGGGATCGATTCGATGGACGCGGTGGAAATTCTGTTCGCGCTTGAGAACGAATTCGACATCAACATTCCCGACGACGAAGTGCGCAGCGTGCGCGGCGTGCGCGACATGTGCGTCGGGGTGGAGAAATTGCTGGCGGCCAAAGCGGCGGCAGCGGAAACGCAGGCCGGCCAGTAAGGCATGCGCCGCGTCGCCATCACCGGGCTGGGCGCCATCTGCGCGCTGGGCCGGACCACCGCCGAAGTGGCCGAATCGCTGCGCCAGGGCCGTTCCGGCATCGCCCCGATCGAATCCACCGATATGTCGCAACTGCGGTTTCGCAACGGCGCCGAGGTGCGCGGCTACAGCCACCAGGGATATTTCGACGACCGGCGCGCCGATTTCATCGACCGCTTCGCGCAGTTCGCGGTGATCGCCGCACGGGAAGCCGTCGCCGGCGCGGGCGTGGAATGGACGCCGGCGCTGCGCGAAACGGCGGCCATCATCACCGGCTCCTGCGTGGGCGGGCAGAGCACGGAGGACGTCGGGTTCCACGATGTCTACAAACTGGGGCTAAACCGCGTGCACCCGCTGACCATTCCCAAGACCATGGCCAATGCGGGGGCGAGCCACATCTCGATGGAGTTCGGCATCACCGGCCCCAGCTACACCATTTCGACGGCGTGCTCGTCGGCTGGCCACGCCATCGGGCAGGCGTTCTGGATGGTGCGCAGCGGCATGACGGACCTGGCGCTGGCGGGCGGCAGCGAAGCGCCGTTCAGCTTCGGCATTCTCAAAGCGTGGGAGGCGATGCGGGTGGTGTCGCCCGATACCTGCCGGCCGTTTTCCAAGGACCGGCGCGGGATGGTGCTGGGCGAAGGCGCGGCGATGCTGGTGCTGGAGCCGCTCGAAGCCGCGGTCGCGCGCGGGGCGACGATTCACGCCGAGCTTGCCGGCTTCGGCATGTCGTCGGACGCCTGCCACATTACGCAGCCTTCGGCCGAAGGCGCGGCCAAGGCCATGCGCGCTGCGCTGCGCGATGCCGGCCTGGCGCCGGAGGCCATCGGCTACGTCAATGCCCACGGCACCGGTACGCTGGCCAACGACGCCACCGAAACCGCGGCGCTACGCGCGGTGTTCGGCGCGCACGCCGGCAAGCTGGCGGTCAGTTCCACCAAATCGATGCACGGTCACGCGCTGGGCGCGGCCGCGGCCCTGGAATGCGTCGCCACGGTGCTGGCGCTGCGCGACGGCGTGCTGCCGCCTACCGCCAACTACAACCTGCCCGACCCGGAATGCGACCTGGATGTAATTCCCAACCAGGCGCGCCAGGCGCAGGTGGAGTGGGCGATTTCAAATTCGTTCGCGTTTGGCGGCCTGAACGCTGTGCTGGCGCTGCGCCGGGCGTGAGCCGAATACCGTTAACCTGTGGCGGCGCGCAGGAGTGCGTGCCGCGTCCCGTGCGGCACAGCGTGTCGGCATGAGTGCCGACACGGCACGCACGAGTGCGTGCGCCACAGTTGGGCGCGATGGAGTTAGGGGCGGGCGGAGCGGTCTTCGAGGGTCAGTATTTCCAATTTGGGCAAACGATGTTACTATGAGGTGAGAATGCGGCAAGTTTCCAACTTAGTAATGGCGACGTTGATTGTAACGGCGCTGTTTTTTGGGAATTGCCTGTCATGTCCGCAGATGCTGCTGGCAGTCTCAAGCCACCAGCCCGGGCACGGCTGCTGCCATCATCCAACCGCCAAGATCGATTGCCATTCCCAAGTGCTCAGCCATTTTGTGAAGGCAGAGGGCGGAAACGCCTTTCCGGCTTTGGCCGCGGCGGGCGCGGCGCCTGCGATTCCACCGGTAGCGGCGCTGCCTCGGCCGGTCATGGCGCCTGGGCGCGCGGCGGATGTGGCGCCACCTGATTTACTCTCCCTGTATTCCCTGCTGCGCGTTTAGATTTCCCTTCACTAGTTAGTTCCCCAAAACAAGATTGGTGTGTTGTCCCCAAGGCCGGGCTGTGTAACAGAAGTTAAGTCAGCCCTCCGTGGAAGGACAGAGCTGGTGAGTGGAGATGAAAGTTCGTTATTGGATTTGGTTTTGGCTGGCGCCGCTGGCGGGGGCGCAGCCGGTATCGGCGCTGGTGCAGGAGGCGCTGCGCAGCAACCAGGAAATTCTGGCAGCGCAGAAGAAGGTGGAAGCGCTGCGGCAACGGCCGTCGCGCGAAAGCAGCCTGCCGGACCCGACGCTTTCGTTGGGGTGGGCCTCGAACGGCGGTCCGTGGCCAGGGGCGGGCCTGGGGGTGAACGCCACCAGCAATCTCGGCGTGATGGTGTCGCAGGAAGTGCCGGCGCCGGGCAAACGGAAGCTGCGCGGCGAAATTGCGGACAAAGAGGCGGCAGCGGCCTTCAACGAGTACCTGGCCACGCGGCTCAGAGTGGTTTCGCGGCTGCAGCAGGCGTATCACGAACTGCATCACGCGGCGGTGGCCCTGGACTTCATCGACCGCTACCAGGCGCTGCTCGAAAACATCCTGCACATCTCCGAGGCGCGCTATGCGGTGGGCCGCGGGGCGCAACAGGACATCCTCAGAGCGCAGACGCAACTGGCAGTTTTCGCCACCCAACGCGTGCAATTCGAGCAGGAACGGGACGCAAAGCAGATCGAGATCAACGCTCTCCTGAACCGGCCGCACGGCGGGCGGATTGAATTCCCGGCGGATATGACGGCGGGGCCGATGCCGGCGCCGCTCGACGACATGCTGAAACAGGCACGGGCATATTCGCCGCTGGTGGCGCGCGACAGGGACGCGATCCAAGGGAGCGAACTGGCGACGAGCCTGGCGCGCAAGGATTACGCGCCGGACTACACAGTGTCCGGCGGTTACTTCAACCAGGGCGGGATGCCGCCGATGTGGGAGGCGCGGGTGGATTTCAAGCTGCCGGCGTATTTCTGGCGCAAGCAGCGCGCGGCAGTCACCGAGCACGAAGCGGACGCCGCCCAGGCGCGGCATGAGTACGCGGCGACGGTGGTGGAGATCGAAGCGCGCATCCGCGAGCAATACAGCGTGGCCGAGGCGGCGCGCAAGCTGATGGACCTTTACGAGAAGTCGGTGATTCCCGAGGCGCGGCTGGCATACGAATCCGCGCTAGCCGGTTACCAGACCGGGCGCGCGGACTTCATTGCGCTGTTTACCAGCTTCACCAGCGTGCTGGATTACGAGTTGATGGACCACGAGGAGATCATGCGATTTCACGTGGCGCTGGCGAAGCTCGAAGAATTGACGGGAGTGGAACAGAAATGAAACCAACCTTGGTGGTGTTGGTAGCGGGAGCGGCTTTCCTGGGCGGCCTGGGCTATGAGCGCTGGCACGCGAAGCCGGGAGCGGCGGAATCGGCGGAGCGCAAAGTTCTGTACTGGGTGGACCCGATGCATCCCTGGTACAAGTCGGACAAACCGGGGATAGCGCCGGATTGCGGCATGAAACTGGTTCCGGTGTATGCAGGCGAGCAGTTGCCGAACCGGGCCGCCGCCAACGCGGTGCAGGTATCGCCCGAAAAACAGCAATTGATCGGCGTGGAGTACGGCACGGCGGAATACCAGACCACCAGCGAGACGATTCGCGCGGCGGCGCGGGTGACGCTGGATGAAACCCGAATTGTGAAGGTGCAGACGCGCCTGGAGGGCTGGATCGACCGCGTGTTCGCCGATTTCACCGGTAAGTATGTGAAGAAGGGCGATGCGATGGCTACGGTCTACAGTCCGGACGCCCTGGCCACCCAGCAGGAGTTTCTGCTGGCTCTGCGGGCACAGCGCACGATGCATAACGGAGCCATGCCCGCGATGGCGGCGGGCAATGACAACCTGGTGGCGGCCGCGCGCAAGCGGCTGGAGTTGTGGGACATCTCCGACCAGCAGATCGACGAAGTCGGGCGCACCGGAAAGACCATCGAGAACCTGACGATATACGCGCCGGCCTCCGGGTACGTGACGGAGCGCAATGCGTTTCCCAAGCAGCACGTGACATCGGACACGGTGCTATATACGCTGGCCGACCTTTCGACGGTGTGGGCGGTGGCGGATGTGTTCGAGTACGAAGCCGCGGGCGTGCGGCTGGGCCAGGCGGCGACGATGACGCTCGATTATTTGCCGGGGCGAACCTTCTATGGCAGGGTGAGCTACATTCTGCCCAGCGTGGACGCGGCGTCGCGCACGCTGAAGGCGCGGATTGAGTTCGCCAATCCCGGCGGGCAGCTTAAGCCGGAAATGTATGGGCAAGTGGAGATCCGCACCGGCGGCGCGCGGCGGCTGATGGCGCCGGAATCGGCGGTGCTCGATTCGGGCGACCGGCAGGTGGTGTTCGTGGACCGCGGCAACGGCAACCTCCAGCCGCGCCCGGTGCGCGTGGGAGAGCACGCGGACGGCAAGGTGGAGATCCTGGAAGGCCTGCAGGCGGGCGAGCGCATCGTCACCTCGGGCAACTTCCTGCTGGATTCGGAGAGCCAGTTGAAGGCGGCGTCTGGCGGGACGGCGAAATGATCAACGGTCTGATCGAGTTTTCGGCGCGCAACCGGTTTCTGGTGCTGCTGTTCGTGGCCGCGGCGGCACTGGGAGGCTGGTGGTCGCTGAAGTCCATTCCGCTCGATGCGATCCCGGATTTGAGCGACACGCAGGTGATCGTCTATTCGAAGTGGGACCGCAGCCCGGACATCATCGAAGACCAGGTGACGTACCCGGTGGTGAGCGCCATGCTGGGAGCGCCGCGGGTGAAAGACGTGCGTGGGTTTTCGGATTTCGGCTACTCGTACGTGTACATCATTTTCGAGGACGGCACCGACATCTACTGGGCGCGCTCGCGGACGCTCGAGTACCTCTCCAAGATTCAGTCGCGGTTGCCGCAGGGAGTGCAGACCGAACTGGGGCCGGACGCGACCGGCGTGGGCTGGGTGTTCCAGTATGCGCTGGTGGATACCACGGGGCGGAACAATTTGGCGCAACTGCGGTCGCTCGAGGATTGGTTTTTGCGCTACCAGTTGCAAGCGGTGCCGGGGGTGGCGGAGGTGGCGACGCTGGGCGGATTCGTGCGGCAGTACCAGGTGAACGTGGATCCGAACCGGCTGGCGGGGTACGGGGTAACCATCGACAAAGTGGTGGCGGCGGTGCGCGGCGGCAACAACGACGTGGGCGGGCGGCTGGTGGAATTCACCGGCCGGGAGTACATGGTGCGCGGGCGAGGCTATGCGCGGTCGGCGAGCGATCTGGAACAGGTTTCGCTGGGCGTCACCGCGGGGGGCGTGCCGATCCTGGTGCGCGATGTAGGCTCGGTGACGCTGGGACCGGACCTGCGGCGCGGCATCGCGGAACTGAACGGCCAGGGGGAGACCGTTTCGGGAATCGTGGTGATGCGGCAGGGCGAGAACGCGCTAAGCGTGATCGAGCGGGTGAAGGCGAAGCTGAAGGAACTGGAGCCGGGGCTGCCGCCGGGCGTGAAAGTGGTGACGGCGTACGACCGTTCCGAGCTGATCCTGGCCTCGATCGACAATTTGAAGCACACGCTGGCGGAGGAGCTGGCGGTGGTGGGCCTGGTGATCCTGATCTTCCTGTGGCATGTGCCAAGCGCGGTGATCCCGATCATCACCATTCCGGTGGCTGTGCTGATTTCGTTCGTGCCGATGCGGCTGATGGGGATCAACGCCAACATCATGTCGCTGGGAGGAATCGCGATTGCGGTGGGGGCGATGGTGGATGCGGCCATTGTGGTGGTAGAGCAGACGCACAAGAAGCTGGAAGGGGCCGATGCGAGCTGGAGCGCCGGCGATTACCAGCGAGCGATTGTGAGCGCGGTGAAGGAAGTGGGCGGCCCCAGCTTTTTCGCGCTGCTGGTGATTGCGGTTTCGTTCCTGCCGGTCTTGACGCTGGAAGCGCAGGAGGGACGGCTCTTCAAGCCGCTGGCCTACACCAAGAATTTCGCCATGATTGTGGCGGCGGTGCTGGCCATCACGCTGGACCCGGCGCTACGGCTGCTGTTCTTCCGCAAAGAAGGCTTCAAGATTTGGCCGCGCTGGCTGGGGTGGATCGCGAACGGCGTGCTGGTGGGCAAGATTCATTCCGAGGAGAAGCATCCCATCAGCCGCGTACTGATGCGCGTGTATGAGCCCGTGGTGGCGTGGAGCCTGCGCTGGAAGTGGCTGGTGCTGGCAGGCGCGGTGGCGCTGGTAGCGGTGACGGTGCCGGTGTACCGAGGGCTGGGTTCGGAATTCATGCCGCCGCTGGACGAGGGCGTGCTGCTGTTTATGCCGACCACGCTGCCGGGAATTTCGGCTGCCCAAGCGGGCCGGTTGCTCCAGATGCAGGACCGGATTTTGATGCGGTTCCCGGAGGTGGAGCGGGTGCTGGGGAAAGCGGGGCGCGCGGAGACGCCAACCGATCCGGCGCCGCTTTCGATGATGGAAACGGTCATCATGCTGAAGCCGAAATCCCAATGGCGGCGGGTGGCGACGTGGTACGACCGGTGGCCGGAGTGGACGAAGCCGCTGTGCGGGCGCATCACGCCGGATCGCATTTCGACCGACCAACTGGTGAGCGAAATGAACGATGCGCTGCGGTTTCCGGGCGTGTCCAATGCCTGGACGATGCCGGTGAAGAATCGCATCGACATGCTGACCACGGGCGTGCGGACGCCGGTGGGGATCAAGATCTTCGGCCCGGACGTAGCCGAAATCGAGCGGATCGGGATGGCCATCGAGCGCGTGCTGCCGCGCGTATCCGGGACGCGCAGCGTGTTCGCCGAGCGGGTGAGCGGCGGTTACTTTCTGGATTTCGACCTGAAGCGCGACCAGCTGGCGCGCTACGGGATGAGCGTGGACGATGCCGAGGCGGTAGTGATGTCGGCGATCGGCGGCGAGAACGTAAGCACGGCGATCGAGGGGCTGGAGCGATACCCGATCAACGTGCGCTACTACCGCGATTCGCGCAGCTCGATGGAGCGGCTGGGGCGGGTGCTGGTGCCGGCGATGGACGGGAAGGCGCAGATTCCGCTGGCGGAAATTGCGACGCTGAAGCTCGCGAGCGGCCCCTCCATGCTGCGCAACGAAAACGGCATGCTGAGCGGTTACGTTTATGTGGACGTGGCGGGACGCGACGTAGGGAGCTACGTGGCTGCAGCCAAGCAGGCGGTGCGTGAGAGCATCACTACGCCGCCGGGTTACACGCTCACCTGGAGCGGGCAGTACGAAGCCATGGAACGCGTCCGCGAGCGGTTGAAGGTGGTGCTGCCGCTGACGCTGTTCCTGATTTTTCTGCTGCTGTACCTCAACACGCGGTCCACCGCGAAGACCGTGCTGATTCTGCTGGCGGTGCCTTTTTCGGCGGTGGGCGCCATCTGGCTGCTCTATTTCCTGGGCTACAACATGAGCATTGGAGTATGGGTGGGGTTGATCGCGCTGATGGGCGTCGATGCCGAGACGGGTGTATTCATGCTGCTCTATCTCGATCTGGCATTCGAGGAACGGCGGCTGGCGGGGCGGATGCACACCATCGGGGACTTGCGCGAGGCGATTGTGCACGGAGCGGTGAAGCGCATCCGGCCGAAGCTCATGACGGTGGCCACCATGTTCGTGGGGCTGGCGCCTATTATGTGGTCGCACGGCACGGGCGCAGACGTGATGAAGCGCATTGCGGCACCGATGATCGGCGGCATATTCACATCGTTCTTATTGGAGCTGGTAGTGTATCCGGCAATTTACGAGGTTTGGAAATGGCACTCGGTAAAAAGACAGGCAGTTTGATTCTGGCGTGGGCGATGGCCGCGACAGCGGCGCAGTTCCCCATGCGGCACCGACACAGGCGCGGCGGCTGCGAAGGGACGCTCGAGGTCAGCGAATCGGGCGTTCGATTTGCCGGGCCAAAAGGGCACGCGTGGCAGTGGAAGCTCGATCAAATCCGGCAACTGGAGCTGGCGCCGGACCGCGTGGTGGTGGTGAGCTACGAAAATGGCAGGCTGCCGGGGACGGAACGAAGCTATGAATTCGACGGCGCAGTTCCGGCGGTGGAGCTCTATGCGCTGCTCAAAGATCGCATGGACCAGCGGCTGGTGGCCGAGCTGGCGCAGCCGGCGGGTGGCGTGCTCTGGTCGCTGCCGGTGAAGCACGTGGGGCGCCCGGGTTCGCTGGGGGCGCTCGAACTGACGGCGGAGACGATTGCGTATCGCACTCAGGCCAAGGATGAGGCGCGCACGTGGCGGTATTCGGATATCGTGGGTATCAGCAGCTCCGGGCCGTTTCAGTTGACCATCACCACTTTCGAACGCGCACCGGCGCACTACGGAGGGCGCAAGGATTTCAATTTCGAATTGCAGCAACCGATCACGGAAGCCAGGTACAACCAGCTATGGCTTCAGATCGAGATGAAGAACGGGAGAGTTCCATCGCAGGCCGACACGGAGCAGAACTGGACAGCGGGTCACTAAGGCGAGAATAAGTACGGGAGCGATTGGCTTGGACAGAAAAGACGGACGGGAGCATTCGGTGCGGAATCAACCCATTCAGGGGATCCTGGTCGCAATTCTCGTTTCGGCGGCCCCGCTGGCGACGGCCAACGACGGACTGATGGATGCGACGGTCACCGACAGCCTCTGTGCCGCCAACCACAAATCCATCAGGCTGAGCTGCGATGAAACCGGCGTCCGGAGCCGCATCAAGGCGGGCGCCAAATACGTTCTGTGGGACGGCAAGAATGCGTATGTATTGAGCGACCAGAAGGCGGCCGATCAGTGGGCCGCCAGGAAGGTGAGGGTGCTGGCCACGCTGGACGCGAAAACCCGGCAGGTTCGCATCATCTCCATCGTGGCCCGCTGAGCGCGGCAAGAGATGCAGTTTGGAACGGGAGTAAGCGTGAAATCGAAAGGGAGAATTCGAATGAAGAAGATCATCGTTATGATTTTGGCTTCGGCGGCGCTGATGCTGGCCGCCGATCAAACATTTACCGGCACCATCACCGACGATATGTGCGGAGGCAGCCACAAGGACATGAACATGGGGTCGGACGATAAGTGCGTGACCGAGTGCGTGCGGGGCGGAGCCAAGTACGCGCTGTCGGACGGCAAAGAGACGTACGTGCTCAGCGATCAGAAAAGCGCCGCCAAGTTCGCCGCCAAGAGAGTGACGGTGACAGGCACCCTGGACGCAAAAGCGAAGACCATCCAGGTGAGCGCGATCGCGGCGGTGAAGTAAGGAGAGTGAACGGAGCGGCCGCGGCGGCTGCAAATCTGCATTTGGAATGCAAAAATGCACGCGCGAAGGACAGACCATCGCCTTGCGTGGTCTGTCAGGCTGCGTTCAAGCACGAAAACCCGACAGACGACACAAACCGATCGCCCGTCCTACCTGTGACTGCCGATGTGGCGCACGATGGCGTCGGTGAACTCGGCGGTTCCGGCGTGGCCGCCGACGTCGCCGGTGAGATGCTTGCCCTCGGCGTAAACGCCGGCGACGGCGCTCTTGAGTCGCTTCGCGGCGTCGCGCTCGCCGATGTGAGCCAGCATCAGCACAGCGGACTGCATCAGGGCAGTAGGATTGGCCAGGCCCTTGCCGGCAATATCCGGGGCGGTGCCGTGGACGGCCTCGAAGATGGCGTGGTGATCGCCCATGTTGGCGCCGGGGACGATGCCGAGGCCGCCGACGAGGCCGGCGGCGAGATCGGAGACGATGTCGCCGTAAAGATTCGGCAGCACCAGCACGTCGAAAGTCTGCGGGCGCATGACGAGCTGCATGCAGGCGTTATCGACGATCAGCTCGTTGTATGTGATTTCAGAGAATTCCGCGGCGGTCTGGCGGCAACACTTCAAGAACAGGCCGTCACTCAGCTTCATGATGTTGGCCTTGTGGATGGCGGTGACCTTCTTGCGGCTTTCGCGGCGGGCGAATTGGAAAGCGGCGCGCGCAATCCGCAGCGACGCGTTCTCGGTGATGATCTTGAGGCTCTCCACCACGCCCGGAATCACTTCGTGCTCCAGGCCGGCGTAGAGGTCTTCGGTATTCTCGCGGAAAATGGCGATGTCGAGCGCGAGATCGTCGAAACGGGTCTTGAGGCCGGGCAGGGTGACGACCGGGCGGAAGTTCACGTAAAGCCCCAATTTCTTGCGCAGGACGACGTTGATGCTCTGGTGGCCGCCGCCGATGGGAGTGGTGGTGGGGCCTTTCAGCCCGACGCGCGTCATTTCGAGCGAAGCGAACACGTCGTCGGGAAGCAACTGGCCCTGCTCGGCGAGAGCTCGCGCTCCGGCATCGACGCGCTCCCATTCGATACTGGCGCCGGTCGCCTCCACCGCCCGCGCGGTGGCGTCGGCAACTTCTGGCCCTATGCCATCGCCCGGGATCAGCGTGATCTGATGAGGCATCATCGCTATTATAAGGTTGAGGCGGAAGCGTGATCCCGAATTGGCCGGGCGAGCGGCTGCGGATGGTGGCGAAGCAACTGTGCCGGCGGGGCATCAACGACGCGCGTGTGCTCCAGGCGATGAGCGAGATTCCACGCGAGGAGTTCGTGCCGCTGGAATGGCGGGTAGCGGCGTACGGCGACGCGCCGGTCACGATCGGTTACGGGCAGACGATTTCGCAGCCCTACATGACGGCGCTGATGGCGGCGGAACTGGAGCTGGATGGCACAGAGACGGTGCTCGAAGTGGGCGCCGGCTGCGGATACGCGGCGGCGGTGCTGGGCGCGCTTGCGAGACGGGTGGTTTCGCTCGAGATTATCCCGGAGCTGGCCGACATGGCGCGCCAGAACCTGCGGCGCACGGGCCGAGACGGCAACATCGAAGTGATTGCGGCCGACGGGTCGCGGGGATATGCGCCGCTAGCGCCCTATCACGCCATTTCGGTGCCGGCCGGCGCGCCGGAGGTGCCGCCGGCGTTGCTCGAGCAATTGCGAGACCCGGGGCGGCTGGTGATTCCGATTGGGGAGTTCGAAGACCAGGAATTGCGCGTGGTGTGCCGGCAGGGAGGCCACATCGATTACCGGGTGGCGACGCTGTGCCGCTTCGTACCGTTGCGCGGCGGCGAGGGGTGGGCGTGAATGCCGCGGCGTGCGGCAGTTTTCTGTGGGGCGGGATGAAATCCTGCGCGGCGATTGTTAATCGCCGCGCGTGCCGATTGCCAATCGGCACGCAGCTTGGCAAGCTGCCCCACAAGACACTCCGGAGGAATCCCAGATGCGTCTGAGGACTGCACACGACCGGCTCAAAGTAGAGCACAGCATCATCGATGGCGTGCGCGCCGTGCTCGAAGAACTGTTGCGGGCGAACCCGGAAATCCGCTCGGTGATTCCGGGCGTGATCCGCCCGGTGCGCGATGCCAGGGGCAAAGTCCGGGTGCGGGTGACGGTGCCGACGCAAAACGGATGGAAAGCGATTGCGCTGAGCGCGGGCGCGCGGCAGGAGCTGTTCGTGAGCTGCGGTTGGGGGAAGGAAGCGGTGGAAGAGGCGTTTCGCAAGGCGGGCGCCGTCGTCGAGTAGGCTTACTTCGACTTGCGGACCGCGGGCGGACGGCGCGGGCGCTGTTTGGCGGAGATCGACTTGATGACGATGTTGCCGCGTCCGGAGCTCGGGGCCAGCCCGAGGCGCGCCGCTTCGGCATCGATCAACGCCAGCACTTCCGCGTCCTCCACGAGATCAAGCGGATCGAGCTTGATATGGCGAGCCTGCTTGCCTCCGCCGGTGAGGCGCCGGTGCGGGTCGGGGAGCGAGGCGCCTTGCAGAAAAAACAGGCTCACCCACTGCGGGAACACGGCGAGCGAAAAGACCGCTTCCGGAGCTCGTTCATTGGGCCCGAAGCCGATGGCGAGAGCGTTGTAGTTGTCGTAGACCAGTACCGTTGCGCCGGGGAATTTGCGGCGCATCCAGGCGAACGCCGAGCGCGTTTGCGCTGCGACTTGCGGAGTGAATCTATCGATGAAGGAATCGAGCTGCTGTTTGGGTGTCATGGCGAACGGCGCAGCGGGAACCAGTTTATCGCAGGAAGAATGGTTGCAGGCGGGCAAGCTAAAGCGTGCCCTACCGGAGGTTGCCTGGGCGTTCCAGGAAGCGGCATCTGCGATCTGCGCGCTACTTCTTATTTACGGTCAGAAACTCGATCGGGCGGCTCTCCTGTTGAATGGCGAAGCCGTGTGCCCGGAGCGTTTCGAGAACGGATTCCGGACGCGTTGGATCGTACTTCAGGCTGACGTCAAACCTGCCGGGCAGGTGGGTTTCGTCCACCACCGGTTTCGAAACCAGATCCTGCACTGCTTCGGCGAAGTCCTCCATCGGCATGCCGATCACTTTGAGTTCCCCGTTTTCGGTCTGTGACATCTCTCCCGGGCTGGCCGCTTCGACGAGCAGGTCCGGCTTGCCGTGCGGCGTGGTGAGGACCCAGGCGGCGGTCGGGCGCGATTCCCTCTTCACGGTCACGCGGAAGGCGGCACAGAGCAGTTGCGGCAGGAGACTGACCAAATCGTCCCCTGGCACGCCGGGCGCCGCCAGCGACGCGTCGTAGCGCATCCCGTCATCGGCGGCCTCACCCAGAATGCGTTCGGGCGGTACGTGATAGGCATAGCTGAGGAGATCGCGCAGAGTAAACCATCTGAACTGAAGTATTCCCTTGCCCGCTTTCATCGCCCCGTCTTTGGTGGTGCTGGGCCGCACGACGATGTCGAGCATCGGTCGCGGGACCGTGTCGCTGCCGCTGCGAGGTGTCGAAAAGTCGGGGCGTTCCGGTGGAGGCGGCAGTTTTGGCAACCGGCCCGCCAGGAGATCTTCAACGTGGGCCGCTGTGAGAATTTCCGGGGATGCGATGCCCGCCACCTTCCCCGCCGCATCGATCAGCACGGTCTGCGGGATGCCCTCAAAGCCGTACGGCTTGTACGTCCGATCGGCGTCGTCGAGCCCGACCCATCCGTGAATGGGCCGCGCTGCCAAGAACTTCTCGACCACCGGCGCCTCTTCGCCGGTCACCGAGAGGAATTGAATCGGGCGGCCCTGGAACTTGTCCACCAGTTCGTTGAGGTGTGGAATCGCCCCGACGCACGGCCCGCACCAAGTGGCCCAGAATTCCAGGACGATGGCTTTACCCTTCAGCGCATCCAACCTGGCGGCGGCCACGGACTGGTTGGGGAGGAGCGCCTTCAAGACGATGTCGGGGGCGGGATCCCCGGCCTTGACGGCGCAGAAGGCCGGTGTCATGACCAGTGCGAGCGCAGCGACAGATTTCATAACCACATTGAGGGTAGACATGCTCGTAAACATGTTGACACAACCAACAACGGCACGGATGAAGTGTTCGCTTACTCCCGGTCGCGTCAGATATGTCAACGTCCTACCGCGACTTCAGTAAGTCACGCAGCAGGGCGCGCTGCTTTTCGCCGATGGCCTGCCAGTCGAAGTTACGTTGGGCGTGCCAGAAGGCTGCATCGGCGATTTGCGCGCGGCGGGTGGGGTCGGCTATAAGGGTGGCGACGGCGGCGGCGAAGGGCTCCGGCTTGTCGGCAACCCAGACGCTGTGGCGATCGAGCAAGCCCAAGCCGGCGCATCCGGAAGTGGTGGAGACCACGGCGCGCTGCATAGCCATGGCTTCGAGAACCTTCACGTTGGTGCCGGCGGAGACGGTGGTGGGCACAATGATGAGGTTGGTTTCGCGGTAGAGCGGGCGGACGTCGGCGACGAATCCCAGCAGGCGGATGCGCGGATCCGCGGCGGGCTCGGGCGTTTCGGCGAAGGCGCGCCAATAGGTAAGGTGATCGGGGCCGCAGACCACGGTCAGCTCCATCCGCGGGAACTTGTCGCGCAGCAGCGGCCAGACGCGTTCGGTAAAGAAACGGTACGCGGCAACGTTGGGAAAGTGGCGGAAAGAGCCGATGAACAGCAGGCGCTGGCCTGGCGTTTCCGGCGCCGGCTGAAAACGGGCCAGGTCGACTCCGTTTTCGATCACAACTGTTGCTGCCTTGGGGCCGAGCATCTCTGCATCCTTGGGCGACATCACCGCCACGCGGTGCGCGGCGCGGACGGCGCGGGTTTCGAAACGACGCCAGCGGAACCAGCCCCACCAGGCGGCGAGAGTACGCTCACGGCGCGCGATCTGGGCGAACAGATCGAAGGTGACATCGTGTTCCACCAGCACGTCGCCCCCGTAGCGGGCGAGCTGCGTGTATTCGACCTGCAGCGCCTCGAAACCGAAGGCGGCACGCTCGCGCGCGATGGCGTTCTGCATGGCGGGCGAGCGGAACTCGTGGACCTCGGGCGGCAATAGCGTGGACCAGCGAGGCTCGCGGTAACGCGGCTTGGTGACCAGGACAACGCGCGCGCAGAACTCGAGCACGGGGGCGGCCGGCGGCTCGGCATCGTCATCGGTGAAGGCGAAGAGCTCGACATCGAATTCACGCGCGGTCTCGCGCAGCAGGTTAAAGATGCGCACCGCCCCGCCATGAGCGAGCGGGTAGGGGGAGTAGGGCGAGAGCACGGCGACGCGGCGGCGCTCCAGCGAGCAGGGCCGGCCTTCGAGCACGCGATCGCCAGCGGGTGTGACGGTGCGTTCGCGCTTCGGCCAGGGCCACCACCAGGGGCGCAGGTAGATGCGGTCGAGCGGCACGCCTCGCCAGAACAGAAAGGACGCCAGGCTGGGCCGCAGGTGGTGACGCTCCAGGCGCGAGTTGTAGGCGAGAATTTTGCGCGGGGCCAGCCGGTAGGCGGCGCGGCGCAGGGCGCTGGGCTGGCGCGTGAGCATCACCGGGGCGAGCCCGATTCGGTAGCGGCGGAGTTCGCGTCGCAGCTCGGGCCAGTTGGCTTCGGTCGCCACAAAGTGGCGCCGGCCGGGAACCAGGGCGCGCACTTCTTCCGCCATGCGGCGGCCCACTTCGGCGTCGCCGGTCGCGAACGTCACCACGACGGCTTCGGGATCCTTGCCGAGCAGACCGAAAATCCAGCGCTTGAGCCGCTGGTTCATTCTAATGACCTCGTGGCGGCCGCAATGACGGCGGACGATTCGGTGAGACTGTCGAACGAATGGCAAGCTAAAGCGTGCCCTACCAGCGCCGGTAGGGCACGCTTTAGCTTGCCCGTAAGACAGTTCTTGAAGCGTTGCTTCACTCGACCGACCTCGTGCTCCAGAGGACCGCCGCAGCCGCCAGCGGCATGACTGCGGCGATAGCGGTGACCGGCTGGTATCCGTACAGATCGATGAGACGGCCGAATGCAGGCGAGACCACGGCCTGGACGGCGCCATAGGAAGCCACCAGGCAGGAGACCGCGAAAGCCGCGTGCGCACCCGAAAAAACATCGAGCGGCAGCGTGTACATGTTGACGCTGAAGGCAGCCACGGCGAAGATGCTGAGCGAAATTCCGGCGGCAGCCCAGCCGGCGGTGGGCGCGGCAGGCACCGCCGCGGTGACCAGCGCAATCACGCTGGCCAGCAGGCACACGCGAAAACGCCCGCGTGGCGGAGGCGTGCCGCGGCGGATGAAGCGCAGGGACAGCCAGCCGCCGGCGAACCCGCCCAGCGTGGCGGCCAGCGGCGGAATCCAGGCATACCAGGCCGCTTGAGCAAGGGTCAGGTGGTGCACATCCACAAGGTAAAGGGTAGTCCAGTTGGTCCAGAGCGAGTAGCCGACCATGCTCAAGGCGTTGGCAATGACGAATGCCGACAGGCGGCGGTCGCGCAGCAGGTCGGCAACTTCGGCGGTTTCCGCTCTGGGGAGCGGCGCAGCACGGCCGCTGCGCGCCGTCCAGTTCCAGATAGGGATCCACAACAGGCCGAGCACGCCGGTGGCGACGAAGGTGGCGCGCCAGCCGGCCTCGACCGCAATCCAGGTCGCCAAGGGCGGGGCCAGCACCATTCCCAGGCTGACGCCGGCCTGGTTCATGGCGTTGCCGAGGGCGCGTTCGGCCGGGCGCAGGTACTGGCGGATCGCCTTGCCGGCGGCGGGAATGCCGGCCGCTTCGCCGGCGCCGAGCACGGCCCGGCAGCCCAACAGTCCGGTGAATCCGTGAGTCAAGCCGGTGGCGATGCCGGCGAATGACCACACGCCAACGGCGATGCTGATGACGCGGTTCAGGCCGGTGCGGTCGATCAGCACTCCGGCCAGCGGCGCGCCGGCGGCATACGTGATCGAAAACGCGGCGAGGATGAGCCCGTAGTCTGCGTTCGACAGGTGAAACTCGGCGCGCACCAGCGGCGCCAGCGTGGCCAGCGATTGGCGGTCGAGGTAGTTGATGGCCGAAGACAGCAGGAAGACGGCCAGCGGCAGCCAGCGGGCGGGAGCCGCATCATCGGAATGGGTCACTGGAACTCGATGGTAGCCACTTCGCCGGCAGTGCCCAGCCGGGCATTGGGTTTCGGAAAGTACTCGATCGATACCGGGCGCGGCGTTTGCCGGCCACAGCCCAGGGTCTCTCCGCCGGCGCCCAGGATCGCCACTTTAGCGGAATTGGCGACCAGAAGTTTGACGGTTTTGTGAGCGTCGCTTTCGACGATGACGCGTGCCTGCGCGCCGATGCACTCCACCTGCTTCAACATGCCGTGGATCTTGCCGCTCGGGCTGGGACCGTCCCACCAGGGCACGGGTTTTTCACCCGGCTTGGCGGTACCGTCGCCGTACCTGGCTTCGAGCGCGTGCACATTGGAGAGCGCCTGCTGCTTGAGCTGCGCGAGCGCGCGGGCGTCTTCCTCCGCCTGGCGCTGCCTCTCGGCGGCCTCGTAGTCCCCGCGCTGCTGTTCGATCGCGATCCGCGCCTGGCGCATGCGCTCGCGCTCGGCGGGGTCGGTAGCGGCCTGCTCACCGGCGCGCCACGCCTTGGCGGCCTCGGCGAAGTTGTTGTCGGCCAGGTAGCATTCGGCCAGCGCTTTCCAGTAAGTGGGATTGCGCGGATTGCGGTCGGCGGCTGCCTTCCAGTGCGCCGTGCGCTTGGCGGGATCGGTATCGCGCGCGGCCAGCAGCGTGAATGGTTCGTCGAGTTTCGGATTGATGCCGGCGGCGCGCAACAAAGCCTGCGTCGCCTTGGCGTTGTCCGGTTCCAGTTTGGCGTACTCGATGTAGCAGCGCGCGCTGGTGCTGGCGGCATCCATCGCAGCGGAGAAGTGGCGGCGAGCTTCGTCCAGGCGGTGATCGCGCAGCGCCAGCAACCCCAGTCCCTCCTCGGATTCGGGAATCTTCACGTGGGCGCGCAGCAGGGTTTCGTATTTGGCCGCGGATTGTGCGCCAGCCAGAAGGTCTCCGCGCGCCAGGCGTGCATCGGAATCGGAGACGGGCCGTTCGACGAAGTCTTTCGCGGCCATCGGCAAACTGGAAATAGTGCCGGGCTGGAAATTGCCGGCCTCGAAGTGCTTTCGCGCCAACGCCTCGATTTCCGCGGCGGATTTGGCATAGGCATTGTGGTAAGCCGGGTCCTCATCCACGCCTTTGCGCAGATTGTACAGCAGCACCTTGATGCGCCCGAAGAATTCCGGTGCGGTGACCAGCAGGTGGATGCGTGCCCAATCGAGATCCGGCTGCGGTGGAGGAGTGCCGACCGTGATGTGAATGCCTTTGACGTCGAAGGTGGAGAAGAACTCGATGAGGCCGTGTTCGAAAGCCGCCGGCATTTGCGCGGTGTTGGTGGCGAGGAACAGGCGAGTCAGCTCGCTCCACACGGCCGGCGAAACCGCGGCCTTTTCCTCGAGCACGATAGCATAGCGGTCGCGGCCCTGGATGATGGACTCATTCGTGATCCAGCCGCGGACGTTCTTGAAGAGCAGGATGCGCACCGGCTGCGGCGTCTGCAGGTTGGTTTCGCCCACCACCTCGCCCAGCGCGTGACGGAACTCCTCGAAGCGCACGAGCGTCTCGCGGCCGCGGTCGCCGGCGTCGGTCAGCACCTCGAACGGCCCTGCCGTGAACTTGATCCAGCGCCCCTCGGCGGCGAGGAGGCAGGGGAGCAGAAGGAAGAGGATGGGCGGCCGCCGCATAGCCCTTCCATTATCCCGCGAGAGCGATTGACCGGCTGCGGGCTTCGGTGCCATGACTCGGGACGAGATGGGCAGGGAACGAGCCGCGACCTGCCGCGCGTTGCCGTTGATTGAGTTGCGAGCGCTCCGCCGACTGGCCGACCGAGCGCCCGAGCGTGTACACGAGCGAGCGTGTCGCATACGAGCCGGATTCTGATAAGATGAAATTCTGCCGCGTGGCGCTATCGTCTAACGGTTAGGACGGAGCCCTCTCAAGGCTTAAATACGGGTTCGATTCCCGTTAGCGCT
>Ga0209415_10004348_pt1 | contig 26005 bp, 27 predicted proteins | sample PeaSoiSIISIP2007_FD_187696 | JGI IMG/M metagenome (GOLD analysis project Ga0209415, IMG submission 187696) | Peat soil microbial communities from Weissenstadt, Germany - SII-SIP-2007 (SPAdes) (version 2) | ecosystem: Environmental > Terrestrial > Soil > Wetlands > Peat | place: Germany... | reverse complement strand
CGGAAGATGCGGACGTCGCGGTAGAAGCGCTCGATGCCGTGGTCGGCGACGTAGCCGGCGCCGCCGAAGATCTGCACGGCTCGGTCGGCGACGCGGCCGACCATCTCGGAGGCGAAGAGCTTGGAGGCGGCCGCCTCCAGCGTCACGTTCTCGCCGGCGTCACGGCGGCGCGCCGTTTCCATGACAAGCGCCTTGGCGGCCATGGACTCGGTCTTGGAGTCGGCGATCATCGCCTGGATCAGCTGGAACGAGGCCAGCGCCTGGCCGAACTGCTTGCGCTCGGCGGTGTAGGCGACGCAGTCGGCAATGAGCCGTTCCGCCACCCCACAGCAAACGGCGGCGATGTGCAGGCGCCCGCGGTCGAGCACCTGCATGGCGACCTTGAACCCCTCGCCCTCCTCTCCCAGCCGGTTCTCGGCCGGCACGCGCACACCCTCGAAGTTGACGTCGCAGATGTGGGCGCCCTGCTGGCCCATCTTCTTCTCGGGCTTTCCTACGGTAAGACCGGGCAAGTCGCGCGGAACCAGGAAGGCCGAGACGCCGGCCGCGCCTTTCTTCTCCGGGTCCGATCGCGCCATGACCGTAAAGAGGCCGGCCTTATTCGCGTTTGTTATGAAGCGCTTGCCGCCGTCGAGCACATAGACGGCACCGTCGCGCCGCGCCTTCGTCTGCACCGCGGCGGAGTCCGAGCCAGCCTCGGGCTCGGTAAGAGCGAAAGACGTAATAAGCTCGCCGGAGGCGATGCGCGGCAGCCACTTGGCCTTCTGTTCGTCGGTCCCGAACATGACGAGGCCCTGGCTGCCGATGCCGACGTTGGTGCCGAACGTCGAGCGAAACGCGGGCGAGGTGCGGCCGAGTTCGACCGCCACCCCGCACTCGTCCTCCATCGACAGGCCAAGGCCGCCGTACTCCTCCGGGATGGAGAGGCCGAAGAGGCCGAGCGCCTTCATCTCCTCGACCACGTCGTCCGGAATGGCGTCGTCCTCGGAGACCTTGGCCTCGAGCGGCCTTAAGCGCTCGCTCACGAAGCGGCGCACCGCCTCGATCAGCTGGACGCGGGTGTCGACGTCGAGAGGCATGGCCTTTTCCTTCGGCTAGACGCTATGGGAGGCGCGTTCGAGTTTACGGCGCGCGCTGCGAGGTGAGCAAACATGGCGGACGGGACGACCGAGGCGGCGTGGGGTTTCAAGCCGATCGCGGCGGGCGAATGGGCCGGCTGGAGCACCTACGGCGACGAGCCGTTCGAGGATCACGCCGGCCCGTTCTACGCGCGGCTGGACGACGGCGGCCAAGTCGTCTGCGCCTTCCGGGCCGACAAGCATCACATGAACGGCGGCGGCTTCATGCACGGCGGCTGCCTGATGACCTTCGCCGACTACTCGATCTTCGTGATCGCGCGCCAGGTGCTGGAGGGCCACGGCTCCGTGACCGCCTCGATGAACTGCGAGTTCGTCGACGCCGGGCGCGAGGGCGACCTCATCGAGTGCCGCGGCGAGGTCGTGCGCGGCGGCGCCTCGCTGGTGTTCGTGCGCGGCCAGATCGCGGCCGGCGGGCGAGTGCTGCTGAACTTCTCGTCGATCATCAAGAAGCTCCGGCGGCGCTCGGCCTAAGAATGAACCACGGAAAACACGGAAATCACGGACAACTGCTCTTCGCCGACGAGACTCGAGCTGGTCTCTTGGTCAATTTTGGATGCGCGCCTAAGGCGCGTGTGGAACGCTTGGTCCTTTGACGAGCCAGGTGGCTTCGGTCCGTGTTTTCAGTGTTTTCCGTGGTTGTATCTTTCGGCTTGGCTTGGTGATGCGACTTCTCGTGAGCACGCTCTAGATGGCGATCCTCTCGGCCCTCGACCTCTCGCCGGTGTCCGCCGACGGCGGGACCCAAGCGCAGGGGGTGCGCGACACCATCGAGGTGGCCAAGGCCGCCGAGCGGCTGGGCTACCACCGCTTCTGGGTCGCCGAGCACCATTCGATCCAGCACCTGTCGAGCCCGGCGCCCGAGATCCTGATCGCGGCGCTGACCCAGGTCACCAGCCGCATCCGCCTGGGCTCCGGCGGGGTGATGCTGCCCAACTACTCGCCGCTCAAGGTCGCCGAGGTGTTCATGGAGCTGGAGGCGCTGGCGCCCGGGCGGATCGACCTCGGTCTCGGCCGCGCGCTGGGCGCCGATCTCGTCACCGGCCAGGCGCTGGGCACGCGCTCGTCCGCGGTGTTCCCGCAGTTCTTCGCCCTGCTCTCCGCCTGGCTGCTCGACTCGTCCGGGGTCGAGCCGTTCCCGCAGGGCCACGCCTTCTCGGACGTGAAGGCCAACCCGCGTGGGCCCTCGCATCCGGACCTCTTCCTGCTCTGCTCCTCTGTCGACTCCGCACGCTTCGCCGGCATGGCCGGGGTGGGCATGGTGTTCGCCGAGTTCATCGCCCGCGCAGACGGCATGCTGGCCGTCGCCGCCTATCGCGAGAGCTTCAAGCCGTCGGTCTATCGCCAGCAGCCTTGCGCCGGAGTCGCCACCATCGCGCTGGCCGCCGATACCGCCGAGGAGGCCGACCGGCTGGCCGCCATGCTGCCGCGCCGGCCGACGCCGCCCGGCGGCGAGGAAGGCGAGGGCTTCGTCCGCCGCATCCGCGGCGACGGACCGACGGTGCGCAGTCTCCTCGCGGACAAGGCGCGCCACACCGGCGCCGACGAGATCTTCGTCATGAGCGCCGGCCCCACCCTCGCCTCCCGCATCCACTCACTGGAGCTGGTCGCCGAAGAGGGGGTCATCGTCTGAAATTGTGGACAGGTACGACTTTCGGCGGCGCTGCGGTCGCGATGCGGGTTGCGCACGAAAGTCGTACCTGTCCTCAATTTGCGCTTAGATGATTTCGGGGAGGAGCGCGGATGAAGACGCTGGAAGGCAAGGTCGCGGTCGTCACCGGCGCTGCGAGCGGGATCGGGCTCGGGATGACCGAGGCGTTCGCGAGCCGCGGCATGAAGGTCGTCATGGCCGACGTTGAGCGCGACGCGCTGGAGCGCGAGGCCGACCGCCTGACGCGCATGAACCTCGAGGTCGCGCCGCAGCTGACCGACGTCTCGTCCTACGAGGCGGTCGAAGCCCTGGCCGACGCCGCCGAGCGGCGGTTCGGGCGCGTGCACGTGCTCTGCAACAACGCCGGGGTCTCGGGCGGCGGAGGCGGTCCGCGGCCGATCTGGGCGCAGGGCCAGAAGGACTGGGACTGGGTGATGGGGGTGAACTTCTGGGGCGTGGTGAACGGCCTACGCGCCTTCGCGCCCAGGATGATCGCCCACGGCGAGGAAGGGCATATCGTCAACACCTCCTCGATCCTGGGCCTGACCACCGGTGCGGGCTCGATCTATGGCGTCAGCAAGCACGCGGTCGCGCGGCTGACCGAGGGGCTCTACTGGGACTTGAAGAACGCCGAGGCGAAGATCGGGGTCACCCTGCTCTGCCCCGGCATGATCGCCACCAACATCATCACCTCGGCCCGCAACCGGCCGGCGACGCTGGTGGATGCGGCCATCCAGCCGACAGCGGCATCGCGCGAGGCCGTCGCGGCCATGGACGCCCGCTTCAAGTCCGAGGGCATGGCGCCGCGCGAGGTGGGTGAGAAGGTCGTGCAGGCCATGCTCGACGAGCAGTTCTACCTCTTGACCCACGCCACCAACATGGCCGGCGTCCAGCGCCGCTTCGATGACATCTTCAACCTGCGCGACCCTTCGCCGGCGCCGCCGCTGACGTGATAATTTGACGTTGAACGATTAGGATAAGTCTATGAAATTCGGTCTTTTCTACGAGCTGCAGCTGCCCAAACCGGCTGACGCGGAGCAGTGGAACCCCGACGAGGAGCGGCGGATCTATCACGAGATGCTGGACCAGGTGGCGTTGGCCGACAGCCTGGGCTTCGACTACGTGTTCGAGGTCGAGCACCACTTCTTGGAGGAATACTCCCGCTCGAGCGCGCCCGAGCTGATGATGGCGGCGCTAAGCCAGCGGACGAAAAACATCCGCCTCGGCCACGGTATCGTGCTCACTCCGCCCGCTTACAATCCGCCGGCGCGTGTCGCCGAGCGGATCAGCGCGCTCGACATCATCTCCAACGGCCGGGTCGAGTTCGGCTCCGGCGAGAGCGCCTCGGAGATGGAGCTCGGCGGCTTCGGCGTGCAGCGGCAGCTGAAGAAGGCGATGTGGGAGGAAGCCACCCGCGAAATCACCAACATGATGGTGCAGACCCCCTACGAGGGGTTCGAGGGCCAGTACTTCTCCATGCCGTCCCGCAACGTGATTCCGAAGCCGCTGCAAAGCCCCGTCCGCCGCTCCGGGTCGCGGCATCCAGGCGGGAGACGACCATGGTCGCCGCCCGCCTGGGCATGGGCTCGCTGGGCTTCGGCTTCGAGACGCCGGAGGAGCTGGGCGAGCGGGCGCTCGAGTACTACCGCCTGGTGCGCGAGGAGCTGATGCCGATCGGCCACGCCATCAACCCGGCGCTCGCGGTTTTGAACACCTTCATGATGGCTGCGACCGACGAAGAGGCCATGCGCCGCAGCGCGAACGGCCCGGCCTTCTTCTCCTATTCGCTGGGCTATTATTACAACCCGGCGGTCGGCGGGAACCACAAGCCCGGCGGCTCGAACGTCTATCGCGACTTCCTGAACCGCTCGGGCGAGACGGCGAGCGTGCAGGCCCAGCGCGGCGGGTTCCTGTCGCCGGCGGAGATCGCGAGCGGCGAGCCCGAGGACGAGATCCAGAAGGCCCTCTATCGCGCCGCCCGCTCGGGCAACGCCATCGGGACGGTCGAGAGTCTGCGCAAGACCCTCACCAAGTACGAGGCCCAGCACCTGGACGTGATGATCTTCGTCGCCCAGTGCGGCGATCGGAAGCACGAGCACATCATGGAGTCGATCGAGACGTTCGGCAGAGAGCTGCTGCCGGAGTTCAAGGAGCGGCACGAGCGCGAGCACAAAGCCTGGCGCGCCGACCAGCTGAAGGGCGTCGACGCCGTGATCAACTCGTCGGTCTGAGCGATGCCCAAGCCATCCGACATCGAAAACGCCGAGCTTCGCCAGACGCTGGAAGGCGCGTTTGTCGCCATGCGCGCCGGCAAGGGGGCCGAGGCCGTCCGCGCCTGCGCGAGCGGATACCTGCGCTTCCTCGAGCTGCACCCGGAGGCGAAGGCGGAGACCATCGCGATCCGCGACCGGCGCATGCCGCGCATGCTGCGCTGGCCGGCGCTGGGGGCGAACATGGACGCGGAGTCGGCGCGCTCGGGCGCGCCGAAGATCGAGTTTGTGCGCGACCGCTTCTCGGTGAGCGAGGCGATGACCTACTACCAGTTCGTGCTCGACGAGATCCTCGACTGCGAGCGGCGGGGCGGCGGCTGATGGACAAGGTCAGAATCGAAGCTGGCGGCGCGGCGCGCACCGTGACCCTGGCGCGGGCCGACAAAAGGAACGCGCTGGACGCCGAGATGCTGGCCGCGCTGAAGGCCGCCTTCACGGTGGACCCGCCCGCGGAGGAACGGCTCACCGTTATCCGCGCCGAGGGCGGCGTCTTCTGCGCCGGTCTCGACCTGCGCGAGCGCGGCGGCGAGGCGGTCGGCGCGCCGGCGATCGAGGCCATGCTGCACGCGATCGAGCTCTACCCCCTGCCGGTGGTCGCGGTCGTCCAGGGCGACGCCATCGCCGGCGGCAACGAGCTTGCCCTGCACTGCGACTTCGTCGTGGCGAGCGAAGCGGCGCGGTTCGGCATGTCGCTGGCCAGGATCGGCCTCGCGCCGAGCTGGTTCCTGGCCAAGAAGCTGCTCGAGGTCATGGGCCCGGTCGGCGCGCGCGAGATGCTGCTGTTGGGCGACCCGCTCCCTGCCCGCCGCATGGCCGAACTCGGATTGATCTACAAGGCCGTCCCGGCCGCCGAGCTGGACGCGGCGGCGCAGGCCGTGATCGATCGGCTCGCAGGCAACGCGCCGCTGTCGCTGAAGGCGATGAAGGCGGTGATGGTCCGGGCCATGGCCTTTCGCGACGAGATCCCCCACGGCGACGTCGATGCGTTGGTCGCCGCCGCTTCGTCCAGCGCCGACGCGCGCGAAGGCATCGCAGCGATGCTGGAGCGTCGTCCGCCGAAGTTCGAGGGCCGCTGATGGGCGTTCGGTTGGAGAAACCCTGGAAGGATCTCACGGCGGAAAATGTCGCCAAGCTGGCCGGCGAGCTTGGGGTCTTTCAGCTGGGCGACGCCGACGGGCGCGTGATCCGCATCGGCTACGCCGGCGGGCGGACGCTGTTCGGCCTGCGCAGCGAACTCGAAGCGGCGCTCAGAGCCGGCGTGGCGGCCAAGTTCCGCACCGAGGTCACCGCTCAGTATATGAGCCGCTACGACGAACTACTCATGGTCCACAAAGCCGACCACGGCGCCCTGCCGGCCGGAAACACCGACGCCGCCGACCGCCGCATCGGCCGGCTGAACCCCGGATAGGGAGGCAAGCGTGGACTTTGAGCTGACCCCGGAACAGGCGCAGATCGTCGAGCAGGTGCGGCGGTTCGTGCGCGAAGAGATCTGGCCGCTGGAGGCGAAGCTCGACCCCGACGCCTCGCGCCTCGAGCCCGAGGATCAGGCGCGGCTTGTGGGCATCACCAAGGCCATGGGTCTCTACGGCCTCGGCATCCCGCCCGAGTTCGGGGGGCCAGAGGTCGACATCGTGACGCAGACGCTGATCGCGATCGAGACCGCCCAGCATCGAGCTGGCCTTTATTCGCCGTGTTTCGGCGCCTTCGGCGGCGCCGGTCTGGCGCAGCTCTACGAGGCCAACGACGACCAGAAGGAGCGCTACCTCTTCCCGATGCTGCGCGGCGAGAAGCACGGTTTCTTCGGGCTGACCGAGCCCTCGGGCGGCTCCGACCCGGCGCGGGCGATCCGCACCAAGGCGGTGCGCGACGGCGACGACTGGGTGATCAACGGCGCGAAGATCTTCATCTCCGGCGCCGACGGGGCCGACTTCGGGATCGTGTTCGCGCGCACCGACGCGGCGGCGGGGCGGGGCGGCATCACCTGCTTCATCGTCGACGCGGACACCCCCGGCTTCTACGTGCGCCGCGTGGTGCACACCCTGCGCTCCGGCCACTACGGCACCGAGCTGCAGTTCGAGGACGCCCGGGTGCCGCACAAGAACGTGCTGGGCGAGGTGAATCGCGGCTTCGCCATCGCCAACGACCGGCTGACGCGCCAGCGCATCCCCTACGCGGCCGGCTGCCTGGGCGTCGCCATCCGGGCCCAGGAGATGGCGATCGAATACGCCAAGCAGCGCGAGACGTTCGGGGCCATGCTCTCGACGCGCCAAGCCATCCAGTGGATGGTCGTCGATAACGAGATCGACATCCGCACCGCCCGCTGGGCGATCATGGATGCGGCGTGCAAGGCCGCGAGCGGCGCACCCTTCCGCACCGAGGCGGCGATCGCCAAGCTCTTGGCCAGCGAAGGCGGCAGCCGCGTCGTCGACCGCGCGATGCAGATCCACGGCGGCTATGGCGTGACCAAGGACCTGCCGCTGGAGCGCTGGTACCGCGAGATGCGTATCCGCCGCATCGGAGAAGGCCCGAGCGAGGTGCAGCGCATCGTCATCGCCCGCGACCTCTTCGACCAGGCGCTGTACTAGGGCCTGCATGGAAACGCGTGCTCCGCCCCTGCAGGGCGTCGTCGTGATCGACTTGGGCCAGGTCTACCAGGGCCCCTACGCCGGCCTCTTGCTGGCCAAGGCCGGCGCCACCGTGATCAAAGTCGAGCCGCCGCGCGGCGAGCCGTTGCGCGTGCGCGAGGCGGTGGGGGGCGGGGCGTCCCTGCCGCTCGCCATGCTCAACTCCAACAAGCGCGCGATCACGCTGAACCTGAAGAGCCCGCGCGGCGTCGAGCTGATGAAGGCGCTCGCACGCAAAGGCGACGTCCTGCTCGAAAACTTCGCGCCCGGCGTCATGGACCGGCTGGGCGTCGGCGCCGATGTCCTCATGGCCGAGAACCCGCGCCTGATCTACGCATCGGCCACCGGCTACGGCCTCTCAGGGCCTGAGCGCGACAACCTCGCCATGGACATCACCATCCAGGCGGCGTCGGGCGCGATCAGCGTCACCGGCTTTCCGGACGGGCCGCCGGTGAAGGCCGGCCCCGCGATCGCCGACTTCCTGTCCGGCACGCACCTGTATGGCGCGATCGTCACCGCCCTCTACGAGCGCGAGCGCACCGGCAAGGGCCGTCTGGTCGAGGTCGCGATGGTCGAGACGATCTTCCCGACGCTCGCCTCGAACCTGGGCATGGTCCACAACAACCCCGATCGGCCGCTCGGGCGCACGGGCAACCGCCACGGCGGGCTCGCGGTCTCCCCCTACAACGTCTACGCCTGCAAGGACGGCTGGTTCGCCATCATCTGCAACAACGACGACCACTGGCGAAACCTGCTCCGCGCCATGGCTCGCGAGGACCTGAACGACGATCCGCGTTTCGTAAGCAACGCCGAGCGGGTCAAGCACATGGCCGAGACCGACGCCATCGTCGAGGACTGGGCCAAGGCGCTTACCCGCGCCGAGATCTTCGCGGCCACGAAAGAGCATCACGTGCCGTCGGCGCCGGTGCGCGACCTGCACGAGGTGCTGGCCAACGAGCACATGCAGGGCCGCGGCATGATCGAGGAGATCGACCACCCGCAGCTCGGGCGCATCAGTGTACCCGGCAGCCCGCTCCGCTACCACGGCACGCCGCAGACGCCCGCCGTCCCGAGCCCGAGGATCGGGGCGAACAACGTGGAAGTCTACGGTGAGCTCCTCGGCCTCTCGGAGGCGGACGTGGAGGCGCTGAAGGCGGAGGGAGCGATCTGACCGTCAGTCGGCGGCGCCGGAGGCCTGCGCGCCTGCCGCACCCGCCGGGCAGGGACCGAGGAACTTGTAGGCCTCGTGCACAGTGGTGATCTGCGGCGCCGCGCCGCTGGCGGTCATCGTCGTCTTGCTGTCGATCAGGTAGCTCGCGCCGAAGTCGCCGGCGGCTGAAGTGTGCACCATGGTGGTTACGCCACCGGCGCTGCAGCTCCAGTCGACCACCACCGCGCCGTTGGGCGTGAGTCGCATCACGGGCTGCGACGTGCATCCGGCCGGCATCAGGGCGCCCGGCAGGTGCAGCGCGCCGTCGGAACAGTCCTGTGACGCGCCCATCGCTGTCCCGTTGTCGGTCACGGCCTCCACCCACAGCCCCGGTTTCACGTGGGGCAGCTGGTCGGCGGTGATCGTCCTGCCTGGCGGAGCGCAGGCCGCGACCGCGCAAAGCATGAGGATCGCGAGGGCGGTCTTGGGCGTCGCGCGCATCGGAGCGGTCCTTGTCGGCGGTCCCGACGCTTAAGGCGGGGGCGGCGCGACCACAACGCCCTCGCGCGGCGTGCGGCGGACCAGCAGGAGAAGGAAACCGCCCGCCGCGAGCACGCCGGCGCCCCAGAGCGCGCCGGCGCCGAGGTCCATCAGCCCGGCGACGAACATGTAGAGCGAGATGGCGATGAAGAGGACCGGGAACAGCGGATAGAGCGGCGTGCGCGCATGGCGCGAGGCCTCGGGATGCCGCTGGCGCAGGATCATCAGGGCGCCCATGCTGAGCACGATGAAGAGCCAGTAGACCGGCGTCATGTAGCTGACCATGGCGTTGAAGCCGCTCTGCGCGAACCCGCCGGCGCCGACCAGCAGCATGGCGAAGCCGCCCTCCGCCAGGACGGCTCGCGCCGGCACGCCGCGGCCGCCGTCCCAGCGGCCGATCGCGGCCAGAACCGGAATGTCGCGGGCGGCGGCATAGGTGGTGCGGGCGCCCACGATCAGCGTCGAGTTGATGCTGGCCACGGCGGAGACGCCGACAACCGCGACGATCAGCGCCGCGCCAATCGGGCCGAACGCCCTGCCCATCAGGTCGGCGGCCGGCGCGGTCGAGGCGGCCAGCCCCCGAGGCCCCAGCCCGATCATCATGGCGGCGTTGAGCGCCAGGTAGATGACCATGAGCAGCGCCAGGCTGCCCATGATGGCGATCAGCATCCCGCGCCGGTCGCTCCTCACCTCGGCCGACAGGGTCGCGGCGTCGCTCCAGCCGCCGTAGGCGAGGAAGATGTAGATCAGCGCCACGCTGAACTGGCTCAGCGTCGGCGCCGCCGTCGGCGCTTGAGAAGCGGCGTGGGGAAGCTGGCCGCTCAAACCGAGCTTGATCGCGGCGGCGATGACGGCGGCAAACCCCGCCGTCACCAGGAGCACTAGGCCGGCCTGGGTCAGAAAGCCCCGCCGCACATGCAGCAGGTTCAGGCCCACGAGCGCGGCCACGGTCGCGATCGCGAACGCCGTGCGGCCTGCGTGGCCGAGGTTCACCAGCGCGCCGGCGTAGTCGGCGAACAGGAAGGCCATGAGCGCGATCCAGCCGGTGTGCATGATCGAGAACCGCGACCAGGCGAACAGGAAGCCCACCTCGCGGCCGTAGGCCTTGGTCAGGAAGTTGTAGTCGCCGCCAGGATCGGGAAACGCGGTCGCCATCTCGACGTAGCAGAAGGCGCCGATCATCGAGATCAGGCCGCCGAGCACCCAGGTCCCGTAGAAGTGCCAGGTCCCGAGATTCAGCGCGACCGTCGGCGCGGTCCTGAGCGTGTCGGTCGTCATGATCATGCCGAGCGCGAGCAGGACCGCGTGGCCCGTGCCCAGGTGGCGGCGCGGGGCTTCCAGCGAGGGCTCGGTGGTTTGCGTGCTCGGCCCTCCTGCTGGCGGAAAGCGCAGTGGTCTCATGCGGCCGTCCGCTTCGATCTGAGCGAGAGATAAAGGCAAAGACAGGCCAGCGGCGTCACGATCAGCACGCCGTAGTGCTCCGGCGGACGGTGGCCGTCGGCCGGCCGGGTCAGTACCCAGGCCTGCAGCGCGCTTAAGCCCGCCTCGACGATCAGCAGGGCGAGGAACAGCGGAACCAGCGTCCGATAGCGGACGGCGACGGCCAACATGCCGAGGCCGAGGGCGAGCTGGGTCGCACCCTCCCAACGGAAGACGCCGACGACGACCTCGCGCGACGCGCCGAGCTTGAGGCCGGCGATGGTCTGCGCCCCGCCGTCGGGCAGGAAGCTGTGGATCAAGGCGGGGCCGATGGTGAGGAGCGCAGCGAGCCCAAGGAACCAGGTCGACATGCGCGCGCCGCGGTACTGGTCATTTGTGGATGGCGGCCACAACATGATCGTTCCTCCCCCGAGCCCGATCGCAAGCTTGTAGCACAGGCGCTGTAGGGCGCTGGCCGGGTGCCCGTACCGCCTTACCGGGAATTAACTTGGGTTTCCCGACCGCGCGTCGTCTCATCAGCTCGAAATCGCATTCACCAACAAGGCCGGGGAAGACGGGTGTCGCTCGCGCTCTCGACGCTGATTTACGAATGGCGCCGCTATCTGGCGGCCATCGTGGCGCTCGCCTTCTCGGGGCTGTTGGTCCTCGGCACGACCGGCCTGTTCACCGGCATCGTTCACTCGGTGCTGGCGACCACCGAGCGCACCCGCGCCGACATCTTCATCATGCCCCCCAACTCGCCGCAGCTGATCGATTCAGGCGACAGCGGCCTGCCGGACCGTATCCGCCCGCTGATCTACCTCAACCCCGAGGTCACGGACGTGGAGAGCCTGGAGGGCAACGGCGCACAGTGGGTCAACTCGCCCCGCCCCGGCGAGCCACGGGTGCAGACCTTCGTACAGATCTGGGCGATCGACACCGAGCCCGGCGCGCTGACGCTGCCGGTCGACTACCCCGACTCCACCCGGCTTGCGCTGTCCGCGCCGGGCGCCGTGGCCATCGACCAGACCGACCTGAAACGGCTGGGTGTCAAGCTCGGCGATATCATCTCGTTGAACCGGCACACGGTTCGGCTGGCGGCGATCCTGCACAACTACCAGGGCGTCACCCAGCCGTCGGTCGTGATGTCCAAAGATACGCTCAGGCAGATCGGGCTCGGCGACGCCAATGGCAAGACCGGGCCGCTGATGGTCAGGATCCGCGACCCCAAGCGCGCGGACCAGGTCGCCGCCGCACTGAACGCGGCGTCGCACAAGGACTACCTCGCGCTCACGACAGCGCAGCTGAACAAGAACGACGAAGCCTCGCTGTTGTCCGAGCAGATCATCGGCGTCCTGCTCGTCTTCTTCATCCTGCTCTCGGTCGGGATCGGCATCGGCGTCACCTCGCAGACGCTGCGCGGGGCGATCCTCTCCAACATTCGCGAGTTCGCCTCGCTCCGGGCGCTGGGCATCTCGATGTGGTCGCTGCGCCTGATCGTGATGGAGCTGTCGTTCTGGGTCGGCGTCGCCGGCTTGTGCGCGACGCTTCTGCTCACCTGGCTCGTCTCGATGGGCACCCAGTCGATCGGCCTGCCGCTCGTCGTGCGGGCAGGCCCCGCCGAGGGTGTGTCCGTGATGCTGATGATCCTCGCCGTCGCTTCCGGCGCGCTTGCGCTGGGCATCCTGAAGAAGAGCCAGCCAGCGGACCTCCTCAGATGATCACCACCGGCTCCCCCCGCGCGCTTGCCGCCAAGGGCCTCACCAAGCGGTTCCGCTCCGGCCGTGGCTTCGTCGAGGTGCTGCGCGGCGTCGATTTCGAGGCGATGCACGGCGAGGTGACGATGGTCATGGGACCGTCGGGCTCGGGCAAGTCGACCCTCATCGCCACCCTGTCCGGCCTGATGAAGCCAGACGGCGGCCAGGTGATGGCGCTGGGTGAGGACCTCTGGAGCCGGCGACCGGGCAAGATCGACCGCTTCCGCCTCGATCACTGCGGTTTCGTGTTCCAGGGCTTCAACCTGTTCCCGGCGCTGACCGCGCTGCAGCAGGTGACCACGGTGTTGAAATACAAGGGCGTGCCCAAGCGGACGGCGCGCGCCATGGCCGAGGAGGCGCTGATCGAGGTGGGCCTCGACAAGCGCATGCACCAACGGCCGGATGCGCTCTCGGGTGGCGAGAAGCAGCGGGTGGCGATCGCGCGTGCGCTCGCCAAACGGCCAACGCTGTTGTTCGCCGACGAGCCCACCTCCTCGCTCGACGGCGAGAACGGCCAGATCGTCACCCGGCTGCTCCGCCGCGCGGCCAAGGAACACGGGGCGGCGGTGATCTGCGTCACCCACGACCCCCGCCTGGAGGCATTCGCCGATCGCATCGTCCATCTTGAGGACGGCCGCATCCTCGACCGCGCACCCCCGCCGCCGTCGGCCCCGGTCGCCCGGGAGCTTGTTGGAGCGTAACCCATGCCCGCCCTTCTTCGCCGACCCGTCTTCTGGCTCTCCACGCTCAGCATCGTCGCCGCGGCCGCACTCGCCGGCGTCATGTGGTCGGGATCGAAGACGCACAGCTTTGGGAGCACCGCCCAGGCGGCGACGCCCACGGCCCCCTATGTGGCGGTGGCGGACGGCAAGGCCGACGTCGAAGGGGGCGTGATCACGGTGGCGGCGCGCACCGCCGGCATCGTCTCGGCCGTTTACGCGAACGAAGGTGATGTGGTCACCAAGGGCCAGGTCCTCGCCCGGCAGGAGGACGACGCCCAGCGCCTGGCGGTGCAGACTGCCGAGGCCAATCTGCTGCAGACCAGGGCGCAGATCGGCCAGACCGATGTGCAGCTGAGCACGGCTGAGCGGGAGTACGCGCGGGTCGAGCCGTTGGCGGCCTCGAAGATCGTCTCCGGCCAACAGGTCGACCAGGACCATGACGCAATCGAGACGGCCGATGCGAACCTCGCTGTCGAGCGCGCGGCCGTCGCGCAGGCCGCGGCCAAAGTGGCGGAGGCGCGCTTCGCGCTCGAGCAGACGATCGTTCGGGCCCCGGCCGACGGGCGGATCGTCCGCCGCTACGCCAACCCGGGCTATGGCGCCTCGACCCTGAACGTCACGCCGATGTTCGACCTCGAGCCCGACGCCCAGAAGATCGTGCGCGCCGAGGTGGCCGAAAGTGGCGTGCCGAACGTCTTCGTCGGCCAGTCGGTGCGCATGTCGCCCGAGGACGATCCGTCAAAGGTGTACGTCGGCCGGGTGATCCGTCGCGCCTACGAGTACGGCGCGCGCAAGCTGCAGTCGGACGATCCTGCCGAGCGCACCGACGAGCGCGTGGTCGAGGTGGTGGTGAGCGCCGACGCCGCCGCCTTCCTCATCGGCCAGCGCGTTCTGGTGAAGTTCATGCGCGGGTAAGCGGGCAGGGGTTGAGGTTGGGTGAGCCTACGGCGGCGCTACCGCGTCCCTTCTCCCCTCGCGGGAGAAGGGCGCCAGTCGGCTGGTTCTGGCGCCCGGCCGACACCTGCGTCACAAGCCTCTCACCGCTATAAGCGGCCCGAAAGGGGGCTGCATGACGACGGCCGACGATCGACCCGCCGCCGCTGGAAACCCGCTCGAGGTGCTGGCGGCGTTCTTCAAGCTCGGCGTCTCGGCATTCGGCGGGCCGATCGCCCACTTGGGATACTTCCGCGCGGAGTTCGTCCACCGCCGCCGGTGGCTGGACGAGGCGACTTATGCCGAGTTGGTCGCGCTCTGCCAGTTTCTGCCGGGCCCAGCCTCAAGCCAGGTCGGGTTCGCGATCGGGCTGGAACGCGCAGGACCCTTGGGCGCGCTGGCGGCCTGGACGGGGTTCACCACCCCCTCGGCGGTCCTGATGATCGCCTTCGCCTATGGCGCGGCGCTGATGAGCGGCCGTCTCGCGGTGGGCGCCATCCATGGCCTGAAGCTGGTTGCGGTCGCCGTCGTCGCCCAGGCCGTTTTCGGCATGGCCCGGATCCTGACGCCGGACGCGCGCCGGGCCGCGATCGCGCTTGTGGCCATCGTCGTGATCACCTTTGCCTGGCCGGCCGCGGCGCAGGTTCTCGCGATCGGGCTCGGATCACTCGCGGGATTGCTCGTCTGTCGCGAGCGTGTGGAGACGCCGCGCTCGACGCATGTCTTCAAGGTGTCGCGAGGCGCAGGCTTCGTCGCGCTGGCGGCGTTCCTCGTGCTCCTCGTTGGCGGCCCCGTCCTCGCGGCGTTGACCAGGAACGACACCGTTGCCCGCTTCGACGCCTTCTACCGCTCGGGCGCGCTGGTGTTCGGCGGCGGGCACGTGGTGCTGCCGCTCCTGAAGCAGGCGGTCGTCGATCCGGGGTGGATCAGCCAGGACAGGTTCCTGGCCGGGTACGGCGCGGCGCAGGCGCTTCCCGGCCCGCTCTTCACCTTCGGCGCCTACCTGGGCGCGGCCATGCCGACCCCGCCGAATGGCGTCGCCGGTGGCGTGTTCGGGCTGGTGGCGATCTTCCTCCCCGGCCTGCTCGCGCTGGTCGCCGCCCTGCCGTTCTGGGGATTTCTGCGCACGCGGCCGAGCGCCCAGGCCGCCATGCGCGGCGCCAACGCGGCGGTCGTGGGCATCCTGGGCGCGGCCCTCTACAACCCGCTTTGGACGAGCACGGTCTTAAGCCCGGTCGACTTCGCGACCGCGCTAGCCGGATTCGTCCTGCTCACGGCCTTCCGCGCCCCGCCCATCGTCGTTGTCGCGCTGGGCGTCGCAGCGGGCGTCGCCCGCGGGCTCCTATAGTCAGGACGCGTCGTGAGCCAGGATGTCCTTCCGCTTCTCCAGGTACTCCTCGCGGGGGATCTCGCCGCGGGCGTAGCGCTGCTCGAGGATGTCGAGGCCATTTGAGCGGAACGGCGGGCGGGCGCGCCCCTGGGGGCCGGAGACACGCGTGATCGCCCAGATCACGAAGACGATCAGGATCACCCAGAACAGGCCCCTGAACAGCAGCCAGAAGACCCAAAAACCGATTCCAAGACCCAGCATGGGATGCCACCACATCGCTTGAAGCTCCGCGCGGCAGTGTAGCACGCCAGCCGCGTTCGCACTCAGCGCGGCGCGTGGTCCATGAGCTGGATCAGCTCGGCCGCCTTGCGTCGCTGCTCGGCCTGGTCGCCGCTCACGATCGCCGACTCGATGCAATGGTCGAGGTGACCCTTCAGGAGCTCGCTCTCGACCTTGGCCAGCGCCGCGCGCACCGCGCGGAGCTGCGTCATGACGTCGATGCAGTAGCGGTCCTCTTCGACCATGCGCGCCACGCCGCGCACCTGGCCCTCGATGCGCCTGAGCCGATTGAGCAGCTTCGGCCTGTTGTCCTGACTCAATGCGTCCTCCTGCGGTCCGCGGGACATATACCCCTATGGCGTATCCGACAAATACCATTTAGGGGTATCCAAAGTGAACGACGGCCCAGCGCCCCCCGCGATCTACACGTGTCCGATGCATCCCGAGGTGCGCAAGGACGGCCCTGGCGCGTGCCCGATTTGCGGCATGGCGCTCGAGCCGGCCGCGATCACCGCCGATCCGGGCCACAACCCCGAGCTGGCCGATATGACCCGCCGGTTCTGGATCGGCCTGGTCCTCGCCGTCCCTGTGTTCGTGCTCGAAATGGGCGGAAATTTGCCCGGTGTCATGCGCTTCATCAGCTCGACGACGAGCGACTGGATCCAGTTCGCGCTGGCCACCCCGGTGGTGCTCTGGGCGGGATGGCCGTTCTTCGAGCGCGGGTGGACCTCGATCGTCTCGCGACGCCTCAACATGTTCACCCTCATCGCCATGGGCGTCGGGGTCGCCTGGACCTACAGCGTCGTGGGCGTGCTCGCGCCGGGCCTCTTCCCGCCGGCGTTCCGCGACGCTGAAGGCGCTGTCCCCGTCTATTTCGAGGCCGCCGCCGTCATCACCGTGCTGGTCCTGCTGGGCCAGGTGCTGGAGCTGAAGGCCCGGGAGCGCACGAGCGGGGCGATCAAGGCGCTTCTGAACCTCGCCCCAAAGACCGCGCGCCGAATCCGCGAGGATGGCGCCGACGAGGAAGTCACCCTCGACCTGATCCACGTCGGCGATCACCTGCGCGTGCGCCCCGGCGAGAAGATCCCCGTCGACGGAGAAGTCCTGGAGGGCCGCGTCTCGATCGATGAATCCCTGGTTACAGGGGAATCGATGCCGGTCACGAAAGAGGCAGGCGACCAGGTCATCGGAGGATCGATCAACAAGACCGGCTCCTTCGTCATGCGCGCCGAAAGGGTGGGCGCAGACACCCTGCTTGCCCGCATCGTGCAGATGGTGGCCGAAGCTCAGAGGAGCCGGGCGCCGATCCAGCGCGTGGCGGACCAGGTTTCCGCGTGGTTCGTGCCGGCAGTCATTGGCGCAGCCGTGCTCGCGGCCATCGAGTGGGCGACGTTCGGCCCCGACCCACGGATGGCCTATGCGCTCGTCGCGGCCGTCTCGGTGCTGATCATCGCCTGTCCCTGCGCGCTGGGCCTCGCGACCCCCATGTCCATCATGGTCGGCGTGGGCCGGGGCGCGCAGATCGGCGTCCTGATCAAGAACGCTGAAGCCCTGGAGCGGCTCGAGAAGATCGACACCCTGGTGTTCGACAAGACCGGCACCCTGACGGAGGGCCGGCCGGCGGTCACCGCGATCAAGACCGCGCCCGGCGTCAACGAAGGGGAGGTGCTGCGCCTGGCCGCCAGTCTCGAGCGCGGGAGCGAACATCCGCTGGCCGACGCGATCCTGCGCGCCGCCAAGGACCGCAGCCTGACTCTGTCCGAGGCGACGGACTTCGACTCCCCGGTTGGCCGAGGCGTGCTCGGCGTGGTCGACGGCAAGCGCGTCGTTCTTGGCGGGCCGCCACTGATGGCCGAGCAAGGGATCGAAACAGGCTCGCTCGCCGCGGACGCAGACGCCATGCGCAAAGACGGCGCGACGGCCATCTTCGTCGCGGTGGAAGGAAAGTTGGCCGGCCTCTTCGCCATCGCCGACCCGATCAAGGCGTCCACCGCCGACGCAGTCCGCGCCTTGCGAGGCGAAGGCGTTCGCGTTGTCATGATGACGGGCGACAACCGCACGACCGCCGTCGCCGTCGCCGCACGTCTCGGTATCAGCCAGGTCGAGGCGGAGGTCCTGCCCGAGGAAAAGGCCAAGGTGGTGCAGGCGCTGCGCGCCGAGGGCCGCGTCGTCGCCATGGCCGGCGACGGGGTCAACGACGCGCCGGCGCTTGCGGCCGCCGAGGTGGGCGTGGCCATGGGCCCTGGCGCGGACGTTGCGATCGAGAGCGCTGGCGTGACGCTGCTGAAGGGCGATCTCGAGGGGCTCGTGCGTGCGCGGAAGCTGTCACGGGCCGTGATGCGCAACATCCGCCAGAACCTGGTCTTCGCATTCGTCTACAACGCCGCCGGCGTCCCGATCGCGGCCGGCGCGCTCTACCCGGCGTTCAAGCTGCTGCTCTCGCCGGAGGTCGCGGCCGCCGCGATGGCGCTCTCGTCGGTCAGCGTCATCGCCAACGCGCTCCGACTGCGCTCGCTGAAGCTCTAGCCGCGTCCTCGGCTTGACGGCCGCATGCGCGGCGCTCAGAAGCTCGCGCCGTTCTAGGCGAGACAGAGGAAGAACGGCCATGGCGGACATCCGCTTCGACGGCAAGGTGGCGATCGTGACCGGCGCGGGCGGGGGTCTCGGTCGCCAGCACGCGCTGGAGCTCGCGCGGCGCGGGGCCAAGGTGGTGGTCAACGACCTCGGCGGCGCGGTCGACGGATCCGGCGGTTCGTCGGAAGCGGCCAAGGCGGTCGTGGCCGAGATCAAGGGCGCGGGCGGCGAGGCGATCGCCGACGGCGCCTCGGTCACCGACGATGCGGGCGTGGCCGGCATGGTCAAGGCGGCGATGGACGCGTGGGGTCGCGTCGACATCCTGATCGCCAATGCCGGCGTGCTGCGCGACAAGTCCTTCTCGAAGATGGAGATCGCCGACTTCGAGTTCGTGGTGGGCGTGCACCTGATGGGCACGGTCAAGCCGGCCAAGGCGGTCTGGGAGATCATGCGCGAGCAGAACTACGGGCGGATCGTGGTCACCACCTCCTCGACCGGGCTCTACGGAAACTTCGGCCAGACCAACTACGGCGCGGCCAAGCTCAGCCTCGTCGGCTTCATGAACAGCCTCAAGATCGAGGGCCAGAAGAACAACATTCACGTCAACGCCATCGCGCCGGTGGCCGCGACACGGATGACCGAGAACATCATCCCGCCGCCCATGGCCGAGCGGCTGAAGCCCGACTATGTGACGCCGGGCGTCGTCTACCTCTGCTCCGAGGAAGCGCCGACGGGCGCGATCCTCGCCGCCGGCGCCGGCGTCTTCGCGCTCGCCCGCATCTACGAGACCGAAGGCGTCTATCTCGGCGAGGGCGGGCTCTCGGCCGAAGAGGTGCGCGACAACTGGACGCAGATCGCCGCCGAGGCGGGCCAGCAAGCCTACTTCAACGGCGGCGAGCAGACGGCGAAGTTTATGCGGCGGATGAGCCAGACGGCGTGATCGAGTTGCGTTCGTCGCGGAGTCGCTCCACTCTGAGTGTCAAAGATTGATATAGGAGCCCGCATGGGAACCAACGTTCACCTGACGCCGGAGCTTGAGCGGTTCGCGAAGGAATGCGTAGCCGAGGGGCGCTACAACAACGTCAGCGAGGTCGTCCGCTCCGGTTTGCGGCTGTTGCAGGACGCCGAGGAGCGCAAGCGCAAGTTCATGGCGATGATCCATGAGGTCGAGGCCGAGGTCGAGGCCGGGGGTTGGGTATCGGCTGATGACGCACTGGCCGAGCTGGACCCTATCATCGAAGGGGCTGAGCCGAAGCGAGGGGCGCGGAAATAGCGCCGCGCGCTAACCTATCCGATCGCGCACTCGCCGATGTATCTGAGGCAGCACGCTGGATTGGGCGCGACAGCCCTGCATCTGCGCGGCCCCTAAGGCGGTCTGTGGCCGGCCTCACCCGGCGGCTCGGCGACTTTCCACTTGCGGGCGCAGTCCACCCGGAACTCGCTCCAGAGCGCTACCGCTTCGCCGGGGTGAACGGCTTCCCATACATCGCCGTGTACGACGCCAGCCAGGGACCGCCGATCATTCTTCGGATTCTGCATGGCGCTCGGGACTTGCCCGAGATCTTGCGGGACCTCTAGCCGCGCCGCGGCAAACTTATCGCTGCTCACAAAGCCCTTGCGCGGCGGCCGAGGGCGGGCTTCCCTGCCGGCACGCGCCCACAAGAAGGCGCAGCTCCGAAAACCCTCGCCCAGGACCCTCGCGTGACATCGACGTCCCCCGCCCAACCGCATCAGCGGCTCTCGCTTCTCCAACTGATCGCCTTCAGCCTGCCGGGCCTCGCGCCGGGCGCGCTCGCGATCGGGCTGGGCGTCTTTCTGCCGCGCTACTACGCCGGCCACTTCGGCCTGGCGCTGGCGGCCGTCGGCGGAACGTTCGGACTGATCCGCATCCTCGATACCTTCGTCGATCCGGTGCTCGGGCTGGTGATGGACCGCACGTGCACGCCCATCGGACGCTACAGGCCGTGGCTGATCGCCGGCGCCCCGATCCTGATGCTGGCGGTCTTCATGCTGTTCGAACCGGTCAGCAAGGTCTCACTCGTCTACCTGTTCGCCTGGCTGTTGGTCTATTACATCGGCACCTCGGTTCTAGGCCTCTCCCACTCGGCCTGGGCTTCGGTGATCGCGGCCAAGTACCACGAGCGCTCGCGCGTCTTCGGCGTGATGCAGGTGGTCGGCATCCTGGGGGCGACGGTCGTGCTGATCCTGCCCTCGGTGCTCGAGGGCCGGCGTGGCGTGGCTCCCGGCGGGGCCGTGCCGCTGATGGGCTGGTTCATCATCATCGCCGCGCCGGTCGGGGTCCTGCTGGCGCTGCTCCGGACGCCCGAGCGGATCACCGCCGAAGATCACTCCGAGCGCGTCCCGCTGATGGACTACGTCAAGATGGTGCTTCGGCCAGACATGCGCCGCATCATCATCGCCGACTTCTGCCTGGCGCTCGGGCCCGGGTGGATGGGCGCGATCTACCTCTTCTACTTCCACGATGCGCGCGGCTTCACGATCGCGCAGGCCAGCATCCAGCTGCTCATCTACGTCGCCGCCGGCGTCTTTGGCGCTGGCGTGCTCTCCCGTATCGCCATGCGGTTCGGCAAGCACCGCACGCTGATGGCGACAGCGACCGGATATTCGCTCGGGCTGATCTCTTTGACCTTCATGCCCAAGGGCCAGATGCTGCCGGTGGCGATCTTCATGTTCATCATGGGCTTCCTGGCCACCAGCTTCGCGCTCTTGGACCGGGCCATGGTGGCCGACGTGGCCGACGCGGTGCGCCTCGACCAGGGCAAGAACCGCGCGGGCCTGCTCTATTCGATGATCACCATGACGCAGAAGATCGCCGGCGCGCTCTCCATCACGCTGTCCTTCACCGTTCTCGGCGCGATCGGCTATCAGGCCAAGGAGGGCGCGGTGAACACGCCCGCCGCGATCCACGGCCTGGAGCTCGTCTACCTGATCGGGCCGGTCGTGTTCGTGATGCTCGGAGGCGCCTGCTACATCGGCTACAAGTTGAACGACAGCCGCCACGCCGAGATTCGCGCGGCCCTCGACGAGCGGGACGGGCTGGCCCTCGAAGCGCCGGTCATCGACTCGATTTCCGGCAGCCAAGCCGAGCACGAGCGCTTCGCCGCCGCGGAGTGACACCGTCGCGCGCGGAAACTCCGCGCGTGCAGGGCGGAAAATCCTGTGATTTACTCGGCGTCACAAGAGCGCTTCAAGCGCCTTAACTTAAGTCATTGGGAGACGCCCGCGTGTCATTGAACGCAGCCACCGCCGCCCCGGCGGCCGAGCACAGAGTTCCCCTCTACAACGTCTTCACATACGGCGCGCTGGGTGTGCCGCTCGCCGGGATGGCCGTGATCCTCGGCGTCTATCTGCCGCGCCACTACGTCAGCCTGGGCGTCGGTTTCATCGCCGTCTCGGGCGCGATCTTCGTGGTGCGCGTGATCGACATCCTGTTCGATCCATTCGTCGCTCTGTTCATGGACCGAACGAAGACGCCCATCGGCCGCTACCGGCCCTGGATCGTCGTCGGTGCGCCAATCATCCTGCTCGGGGTCTACAAACTTCTGATGCCGACGGGGCCAGTCAGCTCCGGCTACCTCATTCTCTGGCTCGTGGTGACAGCCGCCGGCACTTCGATGCTCACGCTTGGCTCGGCCGCGTGGGGCGCAGTCCTGGCCAAGGGCTACAACGACCGTTCGCGCGTGTACGCATGGACGTCGTCGATGGCTGTGGTCGGCTCGATTGCGATCCTGCTGCTGCCGCTGTTCACGCACGGCAAGATCACGCCCGGCCTGAAGGCCAGCATGCCGGCGATCGGCCTCATCCTGATCATCGCCCTCCCGATCGCGCTGCTGATCACGGCCACGCTGACGCCCGAGCACGTGCAGCCCATTCCGCAGCGGCCGAAGTTCAAGCTTTCGGACTACTGGCTCGCGCTCAAGAAGCCATCGATGCTCCGCCTGATCCTGGCCGACCTCGCGCTGACGCTCGGGCCAGGCACGACGGGGCCGCTCTACGTCTACTATTTCCACGACGCCAAAGGGTTCAGTATCGCGGCGGTGAGCTTTTTGCTGATCTCCTACATCGGCGCGGCCATCGTGGGCGCGGTGTTCTGGGGCCGTCTCGCCCAGCGGTTCGGCAAGCACCGGACCGTGCAGATCGCCTGCGTCGCCTACTCGATCACCCAGGCGACGCTGATGGCGCTTCCGCGCATGGGGCCGCACTACACCTTCGGGCAGACGATCCCGACAATCATCGGCATGTTCTCGGTGGGCTTCTGCGCCAGCGCCTTCCTGCTCTTGGTGCGGGCGATGATCGCCGACGTGGCCGACGAGGTCAGGCTCGAGCAGAAGCAGGACCTGACCAGCCTCCTGTTCTCGATGGTGACGACCACGACCAAGATCGGCGGCAGCATCACGGTGGCCGTTGTCTTCCCGATCCTGGCGCTCGTGCACTACAACGGCGCGGAGGGGGCGGTGAACACGCCCTCGGCCATCTTCGGCCTTGAGATGTGCTACCTGTTCGCTCCGGTGATCCTTGTGTGGTTCGGCGGCGCGATGTTCTTCGGCTACAAGCTGGATTCCAAGCGACACGCCGAGATCCGCGCGCAGCTCGACTTCGCCGCCTCAGAGGAAGCGCTGATCGGCGGGCCTATCGAGGAGCCGCCGGCCGCCGCAGCGGAATAGCGTCAGTCCTCGAACAGGATCCGCGGCGCGGGTTTCAAGTTCCCATGCTCGAGGCCGTCGAGCACGGCTTCCGCCGCTGCGATCAACGCGCGTGCGGCGGGGCTGTCGCCGCCCATGGTGACGAGCGGGCGCCCGTCGTCGCAAGCCTCGCGGAGCGCCACCTCGATCGGGATCTCGCCGAGGAACGGCGCGCCGAGTTCCTCGGCGGTCGACTTCGCGCCGCCGCGACCGAAGATGGGGATCGGCTCGCCGGTCGCCGGATCGGGGAAGAAGGCCATGTTCTCGATCACGCCCAGGATCGGCACGTGGGTCTTTTCGAACATCGCAACGCCCCTGCGCACGTCGATCAGCGCCACGGGCTGCGGGGTGGACACGATGACCGCGCCCGAGAGCGCGACCCGCTGGGCCAACGTCAGCTGCACGTCGCCGGTGCCGGGCGGCATGTCGATGACCAAAACGTCGAGCGGCTCGGCCTCGCTGGCCCAGGCGACATCGTTCAGGAGCTGGTTCAACGCCGAAGAAGCGATCGGGCCTCGCCAGATCATCGGCGAGGCCTCGTCGACCAGAAAGCCGATCGACATCACCTTCATGCCCCAGGCCGTGAGGGGGTTCAGCTTGCGGTCGGCGGTCATCTCCGGCTCGGCGTCTAAGCCCGTCATGCGCGGGATCGACGGCCCATAGACGTCGGCGTCGAGCAACCCCACCCGGCGGCCGAGCATGGCCATGGCGGCGGCGAGGTTCAGCGCCACCGTCGACTTGCCGACCCCGCCCTTGGCGCTGGCCACCGCGATGACGTGGCGAACGTGCGCCGGCTTCAGCGCCGCCGGAGCGCGCCCGGCCGGCGGGCGAAGCTGCGCCGGCGGCTCGGGCCGGTCGCCGCGGCGCACGCGGACGATGCCCGGGTCCGGCGGCCGCTGCGCTGGATCGGCGGCCGCGGTCAGCACGACCTGCGCCTTCTCGACGCCCGCCGCCTTGCGCAGCACCGCTTCGGCCGCCTCGCGGACAGGTTCGTAGAGAGCGGCGTCGGCGGCGTCGATCTCGATCATGAAACCCGCGCGGTCGGAGCGGAGAACGAGCGCGGTCACCAGCCCGGCGTCGCTCAGGCCGTTGCCGGACTTCGGATCGCGGACTTCGTTCAGGGCGGCCAGCACGCCGGCGCGGGATATCGGTGTTTCCTCGCCCATGCTCTCTTCGTCTTGCGGTCCAGCCCGCCCGGGTCTCATATCCGAGTCCGGGCTCGCGTTTACAAGCCTCCAGCCATTGGGAGCCAACCCATGCCCTGGACTGACAGCGCCGCGGCCAACGCCAAACCAGGCCAGAAGCCGACGAGGGAATGGGGGCCTTGGGGCGCCGTCGAGCCAGTCGACGCCGCGCCGCCCGTCCCCGCCTCGCCCTTCGATCCCCTGGTGGCGGCTTGGCGACGCCTGTTCAACCGCCGCGCCGGCTAGCCGAGGCCACGCAGGAGAGCAGCGCATGTACAACACCGGCCAACGCGAGTTGCAGGACCGGTTCGCGAGCCGCGCGCTCGCCGATCGGCTGGTTGAGAAGACGCGGCGCGACCGCTTCAGCGACGCCGACAAGGCGTTCGTCGAACAGAGCCCCTTTTTCTTCCTCGCCACTGCCGACGCCGAGGGACGGCCGGACTGTTCGTTCAAAGGCGGGCTGCCGGGCTTTGTCCGCATCGCCGCCCTCGACCTGCTCATCTTCCCTGACTATGACGGCAACGGCATGTTCCGCAGCCTGGGCAACATCCGGGTCAACCCCAACGTCGGCCTGTTGTTCATCCGCATCGGCGACAAGCCGGGCCGGTTGCGCATCAACGGGACCGCCGAGATCGCGTTCGAGGACGAGCGGCTGGACGGATTCCCCGGCGGCCAGATGCTGGTGAAGGTGACGCCCGCCGACATCTTCCCCAACTGCCCGCGCTACATCCCCGAGCTCGAGATGAAGGCGCCGTCGATCTACGCCCCACGCGTCGGCGAAGCGCCGGTCGAACCGGCCTGGAAAGGCTTCGACGACTTCAAGGACGTCGTCCCGCCGCGGCGGCGGTAGCAGGGCAAGGCGCCTCTTCTAAACGAAGAGGGCGCAGAGAGGCGCGGGGATGCGGCGCGACGGCCGCAGAATTTGGGATCGGGCTCCCAGAATTAATGCCCTGGAACCCGTGGTCCCGGTCTGCCAGTTTGAAGCCGAAGACCAGCGCGAGAGGCATGCGCATGACCCCGCTTGATGTCGCCGGCACCGACACCTCCGATGTGAAAGGCGGCCCGTCCGGCTGGATCCCGCCGCTCCAGCTCACGCACGGCCAACCGCCGCCGATCGCGGCGAACGGCGGCGTCTCCTACGTCTCGCGCGAGCGCGACGGCGACGCCGGCACGGCTGCGGCGCTCGAGGACGCGCTGGCGGAGTTCGCCACCGGCGAGGGCCAGCGGGTGATCAATATGATCGAGAACGCCCCGCCCGGGCCGATCGCCACCCGCCACGGCGACGGCTTTCGCACCTGGGACGAATGCCTGGCCGATATCCGCGCGCGCGACGTCGAGGCGCCCGAGGGCGGCCTAGCGCTGCCGCTGCCCTACACGATCCACGAGCGGCCGACCTATTCGCTCGTCTCGTCCAACGCCCTGTGGCGCGACCCGGCGCGCGCCGAAGACGCAAAGGCGATGCGCCAGAACGAGCGCAACAACGGCAAGCGCAACCTCTACTTCCCGCAGGTGATGCGCGACGCCCGGCGCATCGGCGAATACTACCCCGGCCTCAGCCCTGAGAGCCCCGAGTGCATGGACCGGCTTGGCGTCTCGCTGGCGCACCTTCAGTCCAAGTGCGCCAACTTCTACGATGCGGCGGAGGTCGAGCGCGTCTTCTACCCGGAGATCGAGCAGCTGTTGCTCGACTTCTTCCCCGGGGCTACCGACGCCCTGGTCTACAACCACGACAT
>Ga0209415_10004347_pt1 | contig 26008 bp, 26 predicted proteins | sample PeaSoiSIISIP2007_FD_187696 | JGI IMG/M metagenome (GOLD analysis project Ga0209415, IMG submission 187696) | Peat soil microbial communities from Weissenstadt, Germany - SII-SIP-2007 (SPAdes) (version 2) | ecosystem: Environmental > Terrestrial > Soil > Wetlands > Peat | place: Germany... | reverse complement strand
GATGCTCCCGGCGGGATTCGAACCCGCGTTACGGGGTCGAAGGCCCCGAATCCTTGACCGGACTAGACTACGGGAGCGAGCCGGGCCCGCCCGCTCCAACAGGCCCGGTTCCGGCTAATGAGCTTTCGCGTACTGCGGCCGGGCCCCGGCGGCGCTACTTCGTTGGGTGGGTCTCCAGGACGTACGGCGTGTACGGGTGGCGGGGGAGATACTCGGATCGGCGCTGTCCGGTGACCGCGTAGATCGTCTTCTCGCCGATCTTGCACGCGTTGTCCGCGATCCGCTCGAAATGGCGGGCGACGAGGAGCTCGCTGGACAGGTGGACCGCCGACATCGGGTCGCGGATGAGCTCCCGGACCACGAGGCGGGTCGCCTCCCGGTGCATGCGGTCGACCTCGTCGTCGCGCACGAACAGGCCCATGGCGAGCGCCGCCTGGTCCCCGACGAGCGCGTCGAGCGACTGCTGGACCATCGACTCGACGACCAGGTCCATCGCCTGAAGGACCGCGGAAAGCTGGGGGACGTCGGGGGGCACTTCGGGGGTTGTGATCCGGGCCATGTTGAAGCCGAGACGGCCGATCCGGTCGAGGTGCGTCGAGATTTTGAGCAGCGCCGCGGCCGTGCGGAGGTCGGTCGCTTCGGGCTGGCGAAGGACGAGGAAGCTGATGATCTCATGCTCGATCTCCTCGTCGAAGCGGTCGAGCTCGGTGTCCCCGTCCAGCACGCGCTGGGCTTCTGCGAGGTTCCCAGTACGGAAGGCCTCCCATCCGTCGTGCACCATCCGGAGCGCCCACTGGCCCATCTCCTTGGACCGCTCCTTGAGGCGGCGGATCTCGGTGTCGGCTCCCCGCGGCGCTTCCGTCATCGGTGCGTCTTCGCTCATCCGAACCTTCCCGTGATGTACTGTTCCGTCAGCCGCTCCTTGGGGCGCTCGAACATGTCTTCCGTCAGTCCCACCTCAACGAGCTTTCCCAGGTAGAGGAATGCGGTGAGTTCGGCCACGCGGGCCGCCTGCTGCATGTTGTGCGTGACGATGATCACCGTGTAGTCGTTCTTGAGCTCGGCCACGAGGCTCTCGATCTTGGTGGTCGCGACCGGGTCGAGGGCCGAACAGGGCTCGTCCATCAGCAGGACCTCGGGTTCGGCCGCGAGGGCCCGCGCGATGCAGAGCCGCTGCTGCTGACCGCCGGAGAGGGACATCGCGGGCGCATCCACCCGATCCTTCACCTCGTCCCACAACGCCGCCTGCTGGAGGCTCCGGATCACCGCCGCGTCCATCTCCTGCCGGGAGTGGTGTCCGTTGAACCGGAGCGACACGCTGACGTTGTCGTAGATCGACATCGTGACGAACGGGTTGGGTCGCTGGAACACCATCCCGACCCGTCGGCGCACGTAGATGGGGTCGAGCTCGAGGACGTCCTCCCCGTCCAGCAGGATGCGCCCTTCCACGCGCGTGCGTGGGAGAGTTTCGTGCATCCGGTTGAGACAGCGGATGAGCGTCGACTTCCCGCATCCCGAGGGGCCGATGATCGCGCTGACGGTCTTTTCGGGGAACCCGAGCGAGATGTCCTCGATTGCCCGACTCTTCCCGTAGAAGGCCGAAAGGTGTTCGACCTGCATCTTGCCGTCGACCATCCGGACTCACTCCCCCCGCATCCGTCGGACCAAGCGTTGGATCGTTAATCGGGACAAGACGCTTGCGACCAGCACCAGGATGATCAAGATCAGCGCGGCGGCCCAGGCGAGGTGGATCCAGTTCTGATAGGGACTCTCTGCGAAGTTGTAGATCAACAACGGGAGGGCATCCATGGGGTTGTTGAAGCCCTGGAAGCCCAGTCGACTGCCGAACAAGGTGAACAGCAACGGCGCCGCTTCCCCCGCGGCCCGCATGACCGAGAGGAGGATTCCCGTAAGGATGGCCGGAAGAGCCGCCACCACGACGATCTGGAGGGTGGTTCGCCATTTGGGGATCCCGAGAGCGAGGGCCGCCTCGCGCACGGAGTGTGGGACGGTTCGCAGGGCTTCTTCGCAGGTTCGGGTGACGATGGGGATCATGATCACCGACAGGGCGAGCGTACCGGTGATGACGCTGAATACGATCAGCGGGTCGTAGATCACAAAGTAGGCGTAGATGAACACCCCCGCGATCACCGAGGGTACGCCCGTCAGCACGTCCGCGGTGAAGCTGATGGCGGACCCGAGGAATCGGCCCCGATACTCTGAGGCAAAGATCGCCGCGGCGAGACCGATCGGAACGGAGACGAGCGCCGCGAGAGACACGACGAGGCCCGTTCCCTCCAATGCCGGGCCGATCCCTCCCACCTGACACGGAACCCCATTCACCGGCACGGAGCAGGGCTGGGGCAGGTTAGAGGTCAGAACGGAGAACGAGAGCACCGGTCCGCCCAAGAGGGCCGCTTGGTAGATGATGTCGCCGAGCGGAATGAGGATCGCCACGACGCACGCGGCGGTGAGCACGGTCACGACCAGGCTCCATATCTTCCGGCGGGCGGTCCGGTCGAACTTCATTCGACCGACCCCCCGGATACGCGGAGCACGCGCCAGAGGAGGAGCCGCGCGACCACGTTGACGAGGAGGGAGATGGCGAGGAGGATGACGCCGGCATAGATGATCGCAGAGTACTGCAGCGGCCCCGCGCTGTTCGTCAGCTCGTTGGCGATCAGGCTCGCGATGGTCTGCCCTTGGGAGAAGAACGACGTAGGGACCGCATCATGGTTCCCAATCGTCATGGTGACCGCCATCGTTTCGCCCAGGGCTCGACCCAGGCCCAGGATGGTCGCGCCGAAGACACCCGATCGGGCGTACGGGATCATGGCCGTTCGAGTGACCTCCCAGTTGGTGGCTCCCAAGCTGAGGGCGGCCTCCTTCTGAGAGGTCGGGACGGCGGCGAGCGTCTCGCGGCTGATTGCCGAGATGGTCGGAATCACCATGATCGCCAGGATGACCCCGGCCGTGAGGATATCGGTCCCGGTCGCGTTCCCGTTGAATCCTCCGGTCCATCCCAGGTACCGGTGGAGGACGGGTTCGACGGAGGTGCGCATGTACGGACCGAGGAAGTAGAGACCCCAGAACCCGTAGACCACCGATGGGATGGCCGCCAAGAGTTCAATCACCGTCCCGACAGGGCCGCGCAGCCAGCGCGGGGCTTGGGTAGTTAGGAAGAGAGCCGACCCGAAGGCAAGAGGGAATCCGATGGCGAGGGCGATGGCGCTCGTGATCAGGGTGCCCGCTATGAAGGGGACAGCTCCGTAGACTTGCGCCGAGACGTCCCAGCGGGTCCCGACCAGGTACCCCACCCCGTAGGCGTTGAAGGCCAGACGCGACTGGTCGATCAGGATCGCGGCGATTCCAAAGAGGAGGAAGATCACGAAGAGGCCGCCCGCCGAGACCAACCCGAGAAAAACGAGGTCCCCCCACCGGCCGCTCGATCGGCGGGCCTTGGTGGGAGGGGAAGTGGTTGTCGGGTCCATGCCAGTGTCCTGTGACCCGACCCGTCTTTAGACCGTCGACCCGCAGGTGTTGGGCACCGCCTGTCCATTGAAGGTGATGGAGGCGATGCTCGCCTCATCGGCCGTCACGATGCTGGCGGGGAGAGGCACGTAGTAGAGCGTCCCCGAGTACCCCTGGCCGGTGGTGACCACCCAGTACAGGAAGTCGACCAACGTCTCGGCCTGGGTCAGTGTGTACGACCCGCCGTAGGCCCCGCTGAGGTCCTGGTAGGCGAATACGTAGGTCAGCGAGGTGATGGGGTAGTCGGTCACGCCCGGCGCGTTAAGGACCGAGACGTTGTACCAGTCCCCGGTGCCCGTCGGGAGGGTGGGGTTCACATCCTTGAGCGCGGACTGTGTGTTGTTCACGCTCGCCAGGATGTACTTTCCCGCGGGGTTCTCCACCTTACCGAACGCAACGCCGCTGTTCAGCGCGTAGTTCAGGTCCACGTAGCCGATCGCATCCTGCGTTTTCTGGACGTATCCCGCGACGCCCGCATTCTTGGGCTGGCCGCTTCCGACCGGGAAGGTGACCGACGTGCCCTTGCCGTACATCGAGGCCCAGGTCGAGCTCTCCGCCGAAAGGTAGCTCGTCCAGATGAAGGTCGTCCCGCTACCATCCGACCGGTATACCACCTGGATGGTCGCGTTGGGGAGCGACACTCCAGCGTTGAGGGTCTGGAGCGCAGTGTTGTTCCAGTTGGTGATCGTGCCGAGGTAGATGTCCGCGAGGATGGTCCCGTTAAAGCTGAGGGTGGGGACTCCGGGCAGGTTATAGAGCGGTACGACGCCGCCCGCCGACTCCGGGATGGTCAGGGCGGTCGCGGGCAAGGCAGTCCGTTGCGCGGGGCTCAGGGGCGCGTCCGAAGCTCCGAAATCGACGGTCTTCTGCGTGAAATCGGTGATACCGGCTCCACTGCCGACCGATTCGTAGTTTACCGCCGTGCCGCCGCCGTATACGGATTCCCATTGGAACATGAGGGGGTATACGAGTGTAGACCCGGCGCCCTTGATCGTTCCGCCCGCGGGGGGCGCACAGGTTCCCGGAGAGCTGTTCGAGCTCGATCCCTTGAACCATCCGGCGTAGTACCCGGCCGCGACTACGATGATGACGATGACCACGACCGCCAGCAGTGCGTAGAGGGGAGTCCGCGAGGTCTGCCGCTTCATCGTAGGTGGGCTCGGTCCGGTGCTAGGTGTGCTCGATCCCGTCGATCCTTGTGCGCTCATTCGATTCGTTTCCCTCCCCTCGCTTTGTTAGCCGAGGAGTGTGAGGAGAAGGGTAGCGTTCCGCTCGTACCGGAGGCTCCCCCTTGAGAGGGGGATCGACTCGCCGTTGGCCCCCACCGGACCGAAGGAGCCCGGCGAATAACCAGACCAGGTGCTACCACGGTCGGGTCGACCTTAGGAGGGGATATATGAATTATGAATTTAGAATATAGATGAAGCCATAGACCCATGTATTCGACCGAACCCCTCCGTTAGGCAGGTAGGTCGGTAGGTAGTCTTCTTAACGCCCCCGCCGGTGAGAAACCCACGGCCCGTTGGTTGGTCCGCTTCGGGTACGACGGCGCCGGATTCCACGGCTGGGCCCGGCAACCGGGTCACCGCACGGTGGAAGGGGAGATCCGTCGGGGGCTCTCCCGGTGCGGGATCGCCTCCTCCCCCTCCTTCGGAGCACTCGAGGTCGCGAGCCGAACCGACCGTGGGGTAAGCGCCCGAGGGAACGCGCTCGCCGTCTCCACCTCGTTCGCGCCTTCGGCCCTGATTCGGACCCTCAACGGGATCGACCCGGCTCTTTGCTTCGCCGCGGCACGGGCGATCCCCGATGCCTACCGGGTTCGGGCGGCCGTTCGGAGAGTGTACCGATACTACGAGGCCCCCGATGGGAGCTCCCACGAGGCCGCCGACTCGGCCGCTGCGTTCTTCGCGGGCGAAGTCGACGTGCGGTCCCTCGGGCGCGACGTCCCGCGCGGGACCCCGGTCCGTCGAACGATCGAGTCGGTCACCATCTCCCGCACCCCCGAGGGCGGCCGGACGATCGAGGTGCGCGCTCCCGCGTTCGTGTGGGGCGAGGTCCGCAAGATCGTCGCCGCCCTCCGCGAGGTGGATGCCGGGCGCCTGCCGCTCACCCGCCTTCGCTCGGCCCTCGCGGGGGACGTGCGACTCACGCTCCCGACGGTCCCGCCCGAGCCCCTGGTCCTGTGGGAGGTCGAGTACGCCGAGCCGTGGACGCACGTCTGGGGCGGGCCAAACCGGCGCCAGCGGGAGTACCTCGCCAACCAGCACGCCCTTTGGTGGAGTCGGTCCCAATGGCTCGGCGATTACGGTCCGTGACCCGGTCTCCGAGTCAGCCGACGCGTTCCCATCGTTCGAGCTTCTGGACGGTCGCGAGCGTCGACCCGCGCTGGATCTCCTCGCGGACCCGGTTCTCGTGCTCGAGCACGTCAAGGGCGCGGTTGGCGATCTCGGCGGCCCGCTCCCGGGGCACGACAACGATCCCGCTCAGGTCGCCGACGATCCAGTCGCCCGGCCGCACCCGCTGCCCCCCGACGACGACCTCGACCCCGATCTCGCCGTGACCCTTCGGTTCGCCCGCATCCGGGCTCACGGTCCGGCTGAAGAGAGGGAACCCGAGCTCGAGGATCGCGTCGACGTCCCGCGCAGCCCCGTCGATCACGACCGCGGAGAGGCCGCGACCGTGGGCGCTCCAGCTTGCGAGCTCGCCCCAGACGGCAGTCGACCCGCCCCCCGCGTCCACCACGATGACGTCGCCGGGTCCCGCCCGGTCGATCGCCTCGACCGGTTTGGCCCAGTCCCCGTCCCGGGTGACGACCGTCACGGCCGGGCCGGCGATACGGACCGTGGGGCTCTTCAGACGGGCCACGATGCCGTGCATCGCGCCCTTGCGCTGCATGGCATCCGTGACGTTCGGACTCGACACCTTGAGGAAGGCGGCGCGCACCTCGGTCCCGGAATAGCGCCGGAAATGCTCGGTCGCGACCTCGGTCCGGCTGTCGATGGCTTGGCGGATCCGACGCGTCGCTTCGGTCACCTGGGGGCTCTTCGTGATCGCACCGCCGACGATGAGGATCTGGGCGCCGGCTCGCACGGCCGCGGCCACGGTCTCCGAATTGAGGCCCCCCGCGACGGCAACGGGGATGGGGGACGCCTTCACGAGGTCCGCAAGGACATCGAAGGGGGTTCGGCCCTGCATCTGCATATCGATGCCGATGTGCCAGCAGACCGCCGCCGCGCCGAGCTCGGCGACCCGTTTCGCCCGGGCGATCGGGTCGGCCACCCCGAGGAGGTCGACCACGATCTCCGCCCCGTAGAGCTCGCCGCCGCGCACCCCATCGGCGATCGTGTCGTCGTCCGCGGCGCCGAGGATCGTGACGATGTCGGCTCCCGCCTTGGCGGCGATCTCGACCTCGAACGCGCCGGTGTCCATCACCTTCAGGTCGGCCACGATCCGGTGGTCGGGGAACGCCTTCTTCAGTCCCCGGACCGCGTCGAGCCCTTCGCTCTTGATGAGGGGGGTCCCCGCCTCGACCCAGTCCGCCCCGCCCGCCACCGCCTCGCGGGCGGCCAGGAGCGCCCGGGAGAGGTTCTCGAAGTCGAGCGCCACCTGAAGGACGGGTCGGTCTAGGCGCATTCGACGCGCGAGGGGGGGCCGCTATTAACGGTCTCCCGGGTCCATCGGACCATGCCCGCCCCGCCGACCGGAACGGTCCAGTTGATCCACGGCGACGCCCGCCACATGCCTCGGGTGGCGAGCGGGAGTGTCCACCTCGTGGTCACCTCGCCTCCTTACCCCATGATCCCCCAGTGGGACTCGCTGTTCGCCGCGCTGGGTGCCCGGGACTACCCTTCGATGCTTCGGGTCCTCGAAGCGGCCTGGGCCGAGTGCCACCGGGTCTTGGCCGAGGGGGGATTGCTCGCGGTCGTCATCGGGGATGCCCTGCGTTCGGGCGCGGACGGGTTTCGGCTCTGGCCGAACCATGCCGAGACACTGGTCGCCGCAGCCCGGGTGGGGTTCCGCCCCTTGCCGTACATCCTCTGGAAGAAACCCACCAACAAGCCCAACGCGTTCCTCGGCAGCGGCTTCCTTCCGCCCAACGCCTACGTCACGCTCGATTGCGAGTTCATCCTCTTGTTTCGGAAGGGGGGATTGCGGCGGTTCCCGGTTCACGACCCCGGACGCGGTTCGAGTCGGCTCTCGAGAGCCGAGCGCGACCACTGGTTCAGCCAGGTCTGGGACGACGTACTGGGGACGCCGCAGCGTCGCACCGGCGGCCGGACCGGCGCGTTCCCCGACGAGATCCCTCAACGGCTCGTACGGATGTTCTCGGTCCGCGGGGACACCGTGCTCGACCCATTTGCGGGGACCGGTACGTCCCTGTGGGCCGCCGCCGAGCTGGGAAGGAACGCCGTGGGGGTCGAGTACGACCCCTCCGTCTACCGAAGCCTGGTCCAGGAAGCGGGACGGCGCCGGCCAGCGCGTCGGGTCGTCGACGCGGTCACGGATCCGGGGTCGTGACCGCGGGGGGGACGGGCGGCGCCGGTGGGAGGGGCGGGGCGCGATGGGCCAGTTCCTCCTCGAGCGCGGTTCGCAGGTAGCGGAGCGCGGTGTCGCTCAGCCGGTCCATGTGGAGGAGCAGATAGTGGAGGTAGATCCGCTCGGGTCGATGCAGGGGTCCGGGGGCCGGGCCTCGGGCGGGCGCGGCGTGGCGCGCCAGCGTTTCGTTGTGATGCTCATACCCGGTCCCGTGGAACTCCCGGCCCATGGCGCCCACGAGGGGCGGAGAGATGTGGCCGACGGGGTCGTAGGGGTCGTAGGGGTCGACTAGCTCCTCGACCGAGGGGGAACGGCCGGTCCGCGCCTGAGGTGCGGAGCGGGCCTGGAGATACGGGTGGACCGGACGGTCCGGGTCCTGCAGGTCTTCGATCGGACGGCCGGCAACGTCCTCGACGATCGTCCGGAGGCTCCAGCTGGTGCGACGGCGGGAGGGGCCATCGGCCGTCGCATCCTCGGCCACGAAGGGACCCCGGCGGACCGGCCCTCATAAACCATCCTCTCGACCGGCAGAAGGACGCGACGAACGGAGCGTCCGGGAGAGGAATTCGAACTCGGGGGTCGATGCCACGATCGCCAGCGGCAGGTGGAGTTCGCCGACCCTCCAGAGAGATTCGGAGTAGCCGGCGGCTTGCGGTCGGCGCGCCTTAGGGAGCCAGCCCGCCTCCGCACCCGTGAGACCGAAGAAGGTGCGCGCCTCGTTCGACACTTGCGAGAGATGGAGCAACGCGGTCGCGTAGAGGTTCCGCAGGGTCGAGCGGCCGCTCGGGGTCCCGAGGAAGTCGTCCGGATTCTGGCTCAGGAGGAGAAGGCCCGCCTCGAAGTGACGGACGTGACGCACGACGCGGTCGAGGAAGTCGGCGGTCGGCCCGTGGTGCACGAGAAGATGCGCCTCGTCCACGAGCACGAGCTTAGGCCCGGGCCGGTCGCGCATTCGACCGTACGCCCAGTCGAGCCAGTAGGTCAGGTGGAACGCGCGGTGCTCCTCCGCGACGCCGGAGAGATCGACCGAGAGGGGGGAGGCGGCCGTCCGGAACGTCGTGGGGCCGTTGACGCTCCGCAACGAGCCGGTCCGAAACACCTCCAGCAGGGTCCCGAGGCGTGGATCGGGCAACGGGTCGCGCTCGACTTCCGCGATCAGGTCATTGTAGGTCGGTACCTCCGGCCCCCGGTCGTAGAGGCGCATGACGGCTGCGTCCAGCCGGGCCGCCTCCTCGTCGCGCAGGCTGGGGAAGAGCGCCCGGAGCGTCGAGGTCACGCGCGCGGCCTTCTCCCGTCGATCCCCGCCCGTGGTGATCGGGTCGAGCGGATTGAGCCGTCCGGCGGCCGGGTCGGCGAGTCGAACCACCTCGCCTCCGAGGGATCGGACGAACTCAGCGAACTCTCCGAGGGGGTCGAGGACGACGAGGTCGAGGTCCGGCCGAAGCCACCGGCTGCGGAGAACGTAGAGCGCGGCGGCGAACGACTTGCCGGAGCCGGTCGTTCCGAAGATCCCCCAGGAGTGGCTGGCATGGCTCCAACGGTCGAGGAACACGGGGCTGGCATCGGCGAGCGCGAGCCCGACCAGGATGCCCCCCGGCTCGAGAACCGTTTCGTCGCCGAAAGGGAAGAGGGAGGCTACGCCGTCGGAGGGAAGGGTATGCCAGTACCCCCTCGGGCGGGATCCGGGGAGGCCTGGCTCCGCGGTCCGGAGCACGTTCGTTACCTCGTACCGCGGCACCCGGGGGCGGAACCCCAGCGAGGCGAGTCGCTCGGAGAGGCGCGCCCGCACCATCTCGACCCGCTCCCGGCCCGAGCCGAGCGCGACGAACGAGAGGCCGACCTTCCATAGTTCCTGGGACCGGCGCGCGATCGCGAGCCCCAGTTCCCGGGAGGAGGTCCGCTCCACTTCCAGCCGCGAGCTCTCCGCCCCAGGACCCGGCTCGTTCAGCTCGACCTCGGCGACCGAGCGAGCCCGCTCTACGATCTCGAGCGCCCGTTCGGGCGGGATGCGGTGCAACTCGAGGACCAGGTCGACCGGCTCGGTCGTCGGCAGCACCCGTTCGAGAAAACCGAAGGCGACCTCGGGGGGCAGTTCCCGGACCAGCAGCGGAGCGCGGTACCGCTGGCCGAGGCGGTCGGTCGTCGGGCCCTCCGAGTACCTCGACGGCCTGCGTCCGCTCACGCCCCCCCCCGCGGGAGGGGGCGGGTGACCGCCCAGAGAGGGACAAGCGATAGCGCACCCAGCACCCCCTTGAACGGAGCGAGGACCCCCCCACCCAGGAGAAAGAGCCCCATTCCCGCCCCGACCGAGGCAAGCGCCCAGGCCGAAGGCCCCGCGAACATCCGCCGAAGGGAGCCCGACGCCGCTCGGGCGAGCAGGAGCCAGCCGGCGAGCGCAAGGACCGCCAACGATTCCGTGAGGGCCGCGAGAGCAGGTACGACCAGCGAGAGCGCGCCACTGACGAGAGCGACGCCAACGCTGACCCCGACGACATCGAACCCTTCCGCCACCGACGGGGCATTGAGGGTTGTCACGCGGGGTCTCCAGCAAGCGTCCAGCCGAACGAGCGAACGGAGTCGGCCAGGTTCCGGTCACCCAGGAGGGTCGGATGCACCCCGAGCCCACTGAGGTGCTCTGCGAGCGAACGGGCGCGTTCCTCGAGTCGACGGGCCGCCTCTGGATCCGCGGACCCTTCGCCCAGAGCAATCTCGACACGACGGGACCGGCGTCGACGGCAGAGGACCGAGACCAGCTCGCGATACCCCGCGCGAGCGGCTCCCTCGTCTTCGGAGCAGGTCTCCTTCCCCGGGAGGACTGGGGCCTCCCGGAGAGGCACCGTCGTCGATCGAAGGACGAACGCGCCTTCCGACGCCCGCAGGAGTTCGCGGAACCGGTCGAAGAGCGACACCAGCTCGAACGGAGGACGGTACGCGAGCGGCGTGCCCCCCGCGCGCACGACCGTCACCCATTGGCCACTCGCCAGTCGGGCGACCGACCCGTGGACTGCCGTGAGCCGCCGCGGCGAGGTCAAGGACCGCCCCTTCCAGCGATGGAGGACGAATACCAGCCACCGTCCGGCCCGTTCGTCGATGGCCTCGCCGTCCGGGCGCCACACGGAGACGGCAAACCCCGTGGCGAGGATGGGCACCCAAGCGAACGGAGTCGCGAACGGGGCCAGCACCGCGCCGGCGGCGGCATAGCAGACGAACTTGAGCGCGTCCTTCGCGCTGGGGAACGGGCCAAAGCGGACCCGACGGTCGACCCGCTCGGGTAGCTCGACGACGGGAGCCCCTGGGTCCGGGTTCTCCATTTCACCCGCCGCCTCCGGCCCGCATCGGAGGCCACCGCCCGATCCCCTTCGGGTCGGCGGAGGGGAGGTGGCGGAGCAGGTGGAGCGCCGTGTGGCCCAGTATCGTGCCCGCCGCCAGGGGCGCGGCCGCGGGGAGAGCGGCGGTCCCCGCCGCCCGGACGGCCCCGGAGAGCGCGGCGCCGCCCGCCCCGCTCCGGGCGGCCGCGTTCGCCGCGGGGCTGGCGACCGAGGAGGCGCCGGAGGAGGCCGAGGCCAACCCCCGCTGGACGCCGCCCGATATCGTGCCCCCGCCGGCGGGGAACCCAAACGCCACGAGATGCGTCCCCGCGACGGAGAGGAAGTAGGGGGAGGCGACCGCGATCCCGAGATACCCGACCAGCAGGACCGGGCTCGTGGTGCCGACGGCGAGCTGGAGCGGAACGACCATCACGCACGGAAGGAAGGCGAGCTCGATGAACAGCAGCCACGCTCGACGCGGGATCGCGGAGAGCGGGCGGAGCGGCCAAAGGAGCGTGAAGACCGGCAGCAGGACCAGGAGAACCGAGAGCAGCGCATCCCGCACCCCGACCGCGAGCACCAGCGCGAGGACCGCGAGGAACTGGACGACCGAGAGAACGAAGGCGAGGGCCCCGTTGTCCCACGAGAAAGCGACCTCGCCGTAACCGCCGAGGTTGACCCAGTGCTCCCACGCGGCACCATTCCAGCCCGAGAGGACGGGGTAGAGGGCGCCGGCGAGGTCCAACACTCCCGCGGCGATGGGGAGGGTGAAGTTGGCGACGATGACCGCGACGACCAGCCGAGGCAGCAGTCCCGACAGAGGGGCTTCCCATCGCGCGACGACCGACCGCGCGAGGTACAGGAGGGCCACGCCGGCCCCGATGAGGGCGATCGCCGGGTCGACGACGTTGACGAGAATGTATGACGAGAACTGGACCGCCGAGGAGAGGTAGTCGTTCGGTCCCCCGGTCGCGCGGAGCGCCGGAAACAACGCGGCCGGCTGCAACATCGGAACGAGGAGGTTGTCGTACGTCGGACCGGTGATGGCAGCGACGATCGCGGTTAGCACCGAGAAGAGGGCGAACAGGATCACTTGGACGATACTGGACCAGTCGATCGAGAGAGCGAGCAGGGCGCACCTCCCTTAGGACCCTGTCAGGACCCAGTGTGCGAGCCCCCAGAACAGTCCTGAGATCGCGGCGACGAAGAGCAGGGTCCCGATCAGCGCGTCCCGCGCCCGGTCCTTGGCCTGCACCTTCTTCGTGATGTCGTTCGAGAACCAGCTCAGCGCCACCCGGGCCCACACGATCGAGAGGAGCCCGCTCCCGGCGAGGCCGAGAAGTTCGACCAGCCGATCGATCGCCGAGGTGAAGTTCCCGACCGCGGAAGAAGAAGCCGACACGAACGGGCGGGTCGAGGGGAGCGGGCGGTGGGAGGAGGATCCGCTCGTCGTTCCGATCCCGCCGAAGACCAGGCCCGCTGCGAGGACCAGCGCGATAGCGCGTCCGACCTGGAAGGTGAGCGGAGGAAGATGCGCGCGCGTCACCCGGTTGACCATGCGAGCACCTCCCCTCCGTTCGGGTCCGATTCGGCTCGGACGCGCCCCTCCCGGATCAGCCGGTCCAGGGTCTCGCGAACGGTGTCCAGTGACACGCCTTCTTCCTCGGCCATCAGCTCGATGGTGAGACGGTCGGCGCCATCGGCCGGTCGCAACAGCCGCTCGAGGAGAGATTCGGGATCCGGCGGCGCCACCTCCGGCGTTCGGGTCCGACTGCGCCATCGCACGCCGCCGATTCCGCCGGCCAGCAGTACGATTATCGCTCCGGCAACCCAGGGCACGAGATCGAACCCGGAGCCGATGCCGCCGGCCGAACCGCGCTCGGGGAGAACCGGCACGATGAGGGTCAGGTTCACCACGGCGCGAACGCCCCGGGCATCTACGAGCGCCACGGAGAGGTCCACGAGACCGGGGCGGCCCAGCGAGAGGGACACGAGATATGGGCCTGGGGCCGGTTCGCTCCCGTTCCAGAGCGTCGACCCGCTCGAGTTGACCCAGAGGGAGAATGGCATCACACCGCCGTCCGCCGTTATCGCCAGGTGGAGGACTGTAGGTCCCGTGGAGTTGTGGGGCAGGCTCCGGACGCCCAGGGAGGGTGCAGCCGGAAGATCGATCGTCACATTGCGAGTTAGCACGGTGCCGGCCGGGTCCTCCAGCTGGAGGACGAATGTCGCGACCCCTTCCTCGAAGAACGTACACGACCACCCGATCGATCCGTTGAAATTCGCACCGAACAGCGGGGTCGAAGCGGAGGGAACGGGGTCCGTTTCGACGCCCCAGAACAGAGGGGCTGACCCTCCGACGACCCCGGCGTGAAATGCGACCGTGGTCGCCCGGACGTCGATCGTCACATTGGACTGCAGGGTCAAGCTCGGAGGAGCGTTCACGACGAGCTTCAACCACGGTGAAGTCACGGACGCGCCCAGGGAGTCGGTCGCCGACCCGTTGAGCACCGCCGCACCGGCGAACGGGGGAGTCCACGCGACCAGGAACGAGCCGTCCGCCGGGGCATCCGAGACCCGGGAGAGGGTGCCGTTCCACGACCCGCAGGTGACCCAGAAGGGGGGAACCCCTCCGGTGATGGTGACACGAACGTACGTCTGAGTCCCTGCATCGAGGGGGGAGGGCAACGGACGGACGGTGACGGCCAGCGCGGGAGCGACCGACTCCTCCCGTGTAACTTGGGCGACTAGCGTGGGCACCGGGGCGCCCACCTTGAACGTGACCGCGAGAGTTCCCGGCGCGGTCGGTGTGCAGGTGACGTTCGTGATGTAGTAGGCCGGGAGGACGATCGGGTCCGTCCCGCAGGCGATGGCTGCCCCATAATGGGCGACAGGCCGATCTACGGAGCCCTGAAACCCGACCGGGACCCCCACTTCCGCGAGCGGCAGCGACGCGTTGATGGCGAGCACGGTCCCGTTGCTCACCTCGACCGGCTCTGGGACGACCCCCCGCGTGTCGATCCGGTCGGAATCGTAGACGCCGACCCGGGGGCGGAACGTTCCCGGCCCGAACGTATGGGGGACCGCAAACCCTCCCGCTTCAGTGAGTGTCCGGTTGAGGAACGAACCGTCTCCCCACTCGACGCCCAGCAAGTAGGGGGGTCGACCCCCCCCTGCCTGGCCGCTCAGCAGGACCCGACCCGGAACGCTCGTCGCGCTGGGATCCACCGAGAGATCGGTGAGGGTAAGGGCCGGATACGTGGTCACGTTCGAGAAGGCGACCCCTTCCACCGTCTGGTTCAGGCCCTCGCAGGAGACCTCGGTGTCGGAGCGAACCCCGACTTCCGAGGTCCCCGACGTGAGGTCCGAAGGAACGAACAGGGTTCGCGCCACGTCGGGACTACTGAAGAAGCCCCCGGCGGCCGCGGCGGAAGGGAGGAACCACTCCGCCCACTCGGGGTGGAGCGTGCACCCGCTGGGCGCCGACCCCCAACTTGCATCGAGCGTCGTGTTGGTCGTTCCCTCGGGCGGGAAGTCGGGGAGGTGAATCGTCAGCTTCGGAGCCGATGTCGAGTTGGCGGCCACGGAGACAACCGAAGCGTCCCTCTCGGAAGCCGCCCGGGGGATGGGAGTCGATCCGAACGGGTTGGCCAGAAGGAGGATTGCGAGAGCCGCCACTCCGACCGACGCTCCCTTCGGGCTCGTCCTCCGCGTCCGAGATTCGACCACGAGCGCACCCGAAAGGACCGACGGGAGCTGCCTATTTCGGACGGCATCCGACAGCGGGCGGTGGAAGCTGCAACGCCCCGAGGGCGCGCGCTCTACCGAACGCGCGTCAGGAGTGCGACGTGGTCGCGGGCGAACGGGGAGAGCCCGACCTCGGCGCGGACCTCGAGCCCACCCCGCTCGAGCTCGCTTCGTGCCTCCCGCACGATGGAAACCGAGGGGCGGGTCTGGGTGACCGACCGGACTTTGAGCATGAAGATCCCGCGGCCCCGCGGGGCAAGGACCGCGCGCGCGTTCTCGACAAAGATGGCCGCCTGGTTCCGCTGCGCGACGTCCTGGTAGATCAGGTCCACGAGGCCGACGTCGGCCCGGTACCGCTCCGGCAGCTGGGCGTCGGTCAGGATCGGATAGAGGTTCGATCGTCGTCGGGAGAGGGCGAGGAGCGGCGCGAAGGCGATCGGGCTCTTTTCGACGACGTAGATTGGCACCGCGGGGAGGATGTCGGCCAGGTGGCTCACGGTCGTCCCGTGGGCCCCGCCGAGGTAGAGGACCGAGCGCGCGCCGGTCCAGAGGTCGGAGGGAGCCCCGCCGCGGGAGAGCAGGGCCGCAAGCTTGGAGCGGAACGGGTCCCACTGGCGGTACTCGGTGGTCCCGACGGTCCGCAGTTTCTCGCCGTAGACCCGCTCTCCGGGAGGCCCATGGTTGGCGGTGTAGAGGTCGCGCCCGTCGCGGAAGACTCCGTCCCAGTCGGTCGGCTCCACGGGCGCCTACTCGACCGCCACGATCAGGTCGACCTCGACCGCGGCACCGAGCGGCAGGGAGGCCACCCCGACGGCAGAGCGGGCCGGTCGGCCCGCCTCACCGAACACATCCACGAGCAGGTCGGTCGCCCCGTTGGCCACCTCGTGCTGCCGGACGAAGCCCGTCGACGAGGCGACGTAGACCCCGACCCGGACGATCCGCCGGACCCGGTCGAGCGAGCCCAGGGCGTGCACGAGCGCGCTCAGGCCCTGCAGGGTGGCACGGCGGGCGAGCTCCTTGGCGGTCTCCACGCGGACGTCCTGGTCCACAAGACCGGGGGAGACGACGCGCCCCTCCTCGGTGACGATCTGGCCCGAAACGTAGGCGAACCCCCCGGCCAGGACCACGGGGGCATAGGTCCCCTTCGGCGTCGGAGGGGGTGGGAGAACGAGGCCGAGCCCTTCCAATCGGGCACTGCTTCCTGTGGGCACGTCTCCCCCAGGCCGCCCGGTAGAAAACAACGTGGGCCCGCTGCGTGCGCAGGGCTAAAAACAGGGGCCCGCCATTCCGGTCCGATGTCATTCCTGCGGAGGCTTCGCCGCGACAAGGAGGAGCCGGCGCCCGCCGGCCAGTCCAAGGAGGGACCGAAGGAGGAGCCGACCGAGGACGACGTCCGGGTGTACTCCGACGACGAGCTCCGGCCGACCCAGAACCGACGCAAACCGACCCCCGCTCTCCCCAAGGGCGCTGAAGGTCCCTCCCCTAGGTCTGAACCGGCCGCTCCCTCACCCGCATCACGGTCCTCGACGGTAGCGCCCGCCGCCCGGAGCCCTCCGGATGCCACGCCGGTTCCCGCGGCGCCTGCCCCGCCCGCCGCGGCCGCCCGAACCGCCCCAACCGCCCCGGCCGGCTCGGTGACCTCTCCGAATTCTCCCCCTCCCCTCCCGGAACGGGGTCCGGCCCACCCTCCTCGGGCAGACCCGTCGCCGGCCGCCGCGTCGCTCTGCTTCGTCTGCCGGACTCCGCTCGAAGAGAACCACTGCCCCGTCTGTCGGATGACCTGGGTCGAATGAAGCGCCGGGCGTCGTATCGACGAATGTATTGAACCCTGCTTGCTAGGTCGGGTGAATCATGTCCTCTCCCGTGTCTGACACACCCGAAATGGACGCCCTAGAGCGGGAGATCGTCGACCATGTCTTCGTCCTCCAGCCCGGCTATGCCGTGGCGCTGGGGCTCCACCAGTACGACGGGATCGTTCCGGATCTTTCCGCTGCCGCGACGGCGCACTGGGCCGGCGGGGCGAGCGAGCTGCTCCGACGGCTCGAGGGACTTACCGATGCCCGACTCTCCGCGGACCGGAGGATCGACGCGTTCCTCCTCCGTCTCCTCCTGGAGAGTCCGCTCTTCGATGTCCGGGAATCGCGTGACCTCGACCGGAACCCGATGTCGTACGTGGGCTCGATTTCGCTCACCTCGTACCTCGTACGCGACTACGCCCCCCGGTCCGATCGGGTCCGTGCGATCGTAAAGACGCTCGAGAGCGTTCCGCGGCTCCTGGACGACGGGCGCCGTCGATTGGCCAGCCCCCTGCCCCGCCCGTTCGTCGAGCTCGCGTTGTCGATCGGAGAGGGGCTGTCGGCCCACTTCGAGGAGGCCGAAACGTTCGCGGGACTCGGCGGGCTCTCCGGAGAGGTTCGCGCGGCGCGCGAGCCGGCCGAGGAGGCAGTGACCCGCTTTCTTGGATGGTTGAAGGGGGAGGAGTTGCCGAAGGCGGTGCCGGAGTTCGCGCTCGGCCCGGAACGGTTCCGCCGTCTCCTGTTCGTCCGGGAAGGGATCGAGTCTCCGGCGGAGGAGATTCGGGCGGCGGGCGCGGCGGACCTCGGGCGGAACCAGGCCCGGCTCGACGAGATCGCCCGAGGGGAACGGGTCGCGGTCGCCGAGCTCTTCCACCGGATGTCCCTCGACCACCCCGCCTCGGAAGAGGTCATGCCGACGGCGAACGCGTTCGTTGAGGAGACGCGGGAGTTCGTCCGCGCGAAGGACCTGGTGACGATTCCCGAGTCGGTTCAGGTCCGCGTGGAGGAGACCCCGGTCTGGGGGCGTGCCCTCTCGACCGCGAGCATGAACTCCCCCGGCCCGTTCGACACGGGTCCCGAGGGCGTCTACTACGTCACACCGGTCGACCCGAAGTGGACCCCGGTGCAAAAAGAGGAGTGGCTGCGGTCGCTTAATCGCCCGATGCTGCGCAACATCACGGTCCACGAGGTCTACCCCGGCCACTATCTGCAGTTCCTCCATTTGCGGGCCAGCCAGGGCAGCCTCGCCCGGAAGGTGTACCTCTCACCCTCGTTCGTCGAGGGGTGGGCCCACTACGCCGAGCAGCTCGCGATCGAGGCGGGGCTCGGCACTCCCGGTTCCGGGGCCGAGGTCGCGCAGATCCACGACGCGCTCCTGAGAGATTGCCGATTGCTCGCGTCGATCGGTCTCCAGACCGGAGGGTGGTCCCTCCAGCGGGCGACCGAGCTGTTCCAGAAGGAGGCGCACTTCGAGCGTCTTCCCGCCGAGCGGGAGGCGATCCGGGGAACGTTCAACCCCGAGTACTTCTGCTACACGTTGGGAAAGCTCGCGATCCTCCGCGCCCGATCCCAGCTGTTGGCGTCCCACTTCGGCGGGAGCCTCAAGAAGTTCCACGACGCGCTCCTGAGCCTGGGCTGTCCTCCCCTCGGACTGCTCCCCACCCTGCTCGCCCGCGGAGCGGCCCCCTGACCTCGGGGACGCGGCCGCACGGCGTTAAAAGGCGACCGTCCCTCGCCCCGCGGACGAGGTCCCCGACTGTGGAACCCCCTCCGGCGGTGCGCGTGGTGGCGGACCTCCCGTTGGACCCGACCACGGCGTTCTCGCAGGTCGTGGAAGAGCTGACCGAGGCGCTCGCCCGCGTCGGCCTTCACATGGTGCCGGGCGCCGACGGGACCGTCCTCGAGGGGGGCCAGGTCGTCGGCCGGGTCCGAACCTGGCAACCGGGGCACGAGCTCGTCCTCGATTGGAGCCCGGCGCCGTGGGATCGCGAACAGAAGATCGTGGTCCGGGTCCGCTTCGATGCCCGCGCGGGCGGTTGCCGGATCGAGGTCGAGCAGCGGGGAACCGACCGCCTGTTCGCCGAGGATCCGGTGGAGTGGACGGGGTGGGTCACGAGCGCGGTCGTGGCCCCGTTCCTCCGCTCGATCGCTCCCTCGACCTTCGGGGACTGGCTGACCGACCGACGGGCCCGGCGGCCGTCGGGCCCCGAGGCCCGGGCGATGTACGCGGACCCGATCTTCCATCGCCCGAACTTCCGTCTTCTGCTCGAGACGCTCCACCCGGGCCCTGCGGACCGGGTCCTTGAGGTGGGATGCGGAGGCGGGGCCCTCCTGACCGAAATGCTCGAGCGGGGCGCGCGGGCGGTCGGCGTGGACCACAGCCCGGAGATGGTGCGGCTCGCGGCGCGAACGAACGCGGCCGCGGTCCGCGCGGGGCGCCTTCGGGTCGTCGAGGCAGAGGGGAGTGAGCTCCCGGTGCCGGACGGCGAGTTCACGATCGCCTTCTCCACCGGCGTGTTCGGATTCCTTCCCCGACCGCTCGACACGCTGCGGGAAATGCACCGCGCCCTCGCCCCGGGCGGCCGTCTCGCGGTCTTCGGGGGGACCAAGGAGCTCGCCGGAACCCCCGCGTGCCCGGAACCCATCGCGTCGCGGATCCGTTTCTTCGAGGATGCCGAACTCGCGGACCTCGCCCGGGAGGCGGGGTTCGTCTCGGTCCAGGTGACCCGACCGGACATGGGACCGTTGGCCGAGGCGGCGGGCCTTCCGGCCGAGGCGCTCCCCTTGTTCCGGGGGGGGAGGGGCGCTCAGCTCCTGCTCGGCTGCCGCGCGGACCGGTAGTTCCCTCCCGCCACCGGGCCGACCCGGCACCGGGGTTCGGAGCGATCTATGTTCGGGCGGAGGTCGGTTCGCCCGAGAACCAACCCTGACGCTCGAGTTCCTGGAGGATGAACTCGGCCGACTGGGCCGGGGTGAGATGCTCCGTTTCGACCACGATCTCCGGATGCTCGGGGGGCTCGTACGGGTCATCGACGCCGGTCATCTCCTTGATCTGGCCGGCGCGGGCCTTCTTGTACAGCCCTTTGACGTCCCGTTCTTCGCAGACCTCGAGCGACGTGTTGACGTAGACCTCGACGAACCGCCCGATCGTGGCCCGCGCGTGGGCGCGGGAGGTCCGGTAGGGCGAGATGAGGGTCACGACGGGGATCGCCCCGTTGCGGGCCAGGAGCTTGGAGAGGAACGCAACGCGCGACGCGTGGGTCTCGCGGGACTTCCGGTCGAACCCCATGTCGGCGCTGATCCCGAGCCGGATCTCGTCCCCGTCGAGCAGGTCGGCGTACCATCCGCGCGCGACGAGGCGCGGGATGAGCTCCTTGCCGATGGTCGTCTTGCCCGCGCTCGGCAGCCCGGTCAGCCAGATACAGAATCCCGGTGGTCCTCGTTGCATGTTCGTCCTCAGTTGGTCACTTCGCCGCCGGGGCGTCCCAGGATCGCCGCGACCTCGGGCCGAAGGATGTCGGCCGGCAAGGGAGTCCCGGAGGCGAGCGCCTCCCGGATGCGGGTCTGGCTGGTGGCGCCGTGGTCCGAAGTCGGATGCGAGCAGGTCTTCCGGCTCGCCATCCAACCGCAGCGGTGGCAGAAGAACGATTCGTCGTAGCGGAGCGGGAGGACGCCGATATCGAACTCGTCGAAGATCCGGTGGCACGCATACGGGTCATAGTACTTCCCGACCCCCGCCTGGTCACGCCCGACGATGTACGCCCCGCACCCGTAGTTCCGACGGACGATGGCCAGGAAGAGGGCGGCCTTCGGGCCTCCGTACCGCATCGTGATGGTGAGGGGGCTGAGGGCGACCCGGGTTTCGGGGTAGTAGTTCTTGACGAGCGCGTCGTACGCCTCCATGATGACCTCGGGCCGGTAGTCGCCCTTCTTGAGGCGGCCGACGACGGGGTGGATGAAGAGCCCGTCGATATCCTCGCGTTCGAGCGTCAGACGTTGGATGTACTCGTGGGCGGTGTGCGGCGGGTTGCGGCACTGGTACGCGGCGACGCGCTTCCAACCCCGACGCGCGAATTCGGCACGGCTCTCGGACGGCGTAAGCTCGGCGCGGTCCCACGGCGGTACGAGCCGGCGGAGGAGGTCGACCTTCCCGGCCCATGCCGTGTCACCGCCGTTGAGGAGGTCGGCGACGTTCGGGTGCTTCGGATCGTCCGTGCCGTAGGTCCCGCGGGCGATCGCGCCCCGGTCGAGCGAGAACCGCTCCTCGATGTGGAGGAGGCCGACGAGCCGCCCCTGGGGGTCCATGAGCCCCACGGCGTCCCCGGGCCCGAGTCCCTTCACGCCCGGGTCGTCCGGGACGGGGAAATGGATCGGGATCGACCACGGGAGGCCGTTGGCCAGTCGCCCGGTGGAGAGGACGGAGGCGATCGTGGCGGAGTCCATGAACCCTTCCAGCGGGCTGTACGCCCCGAAGCCGATCTTCTCGGCGTCGTAGAGCTGGTCGATGAGCGGAGAGACCTGAGGGAGGTCCCGAAGCTCGGCGTCGCGTCGGTCCCGTTCCGGTTCGGAGACCTGGCGGTCGACCAACCGTCCGCCGTAGGGATCGACCATCTGGAAGAGACCTCCCGAGCGGGCGAGCGGAGAAACGGGAGTTCTTAAGCCCGCTCCGGGGCGGCTGTCTCAATCTCGGGTGCCCCGCTGCGACGAACCCCGGCCACGTGGATCCCGCACTCGATCTTTCCCTGGCCCCGCCACCGGCCCGCCCGCTCCCCCTCGGCGAGGGAAGCGGGTGCGGTGCACGGCGCGCATCCCACGCTGGGGTACCCCTTCGCCCAGAGCGGGTGCCGCGGGAGATGGTTCTCCTCGAGGAAGGCGTCGACCTCAGAGAGCGACCAGGCCACGAGCGGGTTGACCTTGAAGACCCCGATCCCCCGGTCCGAGATCTCCTGCCACTCGACGACCGGCGTGTCCGCGCGCTGGGGGTGCTGGCTGCGGCGGACGCCGGTGATCCAAGCGCGCCGACCCGCCAGGGCCTGGTGGAGGGGCGCCACCTTCCGCATTTCGCAGCACTGGTCGGGCGCCCGAGCGAAAAGCTCCGCCCCGAACTCGGCGTCCTGTTCGGGCACGGTGAGGTCCGGGCGGACGTCGACGATGTTCATCTTAAATTCGACCCGAAGGTGATCACGGAACTGGAGGGTTTCGGCAAAGTGGTAGCCGGTCTCGAGGAACAGGATCGGGATCTCCGGCCAGAGACGGCGCGCGAGCTCCATGATCACTAGGGAGTCCTTCCCAAAGCTCGAGCCGATCACGAGGCCGTCGCCGAAGCGATCGACCGCCCATCGGATGATCTCGGCGGCCGGCCGGCCCTCGAACTCTCGGGACCAAACCTCGGCCTGGGCCGCGTCGTAGGCTGCTTGCAAGGTCATTGTCACTAGCCCATCCCCCTGTATTAGAGCACGACATCTGGCGCAAATCTCCGGCAACGGTGCAGAACCGGCGCGTACCCGGTGGATACCCTTCCGCCCCTCTCACCCGTATCCGGGGGAACGGGAGGTCGGAGAGCGCCCCCCGAGAGGGGTCCCGCAAGGGCTCGAACAATGGACCTCCGGACCCTTGGGAAGGAGAGGGCCTTCGCGATCCGGTGCCGCGGGGGTCTCCCCCTTCGCGCCGGTGGGCCCACGGCTGCGTGCGACGACGGTTCGCACGGTCGTTTCCCGGCCTTCCGACCGCTGAGGGAATGGGCCCATCCGGCGACCCACCCTCCTACGTCCAGTCGATCGAGTTCCGCTCGCCTGACGGATCCCTCCCGCGGGCGGGGACGAAAGCCCGCGGGGGGACGGTCGAGGTGGGAAGTCCCCGAAGGTGAGCATCGCTTAATGGGGGGTGGGCCAATCGTCGCGCAATGGGGGCGAGCCGCGTCGGCACGACACCGACGAAGACCGGGGACCCGGTCGTCTGGGTCGAGAACCTCCGGCACTCCTATGATCGCCACCACTTCGCGTTGGACGGAGTCAGTTTCGAGGTCCGTCGGGGCGAGGTCTTCGGTCTCCTCGGACGGAACGGGGCGGGCAAATCGACCCTCATCAAGGCGATGACCACGTTGATCCAACCGACGTCGGGCACGCTGCGCGTTCTTGGCCTGGATCCCGCACGCGACGGCCAGAGGATCCGGCGTCAGATCGGGGTCGTCCAGCAGGCGGAGTCGTTCGATTTCACGACGGTCCAGGGGAACCTCGACATCTACGGCATACTATGGGGGATCCCCAAACCGGAACGGGTGCGTCGCCGCGAGCAGCTGCTCACGAGATTTGACCTCGGCGAGGTTCGCAAGAAGCGGGCGTTCGACCTGTCGGGGGGCCAGAAGCGCCGGGTCCAGGTGGCCCGGGAATTCATGCACGAATGCGAGATCCTCTTCCTGGATGAGCCGACCGTCGGTCTCGACGTGATCATGCGGCGCACCCTGCTCGATTCGATCCGAGACGAGGTACGGCGGGGCCTCACGGTGGTGTTCACGACCCACAACCTCGAGGAAGCCGACTACCTCTGCGACCGGGTGGCCGTCATCGAAGAGGGACGGATCCTCGTGCTCGATGAGCTCGAGAACCTGAAGCGGCTCTACGGCGGCAAGAAGACGCTCGAGCTGACGGTCGGGGGCGCCGACGGGCCGCGGTTCTTCTCCGCGCTGACCGAGGCGCTCGGCCCACTGGCGCAACTGACCACGAACGGCGGGTCCGCCGTGATACTGACCGAGGATCCCAAAGGGGCGCTCTCCAAGATCGTCGAGCTCTCCCAGACGATGGGGGTTCCGCTGGAATGGCTCAACGTGAGGAAGAACACGCTCGAGGACGTGTTTCTCCGCTCGGTCCGCCGGGAGGGCGAGTCGCTTGCGAGTGCCTAACCTGCTCCGTCTCATCTACCGGAATGTCGTCGTCAACACCGACCCCGGAAGTCTGATCATCCTCGTCGGGCTTCCCGGCATGTATCTCGTCTTCTTTGGGTTCGGGTTTCAGTCCATCACCTCGTCGAGCGGTTCCGGGGCCAGCTATCTCTCCTTCCTGACGCCTGGGATCATGGCGTTTCAGGTCGTGATGGCCGGCACGGTGGGGGGGGCCATGCTCTGGGCCGATCGACGGTGGGGGATGCTCTCGCAGCTCTTGGTGGGACCGTTCACGCGCCTCCAATACCTGCTCGGCATCATGCTCACCTCTCTCGTGTTCGGCCTCACCGGTGCCTTGGTTATGCTGGGGATCGCGTTCGCGCTCCTAGGGACCGGCCCGACCCAACCGCTCGCGCTCGCGGTGATCTTCGCGTCCATCACGGTCGGTACGATTTTCTTCGGAGCGCTGATGTTGCTGATCTCGGCGCTCGTGAAATCAAACACCGCCTACAACAGCATCCAGATCCTCATCCTCTTCGTAGTGAACTTCGCGAGCACCGTGTTCTATCCGCTCAGCAGCGGCCTTCCGCTCGCCCTTCGGGGGCTCTTCGAAGTGAACCCGCTCACCTACGTGGCCGACGCGGTACGCGGTGGGTATTCTGGAACCCTGACCGCGACGGAGGGTTACCAGATGCTCCTCCTTGGGGTAGAAACGGTCGTGGTCTTGTTCCTGGCGACCCGGGCCTACATGCGTTCGGATGTTTCGTACGAGTGAGCCGACGTGGGGAGAGGTTGCCGCTTCCCCTCGTGCCGACGACCGGGTGCGGGCCCCTACAAGCTAAATCGCAGGGAAATCATGGGAGGCCTCGGTCCAAAGCAGGCTTCGATGACCCCTCCGGTTTCGACCTACCAGATCAAGCATACTTTCCGTGCCCCGCTCGGCTTCGTCTATGCGTGGTGCACGGACTACACCCCGTCGGACCGTAAGCTTCAGGGCGAGCCGGGTCACCGCCACATCATTCGGAAGGCCCCACGCACCGTGGTCTATGAGGACCTGAACGAAACCCCTCACGGTTGGATGTGGAGCCGGCAGACCGTCACCCTTCGGCCACCGAACCGATGGCACGCGGTGGCCGTCGGCAACTACCGGACCTGGAACTTGGACTACTCCCTGCGCGAGCGGCCCGACGGTCGGACCGAGTTCATCCTGCGCGGTCGGCGGCGTGCGACCCCCTTGGGAGTGAAGAACCCCCCGAAGGCCGTGCTCGAGAAGGAGCTCCGGACGATGTGGCGCAACCTGGGAAAGGCGCTGGAGCGCGACTACCGTGCAAGCTCTCCCCGGGCCTCACGCTGAGAAAGTCCAGGGACGAACGGCCAGTGCGCCCGTGCCTCCCTCGTGGCCACTCGGGGTTTGGCACGACCCGGCGTCGGGAGGTGAGGCGAACCCGGAAGTCATGTTCGGATCACGAAACGGGTGCCGGTCTAGCCCCGCATAGCGGGAAGAATCACCCTCCCCTCCTCACGGCCCGAAGGCGACCCGGGCGAGGAGAGTGGCTCGCCGACCCAGAGGAACGGATACCCTTCGACGGGGGGTCGTCCCTCAGTACGGCACGTCTACGGCTCTGGCCAGGAACCGATTCAACGGGTTGAGGGTTTGGCAGAGCGCAACAAACCGGCCCGGGAAGCCCGGCCCTTGCACTGCCGAGTCCTTCAACTCGTGTCCGGCGGCAAATCCCTTGCGCTTGAGGTCGTCGATCAACGGGTGAGCCGGGTCGAATCCAGGGGGCGGTCGCTTGAGGGATTCCCCCTCGATCTCCGGCACTGCAGTTCGGATCTTCTTCCATTCCGTCGGGCGAGCCACGATCGCCTTTCGTATCCGGTCGAGCTGAGAGGTATCGGGTCGCCACATCCCGGCGTAGACCCAAGAGTCTCCCGGCGCCACGTGGAGAAAGAACCCGGGAAAGTGGGGGTCCGGCATCGAACTCCTCTCATGGATGAAACGGATCCCCACGGACGTCCGGTACGGGCTCTTGTCCTTCGAGAATCGGATGTCCCGGTAGAGGCGCATGACGGACCCTCCCACTGATCGGTCGTCCGCGACGAGATGTCGGCTGAGCCCGCCGAGCTTCGGTTGGACGGCTCGGACGAACGCCAGCGACGGCGCTAACACACAGTTCCGGTACCGCTCCTCGTTCGCCCGGAACCACGTCCGG
>Ga0209415_10004346_pt1 | contig 26009 bp, 20 predicted proteins | sample PeaSoiSIISIP2007_FD_187696 | JGI IMG/M metagenome (GOLD analysis project Ga0209415, IMG submission 187696) | Peat soil microbial communities from Weissenstadt, Germany - SII-SIP-2007 (SPAdes) (version 2) | ecosystem: Environmental > Terrestrial > Soil > Wetlands > Peat | place: Germany... | reverse complement strand
CGTCCCCGCCTTTCGGTGGGTTTGCCCTTGAGCCGCGGCTACTATGCATAATCACCTTACCCGAGGCAAATACTTGCGCCGGATTTCTGTGAACCCTCGTTATGTTCGTCTGGGGGGCGTCGCGGTCGCCGTCCTGGTGACGCTCGCTGGCGCCATCCTGTTGGCCGGTCTCGCGACCTATTACTACCTCGCCCCGACGCTGCCCGAAGTCGCGGCGCTGCGGGACGTGCGCTTGCAGGTTCCGCTGCGGATCTACACGCGCGACGGCCGGCTGCTCGCGCAGATCGGCGAGCAACGCCGCGTGCCGGTGCGTTTCGAGGACGTGCCCCGGCGGCTCGTCAATGCCTTCCTCGCTGCCGAGGACGATCGTTTCTTCTCGCACGGCGGGATCGACACCCTCGGGCTGCTGCGCGCGCTGATCGTGACCGCCGCAACCGGCGAGGCGCGCCAGGGGGGCAGCACGATCACGATGCAGCTCGCCCGGAACATGTTCCTCACTCCCGAGAAGCAGCTGCGACGCAAACTTCGCGAGATCTTCCTCGCGCTCAGGATCGAGAGCGAGTTCTCCAAGCAGGAAATCCTGACGCTGTACCTGAACAAGATATTTCTCGGCGAGCGCGCCTACGGCGTCGCCGCTGCCGCGGAGGTGTACTACGGCAAGGCGCTGAGCGAGCTGTCACTCGCCGAGACGGCGACGATCGCGGCGCTGCCCAAGGCGCCATCGACCGTGAACCCGATCGCGAATCCCGACCGCGCACGCCAGCGTCGCGCCTACGTTCTGCGGCGCATGCTCGACAAGGGCTACATCACGCGCTCCGAGCACGATGCGGCGCTTCAGGCGCCGATCGAGACGCAGGAGCACGGCCCGCGCGTCGAGGTCGACGCGCCGTATGTCGCCGAGATGGTGCGCGCGCAACTCACCGACCAGTACGGCGATGATCTGTACAGCGCCGGCTACCAGGTCATCACCACGATCGACAGCCGCCTGCAGCACGCGGCGGACTGGTCGCTGCGGGCGACGCTGCTCGAGTACGACCGGCGCCATGGCTGGCGCGGAGCAGTCGGCCACGCGGCGCGGCCGCCTGACGATCCACGCCAGGCCGGCGAAATGCTCGAACACTTCGCGCCGGTCGGCGGACTGGTGCCGTCCGTCGTCGCCAGCGTAGGCCCCAAGACCGCAGCGGTGTTCGGCAAGGACGGGCAGCGCTACATCCTGCCGTGGGACCCCGGCCTCAGCTGGGCGCGGCGTGCCGACAAGTCGGGGAACCTCGGTCCCGCGCCGAAACAGACGAGCGAGGTACTGGCGCCGGGCGATGTGGTGTACGTGATGCCGAGCGCCGGTGGTGCGGCACTACTCGCCCAGGTACCGCTGGTGCAGGGCGCGTTCGTGTCGCTCGACCCGCAGGACGGTGCGATCACCTCGCTCGCCGGCGGTTTCGATTTCTATGCCAGCAACTTCAACCGCGCGATCCAGGCAAAGCGCCAGCCCGGCTCCGCGTTCAAACCGTTCATCTACTCCGGCGCGCTCGAGCACGGCTTCACGCCGGCGACCGTCATTCTCGATGCGCCGATCGTGATCGAAGGCGCCGGCCTCGAGGACATGTGGCGGCCGGAGAACGAGTCCAAGCACTTCTACGGCCCGACGCGACTGCGCGATGCGCTCGCCCGCTCCCGCAACCTCGTGTCGATTCGCATCCTGCGGGCGCTCGGCGTCAACTATGCGCTCGACTATGCGACGCGCTTCGGTTTCGACAAGGAAGCGCTGCCCCACAACCTGACCCTCGCGCTCGGCACCGCGCAGCTGACCCCGCTCGAACTGACGACCGGCTTCGCGGTGTTTGCCAACGGCGGATTCCGCGTCACCCCGTACCTGATCGAGCGCATCACCGACGCGAACGGTCGTACCGTGTTCGCCGCGGACCCGGCCGTCGCCTGCCTCGAGTGCAACCTGCCGGTCGACCCGCCGCTGCCGGCGGTAACGGACGAGGTCGCGGAACCGCGGGCCGCGCCCGCCGTGGCGACGGCACGTCCGCCGGCGACGGCTTTCGGGTCCGCCGACTCCGAGGCCGCCGCAGGTCCTTCCAGCGCTCCGCCCGCAGCCATCGTCGGCCCCGATGCCCCCGGCGTCACGCGCCTCGTCGAGCTCGGCGACCGAGTGCTGCGCCCGGACCGCAAGCACCTTGCGCCGCACGTGATCTCGACTGCCAATGCGTTTCTGATGACAGATCTGATGCGCGACGTGATCCGCAGAGGCACCGGGCGGCGCGCCCTCGCGTTGAAGCGGGACGACATTGCCGGCAAGACCGGCACGACCAACGACCGCCGCGATACGTGGTTTGCCGGATTCAACGCCGAACTCGTCGCCGGTGCGTGGGTAGGCTTCGACCAAGAGCGCTCGCTCGGCGCCGGCGAAGAGGGCGGTCACACGGCGCTGCCGATGTGGATGTACTTCATGGGCGAGACTTTGGCCGGGCGTCCGGAACGGCGGCTGCCGCAGCCCGAGGGCATCGTCAGCGCGCGTATCTCCGCGACCTCCGGCGAACTCGTCCGCGACAACGATCCGGATGCCATATTCGAGCTGTTCCTCGCCGGCCGGCTGCCGGGCGGTGGCGGCGTGGCCGGCGACTCCGCCGGACTTCCGGCCTCGAAACACGCCGCGCAGAGTGACGAGCCGATCTTCTGATGGCGGCTGCCGCCGAGCCGCGCAGTGCATGTGCTAGAGTCGATTCGTCGGAGCCGTCGGAGAACAACATGACCCGGCCGCGCGCGATTCGCGGTGACGACCTGCGGCGGGCCCTGGCGCAGGAAGCGGCCCGCCTGATGTTCGAGCACGGCGTCGACGATTACGGTTTCGCCAAGCGCAAGGCCGCGGAACGCCTCGGCGCCGGCGAGTACGCGGTGCTCCCGAAGAATTCCGAGATCGACGCCGCGCTCGCCGAGTACCAGCGGCTGTTTGCTCACGACACGCACGCCGGTACGCTCGCCGAACAACGCCGCGCCGCCCTCGATGCGATGCAGCTGCTCGAGGAGTTCGAGCCGCGGCTTGTCGGGCCAGTGCTGTCCGGCACGGCGACGCCCCACCAGGAAATCAGCCTGCACGTGTTCTCGGACCTGGCCGAGGCAGTCAGCCTCAGGCTTCTTGACGGTCACATTCCGTACCGCGTCGCCGAGCATCGAGTGAAAATGAACGCCGACCGCGTGCTGCAGTGCCCGGCAGTGCAGTTCAGAGTCTGCGACTACCCGGTCGACGCGACGGTGTTCCCGCGCGATGGAATCCGCCAGGCGCCGCTGTCGCCAACCGACGGCCGGCCGATGCGCCGCGCCGCGGCGAACGAGGTTCGGGCGCTGGTCGAAGCGCCTGAGCCGCTGCTGTAAGGATCCGTCAGCGGTCGCGCTTGGTGAACTTCGCGATCCCCTGCTGCGCGTCTTCCATGACGGCGTTGCAGGCCATGACCTCGCCCGCTTTCGCGTAGGCCGCCTCGATCGACAGCTCGCGTTGCTGGTAAAAGAGGCGCTTGCCGGCCGCGACCGCCGCCGGCGACTTGGCGGCGATGGCCGTCGCGAGCTTCTCTACCTCTGCATCGAGGGCCTCGGGCGGCACGACGCGGTTGACGAGCCCGCGTTCGCGGGCGGTCGCCGCATCGATGAAATCGCCGGTCAGCAGCATCTCGAGCGCCGGCTTCTGCAGCACGTTGCGCGTCAGGGCCACCGATGGCGTCGCGCAGAACAGGCCGAGGTTGATCCCCGACACGGCAAAGCGTGCCTCGGTGCTCGCGACCGCGAGGTCGCACATCGCGACCAGCTGGCAGCCGGCCGCCGTGGCCACACCCTGCACCCGGGCGATGACCGGTTGCGGCAGGCGCTGAATGCTGACCATCAGCTCGCTGCAGGCGGCAAACAGCGCACGCAGGTCGTCGATGCCGGCGTCCGGTCCCATCTCGGTCAGATCGTGGCCGGCCGAGAACGCGCGCCCTTCGGCGGCCAGTACGATGACCCGCACGCCGCTGTCGGAGGCGAGCTCCTCGAGCGCCGTCTTGAGCGCGCCGATCATCGGCAGCGACAGCACGTTGTACTTCGCCGCGCGGTTGAGCGTCAGGCGCACGATGCTGCCGTGGCGCGCGACCCGCACCAGGGGTCCGTCGGGAGTGGTGGCCGCAGTCGCCGGCCGGTCGACGGTTGCGCTCATGCTGGGCTCCTTAGGCGCCGCTCCGGGCGCCTGCCTCGCCGCCCCTATCCTAGCTCGCCCGCGCGGTCGGCGCCGAATCGGCGACGGTGGACCCGGATCGTGCCGGCCTCCAGCCCGCCGTGGCCGGGTCGACGCCGGCGTCCGTCACGCGTGCGTCTCCTCCGACAGTCCGAGCTCGGCGCGTAGCCGCTCGCGGATCAGGAACTTCTGCACCTTGCCGGTGACCGTCAGCGGGAAGCCGTCGACGAAGCGCACGTGGCGCGGGACCTTGTAGTGGGCAATCTGGCCGCGACAGAAGTCGCGGATTTCCTCCGCGGTCACGCGGGCCCCGGCCCGCAACCGGATGCACGCGCACACCGCCTCGCCATACTTGTGATCCGGCACCCCGACCACCGCGACGTCCAGCACCGCCGGGTGTCGATACAGGAACTCCTCGATCTCGCGCGGCGAGATGTTCTCGCCACCCCTGATGATCATGTCCTTCACGCGCCCGACGATGTTGCAGTAGCCCTGATCGTCGATCACCGCAAGATCGCCGGTGTGCATCCAGCCGGCCGCGTCGATGGCCTCGCGGGTGCGCTCCGGCTCGTTCCAGTAGCCGCGCATGACGCTGTAGCCGCGGGTCAAGAGCTCGCCCGGCACGCCGCGCGGCGTGGTTTGCCCGCCGGCATCGACGATCTTCGCCTGCACGTGCGGGTGGATGCGGCCGACGGTGCTGACGCGACGCTCGAGCGGGTCGTCACACTGGCTCTGGAAGCTAACCGGGCTCGTCTCGGTCATGCCGTAGCAAATGGTGATCTCGGGCATGTGCATCTGCTCGACCACCCGGCGCATCACGGCGATCGGGCAGGGAGCGCCAGCCATGATGCCGGTGCGCAGCGAGCTGAGGTCGAACTCGCCAAAGCGCGGGTGCTCGAGCTCGGCGATGAACATCGTCGGCACGCCGTGCAGCGCCGTGCAGCGCGCCGTTGCCACTGTGTCGAGCACCACGAGCGGGTCGAAGCTGGCCCCCGCAAGCACGCTGGCCGCGCCGTGCGTCATCGCCGCGAGCACGCCGAGGACCATGCCGAAACAGTGGTACATCGGCACCGGAATGCAGATGCGGTCGGCAGCCGTCAGGCGCATGCCCTGGCCGACGAACAGCCCATTGTTGACGATGTTGAAATGGGTCAGCGTCGCACCCTTCGGCATGCCGGTGGTGCCGCTCGTGAACTGAATGTTGTACGGCTGGTCGGGATCGAGGCCGGCCGCGATCGCCGCCAGCGTGCTGCCGGCGACGCTATCCCCGGCGACCTTCAGGTCCTCGAACGCCAGGCACCCGGGCGGCTGCGCGACGCCGATCTGCACGAGCAGCCGCAGCTCCGGGAAGCTGGCCGCCAGCAGTCGGCCGTGCGAGGCCGCGGCGAGTTCCGGCACCAGCGCCCGCAGCATCGCGGCGTAGTCGCTGCCCTTGAACTCGGCTGCGAACACCAGCGCCCGGCAACCGACGAGGCGCAGCGCGAACTCCAGCTCGCCGGTGCGGTAGGCCGGGTTGATGTTGACGAGGATGAGCCCGGCGCGCGCGGCCGCGAACATCGTCAGCACCCACTCGAGGCAGTTCGGGGCCCAGATGCCGATCCGATCTCCGGGCTCGAGGCCGCAGGCGATCAATCCGCGTGCCACGCGCTCGACCTCTCCATCGAGCTCGCGGAACGTGTAGTGCAGTGACTGGTGCGGCACCGCGAGCGCGAGCCGGTCCGGTCCACCAGCCACCGCAGCCTTGAGCACCTCGTCCACCGTCTGATACAGGAGCGGCCGGACGCTCGGACCCGACACGAAACTCCGTTCCGTCAGCTGTGGCGGCGCGTGCACGCTGCCTCAGCCTGCCGGCTCATCGGATCCGCGGCCGCCCAACTCCGGGAGGTCTTCCTCCCAGAACTCGCGCGCATGGCGCGGGTCGCCGGCAGCGCGGCGGTGCTCGGCACGCCGCAGCTCGACGCGGCGGATCTTGCCGGAAACGGTCTTGGGCAGGTCGGTGAACTCGATCCGGCGGATGCGCTTGAACGGCGATACGCGCCTGCGCACGTGCTCAAAGATCGAGCGCGCCGTGGCGGCGTCGGCGGAGCTGCCCGCGGCGAGCAGCACGAACGCCTTCGGCACTGCGAGGCGCAGCGCGTCCGGGCTCGGCACAACCGCCGCCTCGGCGACCGCCGGGTGCTCGATCAGCACGCTCTCAAGCTCGAAGGGGCTGATGCGGTAGTCGGACGATTTGAAAACGTCATCGGTGCGCCCGATGTACGTCAGGTGGCCGTTCTCGTCGCGGCTCGCCACGTCGCCCGTGTGATAGTAGCCGCCGCGCATCGCCTCGGTGGTCTTCTCCGGGTCGTCGAGGTACCCCTGCATCAGCCCCACCGGACGCGCCATCAGGTCGAGGCAGACCTCACCTTCCTCCCCGGCGGTGCCGTCCGGAGTCAGCAGCACGACCGAGTAGCCGGGCAGCGGCCGGCCCATCGAGCCGAGCTTCAACGGCTGGCCGGGCGGATTGCCAACGACCGCGGTGGTCTCGGTCTGGCCGAAACCGTCGCGGATCGTCAGCCCCCACGCGCTGCGGACTCGCTCGACGACCTCCGGGTTCAGCGGCTCGCCCGCGCTCACGGCTTCCCGCAGCGTGACCTTCCAGCGCCCGAGATCCTGCTGGATCAGCATCCGCCAGACGGTCGGCGGCGCACAAAAGGTCGTCACACGGCAGCGGACCAGCTGGTCGAGGAGCGCGGCCGCGCTAAAGCGCTCGAACTGATAGGCAAGCACCGTCGCTTCGGCGTTCCACGGCGTGAAGAAGCTCGACCAGGCGTGTTTGGCCCAGCCGGGCGAACTCAGGTTCAGGTGGACGTCGCCCGGCCTCAGCCCAAGCCAGTACAGCGTCGACAGGTGCCCGACCGGGTAGCTCGTGTGGGTATGGGCGACGAGCTTCGGGCGCGCGGTCGTACCGGAGGTAAAGTACAGGAGCATCAGATCGTCCGCGCCGGTCGGGACGCCGCCGAAGCCTTGCTCCGAATGGGCGCTCGCCTCGAACTCCGTCCATCCGTCGGGAGCGCCGCCGACCGCGATCCGGACCGGCGCACCCGGCAATCCCGCAAAACGACCCGCGAGCGCGGCGTCCGTGACGACCGCCGTAACCCGGCCCCGCTCCAGCCGATCCGCGAGGTCGGCGCGCTGCAGCAGCGTCGTCGCCGGAATCATCACTGCGCCGAGCTTGATGGTCGCGAGCATCGTCTCCCACAGCGGCACCACGTTGCCAAGCATCAGCAGCACCCGATCACCGCGGCCAACGCCGCGCGCGGCAAGAAAGTTCGCCAGCTGATTCGAACGGCTGGACAGCGCCGCGAAGCTGAGCGAGCGGTCGGCGCCAGCGTCGTCGACGACCCTGAGCGCCGGCCGTTCGTTGCCTGCGGCGATCTGGTCGAAATAGTCGCGTCCCCAGTTGAAATGCCGGACCACGGGCCAGCGGAACTCGCCGAGCGCCCGGGTGTGGTCCTGCCCGCATGCCAGCACCCGGTCACGAAGCTCGAGGAAGGCGGCGCCGCCGTTCATGGGTTCACCTCGCCGGGATCCGGGCCGTACGCCGATCATGCCATGCGCGACGGCGAGTTCCGCCCCCGCTGGCGCCTTGCGGTGCGCCGGCGGCGGGGACTACCCGCCCGGTGCGCCGGCGATCGGCACCGGCGCCGCGCGGCGCTCATCCAGGATGATGTACAGGCCGCCGGCGATCACGATGCCGCCACCGACGATCACCCGGACCGACGGAACGGTTGAGAACACCAGCCAGTCGAGGGTGATGCCCCACAGCATCGCGGTGTACTCGAACGGCGCGATCGTCGAGGCCGGCGCGAGCCGGAACGCCGCGGTGAACGTGTACTGGCCGAGCGCACCGGTGAGTCCGCAGTAGACGATCCACGGCCAGTACTGCGCGGCGACCGGGCGCCATCCCGGCCAGGCGAGCGCGCCGGCCACCAGCATGACGATCACGAGGTGCCAGAAGACCACTGCGTAGTTCGAGTCCGTCCGGCCGATCAGCCGCATCATCATGACGTTGAACGCATAGCAGGCCGCACTCAAGGCGGCCGCCAGGCCGCCGAGCGCGACCATGCCACCGCTCGGCTTGAGCGCGATCACGACGCCGACAAGCCCCACGACGATCGCCGCCCAGCGCCGCGCCGACACCCGCTCGCCCAGCATCGGCCGCGCGAGGGCCGCGACCATCAGTGGCGCACTCATGTAGATCGCATAGGTGTAGCTGAGCGACTGCACCGATAGCGCGTAGATGAATGACCAGAGCACCAGCATGCCGAGCGCACCGCGCACCAGGTACAGCAGCGGCTGGTGCATCCGGAGCTCGCGCCAGGCGCCCGACCAGGCGACCGAGGCGGCCACGAAGGGCAGCGAGGCAGCGGCTCGCAGGAACATCACCTGGATCGGCGGATAGGCTGCCGCGAGGTGCTTGAGCCCGGCATCCAATAGCGCGAAGAACCCGACTGAGGCCAGCATGGTGCCGATCGCCTTGAAATTGCCGGGCCGCACGGGTCATCCGAGTCCAATGGCTCACAGTTGATCATCCGGCTGCACCGGACGCGCGGCCAATGACTGATGGCGGCCGGCGCTCAGCGGCCGCCGGTCGGCGTGCTGCCTACCCCGTAGCCGAGTTCGTTGAGCGCCACGGCGACCTCGTCGAGTATCCGCGGATCGTCGATCGTCGCCGGCACATTGTAATCATGCGCATCGGCGATCGCGCGCATCGTTGCACGCAGAACCTTGCCTGAGCGGGTCTTGGGCAGGCGCGCGACGACCGCCACCTGTTTCAGCGCCGCGACCGCGCCGATATGCTGCCGCACGCGCTCGACGAGCTCGGCCGCGATAGTCGCGTGCGGCCGGCTGACGCCGGCCTTCAGAACCACCAGGCCGACCGGTAGCTGCCCCTTGAGCGCATCCGCCGCACCGATCACCGCGCACTCGGCGACGTCGGGGTGGGAGGACAGCACTTCCTCCATCGCGCCGGTCGACAGCCGGTGGCCGGCGACGTTGATGACATCGTCGATGCGCGACATGATCCACACGTAGCCGTCCTCGTCGATGTATCCCGCATCGCCCGTCAGGTAGCAGCCCGGGTAGCGGGCCAGGTAAGAATCGCGGTAACCCTGGTCGTTGTGCCACAGCGTCGGCAGCGTTCCGGGCGGCAGCGGCAGGCGGAGCACGATGTTGCCGATCGTGCCGGCGGCGACCGGGGCGCCGTCGTCGTCGAGCACCTGAACGTCGTAGCCGGGCACCGGCACGCTCGCTGAGCCGGGCTTCACCGTCATCGGCTCGATCCCGCGGCAGTTGGCGGCCACCGGCCAGCCGGTTTCCGTCTGCCACCAGTGATCGATGACCGGGACCTTCAGCTGCTGCTCGGCCCAGTGCACGGTGTCGGAGTCGCAGCGCTCGCCGGCCAGGAACAGCGTTCTCAGGCTCGTCAGGTCGTAGCGCGCAATCAGGGCCCCGGCCGGGTCTTCCTTCTTGATGGCGCGGAAGGCCGTCGGCGCGGTGAACAGCGCATTGACCCGATGCTGTTCGATCACGCGCCAGAACGCGCCAGCATCCGGTGTACCGACCGGCTTGCCTTCATAGAGGATCGAGGTGCAGCCGAGCAGCAGCGGGGCGTACACGATGTACGAGTGGCCGACCACCCAGCCGACGTCCGAGGCCGCCCAGAAGACATCGCCGGGCCTGATGTCGTACACCGCCCGCATCGAGTAGAGCAGCGCTACTGCATGACCGCCGTGGTCGCGGACCACGCCTTTGGGCTTGCCGGTCGTTCCGGAGGTGTAGAGGATGTACAGCGGGTCGGTCGCCTCGACCGGCACGCAATCGCGTGGCAGCGCGGCGGCCATCGCCTGCTGCCAGTCGAGGTCGCGGCCGGGCTTCAGCTCGGCGGCGAGCTGCGGCCGCTGCAGCACGATGCAGTTCGCCACCTTGTGGGTCGCGAGTTCGATCGCCTGATCGAGCAGCGGTTTGTAGGCGATGACCCGCTGCCCCTCGAGGCCGCAGGAGGCGGACAGGATCACCGACGGCTGTGCGTCGTCGATGCGCTTGGCGAGCTCGTGCGGCGCAAACCCGCCGAACACGACCGAGTGCACCGCCCCGATGCGCGCCGCGGCGAGCATCGCGACCGCCGCCTCCGGCACCATCGGCATGTAGATGATCACCCGGTCGCCGGCACGCACGCCGAGCGCGGCCAGTGCCCCGGCGCACAGCGCCACGCGATCGCGCAGTGCACGGTAGCTGATCCTCTCGACGGTGCCCGTGACCGGACTGTCGTAGATCAGGGCCGGCTGTTCGCCGCGCCCGGCCGCGACGTGGCGGTCGACCGCGTTGTAGCACGTATTGAGCCTGCCGCCGGCAAACCAGCGGTACAGCGGCGCCTGCGTCTCATCGAGCACCCGATCCCACGGCCGGTCCCAGTGCACGGCCTGCGCCGCCTCGGCCCAGAATCCCGCCGGGTCGGCCAGCGAGCGCCGGTATTCTTCGCGATAGCTGGAAATTCCCATGCGGCGATCCCCCCGCCAAGTTCGAGCGCGCGTTCGAACGGTTCCGGCGCCACTGTGCGCCGGCGGCATGGTGCTGCCGATACGGTCTTTTGCGTACGACCTCGCCGTCGCTCAGCGCGCCTCGATGCTGACGTAGTCGCGCTTGACCTTGCCCGTGTACAGCTGGCGGGGCCGGCCTATCTTCATCGCGGGATCGGCGATCATTTCCTGCCAGTGCGCGACCCACCCGGCAGTGCGGGCAATTGCGAACATCACCGTGAACATGGTGCGCGGAATTCCGATCGCGCTGTAGATGATGCCGGAGTAGAAATCGACGTTCGGATACAGCTTGCGCGAGACGAAGTACTCGTCACTGAGCGCGATCTCCTCGAGCTTCAGCGCAAGCTCGAACAGCGGGTTGTCGACCCGGCCGAGCTTCTCGAGGACCTTGTAGGCGGTCTCGCGGATGATCTTCGCGCGCGGGTCGAAGTTCTTGTAGACGCGGTGCCCGAAGCCCATCAGCCTGGTGTGGTCCTGCTTGTCCTTGACCCGCGCGAGGAACTTCGGGATCGCATCCGCGGTTCCGATCTCCTCGAGCATCGCCAGCACCGCCTCGTTGGCGCCGCCGTGCGCCGGACCCCAGAGCGCCGCAATGCCGGAGGAGATCGCCGCATACGGATTCGCGCCGGTGCTGCCCGCGAGGCGCACGGTCGAGGTGCTGGCGTTCTGCTCGTGGTCGGCGTGCAGGATCAGCAGCAGGTCGAGCGCCTTGGCCTGGACCGGCTCGATCTCGTAGGTCTCGCAGGGCACGGCGAAGAACATGTTCAGCAGGTTCGAGCAGTAGTCGAGCTCGTTCTGCGGAAAGATGTACGGCTGGCCGAGCATGTGCTTGTAGGCCGCCGCCGCAATCGTCGGCATCTTGGCGATGATCCGATGCGCGAAGATCTCGCGATGCCGGGGATTATTGATGTCGAGCGAATCGTGGTAGAAGCCGGCCATCGAGGCCACGACCGCCGATACCTGCGACATCGGATGCGCGTCGTGGTGGAAGCCGTTGTAGAAGCGCCGCAACGACTCGTTGATCATCGAGTGGCGGGTGATGCTGCGGGTGAATTCGGCGAGCTGAGCTGCGCCCGGCAGTTCGCCGTAGATCAGCAGATAGGCCACCTCTATGAACGAGCTGTGCGCGGCCAGCTGCTCCACCGGGTAACCGCGGTACAACAGCACGCCCTTGTCGCCGTCGATGTAGGTGATCTTCGACTCGCAGGCAGCGGTCGCCATGAAGCCGGGATCGAAGGTAAAAAGCCCGTGATCGCGGGCGAGCGGCGCGATGTTGATGACGTCAGAACCAACGGTCGGCGACAGCACCTCGAGCTCGCTGCTCTTGCCACTAGCAACGTTGGTGAGCGTGTACTTCTTGGGCGGCATCGGGCGTTTCCGTGAGTCCGGTCAGCCTGTCACGCTGCAGCGCAAGAATCAAGGCAACGAACCGCAGCACGGCGGGGCGGCCGGCGTCCGGGCAACGGGCCTTGAACTCCATGGAGTTGCGCTCACCGCGGATGATCGCCTCACCGCTGATGCCGGCCAGGCAGAGCGCGCGGCCTTCAGCAGCATCGCGAGCGCGTGCGCGCGCCTGCGTCGGTTTTGAATCGGCGTTCGGCCGTACTGAGCGGTGCCGCCGTCCATGGTGTCGCATCCGGAGCGGGCGCGATTCGCGGGCCGCGGTGCGGCCGCACGCGTTGGCTGCACCGCAAACGAAAACGCCCGGCGGGTGCCGGGCGTCGTGGGGTCAGTGCGCGAGTCGCGCCGCCAAGTCCGTCAGCGCGCCGCCTGGGCAGCGTACTTCTTGCGGAACTTATCGACCCGGCCGCCGGTGTCGACGATCTTCTGCTTGCCGGTATAGAACGGGTGGCACTTGGCGCACACCTCGATCTGCAGATCGTGGCCGAGCGTCGATCCGGTCTGGAACGTGTTCCCGCAGCTGCAGGTCACGGTGATCGTCTTGTAATCGGGATGAGTTCCGGCCTTCATGGCGCGCTCTCTAACAAAATTAGGGCTGTCGGACTGGGCGGGAAAAAGGGCCGCGCAGTATAGGCGCGGTCGCCCCCTCCCGCAAGGCGCGCTCCCGGACCCGCGCCGCTCAAAGAGCGGCACTCCCGAAATCCCCTCCGAGCCGCTCACTTAGATGCGTTTGACGCGGCGACATCTCAAGACAGACGCGCAACACGCTCAGGCGACGGGACGGGTGCGCTTATCCACAGTTGCTGTGCATAACTATGTGGACGAGGCGCCCGTCCGACGGTCAGGAATCGGGGAAAATGCCTTTTGTGTCGTTTTGGTTAAAAAGTAAACAACCAAAAATAACCTTTCGAATCAACTGTATATGATCTCTATCTTGACGTTGCAACTCAGGAATCGCGCGTTAGTCCACACTTTTCGTGGCGCCAGGATCGCGTGTGTACAAGTCTGCCATCACCCGGAGTCGCACGCGTCGGTCACGGTCGCCCGGTCAGGCCCTGCTTGAATCGGAAACGCCCCCGGTCAGCGCCGGATGACCCGGCCCTCCGCCGGCGTTCCACGCCCGCTTCGGTACGAGGAACATGGCCTGCAAGTCATTGAGAAACCGAAGGCCGAGCGGCGTCGGCTGCCAGCGCGTCCGGCTCGGGGCGAGGAGCCCGCGGTCGACCGCCGCTGCCAGAGTCGCGGCCACCGCCGCGAGCGGAACGCCGGTCCGGGCCTCGAAGGTGTCGCCCTCGAACCCGGCCGGGAGTCGCAGCGCATTCAGCATGAACTCGAACACCCGCTCCTCGGCCGGGACGCCCAACAGCGTGCGCTGCGCGCGGCCGGTCCGCGCGCGTTCCAGGTACTCGCGCGGCTGCTTCGTCTTGACGGTGCGGCTGATGCTGCCAGCCACGGCGTCCGTGAGCTTGCCGTGCGCTCCAGCGCCGATGCCGAGGTAATCGCCGAACTGCCAGTAGTTCAGATTGTGGCGGCATTCGGAGCCAGGGCGCGCCCACGCGGAAATCTCGTACTGGCGATAGCCTGCCGCGGCGAGGCGCGCGTGACTCGTCACCTGAATCTCGTGCGCCAGATCCTCGTCCGGCAGCACCGGCGGCCGCTCGTGGAACACAGTGCCCGGCTCGAGCGTCAGCTGATAGTGCGACACGTGCGGCGGACCGAGTGCCACCGTGGTCGCGATGTCGTGCACGGCGTTCTCGACCGTCTGTTCGGGCAGCGCGTACATCAGATCGAGGTTGAAGTTCGCGATCCCGGCCGCGGTGAGCTCGGCGACCGCGCGACCGGTGTCCGAAGGGCCGTGGATCCTGCCGAGCGCTGCAAGCTGGCGCGCATTGAAGGTTTGCGCGCCGAGCGAAATGCGATTGATGCCGGCCTCGTGGTAGCCGGCGAAGCGCCCGTGTTCGATCGTGCCGGGATTCGCCTCAAGCGTGATCTCAGCGTCGGCCGCCAGTTCGAGCCTGTCGCCGATCCCGCGGAACAGGGCCGCGAGGCTCTCGGCGGCGAACAGGCTCGGTGTGCCGCCACCCAGGAATACGGTATCGACGCGGCGGCCACCCGCCAGCGGCAGATCGGCATCGAGGTCCGTGAGCAGCGCCTCGACGTAAGCCGTCTCCGGCAGCTCGCCCTTGTGCACGTGCGAATTGAAATCGCAGTACGGGCACTTGCGCACGCACCACGGCAGGTGCACGTAGAGCGCGAGCGGCGGGGACAGAAGTCTTACCACTTTCTATCCAGCCCAGTCGCCAGGGCCCTGAGCGCGAGCGCGCGATGCGAGATCCGGTTCTTGACGGCGGGTGGCAGCTCGGCGGCCGTCAGCGCCCCCTCGCCGACCAGGAACAACGGGTCGTAGCCGAATCCGCCCGTGCCGCGAGGCGCCAGTGCGATGCGCCCTTCCCAGGACCCGGTGGCGACGCGCGGTGCCGGGTCATCGGCGCCCATGACGAGCGCAATCACGCAGCGATAACGAGCCCGGCGCGGCGCGTGAGTCCCGGCGAGCGCCGCGAGCAGTTTCGCGTTGTTCGCCGCATCGGACGCGCCGGGTCCGGCATAGCGGGCCGAGTGGACGCCGGGCTCGCCCCCGAGCGCATCGACCTCGAGGCCGGAATCATCGGCGAGCGCCGCCGAGCCCGACAAGCGGGCTGCGTGGCGCGCTTTCAGCAGCGCATTGTCCTCGAAGGTCAGCGCAGTCTCGGCGGCGGGCGCTATACCGAGCGCCGACTGCGGCACGATTTCCCCGGCGAGCCCCGCAAGCAGCGAGCCGAGCTCGGCGAGCTTGCCAGGATTACTGCTGGCGACGACGAGCCGCGCTAGGTGCTGCGACACCGCTAGCCACCGTCGCCGAGCGCCTGCTGTTGCAGCACGATCAGCCGGCCGATGCCAGCGACGGCAAGGTTCAGCAGCTCGTCGAACTCGTGGCGGCGGAACGCGTGACCCTCAGCCGTGCCCTGCACCTCGACGAAGCCCCCGCCGCCGTTCATCACGACATTCATGTCCGTCTCCGCCTCCGAATCCTCGAGGTAGTCGAGGTCGAGCACGGTGATGCCGCCGACGATTCCCACCGACACCGCGGCCACCTGGCCGTGGAGCGGGCTCTGCGCGAGGTCACGTCGCGCGACCAGTGTCGCAATGGCGTCGGCGAGCGCGACGTAGCTGCCGGTGATCGCCGCGGTCCGGGTACCGCCATCGGCCTGCAGCACGTCGCAGTCGAGCGTGATGGTGCGCTCGCCGAGGGCCTTCATGTCGACCACGGCCCTGAGGCTGCGGCCGATCAGCCGCTGAATCTCCTGGGTGCGCCCGCTTTGCTTGCCGCGGGCTGCCTCGCGCGGGCTGCGCGTGTGCGTCGAGCGCGGCAGCATGCCGTACTCGGCGGTGATCCAGCCCTGACCGCTGTTCCGCAGGAAGTGCGGCACGCCGTTTTCGATCGTGGCGGTGCACAGCACGCGCGTATCGCCGAATTCGACCAGCACCGAGCCTTCAGCGTGGCGCGTGAAGCGGCGCGTGAAGCGGACGTCACGCAGCTGGTCGGGGGCTCTGCCACTTGGACGCATGGTCACTCCGCTCGATGCTCAGCCCAGCCAGCGCAGTACGGCGGCCGAAGTGTTGTCGCTGTACGGCGCCGACGCGCGCACCGCGCGCTTGCAGAGTTCCGCCAGTGTCTGCGGCAGGTTTGCCGTGGAGCGCCACGGCGCTGCGACGTCGGAATCCTTGAGATTGGCCCACAGGCCGTCGGTGCAGGCCAGCAGCAGGTCGCCTTTTTTCAGAGCGCGGCGCCTGCCGATCGTCATCTCGGTCAGCAGCGGGTCGCCGCCGAGGCAGCACTCGACGAAGTTGCGCATCGGGTGCCCGTGTGCCTCGGATTCGGTAATCCGGCCCTCGCGCAGCAGCTGCTCGACGTGGCTGTGGTCGCGGGTGCGCGCGATTACCTCGCCGTTGCGGATCTGGTAGACGCGGCTGTCGCCCACGTGGGCCCAGAAGGCGGAGCCTTCCTGGACCAGACACAACGCGCAGGTCGCGCGCGGCCGCTGGTCGATCGACAGATCCTTGCCCAGCGCGACGACGTCCTCGTGCGCCTTGCCGAGTGCGAGGTGCAGAAAACCGAGCGGATCGAACAGCGGGCTGCTCAGCTGCTTGAAGCTCGTGGTCAGCGAGGCAAGCGCCGTTTCTGCCGCCAATGCGCCATTACTGTGGCCACCCATGCCGTCGACCGCCACCAGCAGCACAGAGTGCTCGCCGATGGCGATGCCGACGCAGTCCTGGTTGTCTTCGCGGTGGCCGACGACGCTCAGCTCCGCGTATTCGATCTGCAAGGGCAGTTTCCCCGCCCCGTGGCAACGGCGGGGCTGCTAAAGTGTGGGCGAACCTTATAGCACACGGGCCACGATGATCCGCAGCATGACAGGCTTCGCGCGCCGCGAGCACGCAGACAGCTTCGGAACGCTGGCGTGGGAGCTGCGCACGGTCAATCATCGGTATCTCGAGGTGAGCCTGCGGCTCCCCGAGGAGTTTCGCCCGCTGGAAGGAGAGTTCCGCCAGTCTATTGCGACCGCGGTGCGTCGCGGCAAGCTCGATGCGACGCTGCAGTTCCGCGCGGCGCACGGCACTGCGGCGGGCCTGACCGTCGATGCGCCGTTCCTCGACGAGCTGATCCTGCGTGCACAGGAAATCACGCGGCGCGCGACCCAGCATGGCGGCACGCTCGCCTCGCCGACACCGCTCGACCTGCTGCGCTGGCCTGGCGTTCTCAAGGATGCGGAGTACGATCGCGCGCCGCTGCTCAGCACCGCTGCGGCGACGTTGACGGACGCGCTCACGGAGCTCACCACCAGCCGGGCGAGCGAGGGCGAGCGGATCGCCGCCATGCTCGCAAGCCGCTGCCAGCAGCTTGCGACGCTGGTGGCCGCGGTGCGCGCTCGCCTGCCTGAGGTGCAGCAGCGGATCAAGGCGCGGCTCGAGGACCGCCTCGGCCAGCTGACGCTTCCGGCTGAGCCAAATCGCGAACGCTTCGAGCAGGAGCTCGTGCTCGCGCTCGCGCGCATGGACGTCGACGAGGAACTCGACCGGCTGACGAGCCACCTCGCCGAGGCGCAGAAGGCACTCGGCACCTCGGAACCCGCAGGACGCCGACTCGATTTCCTGATGCAGGAGTTCAATCGCGAGGCCAATACGCTGTCATCGAAGTCGCAGGACAGCGAAACCACCCGGGCCGCGGTCGATATGAAGGTTCTGATCGAGCAGATGCGCGAGCAGGTCCAGAACGTCGAGTGATGCGCCGATGGCAAGCGTGACGGGTCCCCACCGCGGCCGGCTGTTCGTCATCGCCGCAGCCTCGGGCACCGGTAAGACGAGCCTCGTCAAGGCACTGATGCAACGCGTGCCGGGACTCGCGTTCTCCGTCTCCCACACGACCCGTCAGCGCCGTCCCAACGAGATCGACGGCCGCGACTACCATTTCGTCGACCGACCGACCTTCGAGCGGATGATCGCCGCAGGCGAATTCCTCGAGCACGCCAGTGTGTTCGACAACCTCTATGGCACCAGCCGCCGACAGGTCGAGGAATCCCTCGCCGCGGGGCGGGACCTGCTCCTCGAGATCGACTGGCAGGGCGCCGCACAGGTCCGCGCGCACCTCCCCGAAGCGGTCGACGTCTTCATCCTGCCGCCGTCTCGGGCAGCCCTCGAGGCGCGCCTCAAGGGCCGCGGGACCGACAGCGCCGCGGTGATCGCGCGCCGGCTCCAAGATTCGGTCACCGAGTTGTCCCACTGGAAGGAGTTCCGCTACGTCATCTTCAACGACCAGTTCGAGCAGGCGCTCGCAGACCTCGAGCGCGTCGTGGCCGGGGACACTGCCGCATTCGGCCGCGATCGCAGCGGACTCGCGGCCCTTGTCGCGGGGCTTGTGACCTGAGCGGGCGGCGCAGGCGCCGGGCAGCTTTGTCCGGCGGTTCTAGCGGGCGGTGACCGGGCCGGCGAGCGCCTGATAGAGCGCTGCGGTGTCGGCGAAACGGCTGGTGCGCGCGGCGAGCTCCGCGAGAGTCGCCTGCTGGGAGGTCTGCTCCGCCGCGATCAGCCCGAGGTAGCTGACGGCACCGAGCGAGAGCTGGCGACGCACGATCCCCAGACTCTCGTCGGCCGCGCGCTGCGCGCGACTCGCGGCCTCGAGCGCCGCGCCATCTGTCTCGAGCGCGCGCAGCGCGTCGGCCACGTTCTGATACGCACCCAGCACCGTGGCCCGGTACTGGGCGCCCGCTTCGTCGAGTGCCGCGTCGGCAGCCCGCTTGCGGTGCACCAGTGCGCCACCGGCGAACAGCGTCTGGGTCAGGTCTGCGCCGATGCTCCAGAACCCGGTACCCGCCTTCAGCACGTCGGCGACCGCGGTGGCGCTGCTGCCGATGCTGCCGGCGATCGCGATCTGCGGCAGCAGGTTCGCGATCGCCACGCCGTCGGCGGCCGTGGCCGCATGCAGTTCGGCCTCCGCGGCGCGTACGTCCGGCCGGCGATTGACGAGCTCGGCGGGCACGCCGAGCGGGATCTCGGCCGGCAGCGACAGCGAGGCGAGCGAGAACGACTCCGTCGGCGCGTCCGCCGGCAGCTTTCCGGTCAGCACGGCGAGCAGGTGGCGCGTCGCCTCGAGCTGGCGTCGCAGCGGGGGCAGCGAGCCCTCGAGCTGCGCGAGCGCAGCCTCCTGCGCGGCGACATCCAGCCGGGCGATCGACCCGAGCTCGAACTGTCGCTTGAGGACGCCGAGGCTCTCGCGCCCAAGCGCGATGGTCCGCTCGGTCGCTTCGACCTGCGCCGCGAGGCCCGCCTGCTGGATCGCCGCGACTACGACGTTGCCGGCCACCGTCAGATAGGTCGCATCGAGCTGGAAGCGGCCGGCATCGGCGAGCGCCCCGAGCGACTCGACAGCCCGGCGGTTGGCGCCGAAAAGGTCGAGCGTGTAGGCGACACTGATGTTTGCGGTATACAGGTTGTAGAGCGCCTCACCGGACGTCAGCGTCGGCGACAGCACCTGAACGGCGTTGCGGTTGCGGCTCGCATCGCCGCTGACGGCAACCGTCGGGAAATACGCGCCCCGTTGCGCTGCATAGGTCTCGCGAGCCTGCTTCAGTGCCGCTTGCGCCGCCGCGACCGTTGGATTGGCGCGCAGTGCCTCGGCGACGATTGCGTCGAGCTCGGGTGACCCGAACGCGCTCCACCAGTCCGCCGGCACCGGTCGGCCGTCGATGAAGCGCTGCGCGTCACTGCCCGACGGCGGCGCGCCCGGCACGTAGCGATCGACGTGCGGCGGCTCGGGCCGCTTGAAATCGGGCCCGACCGCGCACGCTCCGAGCGCGAGCAGACCGACGAGCGCGCCGCATCGCAATGCGTTCAAGACATCTCCCCGCTCGCCGGCGTGCCTTCGTCCGTCACCAGCTGCGGCCGCCGCGTGGAGAATCGCAAGATCAGCACCGGCAGCACCACCAGGATCAGCGCCGGGGCGAGCAGCATGCCGCCGACGACGACCAGCGCCAGCGGCCGTTGCACCTGGGATCCGATGCCGGTCGACAGCGCCGCCGGGATGAGTCCTACGCACGCGACGATGCAGGTCATCATGACCGGCCGCAGCTGCGTGCTCCCGGTCTGGCGAATCGCGGCGACGCGGCCGAGGCCGGCGTTGAGGCAGAGATTGTAGTAGGACAGCACCAGGATGCCGTCCATCGCCGCGATGCCGAACAATGCCACGAAGCCGATTGCCGCCGACACGCTGAATGGCGTGCCGGTCAGCCACAACGCGAATACGCCCCCGACCATCGCCATCGGGATCACGCTCGCCGCCAGCAGCACGTCACGCAGCTGGCCGTAGTTCACGTACAGCAGCAGGCAGATCAGCACGATCGCGAGCGGCACGGCGTACGCCAGCCGGCCGAGCGCCTCCTGCAGGTTTCCGAACTCGCCGACCCATTCGAGCCGGTAGCCACCGGGTAGCGCTACTTCGGCGTCGACGCGTCGCTGCGCCTCGAGCACTGCGCCGCCGAGATCCCGGCCGCGGACGCTGAACTTGATCGGCACGTAACGCTGCTGCTGCTCGCGGTAGATGAACGAGGCCCCTGACACGAGCCGCACGTCGGCTACGTCGGCGAGCGCCACCGGCACCGGCGTACTGCCGCCAGTCGGGTCGGGCGCCGCGATCGGGATACGGCGGATCGCATCGAGGCTCTGCCGATAGGGCGAAGCGAGCCGCACGATCATCGGGAAGTGCCGGTCGCTGCCTTGCTCGTAGAGATCCCCCGCCGACTGGCCGCCAATGGCCGCCTGGACGACGGCGTTGACGTCCCCCGGCGCGAGCCCGAACCGTGCCGCGCGCACGCGGTCGACCTCCACCTGGATCGTCGGCTGGCCGAGCGAACGCAGCACGGCGAGGTCCGTGATGCCAGGTATCTGGGCCATCACCTGCGCGATCCGGCCGGCCGTCTGCTCCAGGGTCTCGAGGTCGTTGCCAAAGATCTTGACGGAGTTCTCGCCCTTGACGCCCGAGGCCGCTTCCTCGACGTTGTCCTGGATGTACTGCGAGAAGTTGAACGCCACGCCGGGGAACTGTTCTGTGAGCTTGTCAGTCAGCTGCGCCGTCAGCTCTTCCTTGCCGGTGCCGCGCGGCCAGCTCTCGAAGGGTTTCAGCGGCACGAAGAATTCGGCGTTGAAGAACCCGGTCGCATCGGTGCCGTCGTCCGGTCGGCCGTGTTGCGATACCACGGTCTCGACTTCCGGATAGGCACGGATGACCTCGCGCATGCGGTTGACGTAGCCGTTGCCTTCCTCCAGCGAGATCGAGGTCGGGAACGTCGCGCGAATCCACAGGTTGCCTTCCTCGAGCTTAGGCAGGAACTCGAGTCCGAGCGTGCGGGCGGCGAGCAGGGCCGCAAGCCCCAGCAGCGCCGCCAGCCCGACCATCAGTAGTCGATTCCGGAGTGCAAATTCCATCACCGGCTCGTTGATCCGCCGTATCCAGCGGACGAGCCAGGTCTCGCTGTCATCGACCGCTGCTGGCAGCAGCATCGCGGCGAGCGCCGGCGCAACCGTGAACGTCGCGAGCAGCCCGCCGGCAATCGCGTAACCGTAGGTCTTGGCCATCGGCCCGAAGATGTGGCCCTCGATGCCCGACAGCGTAAACAGCGGCAGGAATCCCGCGACGATGATGGCGGCGGCGAAGAAGATCGACTGGCTGACCTCCGCTGCGGCGTTCGCGATCGTCTGGAACTTACCCCTGAATCCGGACGGCGGCCGCATCGAGTGCAGCAGCGTCGTTCCGCGGACCCGGTGTGCCGCCGTCTCGGCGAGGTGGCGGTAGATGTTCTCCATCATAATCACGGTCGCATCGACAATCAGGCCGAAATCGATTGCGCCGACCGACAGCAGGTTCGCCGACTCGCCGCGCAGCAGCATCAGGCCGATTGCAAATGCGAGTGCAAACGGAATTGTCATCGCCACGATGATTGCAGTGCGCAGGTTGCCGAGGAATGCCCACTGCAGCAGGAAGATCAGGGCGACGCCCGCCACCATGTTGTGCAGCACGGTCCGCGTCGTGAGCCGGATCAGATCGCTGCGATCGTAGATCCGCTCGATCGAGACTCCCGGCGGCAGCACCCCGGAGCTGTTGATGCGCGCGACCTCCCGCTGCACGGCCTCGATCGTCGGCGTGCTGGCGGCGCCGCGGCGCATCAGCACGATGCCCTGGACGATGTCGTCGGTCGCGTCGAGCCCGGCGATGCCGAGCCGCGGCTGGTTGCCAACGGTGATTTCGGCAACGTCGCCGAGGTAGATCGGCACGCCACGGTTGGTGGTCAGCAGCGTGTGGCGCATATCGTCGAGCGAATGGATCAGGCCCACGCCGCGTACGACCGCGGACTGCGGCCCGATGTTGACCGTCTGGCCGCCGACGTTGATGTTCGCGTTGGACAGCGCCTGCAGCACCTGCGGGAGCCCAAGGCCATAGCCCGCGAGGCGGCGCTGGTCGACCGCGATGTCGTAGGTCTTGGTCTTGCCGCCCCAGCCAGTGACGTCGATGACCCCCGGGACGGCCTTGAAGCGGCGCTCGAGTACCCAGTCCTGCAGAGTCTTGAGGTCAGTGACCGAGTAATTGGCGGGGCCGCGCACGCGGTAGCGATAGATCTCGCCGATGGGGCTGGTCGGCGACACCTGCGGCTGGGCACCGTTCGGCAACGGCGGCAGCTGCGACAGGCGGTTGATGACCCACTGCTCGGCCTGCTCGTAGGTGAAGTCAAAGGTGAACTGCACCTTGACGTCGGACAGTCCGAACAGCGAGATCGTGCGGATCGCCTGCACGTGCGGGATACCCGCCATCTGCACTTCGATCGGAATCGTGATGTAGCGCTCGATTTCCTCGGCCGACTGGCCCGTGCTCTGGGTCACCACGTCGACAAGCGGCGGCACCGGATCGGGGTAGGCCTCGATGTTGAGGGCCGCAAATCCCGCCGCGCCGCCGACCAGTGCGAGCAGAAGCATCGCGACAACCAGTACCCGCTGGCGCAGCGCGAACTCGACCAGCCAGTTCATCATCAGTCGACTCGTGCGGCGCGGTCGATGAACAGACTCCCGCGGGTCACGACCTGCTCGCCGGCCTTGAGCCCTTCCAGCACCTCGACGAATCCGTCATTGGTGCGCCCGGTGCGGATTTCGCGCAATCCGATTGCGCCGTCGGTCGTCGCCACCCACACGTGGGCCCGCTCGCCCTCGTAGACGACGGCGGAAGCCCGCACCGCCGGTGCCGACTGCGCATCGCCGGCGTCGATCGCGAGCGTCGCGAGCATCTCCGGCCGCAGCGCGCCGTCGGCGTTGTCGATCGCGGCGCGGACCGTCAGCCGGTGGGTCGCCGGATCGATCGTCGGCGCGACGTAGTCGAGCCGCGCCGTGAATGTCCGCCCGGGCCATGCTGGCACGCTCACGATGACGGGCTGGCCGCGCTTGATGCGCGGCGCGGCGCGTTCGGTGAGAGTACCGACGATCCAGACGCTGCTGATGTCGGCTACGGTGTACAGTGGGGTGCCGCTGCCCGCGGCGACGTATTGGCCGGGACTGATCTGCCGGTCGACGACGACGCCCGCAAACGGCGAACGCAGCGCGATGCGTGCATCGGCAGGCTCGTGCGTCTCGAGCCCCGCGATCGCCTCGTCCGACTGCCCGAGAATCCGCAAGTGGCTGCGCGCCGCGGACAGTGCCGCCTCCGCGGTCGCACGGTCTGCCTCGGCCTGCTGCAACTCCTGCTGCGAGCCGCCTTTGGCCTCGAGGAGGTCACGCTTGCGCGCCTCGGCCGCGCGCGTCAGCCGCACCTGCGCGACCGCGGCGCCAAATGCGTTCTGCGCATCGGCGAACTCGCTCGCCTCGATGGTGGCGAGCGCCGCTCCCTGGCCGACCGCGTCGCCGGGTGCGGCGACGATTGTCACCACGCGGCCGGAGTACGGCGAGTACACGGGTGTGGTGCGATTGGCATTGACGGCAATCCGTCCGTCGGCCACTTCAATCGTCGCGAACCGGCGCATCGCGACGGGCTCGATCGTCAGGGTCTTCAGCTGCTGGGGGCTCGGCCGGAAAGTGTCGGGTGCCGCAGCACCAGTGGTGGCCCGGTCGTGCTCCGATCCGCGGCCGAGCAGCCATACGAGTCCCGCCACCACCAGCACGATGACGGTCGCGAATGCCAGCCAGCGCAACTGCGTGCGGTGCGATGTGGTCGACGGCGGGGAATCAGGCGGCGCGGACTGGTCCGGGGTCGTCATTGGTGTCTCGGGCAAGATGCAGAACGTCACTATTGCGGGCGGAGCCCCCGCGCGGCAGCGCCGACGTCGGCGGTAGCGTCAGCTAACTATGACAGCGCGGGAGCGCTCCTTGGCCTGCCCTGAGCGCGGACCGCGCATGTTCCGGTTTTTGACCTGTCAAAATCATGACGCCCAGCTGGTTTGCGGCTGACCATACACAGTCCGCCCCGGCGTTCAGCGCTCATAAAGTTCTTTAATTTCAGCACGTTGACAAGACCTGCATTCGATCGCCGAGCGGCGCCGTGCAGCGTAGGCAGCTCACCCCGCTGCCAGTGCAATCGATCCTGCGTACCGAACCACGCAGCGTGTCGTGAGGCCGCGCGTGCCGGTCTGGTGGCCGCAGGGTGTGCGATTCGGTTATTCTAACCGACCATTTGCTCAATATCGGAACGCTTCCCACCATGGCCCGTATCACGATCGAAGACTGCCTTCACCAGAACGTCGAGAACCAGTTCGAGCTAGTGCTGCTGGCCGCCAAGCGCGCACGCCGCCTCGCCAATGGCGCGGATGCGCTCGTCGACTGGCAGAACGACAAGCCAACGGTGGTCGCGCTGCGGGAAATCGCCGAGGGAAAGATCAACCGCGACCTGCTGCTCGAGGCCGATCCCGAGCCGGCGCCGCAGATGCCGCCGCAGGAGAATCCGCTCGACCTGCCGCCCGACTTCCGTGCGCCCCAGTTCGGGCTCGGCGACTGAGCGGAGATCCCTGACACCCGTTCGACGCGCGCTCAATGGATTATGCGTCCTCCCTGCTGAGCTTCCTGCCGGGTGGACGCCGCTCCCCGGGAATCTCCCAGCTGGTCGCCAAGCTCGAGGGCTATCTGCCACCCGAGCAGGTTGAGCGCATCCAGGATGCCTACGAACTCGCGAGCGGGGCCCACAAGGGCCAGAAGCGCCTGACCGGCGAGGCGTACATCACGCACCCGGTCGCCGTCGCCGGAATCCTTGCCGACCTGCATCTCGATGGCCAGACCATTTGCGCCGCGCTGCTGCACGACGTCATCGAGGACACGCCGACCGTCAAGGACGAGATCCTGGCGCGCTTCGGCCGCGAGGTCGCCGAGCTCGTCGACGGTGTCTCGAAGCTCGACAAGGTGCAGTTCAAGAGTCGCAAGGAAGCGCAGGCCGAGTCGTTCCGCAAGATGATCCTCGCGATGGTGCGCGATATCCGCGTCATCATGGTCAAGCTCGCCGATCGCACCCACAACATGCGCACGCTCGGCGCGATGCCGACACCCAAGCGTCGGCGCATCGCGCTCGAGACGCTCGACATCTACGCGCCAATCGCCAATCGCCTCGGCATCCATTCAATCAAGCTCGAGCTCGAGGACCTCGGGTTCCGCGCCCTGTACCCGCAGCGCTACCACGTGCTCGAGCGGGAGCTGAAGCGCAGCCGCGGCAACCAGAAGGAGTTCCTGCCGAAGATCACCTCGAACATCTCGGCTGCGCTCGTCAAGGCCAGCCTCAAGGGCCGCGTCGAGTCGCGCGAGAAGCATCTGTTCAGCATCTACCAGAAGATGCGCCGCAAGAAGGTGGCGTTGTCGGATGTCATCGACGTCTACGGCGTGCGGGTCGTGGTCGACTCGGTCGACGCCTGCTATCGCGCGCTGGGGCTCGTGCACGGCCTCTACAAGCCGATGCCCGGCCGCTTCAAGGACTACATCGCGATCCCCCGGATCAACGGTTACCAGTCGTTGCATACCACGCTGTTCGGCCCCAACGGAGTCCCGCTCGAGATCCAGATCCGCACGGAGGACATGCACCGCCTCGCCGAGAACGGTATCGCCGCGCACTGGCAGTACAAGGTCGGGGAAGAATTGGGCCCGAGCCAGCACGAGCGTGCGCGCGAGTGGCTGAAGAGCCTGATGCAGATGCAGGAAGGTGGCAATCCGGAGGAGTTCCTCGAGAGCGTCAAGGTCGACCTGTTCCCGGACAAGGTGTACGTGTTCACGCCGAAGGG
>Ga0209415_10004345_pt1 | contig 26011 bp, 21 predicted proteins | sample PeaSoiSIISIP2007_FD_187696 | JGI IMG/M metagenome (GOLD analysis project Ga0209415, IMG submission 187696) | Peat soil microbial communities from Weissenstadt, Germany - SII-SIP-2007 (SPAdes) (version 2) | ecosystem: Environmental > Terrestrial > Soil > Wetlands > Peat | place: Germany... | reverse complement strand
CGCAAGCTGCCAAACACCCCCGCGGCCGCCGTCGTCGCCTTGCAACACCCCCGCAGAATCGATGACGCGGGGTACTACCCGAGGAACTTCTCCGTCCAGCTCTTGTAGTCGCCCTCGCGCGTCACGCGCTTCATCATTTTCGCCGAAGCGATGCCTTGCAGTTCCGACGGCTTCGCGCCCTCACGTAATGCCTTTAGCGTGTCGTACACCGCCTTTACCGCCGCTGAGAACGGCTGGTGCCCTTGCAACGCAATGCGCACATTGCGGCTGGCGAGATACGCTTGGTCAGACATGCCGCTACCACCGCCGCCCAGCATCAGCGGCAGCTTCACCGCAGCAGCCATCGCATCGAGGTTGGCGGGATTCATGCCGCCCGCGAAGAACAGCGCATCCACACCCGCTGCTTCGTAGGCTTTCGCGCGGGCGATCGCATCATCGATGCCGCTGATGGCGGCGGCGCTGGTGCGGCCGATGATCGTCAGCGCCTTGTCCTCGCGGGCGGACAGCGCGGCACGCATCTTGCCCACGCCCTCCTCGATCGAGATCAGCGTTGGCTTGGCCTCGCGGAAGCCGCGAGGCAACGCGGTGTCCTCTATCATGATGCCGGCGACGCCGGCGGTTTCCAGCTCCTGCACTGTGCGCATCACGTTCAGTGCGTTGCCGTAGCCATGGTCGGCATCCACCATCAGCGGCAACTTGCCGGCGCGATTGATGCGATAGGCCTGGGCCGCGAATTCGGTGAGCGTCAGCAGGATCAGGTCGGGATTGCCCAGCACCGTAAACGAACCGATGGAACCGGCGAACATGCCGACCTCGAAGCCGAGTTCCTCGGCGATGCGCGCCGAGATGGCGTCGAATACCGATCCCGGATGGATGCATTCGTTGCCGGCAATCACGGCCCGGTAGCGTTCGCGCCGATCGGTCCAGTGCATGGTGTTTCCCTCCCCTCAGATCAACAGTCCTGCAAGCGCACCGCTCACGCAGGTAGCCAACGTGCCGGACAGGATCGAGCGCAACCCCAGCGCGACGATCTCATGCCGCCGCTCCGGGATCATCGCGCCGATGCCGCCGACCATGATGCCCAAGCTGCCGAAATTGGCAAAGCCGCACAGGGCATAGGTCAGGATGATGCGGGTTCGCGGGGTGAAACTGTCCGGCGGCAGCGTGGAAAAGTTCAGGTAGGCGACGAACTCGTTCAGCACTGTCTTGGTAGCCATCAGCATCGCGGCGCCGCCGGTTTCCTGCCAGGGGACGCCGATCAGCCACATCAGCGGCCGGAACGGCACGGCGAACAGACGTTGCAGCGTAACCGGTGCGTCGTCCCATAGCGGCAGCAGGCCGAATGCCATGTTGACCAATGCGACCCCCGCCACGGCAACTATCAGGACCGCGATGATGCTGGCCAGAATGGGGATGCCGTCTACCGTGCCCTTCACCAGCGCATCCAGTGCGGAGACCGGCGGATCGCGTATCACCAGCGTGGCTTCCGCCGGTTCGGGCGCATCGAACGGCACCATCAATGCCGCGATCGCGAGTCCGGCTGGTGTGCTGATCACTGAGGCAATGAGGATGTTGCCGAGCGCGTCGGGGACGATCTTGGAGAGAAACGAACCGTAGATCACCATCACCGTGCCGGCGACGCCGGCCATGCCGCATGTCATCAGCGCGAACAGCTCGCCGCGTTGCATGCGCGCAAGATAGGGGCGCACCAGCAGCGGCGCCTCCACCATGCCGACGAACACGTGCACCGCCGCGCCCAAGGCAAGCGCGCCGCCGACACCCATCACACGGCGCAACAGCCAGGCGAAGGCAGCGGTCACGCGTTGCAGCACGCCCCAATGGAACAGCAGCGATGCGAGCGCGCTGATAGTCAGTACCAGCGGCAGCGCCTGGAACGCCAGGATGAAGCTTCCGCCGGGATGGGATTCCGCGAATGGCAGTGGCGGGCCGGCGAGATAGCCGAACACAAAGCGCGTGCCGGTCTCTGTGGCGTTCTGCAAGGCTGCGGCTGCATTGTTGACTGCGAACACCGCACGCGTTGCCGGCGGCACGCGGAGCAACAGCAGGGCGAGCGCGAGTTGCAGCATCAGGCCGGCGATGACGGTGCGCCACGGGATGCGACGCCGGTCCTCGCTGCACAGGAAAGCAAGGGTGAGCAATGCGGCGATGCCGAGTGGTGCTCGGTCCATGCGATTGATCTGCGAGCTCGGACCGAACCTAACTTTCCAACCTCATGCGCTTCGCTGATTGAACGGATAATATGCTGGGAATTCGCCGACCGCATTCATATCCACTTCAACCAGCGTAAGCCCCTTTACCGCCAGTGCCTTGGCGACCGTTTCGCCGAACGCGTCGGCACGATCGACCTTGAAGAACGGAATGTCGGAAACCGCAGCGAGCCGGCCGAGATCCGGGCTTTGCAGATCGGCGAAGAAGCGGCGACCCTGTTGCGTAACGTCCTGGATGCGCTTGATCACCCCATAGCCGCGGTCGTTCATGACAATCACCGTCATGTCGAGCTTCTCCTGCACCGCGGTCCACAACTCGCTGACATTGAGGAAGAAGCCGCCGTCGCCGGTCATCACCACCGTCTTCCGATCGCCGGCCGCCGCGGCGGCACCGATACCAAGCTGCAAGCCCTGGCCAATGCCCGCGCCAACCGGATAGACGTTCTGCTGCGGATGGTAGATCGGAAAGATGCGATTGCCCCAGGTGGTGTTGCTCTGCGTCACGTCGCGCGCCCAGATTGCATCGCGCGGCATCACCTTGCGCAATTGCTCCGAGAACGTGCCATAGGCGCCTAGCGTGCCAATGAAGTCGCGGTGCGCCGCCTGCTTCAGGGCGCGGAACTCATCTTGGTAGCCGGGTTCGACCTTCAACCTGCCCTCGATACGCGGCTGCAGTGCCTGCAACGTCGCTGCAGCATCGCCGCAAACGAAGTAGTTGCTGCGATAGGTGCGGCCGTTCGCCATCGGGTCGCTGTCGATCTGCACGATGTTAGTCGGCAGCTTCAACGCCATCTCGCCGGTTTCGTGCCCGCGCAGACGGCAACCGACGACCAGCAGCAGATCGACACCCTTATAGAACTCGGGAATCATCGGCACACCGTTGCCGGTCAACCCACCAAGGCTGCGCGGATCGTCTTCCGGCACCGTGCCGCGGCCGTTGAAGCTGCTTACCATGCAGAAGCCGAGATCGAGCAGTTTCGTCACCGCGTCGCCGGCTTTCGTGGCACCACGGCCGAGCCATAGCAGCGGGCGCTTCGCCTGGGCGACACGCGCGGCGAGTTCGTCCAGTTCGGTCTCGGTCGGGACGCGCGGCGGCGGCAGCGGCAACACAAAATTGTCCAGCACCGCGGGGCGTTCGATATTTTCGCGTTGCAGGTCGATCGGCACTTCGACGCTGACCGGACCAGTGGGGGCGCTCAGCGCATCGACCGCGGCGCGGGTCAGCACGCCCAGCGCCTGCTGTGCGGAACGCACGCGATACGCCGACTTCGACACGGAGCGTAGCATGCCAAGCTGGTCGTACGGATCGTGCACGGTTCCCAATTCGCGGTCGGCAAATTTCGTCGCGGTGTGGCCGGTAATATGCAGCACGGGAGATCCGGCGAAGCGCGCCTCGATCAGCCCGCCCACCGCGTTGGCGGCGCCTGGCCCGGTGGACGAGAAAATGACTCCAAGCCCGCCGGAGGCGCGGGCGTAGCCGTCCGCCATGTGTGCGCCGCCAAGCTCGCCGCGCGCCATCATGAAGCGGATGGCGTTGCGCCGGCCAATAGCGTCCAGCATCGGGATGTTGTGCACCGAGGCGATGCCGAAAGCCATGCTGACGCCGCACGCGGACAGGAACTCGGCGACCAGGTCGCCCACGGTATAATCTCTGGCCATGTCTCAATGCTCCGCGTCGTTGCGAGGCAGGCTGAAGCACACAGTGGGACGCGTCAACGGTTGCCCCGCTACTGGCGGTGCGGCATGCTGGCGCCATAAGGCAGGAGGCTGCACGCATGAAAAGACGGAGTTTGCTGCAACTTGGCGGTGCGGTTGCGGCTGCGTCGGCGCTGCCGCGCGTTGCCATCGGCCAGTCGGCTTCGGCCACCACGCTGAAATTCGTACCGCAGGCGAATCTGACCTCGCTCGATCCGATCTGGACCACCGCGGCGGTGACAGAGAACCATTCGTACGCTGTGTACGACACGCTGTATGCGGTGAACTCCAAGCTGGAGCCGAAGCCGCAGATGGCCGAGGGCTATACCGTCTCGGATGACGGCCGCGCCTACCTGATCAAGCTGCGCGACGGGCTGAAATTTCACGACGGCGAGCCGGTGCGTGCGCAGGACTGCGCTGCCAGCCTGGCGCGGTGGTCGGCGCGCGACACGCTGGGGCAGACGCTCGCGAAGTTCGTCGATCAGTGGGGCGTGCAGGACGACCGTACGCTGAAGATCATGCTGAAGTCGCCGTTCCCGCTGCTGATCGATGCGCTGGGCAAGCCGGCGGCGAACGAGCCGTTCATCATGCCGGAGCGCATCGCCAAGACCGACCCGATGCAGCAGATCAAGGAGACGGTTGGCTCCGGTCCGTTCAAGTTCATCGCCAAGGAATTCGTGCCGGGCGCCAGCGCGGCGTACGAAAAATTCGATGGCTACGTGCCGCGGCAGGAGCCGCCAGACTGGGCGTCGGGTGGCAAGATCGCGCATTTCCAGCGTGTCGAGTGGCGCATCATTCCTGATGCTGCCACGGCCTCGGCCGCGCTGCAGGCGGGCGAGGTTGATTGGTGGGAACAGGTGCAGGCCGACCTGGTGCCATTGCTCAAGCGTAGCAGCGACCTGACGATTGGTCTGGCGAATCCGACCGGTTATATCGGTGTGATGCGGTTCAACCATCTGAACCCGCCGTTCAACGACGTGCGCATCCGCAGCGCAGTGCTGGCGGCGGTGAACCAGGACGACTACATGCGCTCGGTCACTGGCAACGATCCATCGGCCTATAGGGAATGCAAGGCGCTGTTCCCGTGCGGCACACCGTTCGGCACCCAGATCGGCGCACCGGAGATGAAGGGCGACCTGGCGCTGGGCAAAAAGATGCTGAATGACGCCGGCTATGCCGGACAGAAAGTGGTGATCATCAATCCCACCGACTTTCCCAGTATCGGTCCGTTCGGCGACGTGACCGCCGATCTACTGAAGAAGCTCGGCATGAACGTTGAGCTGCAGGACATGGACTGGGGCACGGTGGTGCAGCGCCGCGCCAGCAAGAACCCGATCGACCAGGGCGGTTGGTCGATCTTTCATACCTGGTGGCCGAGCGATTCCATCCTGAACCCGGTCGTATCGGCGATCATTCGAGGGCAAGGCGACAAGGGCTGGTTCGGCTGGTTCAGTGATCCAAAAATCGAGGCACTGACGACAGAATTCCTGACCGCGAAGGATCAGGACGAGCGGTTGAAGATCACCGACGCCATCCAGCAGGAGGCGTTCGCCCAGGCGCCGACCATTCCGCTCGGGTTGTTCTATATCCGTAACGCCTACCGCTCGGACTTGAAGGATATGCTGTCGAGCCAGGCGCCGTTCTTCTGGAGCGTGCGGCGTGGATAGGGAGAATCAGCGATGAGCGGGCGGGTCGAGGATCACTACGCCAACCCGGATATCGTGCCACGTATCCTGGCGGCGCTACGGCAGGTGAACGGTGCAGACGCGCCGGTTACACCGGATGCGCTGGCGCCGCTCGACCATTTCCATGGCCGCGGCGTGCTGGCGACACGCGAAATGGCGGCGATGTTGCAGCCGCGGGCAGGCGAGCAGGTGCTGGATATCGGCTCCGGCATTGGCGGTCCGGCGCGGTGGATTGCGGCGCGGTTCGGCTGCCATGTGACCGGGGTGGACCTGACGCAGGCATTCTGCGACGCGGCGGTGGAACTGAATGCGGTCACCGGCATGGCAGCGCAGGTGCGCATCCTGCAAGGCAACGCGCTGGCCTTGCCGCTGCCGGATGCGGCGTTCGATCGGGCCTATTCGCAGAATGTGGTGATGAACATCGCCGACAAGCGCGGGATGTACCGTGAGGCGCTGCGGGTGCTGAAGCCTGGCGGCGTCCTGGTGCTGTCGAATGTCTGCGCCGGACCGAAGGGCGAGCCGTATTTCCCGGTGCCCTGGGCGGCGACGGCGGCGACGAGTTTTCTTTCGACTCCGGCAGAAACGCACGACGATCTGCTGGCGGTAGGATTCGAAATCGTGCAGTTCCGCGAAACGACACAGGTGGTGCTGGCGGATCAGATCAAGGACCGGCAGCGCATGGAGACCCAGGGATTGCCCCCGCTCGGCGTGCATCTGATCGTTGGCGAAAGAGCGCGGCAGTATCGGATCAATTCCGCGCGCAGCCTGGAAGACGGGCGCACCTCGGTCATCGAGGCGTTGGTGCGCAAGCCGGGGTGACCGATCGGGTCGCCGGGTCCGTTGGGCGGGCCGGTGGTGCCGTGCAAGTCACCTGATCAGTTTACCGATTGCTCATCCGTTAGTGCTTGACCTTGGTAAAGGACCTGGGATATCTGGCGAAGTTGGCATTCGTATGCCGGCAGTTGGCCGACGACAACCGGACCCGCCCCTTTTGCAACGCAAACGACACTGAGGCGTTGCCTTGAACCGGGCGCGGGGGATGGCGCTTGTTGTGTTGAAATAACAACATTGGCGCCACCGCCCCGAACGGATACCGGCTTGCGTCTTCGTACCGGGAGAACTTCTTGTGGACAGCAGTGCAGTTGCCGGCGGACGAATTGGCGGCCTGAGCGCCATCAGCCGCTATCAGTGGTTGGTATTTCTCGTGGTCTGGCTTGGCTGGACACTCGACGCCGCCGATTTCGGGCTGTACTCGCTGGTGCTGCGCCCGGCACTGACCGAATTGCTCGGTGGCAATCCGCCGATGAGCCTGATCGGTACCTATGGCGGATTGCTCAGCATGACGGGCTTGCTCGGCTGGGCGTTCGGCGGATTCATCTTCGGCATCTATGCTGATTATGTCGGCCGCGTGCGCGCGCTGGCCACCAGCATCGTCATCTACAGCGTCTTCACGGCGTTGCAGGGCCTGTCGCAGGGAATCTGGGACTTCGCCATCTACCGCTTCATCGCCGGCCTCGGCACCGGCGCCGAGCTCATGGTCGGCATTCCCCTGCTCGCCGAGGCGATGGGCGAAACGCACCGTGCCAAGATCGCCGGATTCATGATGACCGGTGGCGCGTTGGGTACGTTCCTTGGCGCCTGGACCTATGGCATGGTCGGCGGCTACGGCTGGCGCGTGGTGTTCTTCATCGGCGTGGTGCCTGCCCTGTTGCTTGCCGTCATCCGCCGGCGCGTGATCGAGCCGGACCGTTTCGCGGCCGTGACTGAACGGCGCCAGACCGTCAAGGCCGGACAGCGCGTTGCCGAAGACGACCGCGAGTTTATGCGCTTCGTGCCGCTGCAGCTCTTCACCGCGGAACACCGCCGCAGCACCATCGTCGGCCTGCTGTTCGGCCTCGGTTCGCTGCTCGCAATCTGGACCACGAACATCTGGCTGCCGACGATCCTGTCGCTGATGGTGCAAAAGAGCGGCATGACCGGTGCCGCCGCCGTGCCGTTCGTCAGCCACGGCATCATGATCTGGAGCCTAGGCGGCATCGCGGGTTATATTGGTTTCGGCTTCATCGCCGATATCGTCGGCCGCCGGGCGACCGTCGTGCTGTACGCCGTCGGCACGATCGCCGCCGGGCTCACGCTGTATCTGGGCCTCACCAGCTATGAGCCGTACTACCCGGTCGTGCTGCCGATCTTTGGCTATTTCGTATTCGGCACATTCACCGGTTTCGCGGTCTACCTGCCCGAGTTGTTCCCCACCCATGTGCGCTCGACCGCAGTTGGGTTCACCACCGGCAGTGCGCGTGTCGTCACCAGCTTCGGACCGCTGGTGGCCGGCCTGATGGTCGGCGCCTTCGGCGGCAGCTTCAACAAGGTGACCGCCTTCATGACCTGCTTCGCAGTGCTCAGCATCGTCGCGATGTGTTTGGGGCGCGAGACGAAAGGAGCGGGGCTGCCGCGCTAACGGTAACCTGCTCCGCTACCGCTGCGCGGGAGAGGGGTACTAAATCATCGCCTCCATCTCCCGCCGGTAGCGGTACGCCGCGTCGGTCGCATCGATGCGCACGTCACTCCAGGTGAGGCAGCGACCCGCTGCTACGTCGTGCAGCAACGGTACCCGGTTCGCCAGGCCGATCGGCAGGCCGCCGATCTCCAGGCTTGTGGCCGCGGGCAGCAGCTTGCCCCACACGCACGCGCCGCCTTCGCCATCCAGCGTCTCGCCCGCCTTTAGGTTGCGCTTTGCCGTTGCCACCACGTCGCCGCGGAAGCCGGTGGGCGCGCCGGTAGCCTCGTGACGTAATGCTGCCGACAGGATGGAGACGTTCAGCTCCAGCCCGATCAGATGGAACGGCCGGTACAGCGCGGAAATCCGCCCGGATTCGTCAGTGACGATCCCGTATTCCTTGAAGCATTGTATTGTGTAGTCGTTCGGTGCCTCGAACACAACGTAGACGCCCCAGCGCAGGTCGTTTGCCACGTCGCGCCCATCGCGGTGCAGCGAGGAAATGACTTCCACCTGGCCGGCATGATGCAGGACACTTTCATTGCCCGGCCGTAGCACCTGCGCCAGTTCGTGTGTGCCGCAGGGCGGGAAGCGCAGCCCGTCCGGCGGCGGCGTCAGGCCCGTGGCGTTGGCCACCGCGGCCATTTCGATGCCCGATTTCGTGCCGTCAAGGAACGAGTTGAACATCTGGGGGTTCATGCCACCGGCGCGCGCGGTGTCCTCGGTCAGGCCGTAATAGGGCCACACCGTTGCTGGCGTGGAGGCGTGGTATTCCGGCAGGTATTTCGTGCCCTTTCCGGCGGCGATCACACGGAAGCCGCAGGCACGCGCCCAATCGACCATCTCGCAGATCAGCGCCGGCTGATCGCCATAGGCCAGCGTATAGACCATGCCCGCACGTTCAGCCTCGCGCGACAGGGCAACACCGGCCAGCACGTCGGCCTCGACGTTCACCATGACGATGTGCTTGCCCTCAGCGATGGCGCGGCGCGCGTGGGCGATGCCGGCGGGGGCGTGGCCGGTTGCCTCCACCACCACCTCGATGTCGCCGGATGCCATCATCGCCATTGCGTCATCGGTAATGCGTGTGGCTTCGATGCGTGCATCGTCCCAACCAACGCGGCGGCAGGCTGCGCGCGCGCGGTCGGGTGCGAGATCAGCGATTGCCGCGACTTCGATGCCCGGCGTGGTCGGCACCTGCGCCAGGAACATCGAGCCGAATTTACCCGCGCCGATCAGCCCGACGCGCACCGAGCGGCCGGCGGCAAGGCGTTGCTGCAACAGCCGATGCAGGTTCATGCATGTTCTCCCTTCACAGGCGGGTAGTTTCGTGCGGACATAGCACCCGGAGAGGAGCAGGGCGATGCACGAGGTGGAGTGGCGCAGGTTGCGCGCCGATCAGTTGCGCGAACAGGCGCAACGGGACGCGATTGTGATTCTGCCGGTCGCGTCGCTTGAACAGCACGGCCCGCATCTGCCGGTCGAGGTCGACTCGCTGCTGGGCGAGACCGTCGCGCTGCGTACCGCGCGCAAGGCGGTCGCGATCGGAACGCCGGCGCTGGTGCTGCCGGTGTTGTGGACCGGGCTGTCGGAACATCACATGAGCTTCGGCGGCACCGTCACGCTGGATTTCGCGACGTTCGCTGCGGTGGTGGAAGGCGTGGTGCGCTCGGTGTTGCGGCACGGCTTCCGCCGCATCGTGTTGCTGAACGCGCATGGCGGCAATGAGAACGCGTTGCGCACGATTACCGACGAGCTGACGCCGAAACTCGGGGTGCCGATCGTGCAGTTCACCTATTGGTACGCCGCCGCGGTTCCGATTGCGAAGATCCTCGAGACGCAAGGCGGGTTGCAACATGCCTGCGAGGCGGAGACCTCCATGATGCTGGCGGTTCGGCCGGAGCTGGTGGCGACCGAACGCATCCTGTTGGCGAAGTCTAACAAGACGCCGGACGTCAGCGACGTGGCCGGCGGCGGCGTGTATCGCTGGCGCACGGTAGGTAGCCGTTCCGGCTCCGGCGTGATCGGCAATCCGGAAGCGGCCAGTGCGGAAAAGGGCGAACGGCTGTTCGAAGCAATTGCCGACGCGCTGGCGAAGAAATTGTGCAATGCGGAGCTGTGGCAATTGCCATGGCAATCGGAGCGGATGGCATGAGCATCGACTTCATCGTCAACGGCAATCAGATCACCATCCAGGCACGAGAAACGACACCGTTGCTCGATGTGTTACGAAACGAGCTCGATCTGAAGGGCGCGCGTTATGGTTGCGGCCTGGAGCAATGCGGCAGTTGCATGGTGCTGGTGGATGGCGAACCGGTCTATGCGTGTTCGCGCGAGGTTGGCACGGTCGCCGGGCGGCGCATCAGCACGATCGAGGGCCTCGGCGGGACGCATCCGCTGCAACAGGCCTTCCTGGAAGAGCAGGCGGGGCAATGTGCTTATTGCCTGTCGGGTATCATCATGTCGGCCAAGGCGCTGCTTGACAGCAACCAGGCGCCGACGCGAGCCGACATTGTTGCGGCTTTGGACAAGCATCTGTGCCGCTGCGGCGCGCATCCGCGCATCCTGCGTGCCGTCGAGAAGGCCGCCGCTGCGTTGCGGGAAGGAGCCACACGATGAGCGATACCCTGCCGCTGTCTATCGTGAACAATCGCCGACTGGAGAAATGGCTCCGCTTCCAACCCGATCGCACATTAAGGTTGGCGGTCGGCAAGGTGGAACTTGGCCAGGGCAACGTCACCGCACTGGCGCAGATCGCCGCTGACGAACTGGACTTGGACCTGGACCGTATCACGGTGCTGTCGGGCGACACGCAAGACGCGCCGGATGAAGGCCAGACCACATCGAGCCAGTCGATCGAGGTTTCCGGTCGTTCGGTGCGGCTGATCACTGCGGAATTCCGCGCCCGCGTACTGGATCGGCTGGCGCAACGGCTGAACTGCAGCCCGGGCGAGATCACCGTTGAGGATGGGGCCTTTCGTCGCGGCGACGCGCCGACCGGCCACGACTATTGGAGCTTTACAGCCGCAGAAGATTTTGCGCGCGACATTGAAGGTAATGCAACGCCGAAGCCGCCCAGCGCCTATCGTGTGGTAGGCCAGCCGATCCCGCGTCGCGACCTGCCGGCCAAAATCACCGGCGCCGCGTTCATCCACGACATGGTGCGACCGGACATGCTGCACGCACGCGTCCTGCGCCAGCCGGGTCGCGGCGCGACACTCGCGTCACTGAACGAAGCCGCGGTGCGGCGGGCCGGCGGCGGCGCGTTCCGCATCCTGCGCTTGGGCAATTTCGTTGCGTTCGTTGGTCCGGACGAAACCGTGGTGCAAAGCGCTGCTGTCGCCGCGCCGCTGCATGCGAGGTGGGAGAATGTGCCGCATCTTACCCCCGATATGCAGGAGGCAGCCTGGCTAGTCGGGCAACAATCTAACGACCGTCTGCTGTATGATGAGACTCCGCCTGTCGCCACAGGTACGGTGGTGCAGGCAAGCTATTCGCGACCCTACATCGCACATGCGTCGATGGCGCCGTCCTGTGCTCTGGCGGAATTTCGCAATGGGCGCCTGGAGGTCTGGTCGCACACGCAGGGCGTCTATCCGCTGCGTGCGTCGCTCGCTAACGTACTGGGCATGCAGCCGGACAACATCACCGTGCGGCACGCGCACGGCGCCGGCTGCTACGGTCATAACGGCGCCGACGACGTGGCGGTGGATGCGGCGGTAATCGCGCGGGAAATCCCCTTGCATTGCATCCGTGTGCAGTGGCGGCGGGAGGAAGAGTTCGGCTTCGAGCCGCTCGGCTCGGCGATGCACGTGACGGTGCGCGCAGCGCTGGACGACGGCGGGAAACCGCTGGATTGGACGACGGAAATCTGGTCTGCGACGCATGTGCAGCGGCCCAGCACTGGCGGCAACATGCTGACGCACGAGGCGTTGCCGACGCCGCCGCCCGATCCACGTCCGGGCGATCCGCCGGAAGCCGCCGGTGGTGGCGGAACGCGCAACGGGTTGCCGCTGTACGACTTCCCGGCGAAGCGCATCGTCCACCATCTTGTGTTGCGGCCACCGGTGCGTACGTCGGCGCTGCGCGGGCTTGGCGCGCTGCCAAATGTGTTCGCGCTGGAATGCTTCATGGATGAGCTGGCAGAGCAAGCCGGCGTTGATCCGGTGCGGTACCGGTTGTCGCTGCTGTCCGATCTGCGCGCGCGGCGACTGATCGAGAACGTCGCCGAGCGTTGCGACTGGGCATCGCGCGGGCCGGCCGGCAGTGGGCGCGGCGTCGGGCTGGGCTGGGCGCGCTACAAGAACAAGGCGGCCTATGCGGCGGTGGCGGTGGAAGTGGAGGTTGAACAGGAGGTTCGGGTGCGGCGTGCCTGGTGCGCCGCGGACGCCGGCCTGGTGATCAATCCTGACGGCGCACGCAATCAGCTCGAAGGCGGCATCGTGCAGGCCATCAGCATGACTCTAAAAGAGCAGATGCGGCTGGATGCGGAAGGGCGGACGTCGCTGGATTGGGATGCGTATCCGATCTTGCGCTTCTCGGAAGTGCCGGAGATCAGCACCGAGCTCGTGCATGCGCCGGACCTGCCCACGTTGGGCATGGGGGAATGCACGTTCGGCCCCACGGCGGCGGCGATAGGCAATGCGGTGGCGCATGCGCTCGGCACCCGGATTCGCGACATGCCGCTGACGCGCGAACGCATCGCGGCCGCGCTGCTGGCCTAGGGCAACGCCTGACGCCACATGGCTGCCGGTGCGTGTTGACCTTTTTCGTGCGCTGCGTTCTGGTCAGCGGCCTCGCGGCGGGTGGGGCGAAGGAGTAACGCGGAGGGTGCTGGATGTCGCAGGAAACAGGGCCCGGGTTGCAATTCGTCTTCGCTGCCTTCGTCAGCATCGGTGCGCCGCTCGATGCGGGGCCGATCGCGTCGGGCCGCCGGCGGATCATTCCGATCACCGGCGGGCATGTCGCCGGGCCGCGGCTGACCGCCACAGTGCTGCCTGGCGGGGCTGACTGGCAAGTGGTGCTGCCGGATGGCACCGCGCAGCTTGTCGCACGTTACACGCTGCGTGCGGAGGACGGCACGCTGATCTCGGTGGTGAACCGCGGCGTCCGCCGTGGTCCACTGGAGGTGCTGGCGCGGCTTGCCGCGGGCGAGGCAGTCGATCCGGCCCAGTATTATTTTCGCGCCACGCCTTGCTTCGAGGTCGCGCCGGGAGTGCACGACTGGCTGGCGCGCAGCGTGTTCGTCGCGACTGGCGAAAGGGCGCCGGACCACGTGGTGATCCGGGTGTTCGAGGTCATGTAGAAGGACAAACCTCTCCCGCGCGAAGCGAGGGAGAGGTCTGCGTGCGCTACACGTTGGCGCCTTCGATCAGCGCGCCGAAACGGTCCCACGTCTTGCCGTTCCAACGTTGCAGTTGCATCGCCTTGATCGGGCGATGGTCGGTGACGCTGGTGCTGATCTTGATCCCCGGCAACAGAACCGGGATGTCGACATCGTGCAGGCTCTCCGCCTGTTTCAGCACATTGGCGCGCGAAAAGTCGCCGTTGCACTGCTTCAGCACCTGCAGCATGGTCGTGCTGATGCCGTAGGCGAACACCGTGGCTGCGTCGGTGACGTCGCCACTCGGCAGGTATTTTGCCATGAACGCCCGCCAGGTCTTCATCGCGGTATCGTCGTTCCAAGCTGGGTCGGTTGGGTCCTTTAGGTAGGCGGTGCTCAGCATGCCGATGGACTTCTCTGGCCCGGCCGGCTGCATTACCGTGCCGACCGAAATCGCCACGTTGGTCATGTAGAACACCGGCTTCCATTGCAGGTCGTAGATCTTGCGGATCGCCTGCGCCGCGAATTTCGGGATCGCGACAATCAGCACGACATTGGCACCCGCACCCTGCAATTCGGCGATCTGCGAATCGATGGTCGCATCGGTGGTCTCATAGCTGGCGTTCTTGACGACGATCTTGTCCCAGTCATTGCCCAGGATGTCGCGCACTCCGGTCGGATAGTCCTTCCCGAAGTCGTCGTTCTGATAGAGAATGCCGAGCTTGGGATCCTTCACCGTCTGCAGCATGTGTTTCGTGTAGATCTGTGCTTCGGTGCGGTAGTTGGGCTGCCAGCCCATGGTCCACGGATACTTCTTGTAGTCACTCCACTTGCTGGCACCCGAGCCGACGAACAGCTGCGGCACCTTCTTCTGGTTCAGGTAGGTGGCGATCGCCGAGTTGCACGGCGTGCCCAGGTTCTGGAAGCAGAAGTCCACCTGGTCTTCCTCGACGAGTTGGCGGACGTCTTCCACCGTCTTGGGCGGGCTGTAGCCATCGTCGAGCGAAATGAAGTTGATCATGTGGCCGGCAACGCCGCCCTGGTCGTTGACCATCTTGAAGAACGCCGCCTCGGTACGGCCGATCACGCTGTAGGAGGAGGCGGGGCCGCTGTACGGCATGGTGTTGCCGATCTTGATCTCGGTCGCGGTGACGCCCGGTGTGTCGGCGGCGCGGGCGCTCGAGAAGCGGCCCGCGACGGCGGAGGCGAGTCCGGCGGTCAGGGCGGCGCGGCGGGTGATCATGGTTTATTCTCCCGATTGTTGTTGTCTCTCCCTTGCGGCCGGGCCGAAGCACCGACCGCCGCGGCAGTGTGCCACGGTTGGCGCTGGCGGCAATCAGGAAAAGCGTCAGACTGGCCGCAGCGCCCGATGCTGCGTTTGTGGCAGCGCGACGCGGATGGCATCGCCCGGCCGCACCGTGCCGTCGGCCAACACGATGCCCATCACGCCGGACTTGCGAATCAGGTTTCCCCCCGCGTCGCGGTCCAGCATCGCCGCCATCAGGCCCGGTCGAAAATGGTCGAGCCCGCCACAAGGAGTGCGTAGGCCGATCAGCGCCACCACGGCGGCGTCGCCGAGCATCAACCGCGTGCCAGTGGGCAGTGCCAGCAGATCGAGACCCTGCGTCGTGACGTCCTCACCGATCTACCCGGGGGCGACATCGAAGCCGGCGGCGCGCAATTCGTAGAACAGCTTGGCATGGATCAGATGCACCAAGAGCGAGGAAGCCACTTATCTTTTTGAGCAATCCGGGCTAGCTATCCTGCAATCGGGGATCACTGCGGGAGAGGCGGCGCCGCGGGGTCCGAGATTACGGCGAGGGTAGCATGCGAGGCGCGCGCGACGGCCGGTGCCGCAACCGCGGCTTCACCATAATCGAGGTCATGGTCGCGCTGGTTATCTTGCTGATAGCCCTGCAAGTCCTGTTCGGCGGGATTTTCAATTCCCTGGGCACCGCACGCAGCACAGCGACCTGGGCCAGGGCGGTATCAAGGGCCGAGTCTCATCTCGCCGCGATCACTGACCCGGCCATGATTCTAGGGGAACGGCAAGGAGAGGATGGGGCGGGGTATCGGTGGCGCACACGCGTCGCGTTCCTTGGCGCGGCGCCCGCCCCCGGTGGGGGGCGCGCCGGACCCTGGGTGCGCGGCACCGGGCTCTATGCGGTGTCGGTCGCGATCTTCTGGAACGAGGGCCGCACAGAACAGAGTTTTGTGCTCGACAGCGCGCGGCTGGGACCCATTTCCGGCTACGGGCCGTGAGGCATCGTTCCTCGGGTTTCACGCTCATCGAGGTTCTCGTTGCGCTCTCGGTGACGGGCGTGATCCTGGTCATGATCACACAGGGCCTCCACGTTGGTCTGCGTGGGGCCGACAGCTTCCACCGTGCGGTCCGCATGCAATCGGACATGGAGCCGGTGGAGCGCGCGCTGCGGCACATGATCGAACGCATGGACCCCGGCATGTACCCCGAGCCGCCGGCAGTGCGCGGATCGGCGAGTGCGCTCGCCTTCACCACTGAACTTCCCGATCCGGCCACGGACGGCACCCTGACCGCGGATGTCAGGTTGGAGGTCGACGACGGGCGGCTGGTGTTGTGGTGGACGCCGCATACGCGCGGGATTCCTTTCAACACGCCGCCACCGCCACGTCGTGAGGTGCTGCTGGAGCAGGTGGCCCGGCTGGACTTAAGCTATGCGGCGATAATGGCAGGCTCGACCTGGCTCTCACGCTGGACTCGACCAGCGTTGCCGGGACTCGTGCGCCTGGTTGTGGTGCCGGCGGTCGGCGGCCAAGCTTGGCCGCCGATTATCGTGCGATCGCCGCGAGAGCAAGCTGAGGAATGAGCCGGCGGGCAGACCAGAGAGCGCAACGTGGGTTTGCCCTCATCATCGTGCTCTGGGCCGTCGGCATTCTGGCGCTGCTGGTCCTTGGCATCGTAAGTGTCGCGAGCCGCGAAGCGAAGCTGACCACCACACTGCGGGCGGAGGCTGTCGCCCGCGCCGCGGACGACGGGGTCCTCTCCGAGGTGATCCTGGAGGTGTTGCGGTCGGGAACCACCGTCCCCGGTCCACGTCGGTTCGGCGCCGTCCAGGTGGCGGTCGGTCTCGTGGATCTCTCCGGCCGAATGAATCCGAACCTTGCCTCCGCCGTGATGCTGCAGGCACTGTTGCTCCGGCTTGGCGTGTCGCCGCAGACCGCCGAGTACCTCGCGGCGGCGATCGTGGACTGGCGCACGCCGGGCCTCACCCCCAGCCCGCATGGCGCCAAGGCAGCGCAATACCGCGCCGCCGGGATGACGTATGGTCCCCCTGGGCGGCCATTCGAAAACCTCGATGAGCTTGGATACGTGCTGGGGATGACCCCTGCGCTGTTGGCCGCATTGAAGCCGCACTTGACCCTATGGTCCACCAGCGATCCCGATCCGGCCGCCGCGGACGCCGTGGTGCTCGGCGCGCTGCGGGTCGCCGGTGCACCGCCGGTCGCGGCCCGGAGTACCGAAGCGCGGGTGATCGCCTTTACGGCGACCGCGACCCTGCCGGACGCGCCAACAGTGACCCGCCGCGCGGTGGTGCGGTTCGGCTTCTCGCCGGATGGGCGCGGCTGGCGGGTATTGGCCTGGGATGATGGCGAGTCCGAGTGGCGGTAAAACGAGCGGAACCGCAATCGCAGCTTGGTCGGCAGGCGACACCCAAACGTCATCGAAACTTAAGTCTTTTGCCCTGGTTCCCGCCTCTGATTCTGCAAGAGTAGCGAAACGTTCATAACTGGTGGCAAGGGGAGCGGTTCGTTATCGGGTGCCCGGTCGAATCTGACGACCCAGGTGGCCGCGAACAACGGCTACAGCGTTCCGCTGAACCCTGCCGACACGGCGATGATGAGCTTCCTGCATCAGCACATCCAGCACATCATCTACATCATCAAGGAGAACCGCACCTTCGATCAGATGCTGGGCGACCTGACCAACGGTGCGAACGCCGATCCCGCGCTGGTGATGTACGGGAAGCGCGTGACACCAAACTTCCACCCGATATCGCAGAACTTCGTGACGCTGGACAACTTCTTCTGCAGCGGCGAGGTCAGCGGCAACGGCTGGGCCTGGAGCACCGAAGGCCGCGAGAGCGACCATGGCACGAAAACCATTCCCCCGAACTACGCGGGGCGCGGCGCGTCGAACGACTCGGAGGGAACGAACCGCGACGTCAACGTGGGGGCGGCGACCCCGGCGGCGCGGGACGCCGCAATCGGCGGCCATGGTCTCTATTACGCAGTGGCTGGGACGCTGAAGGGGGGTTACGCGAACCTGCTACCTGGCACAAACAATGACTTCGCCACCGACGGCCCCAGCGGCACGCCGATCCAGACGGGTTATGTCTGGGATGCGGCGTTGCGCGCGGGCCTGACCGTGCGGGACTATGGATTCTTTATCGATCTCTCGCGATACAACCTGCCGACGGCGGATGGCGGGTTGGTGCCCTCGGCGTACCCGCAATACGGGTACCTTGAGCACCCGTTCGCACTGGGCCTGAGGGTCGCGTCGTCCACCAACCCGACGTTCCTCAACAATGGCCTGACAGACCCGTATTTTTGGGGCTTTGACAACGCCTACCCGGATATCTGGCGAGTGGAGGAATGGCAGCGCGAGTTCAACCAGTACGTCACGAACGGCGACCTGCCGAACCTGACATTGCTGCGGCTGATGCATGACCACACCGGCAACTTCGGCGGCAGCGATCCGGCCGTCTCCGGCATCAACACCCTGGAGCTGCAGCAGGCCGACAACGACTACGCCGTCGGCGAGGTGATGCAGGCCGTTGCTCACAGCCCGTATGCCGGCAACACCCTGATCTTCGTCCTGGAGGATGACGCGCAGGACGGCCCCGACCACATGGACGCGCATCGCAGCACGGCCTACGTGGTTGGTCCCTACGTGAAGCAGCATGCCGTGGTCAGCACGCGCTACTCCACGGTCAACATGGTCCGCACGATCGAGGACATTCTGGGGATTGGCCACCTGAACCTGAACGACGCGTACCAACGTCCGATGACCGACATTTTTGACCAGACCCAGGTGTCGTGGAGCTATATCGCCACGCCATCGCCCTACCTGGCGGGCACGACGGTTTTCACGATGGCTGATCCCGACCGTCACTTCGCCGACTCGCAGCCTGCGCAATCGAAGGAGACGCCGGAGTGGCTGGCGGAGCAAACGCGCGGCTTTGACTGGTCGGTGGCGGATCGGGTGCCGACGGATCTTTTCAACCGGATCCAATGGGAGGCCCTGAAGCCGGGCGTGCCTTATCCGACGGAACGCTCGGGTGCGGATTTGCGCCCCCGTATCGTGACGGATGCCGGCAGCTTCAGGTAGACTTCGCCGTTCGACGCAAACAGGCGGCCGCCTGTACCGCGGCCGGCCACCACCATTGCAATGAAAGAGGAACCAGGCACGTGCACCGTCTCGCTCTCATCCTCATCCTGCTCCCGCTCACCGGCGCCCTGGCCGCAGGAAAAGGTGGGGACTACGACGCCTGCACGACAGGTCAGGTCGAGGTTGCCAAGCAGGCCGCCACATTCCAGGGCGAGGACAGGATAAAGCAACTGATCGACGCCGACCTTACGCGCGCGCAAAAGGAATTGGATGAGGGCGACGCGGATGAATGCGTCGAGGCATTGGATCACGCCAGAAAACTGATCGCGGGGCAGTACTAGAGCCCGGCCGCCGGTACAATTGCCCTGGCAGCCCAACCCGCGGTCGAACGCTGATTCGATCGAGAAAAATCCGGGCGGCCATCGTCCTGGCCGCCCGGATCTGGCTGTAATACCGGCTCAAATCTGGGCGAACTCACCCGCGGCGGCGGAGCATCATGAAGCCGAGCAGGGAGGTGGCGAGCAACGCCAGGCTCGTCGGCTCCGGCATCGAGACGCTGATGCTGGTCAGGTCGGCGTACTCCGCCGCGATAACGTTACCGCTGGAGGTTGCTATGTAGTAGCCGAACGTGCTGGGGAACGCCGACAGAGGGTTGGTGATCGTATCGAGATTGGTCGTGAGCTGGTTCGTGTCGGCCAGCAGCGTGGACGCGTCGTCCGTGCTTGGCCACGTGGTCAGCGACGAAAGATCAAGAGCGAATGTCTCGTTGAGGGTGCCACCCTTCGCCACCGGCGAAACCTGCGCCTGGTAGATCGCGTCGGTCAGCGCGGGTACAATGACGGCGGTCGAATCGAAGCCCCTGGGTGCGAACTGGCCGTCAATCTCGAAGAAGGCGAGGGTGCCCGGGTCCCCCACCAGAACGAAATTGCCGGAAATCGTAGCACCGACGGCGCTGCCCGCCGAGCCTTGCGTCTGGTACACAGTACCCGTGAAGTTGGCGTCATAGTTCGCCGCATGGGCCTGGACTGAAACGGCGGCGGCCACCGCGGCGATCGCGAGGGACAGCGTGCTCTTCATTGGGGTCACCTGTTTATGACAGAGTTATTACTGGACTGGAGCACCGGAATGCCTGTTCCGCACTCAGTTGGTTTCGTTTGACGTAACGTCAGTCCGGCTCTTGCGCAAGCCGTCGCGATGGGTCGGATAAGGTTTGCCACCCTCAAGCCCCTCCCAAAGAACCTGATTGAACAGGTCCATGGGAACGCGGTCGGCGGCGGAGAAGTCGAAGCCCTTCGTCAGCGCCTTCCAGTAATCGCCGTCATGCTTCGGGAACACGTCGGGGCCTTCGGCATAACGCACCTTGCTGTCGCCCATCACGATGGTCGTCGTCTTCAGCACGGTGGATGGCAGCGCGGTGAAAGTCCAACTCGCCTGCGTCGTGTCGAATACATCGGTCATCGGCCCTTGATAGGCGTCGTTCAGGTTCAGGTGCGTCGTCAGGCCGAGGATGTCCTCCATCGTCCGCACCAGGTTGACCGTCGTGTAGCGGGTGCTGACCACGGCGTTCTGCTTGACGTAAGGTCCGACGATGTAAGCCGTGCTGCGATGCGCGTCCATGTGATCGGGGCCGTCCTGCGAGTCGTCCTCGATGACGAAGATCAGCGTATTGTCGGCGTAGGGGCTGTGGTTCACCGCATCGACCACACGCGCGACCGCATAGTCGTTGTCGGCCTGCTGCGCTTCCGGCGTGCCGCTGTTGCCCAGAACGTTGCTGCCAAAACCGCCCATGTGATCGCGGCCGAGGCGAATCAGCGTCAGGTTCGGCATGTTGCCGTTCGCCACGAAGTTGTTCGGGTTATACCCTGGTGCGTACGTCCCGTTGAACTCCCGCATCCACTCATCGGTGCGCCAGTTGTCCGGATATGACGTGTTGAAGCCGAGGTAATACTGGTCGGTCATTCCCGGTTGCGCCAGCGTCTCGTTCTCCGGGTAGGCCATGATCGTGCCGTTCGCAAAGGGATAGCGATTCGGACTCGCCACCGTGCCGATGGGGCCAACGTTGTTGACGTTGAATCCGTAGTTCCGCACGGTCAGGCCCGCGGCGACCGCCGCATCCCAGATATGACCGTTTTCTTTGCCCCCGTAGAGGCTGTTCGGGGAGTCACCCGTCGCCACATCGCCGGCACCGGGCAGCACGTCGTTCACCGAAGCCGGCGCCGGCCCCGGATACACCGCGGTGGCGTAGCCCGGGACAGCCATCGCGCGCGCGGCGACGGTCGCCAGACCGGTTGGCACGTTGCCGCGGTTATAGCCCTCGCTGTCATAGGACAGACCGCGGCCGGAATATTCAAGCTGCACGTTCAGCCCGAGATCATCCGTGACGCGGGCCTGCGTGCTCCAGGACCAGCCATCCATACTGACGTCGGAGGTGGTGAAGAAGTTGTCCAACGTGACGAAGTTGGTCGCGATGCGATGCAGGTTCGGCGTGATGCGCTTGCCGAACACGTCCAGCGACGGATCGCCGTTGGCGCCGTTCGTCAGATCGCCCAGCACCTGATCGAAGGTGCGGTTTTCCTTGATGATGTAGATGATGTGCTGGATGTGCTGGTGCAGGAAGCCCATCACCACCGCATCGTTCGGATTCGGTGTGGTCGTGTAGTGGTTGTTCGCCTCCACCTGAGTCGTCAGTTGTGGCAGATCGCTGGCGCCCGGAACCTTCGCGCTGACGAGGCTGGCCCGGTGCAATTGCAGATCGTACTGGTTGGCGGCGAGCGACGCGTTCCGCGCGGCGGTATTGCCGCCTGGGTAGGTCGTCAGCGCCAGGCTGCCCGTGCTACTGGTCGTATACAGCGGGTTAGCGCCCTGATCGGTCTTGCCGTTGATGATATACATCCAGGTGCCATCGGCGCTGAATGCGATGTCGTGCGGATACCAGGCGGTCGGGATCAGTCCGGTGACCGTGTTCGCGTTGGCCCCGGTCAAGGGGATCACGGCGACCGAGTTTGCGCCGCCGTTGACGGCATAAAGCGTGTTGCCGTCGGGTGAAATCGTGACGGCGTTGGTTCCTGCGCCGGTATAGTGCGGACCGGTCAGAACGCCGGCCGGCGCGCGCGTGTCGATCGTCGCGGTGATCGTGTTCGTCGCGGTACTGACCAGCGCCACCACGTCGGAATTGTCCTGGCCGACATAAAGCGTGGTTTGTGCCGCGTTGAACGCCATGCCGTTCGGTTCGCCGGCGGTCGGGATGCGGGTGATCAGGTGTCCGGCGGTGGGCGAGGAGATATCGACCACGACGATCTGGCGATCGCGGGTCGAGGTCACATAGACCGTGTTGTTGCCCAGGATGGCGGCAGCGAACGGATATTCGCCGCCGGCGACGCCGGGGGTGCCCTCGTTGGTGGCGGAATAAGGCCGCAGATCGTACTGATAGCGGATGGTCTTGGTCGGCACGTCGATCACCGTGATCGAGTCGTTGTAGTTGTTCACCGCGACGATGGTGTTGCCGTCGGCAGACATGGCCAGGCCGTAGTTGTTCGGCTTGACGCTGATGCCGTTGCCCTTGCCGCCATGGCCGAGCGCGATGGTGCCGGCCGCGGTGAACGTGCCGGACGGACCCGTGGGGCTGGTGTAGTAATAGACCTCGTCATCCACGCCCCCCGCGGCATAGATCGTCGTGCCGTCCGGCGACCAGAGCAGCCCGGTGCCCGCGTTGTGCTGCTGGATCACCTGCTGCAGCACCGGCGCGGTCTTGTTGGCGCCGGCGACATTATACAGGTACAGAAACTGCGTGGACGCGGCGGCGTCACTTGCGCCGGTCGACTTGTTCAGCAGGTTGTAGCCCGCCGTGATCACCGCGAGCGTCGTGCGGTCCGGGCTGAGCGCTTCCTTCACAGCCTCGCCCGCGACATAGTTCGGATAGTTCGCCAGGTGCGGGTTCAGGAAGGACTGGATCGCGTTGGTCGGCAGCAGCGGCGTGATGTACTGGCCGGTCGGCAGCGGCTGCTGGCCGTTGTTGTCGGCGATGCCGTCGTCGATATCCGCTAACGCCAGGTGCGGCGCGACGAATATGCTGCTCGCGAGCAGGCCCGCCTTCAGCAGTTGCTGGTAGGAAAGTTTTGTCAACATGCGAACCCCCATTTTGGGTCAGAGCGGTATCCGGGCGGGATTCCAGCTACGCTATCGCGCCTATCGTGGAGAAACCGGGGAAACCCGGCCCGAAGGCGCGCAACGCGACAGGCACCGACGCCGATTTTTTTCATTCTCTCGATTGGCAGTGTGGCTCATGCGGCCTGCGGCCGTCTGTTTTGCTTACGTGTCAGTTGTGGGAAATTCTTGTTCTACGTCCGTTCGTAGATCTCAAAAATTTTGCAATTGCGCCGGCATGCGGTCGATTATGACAATTCCGCAAATGCGCCCGCACTGCCTTTCACCGGAAGCAGGCTTTCAGGTAAGCCTTGGGCAACGGGCCCGTTGTCGGCGTCACCTGGCATAAGGCTGTTCAGTGCGAGGTGGAGACCGCGTCGCAAAAAGCGGTGTCATCTCACAAAGTGAGGGAGACATGGCTGACGCAACGCCTCGCTTATCGCATCCGTCATCAAACTGAAGCACAGCCGCAATAGTCGGGTGCTCGTGATGCCAGACGATAGGTATGTTTATAAGCAAAGCTTTGAACCGCCTGTTGTGCCGATGCAGTTTGTCGAACCGTGCGGTCCGATGGCGGTTCTGTCGGTCATGCCGGCACGGACGATCTGGCACCGCGCTCCGGTTCTGGGTGCGGCGGCGGCACAGGGTCTGATTTTGGTGGCGTTGTTTGGCGGCGTGCGAATCCCGTCGGCCCCGGTGGAGCCCGCGACGATCGAGATGATCCAGCTCCCGCCTGTCCCACCGGCCGAGCCGGCGCCCGAGCCGCAGTCCAATCCCGCCGCGGCGGCGATGCCCCCCCAACCGGATGCCCCGGTGAAGTCGGCAGACGCGCTACTGCCCATGGCTGCGCCGCCTGAACCGGTGGCCGAGACGCCGCCGTCACCGCCCCAAGCGGACCCCATGCCGGAACCGCCGCCTGTGGCGCAACAAGCCCCGGCGCCCGAGCCGTCCGTTACGCCTGAGGACGCAACGTCACCCCCGCCGGTTACGCTTCCCGTTGTTCAACCCCCGCCGCCGCCTGTCCCACCCGCCCGGCCGGTGGTCAGGCCGGTCGCGTCCAAGCCCATCCGCCCGCCGCCGCGCGTCACCGTATCGCGTCCTGGGTTGCCAGATGTTGCGGCGCCGCCCGTGCAGACGGCCGCCGTCGCAGTGGCGGCAGCGGCGCCAACGTCCCCGGACGGCAGCGCGCAGGCCGAATCGCGCTCCGAGGAGACACTCCGAGGCCGTATCCGCGACGCGGTGCAGGCGGCGGTGCGCTGTCCGGCGGCGGCGCAAATGATGGGCCGGTCGGGGAAGGCCGGGGTCGCGTTCGACTATCGTGATGGCGTGCTCACGGGCGACGTGCGGCTCACCCGGTCCACTGACACGCCCATGCTGGATGCGGCGGCGCTGGCGGCGGTTCGCGAAGCTCACTATCCAAAAGCGCCGCCCGAGGTGGGCGAGCATGTGTTGCATTTGCTGATCTGGGTTGAGGAGGCCTGCGACGGCTGATCCTTCACGCAACGAAACCATCACCCAAGCTGGCGCACGATCGCGGTAACCCAACGACAGTGAATCCTTAACGTAGAGGCAGGTTATGACGTGTGACGACAATCTCGGCGGCGCACGCGGCCATCACCTGCGAGCCATGGCGCTGTTGTGCCTGAGCGCCGCGCTCGGTGCGGCCGGGCCCGATGATAATACCCCCACCGATATCGGCACGGTGCGGGCCACGGGAGGACCCGGGGAAAGCACCGCGCAAGCCGCGCCGGGTTCGGCACCCGCCCTGGCGCCAAGTCAGCCGCCGCTCACCGCATCGCAGCCGACGTCGGTCATCGGCCCCAGCTATATCCAGAACAACACGGTGGGGTCGGAGAATTACGATAACATCATCAAGTTCTCGCCCAGCGTGCAGAATGTCGAGCCTACCGGGGCGGGCTTGCAGCAGAACTTTATGGAGACGATTCGCGGCTTTCGCTATACCCAGTTCAACCAGACGTTCGATGGGCTGGTACTGCCGGGGACAATATCCTCCTTCGCACCGCAAACCGGCGCGTATTTCCTCGCGCACGATATCGCCTCGATCTCGATCGATCGTGGTCCGGGAACGGCTTCGCAGATCGGCTATGCCACCTTCGGCGGTACGGTCGCCGCGACGTTGACGACTCCCAGCAATACGTTCGGGATCAATCCCTACGGCAGCTTTGGCAGTTGGGGCTTGAATGTGGAGGGCCTGCGGCTGGACAGCGGAGCGATCCCGCAACTCGGCGGCGCGAGCGGCCTGATCGACGGCGCGCATGTCCAGGGCAATGGCTATCTGACCGGCACATCGACCAACCGCAACAATATCTATGGGAAGGTGGAGGCGCCGATCGGCGATAACACGGTCCTCACGGTGGAGGGGATGTACGACTATGTGCGCACCCACACGTCCTATGGCTCGACTGTCGCGCAGATACAGACCCTCGGCCCCAACTACTCACTAAACCAGAACCCGTTGTCGCAAGCTGCAACACAGTATAACACAGATAATTACTATACAGATTTCGATTATATCGGGATCAAGTCGTCGTTTGGCGGCGGGTGGAGCATCGACGACAAGGCCTATACGGTGTCCTATTATCATAATGGGATATCGGGCCTCGACCCAAACGATACGACCCCGGAAGGCACGCCACTGCCCGGCAGCAAAACCAATCTGTCAGGCACCTATATCATCAACGGCGTGCCGACCAAGGTGACGGACGACGTCCCGGGCCTTGCCGGCCACAGCGATTTCCGCTCGGTCGGGAACACGTTCAAGCTGACGAAGGACACGGATTACGGCCAGATCCGCACGGGACTGTGGGTGGATTACAATTCGGGATCGTCCTACAAAGTCAATATTGACCTGTCACAAAACAACGCCCCGTATATACCCGGCAACGGCAAAGGATCGACGTCGCAGCTGACACCCTATAACTCGCTGTACAATACGACGCTGTTGACGGTGCAGCCGTATCTCGAGTTCGCGTGGAAGCCCCTGCCTGGCCTGACGATCACGCCCGGGCTGAAATATACCAACGTCACCCGCGACGTGAATGCGACATACAT